>Ga0074044_10001512_pt1 | contig 20956 bp, 3 predicted proteins | sample BogForMeECP23OM1_FD_94443 | JGI IMG/M metagenome (GOLD analysis project Ga0074044, IMG submission 94443) | Bog forest soil microbial communities from Calvert Island, British Columbia, Canada - Bog Forest MetaG ECP23OM1 | ecosystem: Environmental > Terrestrial > Soil > Wetlands ...
CGCGGTGAATTTTTACGCCAATCCCAATCAATTCCAGTATCAATCCGGCTCCGCGCCGCTGGTGCAGTCGCTGGCCGGCAGCAGCAGTGGCCAGCAGCGGACGAATGTGCTGGAAAACTTTTTCATTTTAAGCCGTCAGAACGTAAGCTGGTATGGCACCGGTTACGCGGTGGCCACGAATTCAGCGAGCGGCGGCATTTACTCGCTTTACCGGTTCGCCACCAACTATCCGGTGGCGGTAAATCCCGTGTATATTTTCACCAATAATTTCAGAAAGTTCCTGCTGGCCCCGACCAACGGCAGTCATTTGGTGGATGGCGTGGTGGATTTGCGCGTGCGCGCCTATGACCCCAACGGCTATTGGATGACGAACTTTATTAATGAATATTACGGCGGACGCTTCGTCACCAACCGAAACGTCTGGTTTTTCACGCCGGTGCTGGGCGAGGTTGGATTTTACATGTTCAGCAACACGCTGCCGGCGTCCGTGGAAATTCAATTGGGTTTGCTCGAAGACCGCACGCTCCAGCGCGCCGAATCCATCCCGGATTCATTCACGCGCAGCAATTACCTCGCGCAACACGCCGCCCAGGTTCACCTTTTCCGCCAGCGCATTCCGATTCGCAACGTTGACCCCTCGGCCTATCAATGAAACATCCATTTACGATTTACGATTTACGATTTACGATTTGGAAAAAATCGGCGGAGTCCGCTGTCGCCAATCGTCAATCGCCAATCGTCAATCGTCAATCCAAGGAGGGCGTTGCGCTGGTCATCACGCTGATTTTGCTGTCCGTGGTGACGTTCATGGCCATCGCGTTTCTGGCCCTCAGCCGCCGTGAACGCAGCGCCGTCGCCACCGTCACCGACACCGCCAGCGCGCGGCTGGCCGCCGATGCCGCGCTGGCCAGTGCCGAGGCCCAGGTCATCGCCAACGTCTTAGCCACCACCAATCCCTACAACTTCAGCCTGCTCGTCTCCACGAATTACATCAACCCGGAGGGATATATTCCGGCATTGGGAATAAATCCGACCAATGTCAACTATATCTACGCCGCCAACGGAAATCCATTGAACTCCGGTGATTTGCTGTCAAACCTCGCCAACCTATTTTACAGCCCGCGGCCGCCGGTTTTCATTCCCACCAACTCCGCCGGCGCGAACGATTTCCGCTTTTACCTCGACCTCAACCGCAATGGCCGGGACGACCCCAATGGCTGGGTGACCAATTACGGTAATGCCGGCAACGTTCTGTATGACGCCTCCGGCAATGCCACGAGTTTCCAGGTTGGCGACCCGGAATGGATTGGGGTTTTGGAGCGGCCGGACGCGCCTTACGGGCCGAACAACAAATTTATTGCGCGCTATGCCTTCATTGCCGTGCCCGTCGGCAACACGCTCGACTTGAATGCCATTCATAATCAGGCGCAAGGACTTTCCCGAGCGGGGGCTAGTGTTGTGAATCCTCCTTCGGGGAATGGCGACGGTTTCAGCCGCAATCAAGGTGTCGGTTCGTGGGAAATCAATCTGGCCGCCTTTCTGGCGGATTTGAACACAAATCAATGGGACCCGCCAACCATCTGGAATCCTTTAATGGAACCTTATCAATATCCGGAGCCCCTTCCCGGCAGCAGCGTTGCTTTTGACGACGCCCGTGCGCTTTTGGCTTACCGTTACAATAACACTTTAAACTCTCTCAATATCATCGGTGTTGGAACGCCTGCTGGCAACGCCTTCAGCTCCATTGGGTACATTGACGCTTTCTCTTATGGCGGCAACTCGTTGATGACCGGGTTTCAATTGAACAACATTTATAATAACAATTCGGCCCTGATCGCTGCCAATGTTCCATGGGTTGGCTCCGATAACACCAACCATTTCTTCAGCCACCAGGATTTGTTTGACCCGACGAAGATTCAAAACCCCTTTACATCGCCCGCTCTTGGTTTTACCAATCGCCTGTTTCAAGCCGGCACGAATGTTTCCACCTACGACCGCTACACGTTTTACCGGCTGCTGGCGCAGCTTGGCACCGACACCACGCCGGAGTCGGGCAAGATGAACCTCAATTACGACAATCTTGATCCGGGGTTAAACGGGGTTTTGAACGCCAATGGCACCGCCAGTGCGACCAACTTCGTCCTTTGGCGGCCGCTGGGATTTTTCACCAACGCCGCCGACCGGCTGTTGCGCGCCTACACCACCCAGTGGCGCAACAGCAATCCCACCAACTTCGCCACCACCTTCTACACCGTCACCAACTTCAGTCCGATGGTTCTTAATCCATCCCTATGGACCAACTATCCGGCGTTTGGTCTGAGCGGTGCTCCCAGCGTCATTCCCGGCATTCCGGTTTTGGTGAGCAACCAGTTTGTTTATTCATCCGCCGTGAACCGCCTGCTCCAGCTTGCGGCCAACATGTATGACGCCACGACCAACAACAACCCCGGCGTCACGGGCAACAATTATCCGTCCGTCTTCCGCCCGACGTTCTGGGTCACCAACGAAAATGGCTTCCATGATGTTTACATTAACGGCTATGTTGATGTTTCTCAATATTCGTCACAACCTGGGCTGACAATTGGAATTCCGCCGCTTGACCTGCCGGTGGATGTTACCAGTTCGTTGCTTGTGCCAAACGCGCTTGTGAACGCGTATTACGGAAACGTCTATGGTGTGCCGTGGATCATCGGTGCGAAGAAGGGTTTCCCGAATTTCAACAAGTTTGGGATGCAAAATGTCGTGCAAATCGAGCGCGAATTACAAATTAAGCGTAAAACGATACCGACGACATCCGTGTCAGACCTCCTTTTCACCAATCAATTATATATATTCAACATCAGCAACTCGATTGGCATCGAATGTTGGAATTCGTATAGCAACGCGTATGTAAATTTAAATCCAAATGGGGTGCAGATTGTGGTTCGGGACACTCTCTCGATGCAAATAACCAATGATGTACCCGGGAGCTTCGCCTCCGGTTTCTATTATGCACCGTTATACACCAACATCACCGTGACTTCCTGGCCGGGTTCCGCGTGGAATACGGCCGTGTTTAACAGTCGGCCAGCCGCAAATTCATTTATCGTCCCGATCAACCCCACGTCCGTGTTGCTGACCAACAGTGATTTTTATTTTGGCGGCAGTCCGCCGGGTGTGCAGGCGGGATTCTGGCCTGTCGGCCTCAATTATGGTTGGGAAACAAACAAACACGATTTCCAATTTCCGCAGTTTGGTTTGCTGACGACGAATCGCTTGCAGGTGTTCATGCTGGATCAGGATGCCAGTGGCAATTATCACGTCATTGATTACGTGCAATTCGCCGGCCCGCAGAGCAGCCGCAATTTGAATGCGGAGATTCAAACCAATGTGGCGGCTTCGGGAGAGTACAATATGTGGAGCACGGCACTCGATGCAAACAACGTGCCTTATGGCATCGACAGCCAGATTGATGAGTCGGATCATGGCACGGCAGGCGACCCGGTTTGGGGCGGGGACACTCCGACCGTTAAAAAAGAGATCGATGGATTTGCCACGTTTATGGGGCTGACTGCGCCTTATACACAATGGACGAATGACCCCACGGTTGTAGCCATGCAGACCAATTACGTGATGCAGGTTCCCTTCCCGGCCATGGCCACGGCTTCCGATTATACTTCGTGGCAGGCGAACGATCCCCTGGTGCATTACCTGGCAAGTGACCTGACGTTTACTGGCACCGAGGCGAATAATGGCCCTACGACCGGCGTAAATCTTTGGACCAGCCTAACGGCGGCGCTGCCCCGGCCGAGTTTCAACGTGGTGAATGACCGTTACCAGCCGTGGGGGGCGCAAATGCTTCAGTACCCCAACACAGATGTAAACCCCGCCAATCTTGCATTCAAAGACCCGTTGGTGCGCGGGTCGGATTATTGGGGTTTCCCGACGAATAAATTCCCGACCGTCGGCTGGCTGGGGCGCATGCATCGCGGCACGCCGTGGCAATCGGTTTATCTGAAAGCGACCGACGTTTTGGGCGAGACCAACATTTTCGGCAATATCGGAACCAACACCTGGGTGCAGTGGACGGAAGACACGCAATTGACTTATGGCCAATACTTTGATGCCGCCAACACCGCGCCGGTGCAGGATCGGCTGTTGTTCGATTTGTTCACCACCGCTTTCAACGACAACGCCACGCGCGGGACGCTTTCGGTCAATCAAAATCATCTGGCCGCATGGTCGGCGTTGTTCAGCGGTGTGGTGGCGATTACCAACAACGCGCCCGATCTGCCACTCCGCAGCGTGCCGCAATATCAAAATCCTCCTCCCAGCAATTCGTGGATGATCATTCAGCCCGTCGGCACCAACAATCCGGCTTCTCCGTTGGCGCAACAACCGTCAGTGGTGCAACTGGTGCAAGGCATCAACAACATGCGCGCCAACACCAACCTGTTTCCGTTGCAATCGTTTACGCACGTGGGTGACGTTCTGGCCACGCCGCAACTGACGGAACAATCACCGTTTCTGCATTGGTACAATGGAACTTTGAGCGACGGCGCTCAAATCACCAACGGCATCAGCGACGAGATGTATGAATGGCTGCCGCAACAGACGATGTCGCTGTTGCGCTGCACCGGTTCGCCGCGCTATGTAATTTATTGCTACGGCCAAGCGCTCAAGCCCGCGCCGAATTCCATTTACACGGGCAGCGGGCAGTTCTTCGGCATGGTCACGAACTATCAAATCGTGTCGGAAATCGCCACCCGCGCCGTCGTGCGCTTTGGCAGCACGTTGACCAATGTTATTGTGCCTGACGTCAACAACAACAACAATTGGGTCAGCATGCCCGTCGTGACGAACAACAATGCCGTCATTGAGAGCTTTAACGTTTTGTCGCCGGACTAGAAAGTGAAGGCTGAAGGCTCCCGCCGTCGTCCCGCAAAGCGGGACTATGGCGGGCAGGAAAGGCTAAAGGCTGAAAGCAAAGATGGAAATGAAAACGAAGATGGAAAATGGAGAATGGAAGATGGTGGTAGGGACGACCTGCTGGTCGTCCGTGGCCGCGCAGCAACGCGGCCCTACCGTCATGGTGGGCGTCATGGTAGGGCGGCGCTGCCGCGCCGCCGGGGGTTCCGATGGCCGCGCAGCAACACGGCCCTACCGTCATGATGGGCGTCATGGTAGGGGCGGCGCTGCCGCGCCGCCGGGGGTTCCGATGGCCGCGCAGCAGCGCGGCCCTACCGTCATGGTGGGCGTCATGGTAGGGCGGCGCTGCCGCGCCGCCGGGGGTATGATGGCCGCGCAGCAGCACGGCCCTACCGTCATGATGGGCGTCATGGTAGGGCGGCGCTGCCGCGCCGCCGGGGTTCCGATGGCCGCGCAGCAACGCGGCCCTACCGTCATGATGGGCGTCATGGTAGGGCGGCGCTGCCGCGCCGCCGGGGGTATGATGGCCGCGCAGCAGCACGGCCTCCCCAATTCTCTCGCATTGTGACGATTTTGTGAGATAATTGTTTGCCATTGGTTATGCGTTTGCGTCCGTTCATCTGGATTTTGTTGTTCCTGCTGTGCCTGAGCGGCGCGTGGCTCCTTTGGCGCCAGGAAAAGGGCAGGGACGGCTCGCCGAGCCGTCCGCCCGAAGCGGTCGCGCCGTCCGCCTTCGCTCCGCTTCGGCGCGACAAGGCGGTGCGACCCCACCCTTCGTCCGCGTCCACCGCGTCGAAAATTTTAACCCCGGTTTATACGAATGCGGTGAAAAGCGATTTGGTTTTGGCGGGCACGAATAAATTCGCCTTCCGGCTGGCAAACACGGCCAAGACCATCGGGCAGTTGGCGGGCGACCGCCACGCGATTTTGCTGGAGAACGCGCTGATTGACACGGGCAGCCCGCTGACCTTTTCCATTCCGAAAAATTTGCAGTCGCCGGGCGATCCGGGCGCTTACATCGTGCAGGCGCGCGGGCCGGTTGACAATGCGTTTCGGGCGATGCTGGCCGCGGCGGGCGCGCAAATCGTTTCCTATATTCCGAACGACGCCTATCTGGTGCGCGCCCCGGCGGGCGTGGCCAATGGGCTGGCGGGAAATCCGCTGACGCAGGCAGTGACACCCTACGAGCCGTATTACAAAATATCCTCGTCCATGCCCATGACGGCCGGACAAAAAACGTTTTCTTCCGCGCCAGTGAAAACCAGCCGGGCGGCGGGGCCTTCGTTGCTGATTTTGGCGATGAAACAGGCGGCGCTGCCGGCGGGAACGTATTTGACGCTCGGTTTGTTCAACGACGGCGCGGCGGCGACGGTCGCGCAGATTGAGAAACTCGGCGGCCGGATTGTCGCGCGGGACAAATCGCCGTTTGGTCCGGTGGTGCGCGTGCAGCCGCCGCAAAATTGGACGGCGCTGGCGACCTTGCCCGGCGTGCAAATCGTCGAACCGTATCATCCGCGCATTCACGCCAACGACCTCAGCCGCGCGACGGTGGGCGTGGCGGCGGACACGCAGACGCCGACAAATTATCTGAATCTCTCCGGTTTGAATGTGCTGGTGCAAGTAAACGATTCGGGTATTGACGCCACACATCCCGATTTAATCAACCGCGTGTTTGGTTCTCCGACGGCGGACACCGACGGCCACGGCACGCACGTGGCAGGCACCATCGCGGGCAATGATTCGATGTTAACAACGTTGACCAATGTCTCCGGTTCAATCATGCCGGCTACAAACGGCCAGTTCCGGGGCATGGCGCCGGCGGCAACCTTGTTGTCCATGGACTGGAACGACTCAGACCAGGAACTTCAGGAGACGGCGGCGCTGGCGAACGCGCTCATTTCCAACAACAGTTGGAACAATGACGGCGACAACGCCTACGATCTGGCGGCGGCGAGCTATGACGCGGCGGTGCGCGACGCGCTGCCGGAAGTGACCGGTTCGCAGCCGGTGTTGTTTGTGTTTTCGGCGGGCAATGCCGGCGGCGGCAGCGACGATGGCACCGGTGGCAACGCGGACACGATTTTGTCGCCGGCCACGGCCAAGAATGTCATCACCGTCGGCGCGGTTGAGCAGTATCGGAACATCACGAACCTGGTCACCGGCTACTATGGCAATACCAATCCGCAGGCGGTGTGGCAGGGGGAGACGAGCACGGGTTATTCCCCGTTTGGCAATTCGGTGAGCGCGCAAGTGCCCGGTTTTTCGAGCCGCGGCAACGTGGGCATCGGGACGGAAGGCACGTATGGGCGGTTCAAGCCGGACGTGGTCGCGCCGGGGACATTTGTCGTCTCGACGCGTTCGCAGCAATGGGATGAGCAGGCGTATTACAACCCGACGAATTATGACTACTACTTCTTGTCCAATGAAATCGTCACCCCCAATTCGTTGAATCTTTTTAACATTTCCGTCCCCCCCAATGCCGTCGGCGTGGTCATCACCATTGAAGCCAACCGTAATTCGCCGGTTCCGTTCCCGACGAACATGCCGATTTATGTAAGACAGGCGGATTTTCCGACCACCAACACATACGATTTCTTCACCACCTACAACGAGGTTTCCATTCCGCCGGATGGCGGTGGGACTTATCTGCAAAACATTCTGAACAGCGGATTTTACTACGGGATCGGGAACACCAACAGTTTTACGGTCAATTACGACCTGACCACGCTGGTCATCATAACGAATGAACTCGGAGATTATTTTGAGGTGTTGAGCAATCTGAACGACTCACTGGACGGAGACATTCCTCCGCATTACTACCGCTACGAAACCGGGACGAGCATGGCGGCGGCGGACGTGTCGGGCGTGCTGGCATTGATGGAGGATTATTTTACGAATCAACTGGCCCTCACGCCCAGCCCGGCGTTGCTCAAGGCGCTGCTGATCAATGGTGCGCGCGTGACGGGCAATAACAATTTTGGCGTCACCAATTCGATCAACTTCCAGGGCTGGGGCTTGATCGCCCTGCCGAATTCGCTGCCGCCGGGAATGACGAACCAGTTGAATTCGGCCTGCGCCAGTTTCTTCATTGATCAAAGCCCAACCAATGCGCTGGCGACGGGCGACAGCCACACCTACATGGTGACGCTTGCCACCAACGACTACGCGCAATATCTGCCCTTGCAAGTGACACTGGTTTGGACGGACCCGCCGGGCGACCCGATCGCCGCCATCAAACTGGTCAACAATCTCGACCTGGTGGTGACGAATTTCGACGACCCGGCAAACCCGATTGTTTTTTATGGCAACGACATTGCGGGGGACAGCACTTACAACACGCCGGAGAACGCCACCAATACGCCGAATTTGGATTTCATCAACAACGTTGAAAACGTGTTTATTTCGCCGCTGCTGGGCGTGAATTATTCCATCACCGTCATTGGGCGGGGTGTGAACGTGAACGCCGTGACCGCGCAAACGAACAACGTGGTGCAGGATTACGCGCTGGTCATTGCCTGCGGCGAAGGCGAAGTGACGAACGCCTTTACGGTGACGGACAACGGCATTTCCAGCAATCCGACCGGCGACCAGGACATCACGTTCATAACCACCACCAACGCGCCGTTGCTGAATCAAATGGTCGGCGCGAGTTCGCCGCTGCTCGGCACGAACACCCTCCCGGTCGGGACCAATACGATTTGGGGCAGCAATGGCGTCGTTACCCTCGGCATGACCAACCAGTGGCATTTCTACGTGGTCACCAACACCGGCGCGGCTGATTTCACCAACGCCGCGTTCATCACGTTCAACTCGGACACACTGGCGATTCCGCGCATGGGTGTGTTTGCGGATTCGACGGCGGATGCGACGCGACCAGAGGCGGACATTGACCTTTACGTGGCCGGCCCAAACGATCCCAATGCCTCCAGCCTGACCAATCTCGATCCCATGGTCATTTCCAACTGCCTGGCCGGAGCCAACGGCGACGCCGCGTCGTTAAGCCTTGGCGGCACGGAATACGTCATTTACACCAATTCCGCACCCGGTGATGTTTATTACATTGGGGTGTATTCGGAAGACCGGGAGGCGTCGGAATTTGACTTTATTCCCATCTTTACCAACATCCCCTTCACCCAGGCCGGGCCGAACGGTTCTCAAATCGTCAACGGGTTGAACGTGCCGGTCACCATTCCCGGCGGCAACAAGCCGCATCCGGGCCTCGCCTACGTTTTCGCCATTGCGCTGTCTCCCATGGAGATCAATCGCGTCGTGGTGACGAATGTGATCGCGCACCAAAACTTTGGCGACCTCATCGGCACGCTGGCGCACGGCAGCTCGTCCGGGACAGCGCAGTCCATTGTCTTGAACAACCACGATTTCCTCGCCAATCCGCCCGGACCTTACACGCTTATTTATGACGACAGCGGGCAGGGCGACATCGGCGGTTCGCAAGCGTCGGACGGGCCGGGCAGCCTGAACAGCTTCATCAGCCAGCAAGCCATCGGCGTGTGGATGTTGACCGAGGACGAAGATTCATCCTATTCGCATACCGGCAGCGTGCAGAATTTCACCATGATGATCGAGCCGCACCAGGACCTGACCAAGGGAGTGGGAGTCCTCGTTACCATCGCGCCGGGCGGCTGGTATTATACCTACATTGACGTGCCGGCGGGATTCACCAACCTCAGCATTTTCGCAACGAACCTGCCGCCAACTTCCGTGCCGCCGTTGCAGCTTTATCTGAACTACGGTGTCCGGCCGGGTTTTACGAACTACCTTGAATTTGTTCTGCTGACGAACGGCGTGACGACGCCGGGGAATTCCATTTCCTACGGCCCGCCGCTCCTGCCCGGCCGGTATTTCGTCGGCCTTTACAATCCCGACACCGCGCCGCACAACGCTTATTTGCTGGCCACACTTGGCGGTGCGGCGTCGGTCATCGCGCCGGTGGATTACACGACCAACAACGTGACGACGTTGCCGGATGACGCCGTGAGCAGTTCCACCATTTTCATTTCCAGCACGCAGCAAATCGCGTCGCTGAATGTCGGCTTTGTCGTCGAACATCCGCGCATATCGGACCTGACCTTCACGCTGGTCAGCCCGACGGGCCAGCGCATTCTGCTGATGGAAAACCGCGGGGGCACGACCACCAACGGCGCGGGGGACATCTTCATCACCACGAACTATTTTGCCCCCGTGACCGCCAATGGCGGCGGGGAACCGCAGACGAATTACCTCGATGTCGGAGAAACTTCCGGCTCGCTCACCATCAATTACGACATGTTCACGGTTCCCGACCAGATGACGGTGTATTATGGAACCAACAGCAGTGATTTTACCACGAACAATCCTAACAATGCTCTTTTTAATTCCGGCTTTGTCAGCTACACCGGGACGGCCAACATCATCTTCGGTCCGGGAACCTCGACGTATGTGACCATCATCATGAACCAGTTCGGCAACCCTGCCGGCGCGGATGGCACCAAATGGACTTACACCGCCGGCGGCGTGCAGACGAATTACAATTATCTCACGTTCACGGAGGACACGAACCTGGCGACGATACCGATCAAGTTTGCCATACCGCCTTACACCCTGGCCGACTATGGCACCAATTACATCCTCTGCAACTTTGAACTGGCGACCAACGGGGATTACCTTGCGCCCACGAATGTTTTCGATGACCGGGGCGGCTGGAACCTGGTTTCAAACCAGGTCGTCATGGTGGGCACCAACCTGGTGATCCTGACCAACCGGGTGAGCGTGGTCGCCGATCCCGCCAATGCGGCGGACGGCAGCAATTTCCTGGCGCTGGCCAACGGCACGATTTCACGCCAGATTCCCATGACGCCGGGAAGGCAATTCTCACTCACCTATCTGTACCGCGGGCCGGGCATTGCCGGCTGGTGGCGCGGGGAGGGGAATGCCACCGACAGTTCCGATCCGGAAAACAACGGGAACAACGGTTCATTGATCGGGCGATTTAACTTCCCGGCGGGAGAGGTCGGGCAGGCCTTCGAATTTGAGGATGCCGGGGCGGAATTTCAATTTGCGGGCACCAACGCCTATGTGCAAATCCGGCAGCCGCCCTTCCTCATCCAGGTCAACACCAACAGCAACCCCGAGATCACCAATTCGGTCACGGTGCAGTCATCGGCCCTGGACGTCGGCACCGGCAGCGGGTTCACGGTTGAAGGCTGGATCAATCCGACCAATGTTTCGTTCCAGCAACCGTTGGTGGAGTGGCTGGCCCGGGTGCCGACCAACGGGTCGGACACCAACCTGGTCATCGAGGCGGGTCCGTTTTTGAACCGCGAGAACAGTCACTACTACTATTTGCTGGGCAGCACCAATTGGACGACGTCGGAAATCTGGGCGACCCAGTTGGGCGGACACCTGGCCACCATTGAAACGGCGAACGAGGAGAACTGGGTCTATGACACGTTCGCCAGTTATGGCGGCACCAACCGGAATTTGTGGATTGGGCTTACCAACAACCCGTCGAATCCCACAAACTTCGGCTGGTCCAGCGGGCTGACCAATGTCACCTACGCCAACTGGGTGGCCGGGCAGCCCGCCAATTGCACCGGCAACGATTTTTACACCGCCATTCTGGGGCAGACCAATGCATTTCCCGGACTGTGGGTTTTGGAAAACATCAACGGCAACGACAACAATGGCGTGACGTGCGGCGTGCCGCCGACCAACCAGATTTACGGGGTGGTGGAAGTGGAGGAAATCCAGACGAACGGCGTCCAGCTCTGGATTTCGATCACCAATTCGCCCGGCACGACGAACGTGCTCGTCAGCAGCAACGGCTGCCTTTACGCCAACCTGGTGGACATCACCAACGGCTCGCATGAAATCTATTCGGCGCCCGGATTGGTCCAGAGCAATGTCTGGCAGCACGTGGCGCTCACCTACAGCACGAACTCGGGATTGGCCGCCCTTTATTACAACGGGACGAACGTGGCCACGACCAACCTGGGGGTCTTTGTCCCGAAGACCACCGGCGATGTTTTGCTGGGCCGGGACATGAGCCGGGCGACGAACAATTTTTACGGGGGGGAAATGGATGAAATGAGCATTTACCGGCGAGGCCTGTCCGCCTCCGAAATTGCCGCCATCTACAACATTTCAGCCCTCTCCACCAATCGCAACACGGGCAAGTTTGACCCGGGCATCACGCCGGCGTTAAGCCTGGCCGAGGCGCAGGTGTCGTTCAACGGCTCGACCAATATCATCCTGGGCGCGAACACCAACTGGCAGAGCCAGAGTTTCTCGTTCATCGCCACCACCAACTCGTTGCCGATGCAAATCACCGGGATGGAGCCGGGCATGCTGCTCGATTCGTTCAGTGTGGCCGAGGCGCCCCTGGGCAATTTGTATTATTTGCCGGAGCAGTCATTGGATTCCCTGATCGGCACCAGCGCCTACGGCATGTGGACACTGGAAATCTGGGACAACCGCACGGGAGCTTATATCACCAACAGCGATCAACTGATCAGCTGGCAGCTTCAAATCGTCCTGCAAACCAACACGCTGCCCGCCGTCGCATTGCCTCCCCAGGCGACCACCACGATCACCGTGCCGCCGGGCCTGATCGTCTATCTCACCGTGGCTGTGCCGATCTGGGCGAACTCGGCCAGCAATGTCCTCGTTTCCGCCACCGCGCCGGTGGACCTGCTCTTCAATCAAACGAACCCGCCGACCGGTTCCAATCCGAATGATTTCACCTTCCTGACCGGCAGCATGGGGGGCAGTTACGTGATGAGCACCAACCTGGTTCCTCCGCCTCCGCCGCCATTGCTGCCCGGTCAGAGCTATTACCTGGGCGTAAGAAACTCCGGCGCCCACGCGGTCACGGTGGTCGTGGAGGTGGATTATGACATCACCGCCCTGACCAACGGCGCTCCCTTCAGCGGCGTGCTGACGACCAACGTCACCGATGCGGAGCGGTACTTTGCCTTTGACGTGACCAGCAGCGCCTGCGAAGCCACGTTCCAGCTCCTGCAACTCAGCGGCAACGCGGACCTGGTCGTCTGCAAAGGAACGCCGCTGCCGACGTTGACCAGTTCCGACTACGGCAGTTTCAATACGGGCAATGCGGATCAGAACATCTACGTGTTGACGAATTCGTCCCCGGTGCCGTTGTCAGCCGGGCGCTGGTATCTGGGGGTGTTCCCGCTTGATCCCCGGCCAATCCAATATGCCATTCTGGCCAAGGAACTGGATACCAATCCGCCGCCGACCATCATTACTCTGACCAATGGCGTGCCGTTCAACTTCACCGCCGGGCCGGGCGCGGCGCTGACGAATTTCTTCCTCTTCATCGTCACCAACACCCCGCCGTCCATCCAGTTCGAGCTTTACAATTTGAGCGGCAACGGGGATTTGACGGTGCAGACCAATGCGCCGCCGTTGGCGCCGCCGTTCTTTCAGAGCAGCCAGCAGCCGGGCCGAAGCCCCGAGTTGATTTTCATGGCCACCAACAGCGCGCTGAGCAGCCTCACCAACAGCGCGCTGACCAACCTCAATGCGCAATGGTATCTGGGGGTGCCCAGCCACGAGATCACCAACATCAGCTTTACCATCCTCGCGATGACCGGCACCAACGGTTACTTCCCGGCGTTTCCGGGGGCGGGCGGCGCCGGTGGCGGCGCGGCGGGCGGCGGGGGCCCCGCCGCGGGCGGCGGGCATGGAACCAACAGCACGGTTTATCACGTTTACAACCTGTATGATTCCGGGCCGGGCAGTTTGCGCGACGCCGTGAGCACCACCAACCGCACCGTGGTCTTTGACGTGTCGGGCACCATCAACCTGCTGTCGCCGCTGGTCATCACCAACTCCTATCTGACCCTCGCCGGCCAGACCGCGCCGGGCGGCTGCGGCATCACGGTTGTGGGCAACCTGACGACGGTGCAATCCGCGCATGACGTGATCATCCGCGACCTGCGTTTCCGGCCGGCCGGTTGGGTGATAAACCCGGGGGCTGCCTGGTCGGATGGCTTTGAAAGCGCGGCGGCCGGGGATTACACCAACGGCCAGACCTTTGTCAAGGGCTGGACCGTCATCACCAACCAGGTCACGGTTATCACGGACACCAATCTGGCCTATCAAGGCAGCAACCTGCTGGCGCTGGCCGAGGGCGTGATTTCGAACACCCTGCCCACCGTGGCGGGCCAGGCTTACAACCTGACGTTTGCCTATCGCGGGCCGGGCGCCGTGGGCCTTTGGCGCGGGGAGAACAACGCCAATGACGATATCAACGGGAACACCGGCACACCGCTCAACGGGCCGGGTTATGGCAGCGGCGAGGTGAACCAGGCATTCAGTTTCACCGGCGTCAATCAAAGTATTGATATCCCGGCTTCCCCCAGTCTGCTCCTCCCCGCCCACTATTCTATTGATGCGTGGATTGACCCGACGGTTCAAGCTCCGGTTTTGGATCCTCAGAACTGGGTCTTCGGTGAATTTTTCGGCGCCCAACTGCTCACCCGAAGGGGAACCACAGGTGTTTTTGTGGCTTTTAACTTTGGCGTCAGCCACTCCGGACCATTCTATGCTGTTCAAAGCACCGGCGAAATTCCGCTCAACCAGTTTACCCATGCGGCGGGGACATGGGATGGGACGACGTTGCGACTTTATATCAACGGGGTGTTGAACAACCAATTCGCGCCCGGCGCAACTCCCGTGGATTCGGGCTGCGAATTTGCCATTGGCGGCACGTACCATCCGGCGGCGGACAGTTGCCAGACGGTCGGACAATTCTTCCATGGCTTCATTGACGAGGTGAGTTACTACAACCGCCAGCTCTCGGCTTCGGAAATCATAGCCATTTACAATCTCGGCAGCGCGGGCAAGTACAACCCCAGCGCGCCGTCCATCGCCCAGGGTCTGGCGGAGGCGCGGGTGACGTTGAATGGCACCAATCAGCCCGTCTTCTTTGGCAACAACACCAACTGGCAGATTGCCACCATCACCTTTGTGGCCACGAACAATGAAACCCCGCTGCTGGTGACCGGGCTGGAGCCGGGCATGTTGCTGGATGCGGTCAGCCTGACTCCCAATGTGGCGGCCAATGTTAATGCGAATGAGTCACTGCAGTTCACCAATGTGATGAATGTAATTGCCGATCACCTCTCCACCTCATGGAGCACGAATGACCTGGTGTCGGTGCTGGGTTCGAGCAATGTCACCGTGCAGTGGTCCATCATGGCCGACAGCCTTTACAATACGAACAATCCGCAAGGCTTCGGCTCGCTGCTGCGTTACGGGTCCGGCGCGTTGAGTTTCAACCACAATCTTTACGCCAACAATTACAGCGCCAATCCGTATCTGGATGACAACCTCAGCCTCGATTTCGTCAACAACGTCATCTACAACTGGGGCATCCACTCCGGTTACTCCGGCACCAACAATTTACTGACCAAACCCAACGGTTTCACCAATCAGTTGAATTATGTCTGCAACTACCTGATTGCCGGTCCGGACACCGCGTTTTACAGCACGAATGCCGCGCAGACCAACATTGCCTTCTGGGGCGGCACCACCAACACCTGGATTTACCAGACCAACAACGTCATTGACAGCGACACCAACGGCATTCTGAACGGGGCCGATACGGAGTGGAACATGTTCACCAATCTTTACACCCCCTTCGGCTGGCCGTTCCCGCTGCCGCCGGTGCCCACCGACGAGGCCTTCCTCGCGTACGAAAAGGTCCTGGATTTCGCCGGCGTATCGCTGTTCGCGCGCGACTGGGCGGATGCGGACATCGTCACCGGCGTCCGCACCCAGACCGGGAGGATCATCTCCGCGCCGCCGTCGTCGGCACTGGTCAGCTGGTGGCCGGGAGAGGGGAATGCCAACGACATTGTCAGCACCAATAATGGCATCGCCTATGACATCACCTACACCAACGGCGAAGTCGGGCAGGCATTTGTCTTCGACGGTTCCAGTTCCTTAATCAGGGTTCCGGCCAGTTCAAACCTGAATGTGGGATTGGGCAGTGGTTTCACCCTCGAAACCTGGGTCAACCCTGCATCACTTACATTGAATGACGGCGGCTATCTACCACTCCCTCTGTTTGAGTGGAACACGGGCAGCGGCAGCGGTGATGCTTCCGTCGGGGTTCAGTTTGTGATCGGCATTAATGCTGTGCCGGGCAACTTGGGCGCCAATCTCGAGGATCCCTCCGCCGGTTTCCACGTTATTTCTTCGGCGACTAGCATCATGACCACCAACGCCTTCCAGCAGGTGGCGCTGACTTATGACAAGACGACGGGCCTGGCGGCGCTCTATCGGAACGGCGTGGTGGTGGCAACCAACAATCTGGGCGTCTTTACCCCGCAAACCAGTTTCGATTTGTACTTCGGTAAAAGAGTGGCCGGTCCCTTCGCGCCCTTTTATTTCGCCGGGATGTTGGACGAAGCCAAAGTTTACAACCGCGCGTTGTCATCCAATGAAATTGCCGCCATCTACTACGCAGAAAGCGCAGGGAAGAATTCGCTTTGTACCGGCGCGCCGCCGCTGGATTCCGACCAGGACGGCATCCCGGATTATTGGGAAATCACCTTTGGCACCGATCCTTACGTGGCGAGCAACAATCAGCTCTCGACGAACGCCAACTACATTGGCTACACCGACCTGGAGGAATACCTGGGCTGGCTCGCCGCGCCGCATGCGCTCACGGTCACCAACACCCCGGTGGGTGTGGACCTTTACCGGCTGGCCGGTGATACGGGCAACCTGACCTTCTTCGTCACCAACGCCGTCAACGGAACCGTGTATCTGACCAATGTCCTGGGTTCAGTGACCAACACCGGCCCCTTCAGCAACAGCATCGCCGTTTTCACGCCGGCAGTGAATTACAGCGGCTATGCGTCGTTTGACTTCTTCGTCACGAACAACGACACTGTCGCCTATTTCGGCCCCGTGACCGTGAGCGTCGTGGTCAGCGCCGTGCCGGTGATTTACAGCAGCATCGTCACCCTGACCAACCTGATTCCGTACATGGACCCCACCGGCACGAACGGCGTGGATTACTACCGCTACGATGTTTCGACCAACGCCACCGGGGTGATGTTCCAGGTGCTCAATCCGACCGGCCCCGTCGTGCTGCTGGCGCGTTATGGCCTGCCGCTGCCGCGGCTGGACAGTTATGATTACATCAGCGCGAACCCCGGCACCAGCAACCAGTTGATCCTCGTCTGGACCAATTCCACGCCGGTGCCATTGACCAGTGGCTGGTGGTATCTGGCGGTTTCCAACGCATCGGGCGCACTGGTGGATTACACCATGCTGGTGACCGAGCTTACGAATACTGCGCCCACGCCGCCGATATTGCCGTCCCTTCCCGACCAGACCATCGTCGGCGGGACGATGCTCCTGGTGACCAATACCGCCACGGACACCAACGCGGGCGCGGTGCTGGTTTATACGCTGGTCAATCCGCCGGCTTGGGCCGCCATTGATGGCAACGGCATCATTACCCTGGCGCCAGCCACCAATAATGCCCCCACCAACGCAGTCATCACCACGATCGTCACCGACACCTTCACGGCCCTCGGCGCGAGCAACAGTTTCATCGTCGTGGTGGTCACCACCAACGGCCTGTCGGCGTTCCCCGGCGCGGAAGGCGCGGGCGGCCTGGCCATCGGCGGCCGCGGCGGCGATGTCTATCACGTCGTCAACCTCAATGATTCCGGGCCGGGCAGTTTGCGCTACGGCATCCAGACGACCCCGGGCAGCCGGACCATTGTCTTTGACGTTTCCGGCACCATCAACCTGCTTTCCAAGCTCAACATCAACAAACCCTATCTCACCATCGCCGGCCAGACGGCGCCGGGCGACGGCATCGCCATCGCGGGTTGGGTGACCTCCGTGGAAGACACCCATGACGTGCAGGTGCGCTTCCTGCGCTGCCGGCCGGGCGACATCAATTCTCCCACTTTCCAGGATGATTCATTTCATTTTGTTGATGTGACGAACTCGATTGCCGACCACCTTTCCGCGTCGTGGAGCATTGACGAGGTGTTGTCCACCACCCTTTCAACCAACATCACGGTGCAATGGTGCCTGATTGCCGAGCCGCTCAACCATTCCGCCCATTACATGGACAGCGGCGCCCCCGGGTTCCAGGCGCACGGCTATGGTTCGCTGATCCGTTACGGCTACGGCGCGGTGAGCTATCATCACAACCTTTACGCGGACAACTACAGCCGCAACCCGCGGCCCGGCGACAACCTCCAGTTGGATTTCATCAACAACGTGGTCTTCAACTGGGGTATTTTTGCCGGTTATAACGAGGATGACAGCGCCTACAACCCCGGCGGTTACACCAACTTCCTCAACTGCATCGGCAATTATTACATCGCCGGCAGCAACACCACGGCCAACCCCAACATTGCCTTCCAATCCGGCGTGCCCGATCCCACTTTCACGCAGATTTACCAGTCCGGAAACCTCATTGACAACAATCCCTACGGTCCGCTCAACGGCATCAACACGGGCTGGAGCATGTTCAGTGGGAATATCACCCAACTGGGAAGCCAGCTCGTCCTGCCGGAAACCCCGGTCACCATCACCAATGCTCCGCAGGCGTACGAACAGGTGCTGGCCTTTGCCGGCGCCTCGGTCGCGGGCGCCTCGGCATCGGGCACCTCCCTGGCGCGCGACCCGGTGGACACGAACATCGTCACCGGTGTCCGCAACAAGAGCGGCCAGGTCATTGACTTCATCAGCTCGGCCAGCTTCCCGGGCGTTTACCTCCCCACCAACTTCGGAGTGACCTGCTCCGGCTACGCGGGCGCGGCCACGTATTGGACTTCCCAGGGGTTTACAAACTTTGTCGGCGCCAATCCCTGGCCGCAGCTCAATCCCGCCCCGCTGCCGGTGGACACCGACCAGGACGGCATGCCCGATTATTGGGAAATCACCCTCGGCATGAATCCGTTGGTGCCGAACAACAACCACCCCAACCCGGACGGTTACACGGACCTGGAACATTACCTCAACTGGCTGGCCGCCCCGCATGCGTTGACCGTCACCAACACGCCGGTGGCCGTGGACCTTTATGCCGTCGCCGGCCGGAGCGGCAACCTGGGCTTCAGCGTGGCGAACGGCACGAACGGCACCGTGACCCTGGCCAACACCATCGCCACGTTCACGCCGGCGAATAATTATTCCGGTTTCGCCTCCTTCAGCTTCACCGTCACGAACCGGGATACCGCCAACAGTTTCGGCCCGGTGACGGTCAGCGTCATGGTCAGCGCGGTCAGCATCGTCACGACCGGCGGCCTCACCCCCCTCACCAACGGCGTGCCGCAGACGAACTCCCTTCCGTCCGGCGGCTTCACCTACTATGCGGTCACGGTGCCGACCAATGCGGATTTCGCGACCAACCTCCTGCTCTTCGCCACGGCGCCGGTGAATGTGTGGTTCGGCACCAATTTCCCGCCCGCGACCAACCAGTTGTTGTTGCCGGACGCCGCGTATCCGGCCGGAACGAATGGCTCCGCCGTATTGAGCACCAACACCGCGCCGCCGCTGGCGCCCGGCTCGATTTATTATCTGGGCGTGCAAAACACCAACAGCTCCACGGTGACGTTTGCGCTGGAAGTTGATTTTCATTTATTGACTTCGACCAACGTGCCGGCGTCAACCAACATTTTCATTTCCAGCATCACCCCCACCAATATCGGCGGAAAGTTCGGCTTCCTGCTTCAGTGGAGCGGGCCGACGAATTATCAATACGAGGTTCAGTGGACGACCAATCTCGCGCCGGCGGTGTGGAACACGGTGCTGAACCCGGTCATCAATGTCGTCGTGACCCCAACCAATGGACAATACAGTTTCTTTGACGACGGCACGCTGACCGGCGGGTTTGGCCCCATGAAATTCTACCGGGTTCTGGGCGGCCTGAATCTGGGGCCGATCACCGGTTCGGGGCCTGCCACCAACACCGTCCTGGCCGGGGCCATGTCGCAGGCGGTGGTGGCCGTGCCGGCCAACGCCATCTCGGCGAGCAATGTGCTACTATCCGCCACCGGCCCGTTGAACGTGTGGTTCAACCAGACCAATCCGCCCATCGGCAACACCAACGCCGGAGACCGCCTGATGCTGTCCGCCGCCACCTCCGGCGCCTTCGTGCTCACGAGCAATTCCGTGCCGCCGCTCGTGCCGGGCACGAATTATTACCTCGGCTTCCAAAACCCGGGCGCCGGCAACGTCACGTTTGTCTTTCAGGTGGTGTTCGGTTTCGCCCCGACCAACGCGGTGTCCAATTTCAGCATCACCGCGGCCAACGGCGGCATCTGGCTCAAGTGGAACGGCCAGACGAATTATCAGTATCAGGTGCAGTGGACGACCAATCTCGCGCCGCCGGCGGCGTGGAATACGATCTCGAACATCGTCCTGACCTCAACCACCGGAATCTTCACCTTCTTCGATGACGGCTCATTGACGGGCGGGTTCGGCCCCATGAAATTTTACCGGCTCATCGCCTGGCCGTTTATGACGCCGATACCGCAAACGCTGTCCATTTCCAGCGTCACCGTCACCAACATGGCCGGGACCAATGATCTGGTGCTCCGGTGGAGCGCGCCGACGAATTATCAGTATGGGATTCAATGGACGACCAATGTCTCGCTGCCCTTCAGCAACTGGTCCATCATTGCCAGTCCGGTTTTCACGGTGACCAATGGCGTCTATACCTTCGTTGACAACGGCCAGACCGGCCCGCCGGCCGGCGCGAAGTTTTTCCGGCTCCTCGAGAATCCGTGATGGCGCAGGAGACGATTTCCCGGTTGCAACCGGACACGGCCACCGATCTTCCCGTTCTTGGGAGCGCCGGCGTCCACCCTCCGTCCCGCTTTGCGGGACTACGGAGGACGGGTCCCGCCGGCACGTTGTTTGACGACTGATACCATTTCCCAGAAACAATCGGTGCAATGGCAGGGCGGCGCTGCTCAGTTCGTCCCAAAAACAATCGAAAACCAACCAAGCCGACAAGGATTATCAATTATAAGAACCGACCCCTTCA
>Ga0074044_10001513_pt1 | contig 20946 bp, 21 predicted proteins | sample BogForMeECP23OM1_FD_94443 | JGI IMG/M metagenome (GOLD analysis project Ga0074044, IMG submission 94443) | Bog forest soil microbial communities from Calvert Island, British Columbia, Canada - Bog Forest MetaG ECP23OM1 | ecosystem: Environmental > Terrestrial > Soil > Wetlands ...
AGCAATCAAACCAATATCACTTCGACCCGAATCCTTCCAATCGAATGTGACCCCACGCAACTCTACAACCTTGTCCAACGCATCCTGGACCTTTCGAATGTTCATCTTCCATCGCTTAGAAGATCCCTGCCGGTGCGGAGTTCCACCAGTCGCTCCAGCGTCTCGAACTATCGTATTCACATCACCTATTTCTCTTACGCGAGACTTAATGAATCGAGGCTTCATATCTCATCGACCAACAAGGACTGTCTTGAACTCTGTATTTAGTTCTTATCACTGAATGAAATCAGAATAGGGTGTCTAAATTGTCGCAAAACCTGAAAATCTCACGTTTTATTCTACACGAAGCTCGAGTAAAGCCAAACTGTGGAATTAAGAGAAGTAAAACTCCGCAATATTCAGCAAGCACGGTCCGGTCTGAACGATAAGGGTACCCCCAGTGTAGCCCTTTACCGTTATTGTGCCCCCAGAACAATTATCGATAGAGCCGTAATTTATTATATTTCCAACGTTGATGAAAATTGTGCTGCCGGATCCATTTGTGATTATCCCAGCATTATTCATGTCCCCAGCGGAAACAGTAAGCACACCACCAGGTCCATTGTTGATAACGCCACTGAAGGTGTTGTTAACATCTCCAGTTTCAACAGTGATGTTGCCACGGTTACTGACTATGGTGCCAGAATTTATGATGCCTCCTGTAAGCGAATCTAGAACACACGACTTGCAGTTTACCGTCGCATCATTGGCAACAATAATCCCACCCACTGTTTGAGCGCTGCTAATTGTGACTACTCCAGAATTAATCTGAATATCATCCGCTTCTGTTGGTACACTCCCCGATGACCATTTTGTCGGATTTTCCCAGACCCCTGTCCCTCCATTCCAAGTCACAACATCAGAATTATCTGCATGAACTCGAGGAATCGAAACTGCATGCGGAATGATTAGTATCAAGCACAAAATCAGAAACGTCAGGTATCTTGTGAAGTGGCAGTTACTTCGATTAAACAACTTGACCCTTCTCCGTATGCCGGCCGTTGGGCATTTAATATTTGCCGGCGCATCAGTAGTGTGGCTTGGATCGGACAAAGCGTCACACTTAACTGGCACAATTCTCGTCGTAGATGGAGGACGCATCGGCGGAGTCCCTGCAGACTAATTCTAAAATCGACCACACTACAATTCTGGAATCAATGGTCATGTGAACTTGCTGAAACCAAAAAGGGTTCAGTTTGGGCTTCTCGGCCTAGGGCAAGTCGGACGTAATATTATTCGACAATATGGATCTCTTGGATTCCATTGGGTATCCGACAGTACGAGCATCTGGCGGAGAACAGATGGCTATTCACTTAGAGAAATCGACCTAACACACATCATGAAATCAAAAAAATCAATGCTGCCGAAACACACCGTCTCGAACCTTACTTACAATGAGTTTGATAATCTCACTAAGCAAACAGATCTGCTTCAATCGAATATTGACCAACGTAGAGATCGTTGGGTTATAATAGATTCTACTTACACTGACGCAAAATCAGCTTTCGAAATCTGCAGTACAACCATGGGATGCCTCGCATACTGCTGCGCAAATAAAACTCAATGGGCAAATTATGAGTTCTGCAGACAATTGTATGAACGAGCCAGACGAGAACAAACCTTCCTCTGCCTCAACTGCACTCAAGGCGTTTGGCTTGATCAAATGGAGTACCTGCCCGTCTTACTTGAAAACTTTGAGAACGGCAAACTAAACCTGGTCAAACGCGACAACCCAAGTCTCAATCTTTTCTACGAAAAGATATGGAAAAAAGTTTCACCCTCCAATGCCTTTTCACAGATACGCAAACAGGGATATTTGGAGCCCAATGCGTCGGATCTCTTTGCAGAGGTAAAAGACCAAATGATCAAAGCGAAGGTTACCCAAAATTTCTGTTCAGCATTAACCAAGATCAAAGCAGATGAGACTGAACAGATTCAAGTTGACGACTTATTCTCCAAGATGCCGAGATCAGCGAAATCTGAAGATATTGCAATTTGGCATATTTTCAATAGGAAACAAGGACTATACCCAGCGCTAACCACAGAAGTCCAAGTAAAAACCGACCCGGCCGAAATAAAAACTAACTTAGCGTTCGTCAATCTGCCTCAAGACCATCCTCTGGCCAGAGATTTCGGTGGAAAGAATGCACTTTGTATTGAGGCAGACGAAGCGCGTTTCACTTGGACAAATAATTCTCGACGCAATAAGAAGAAACGAGGAATCTTCATACATAGCGGATTCGGAGGCGCACTGAAAACTGCGGATAAACTCGTATGGGAGGCAAAGAGAGTCTGTCGCCTCAACAGCTCCAAAAAACGGAAAGAGTTCACTCCGATCCCAGTACTATTTGGCTTGAAAGTAGGGGAATCATACGCCATCCAAGTGAAGCATGCGTTATCAGATCGGCTTTAGAATTTCCAGCAATCACGTTTGTTCGTTACCTCTTCCGTGAAGACTGCGTAGGTTCCGAGTATGTACATGCATGCCGTGGAGAATATCTTCCGTTGCAATACCGATGATTTCCCCGAATTTGAAAACGTGTTCACCTGATCTGACGTCAAGCATAGCAAATTTATGGTTCGGCGGAATAGCTTCTTGCACCTCGACAATGATTACTCCTGAGATAGTTTTGACAAGCGCCTTTTGTCCCTGAGCTAGCGGACGAAGAGTGGTGGCTACGTTATCCTTTTCATTCATCACGATTGCGTCAGGTTTGCGGCTCATACTTCTACCAGATTATCGATTAGAAGAACTTGCTTCTCCGATATGTTTGTTATCTTCGAAACCATTTACAGCGAACGGTTACTCTGAACCGGAGTGGAAATCATCACAGAACGACTTGTCTTTAACGGTTATCCGCGGCCTGATGGCCAAGTGGGAGCACGCAACCAAGTAGGAATAATTTACACGGTAGACTGTGCGAGATTCGTATCAGAAGAAATCGCAAAAAACAACAAAAACGCTACAGTGTTTGGATGGTTCAATTGCTACAACATGGCCAACAGTGAAGATTCGAACATCCTGATCGGACTTGGACGAAACCCAAACATCGGCGCCGCGCTAGTTGTAGGCTTAGGATGCGAAACCAATTCGCCATCAAAAGTCGCGGAAGGCATATCCAAAACGGGAAAAGATGTACAGATACTGACAATACAAGGCATCGGGGGCACTAAGAAAACAATCCAGAAAGGAATAGCCATCACGAAGCGAATGTCAAAACGAATCATGAAAGTGAAGCGAAAACCCCACGACATCTCATTCCTAACTCTGGGAATGAAGTGTGGTGGATCCGACGCTACCTCCGCACTATCCGCTAACCCGATCCTTGGCCTTACAGCGGACAGGATCGTAGAACACGGCGGACGAGTCCTCTCCAGCGAATTAACCGAACTCGCGGGATGCGAGCACCTCGTCGAAAGTCGAGCAAGTAACGAAACGATCGCAAAGGAAGCCACACGATTAATCAGATCTGCAGTTTCTGAATTTGAAGCAAGATTTGGATCTGAACATTCGATGATGTCCCCAGGCAACGTCTACGGCGGGCTGACGACAATCGAAGAAAAATCTTTAGGAGCACTTATGAAAACTGGACACAGTCAACTGCAAGGAGTCCTCCAACCCGGCGAATACCCAAAACACTCCGGATGGTACCTAGTTGATGGACTCGTCGCGAAGAGCATTCGCCACTTCGGATTAGAAGCAGACGGCGAACCAACAGATTTCGCAGCGGCAGGAGCCCAAGTAATAGCCTTCACAACAGGTCGAGGATCAGCTGACGGAAACGTAATCAGTCCAACCATCAAAGTCTGCGCTAACCCCCAGACCTACCGCAACATGCGCGAAGACATGGATTTCAACGCAGGCGCCGTTCTCGAAAGCAAAATAACAATGGACGAATCATCTAAACTCCTGCTCACAAAAATACTCAAAGTCGCATCCGGCGAGGGAACTAAATCAGAAAAACTCGGTCATCGAGAAGGCGGTATGATTCTCGGCGGGAGACCATTAGCATCCGCCGTAACCCAATTCTGTGAATAAATGGAGCGATGGTTTTGAGGAGTGGGTATAAGTCTACCATGACGTACAATCAAAGAAAATGGTCGACACTAGCCTCCCGCAACGAGCGGTATTAAATCAACCAAGTCTCCGTCGTTCAAAGTAAAATCTAATCCTGCGACGGGCGCGTTGTTTCCATTGGAGTCACGATCGTTGTCATGTAACGGTTAGGTAGCCTAACATGTAGCCCCTCAATCCCATACCCGGCCCGCACGGAGTAATACAGAGGTATGCGTAGACACCGGGCGCAGTGAACGTATAGGTGAATGTAACTATCGTGTCCGGAGGAATCGGAACGATAACGTTAACGCTCGGGATTGTAAATGTGTGTGCTACCGGAAGGTTAGACATCGACTGTCCTTTACTGTAATGCGATGCGACCTGCCCACTTGCGGTGTCGTTGTAAATGGTGAAGTTCGTTGAAGCAATACCCGTAAAGTTCTGATTTACCGCAGTGTCGATGTTAGTTATTACAAAAGTGACCGAGACGCCCGCGGGAACGGTTATATTATTGTCATTCGGCCCGGGGCCTGTCGTATTTGTTGCGAGTCTAAGCGCTGTGCCATTTGCGTGTGAAGGAATTACAAACGCATCATAACCTTCCCCTCCCCAATCAGGAATGACATCAAGGGTGACAACCTCGGCAGTAGCGGGTGAAGTTATGGTCCTAGGGGCTATCATGCTTGATCCCAACCAACCAATGGAAAGCCCCGTTACAAGGACTATTATGAACAAAACAGCGATCAATGAGCGTCTCAATCTGATGCCGCTTGCTTGTGGAATCGGCTTTTCCTCATCCACTAATGTTATGGTTTTTTTAGGAAAACTCACTTCAAACCCGGAATACGCTGGGCCTTCTACATGATCTATTCTGAGAATTTCTGATATCTCTGATAGGTAGGCGTACGTATCAGAGTCTATGTACAGCTTGAAGCCGTATGATTCTATAACCTTATCATTCTCTCTCGGCGCATTACAGTCGACAGCAAATACATACTTCACTCCGAAGACATCGCTGCCCTTAATGTGAAGCCTCAGCCCACACAAAAGATTGCCTTTATCGTCTACTCTACCGCTTGTTCTCAGAAATTCTTTAGCCTTTTTCGCCGCTTCGTCTGTTACTATTATATCCAAATTGTCACAACCACTAACTCGCTAGGTAACCAGCGGCAAAGCCCAGAACTCACTAATACGACTAACGCTATCGCAACGAGATTTTTACTCTTCACGCAGCTAGCACTTAGCTCCTTGCAACGCTACAGGGCCTTAGATAACGGGAAGGACCAATTATCATCCTTGAAAATCAGTTGGGAAACGTTGGATAGACGTAAACGCATGCTAGGTTGAGTATACCAGCTAAGCTAGTAGATGATTCTCTAGGCCTCACTTCGTCAGTTATCTCATACACGACGGTATCCCAGCAAGCTCTCGCGAACGTTTGACGGTCGCTTTGAATAGTGTTGTGAATCGTCCGTCAGTCATAGATTGTTGAAGGTCTTCGAAGTTGGTTAGATCTATTCCATACACGTTTTCGTATTCTTCGTCCAAGAGCCCGCTGTCCAGAGGATGACGTTCGAGCATTGCGTAGGAGACGGCTTTGTGCAAAATAGTAATGAAGACGCTTGCCAGAGCCCCCTTACGCAGTAACTGTTCGCGTTTGTCTACGTAGGGGCAATTGATGAAAGTCTTAACTGTGCAAGAGTTCTCTTCTTCGCTGAATAGTTTGGCATATACTTGAGCTACCGTGTTTAGGAATTGTGAATTCGCGTAGAACGCTGTAAGGTTCTTGGATTCTGTCGGGGAGCGGTTTACGTGCTCTTTCATTTGCTGGACGTCTATTTGCGCTTTCCGTGCTCGTTCAGCCCAATAGTCTCTTGACCATAGAAGACAACACCAATCGCACTTTTTTTCAACTTTTGAATCTAACTGAAGCTCTTTCATGAAGTCGGTTGCATATTTCTCAGCAATAGGGGTCAAATCATCCGTCGGCAACTGTTCACCAATTGCCGGGTGTGATTCGTAGCGGTTTATTCTTTGCTAACGGTTTTCTGTTGTGGTTTTGAACTAAAACTCGAAGTTTGACTGCACCTCTGTAAGCACGGATCTTTGTTCTATGGCACGAAGGGACATGCTGGATCTTGGAATGGCTCTCAAGAATGTTCAATGAGACCAAAACGTTGATCCCACAATACTACCTCTTATCAGTCCAGGTGTGTTAGAGACGGGAGCGCAGGTAAGCAAAACTGAAGAAGAATGGAAGCGACTACTCACTCCTGAACAATTCCAGGTTGCTCGAAAGAAAGGAACAGAAAGACCATTCACGGGAGCATACTGGAATAATCACGCGAAAGGGATTTACAAATGCGTCTGCTGTGGGACCGACTTATTCAGTTCGGAAACAAAATTCGAATCCGGTACGGGATGGCCGAGCTTTTGGGCTCCAATAGGTGAGAAGGCCATTAGGACGCAAGAAGATAGAAGCCTCTTCATGAAACGTACTGAAATTCTCTGCAGCGCTTGCGATGCACATCTGGGCCACGTGTTTGACGACGGACCGAAGCTCAGCGGATTACGTTACTGCATTAATTCCGCTTCTCTAAAATTCGCTGAATCCAAATGACGAAAAGAAATGCGAGAAAGGATAGCTGCAGACGATCGTTCGATTACTACCATTCGCATCATTCTTCTAAATGCGAGACCTGTCGGACGCTTACCTGCTGCTTATGAAAATGTTCGTGTCACAGTCTTTTCCAACCTCAAACGTCAAGGTTCCCTGTTTTAGTTGTTGTTCCTTGATTTTCTATGTTCTTAGGTTTCCACGTCACCGCGAGTACTCCGCCAATCAAACCTAAGATTAAACCGATTCCGAAGCCTCCCACTGCAGCTCCATAAATGCTGAAGAACGAGAAGAGGATAATCAGTGATCCCCAAGTCGAACGTTTCTTCGGTCGCTTAGCGAGCATCAATGCAGCCAGAATCACTATGATGCCCGCGAAAACTCCAACTACCCCCATGAGACCAACGCCAAACTCAAACAATCCCACTCCTGAACCCAACGCCCCGGGCCAAGTTACTTCAGCATTAGCGGACTCGAATCCCGTAATTCGAAGCAGAATGCCAGCCATACTCGTAAAGAAACCCCCAGTTAAGATGAGAATTCCAGCGATCAACGATATCAGAAAAGCCAGCCGTGGACTTTCCTGATTCACCCTTATTCACCTTCTTGAGCAAACCTGTCAAATGTGAGTTTATTGTTCAATCGGCACAAAACTAAGAATGCAACCTGGCTGTACCTTAAGTTTGAGGCTGTCTGATTGTTCACTATGAGCCGTAAAAGAATTTTGATGATACCGGGACCGTCCGAGGTCGATCCTCGAGTTCTAGCGACTTTATCACAACCTATTCTCCCGCACTACGGAACAAATTGGGGAGAAGAATATGCGACGGTTCTCAAGGATCTCCAGACGATCTTCAAAACTAAGGAACAAGTGATCCTGTTTCCTGGTCCTGGAAACGGCGCTGTCGAACTTGTCGGCATGAATATCATCGAACCAGGCGATAAGATAGCGAATGTTGTCAACGGCTGGTTCGGAGAAATCCTCAGCGAAGTAATCCAGACGTACGGAGGAGAACCCGTCGAAATAAAGACGGAATATGGACGCGCGATTAGTCCAGCCGAGATTGAAATCGTGCTGGACAGAGAGAAAGATATCAAAGCTCTTTTTGTCGTGCACAACGAGACATCATCAGGTGTCGAAAATCCAATTCAAGAAATTGGTAAGGTTGCGAAGAAACATGGGGTAATCTACTTTGTTGATGCGATTTCATCATTCGGTGGTGTGGACATTGATCTTGATAGATGGAACATAGACGTGTGCGTTGGTTACCCAAGTAAGTGTCTCGGAGGAATTCATGGGGTGGTTCCAATTGCGGTAGGGAAACGCGTTTGGGACGAAATCGAATCTAGACGTAGCAGTATTCCGAGTCGCTTCATGAGCCTTAAAGTCTGGAAAAAGTTCATTCAAGAATGGGGTCCGATCGGGCATCCGTTCCCTACTTCGATGCCGACCACTGTGATTCTTGCCCTCCATGAGGCGGTAAAACTCGCTCTTGAGGAAGGGCTTGAGAACCGATACAGGAGACATTTCGTGGCCTCCGCAGCACTAAGAGCAGGTTGTAGAAAAATTGGATTTGAACCACTCGTGTCTGAGGACGCAAGATCAAAGACGGTGACCCTTTTGGGAGTCAAAGGAGTAAATGGAGAAAGAAAACTTCGGGCTATTCTGGAGAACAAATTCAACATCATGATTGCAGGAGGAGTATCGAAGCTAAAGGGTAAAGCAGTTCGGATCGGCACTATGGGAGTGACAGCCTCACCATCCTATGTTCTTCCAACCCTACTTGCTCTTGAAGTCGGCGCACGTGAGCTTGATCTTCCTGTAACTCCCGGGACTGCTGTTGCTGAGGGTTCGAAAATCTTTCAATCCGGATAGCTTGGTGGGATCTACCACTAGAGTTGCATCGTAATTCTGAACCGAGGGAGTTAAGCTCCCGCTCTTTTACTATGCGTCACAGTGGAAGCACAGGAAAAATCATGACTCAATTGATGGTCGCGTTTTCGATCGCATTCTCAAGATATTTCTGGGACCGAAGGTACGTGTCATCGATTGATTCACGCATTTGTGGGGCTCCTCCAATGTCCAAGCCGAATACACCATCAAATCCGTGCTTCTGCAAAGCCATCAAAAGGCTTGTCCAATCGATCAGCCCTTTTCCTATTTCTATGTGATCTTCGATTTTGAAATCGGAATCGCTTGCATGCACATAGAAGATTTTCTTACCCAACATCTCAACCGCCTGAACGAGAAGAGTCTTTTGACAAGCTAAATGCGCCGTGTCGAACACTGCACCAACGTTGTTACTTCCGACCTCACGAAGTAATAGTTCCAGGGCCCAGACGTTAGGTATGTTTTCCCATGTTCTTGGTTCAATGCATAATCTTAGCCCAGATTCTGCCGCGAGGTCGTTGCACTTACTCACGGAATCAACAATCACATCATGGAAATATTTCCAGAAGTCAAAACTTTGCTCGAATCGCATCTTTGGCGGTTGATAGATGAAGCGAAATTCTTGAGAGATGTCATATGGTTTGACCACGTATAATGGAGAGTAGTGAGTGTCTATTTGTATCATGTCCGTCTCGAAGAAGGCTGCTGTTTCGCATCCCGATCGGAAGTCTGCCAGAGCGGTCTTTCTCTTCGTTTCATCTATGCTCATGAGGTCTGGGAGAACAGGGATGAAATTCATTATATGCACTCCAGTTTCACGACATTTGGTCTGTATTGCAGCCTTGTTTTCGACAACCCCACGTAAATTGTCACCAGCGACTCCTTCAATCTCAAAAAGCGAAAAGCCGAGTCCATGAGCGTCATCTATCGCGTTGAGGAGATCTTTGATGCTGATCACATACCCATACTTAGTTATCGCGTATAGCCAACAAATTCCTAATCGAGCCATGTAATGACATCACATGAATTATCAACATCAAATCGAATAAAAAGGCTATAGAAATGAAAACACATTATCCTTTTGTCTAGTGACTACTTACCAAGTTACGGAAGTGTTCGAGTATCTAGCTACTAGACTTGTCTGGTGAGATCGATTCGTGATGAAGGCTGATGCATCAAAACGCGTAGCTACTATGAAAAAGGGTTTGAAAAACCAGCAGCTTGTTTTCGTTGTTCAAAAGCACAAGGCGACTTCGCTTCACTACGATTTCCGGCTTGAAATCGGAGGAGTGATGCCGTCGTGGTCCATACCGAGAGGCCCATCACTCGACAGTAGCGTGAAGCGATTGGCATTGCCGACGACCGATCATCCACTTGAATATCGACACTTTGAAGGCGTCATTCCGAAGGGTGAATATGGAGCAGGCCCCGTCATGATTTGGGACGAAGGGACGTATAACCCTGAAATTGAGATAAGCAAAGGTGTAAGGAAGGAAATCACGAATAGGAAAGAAGCGGAAGAGATCGCTGTCAAGAGCCTGCATGACGGGAATCTGAAATTTCATCTCTACGGGAATAAGCTACGAGGCTCTTTTGCTCTTGTTCGTACAGCAGGCTTTGGAGGCAAAGAATCCTGGTTGTTGATCAAACACCGCGATGAATACTCCAAAACTGGGTATGATGCTAATGACTATGATTTTTCCGCCGTCAGCAACCGCTCACTAGCTCAGATAACTATGTGAGTTCGCGGATGGAGAAAGTTTAATGTCTTATAGACGCGTGCAGTTTCCGCAGGATCGAACCGGAACACGTAATTTGCGAAATCAACTGAGTTTGTCTCCTCGCTTCAGTTTGTCTACGCTCGGTTCGTCTGCGCTGGCATCTTCAAAACCACATTTTTCAATGCTTATTGCCCCATCTCCTGTCCCGATCAGCATCGATTTTCCTGTTTTGTCGTAGTGATCGTAGTCGAGGGCCCTTCCCCAAATCTGGCTGTTACCTGAATGTGATCGTGCGTATAGGTTTCCTGGTCTGAGGTTGCACTTCGATATGTACAATTTTCTTTCTCCCAGATGAGTGTACGCGTAAAATCCTGGTTCGCAACTGGCTCTCACCAAATTGTAAATGTTAAGGGAAGTGTCAGCCCAGTTAATTTTTCCGTCCTCTCTGCTCCGATGGGGGAAGTAAGTTCCTTCTTCCAGTGTTTGGGTTTTCACTTGAAATTTTATTGACGAGAGATTCTGGATTGCCTGCAGTATGACAGTCGGATACGATACTTTAACTCTCTCGCGGACGTCAAGAAAGTAGTCATCAGGCCCCACGGGAATTTTTTCTTGTTCGATTATTGGACCTGTGTCGAGTGATTCATCCATCCTGTGTACTGTGATACCGACATGTTTTTCTCCGCATATCATTGCCCACCTTATGCAGTCTCGGCCCCGATAGAACGGGAGTAGACTTGGGTGAACGTTGGCTACGCCATACCGAGGAGTTTGAAGGATTTTTGACCGATACTTTTTCAAAAAAATTACGTTCACGAGCAGTTCGGCTTGTAGCTCCTTCACTTTGTAAATGAATGATTCTGAGTTGATGTCCTCGCAGGTTAACAGGTTTAGATTTGCGTCCTGGACTGTTTTCTTAACGAGATCATCTGCTGCTACTACGCCGACTATTTCTGCCAGGTCGCTTCGTTTCATGAGACCCTTCAGGGTGAGGACTCCGATGTCCGTTCCGGCCAGGAGAATGATCTTCAATGAGGTTTGCTCTCCTAATGTGTGAACGTGTCCTTTTCGCTGATAAGCTTGAGTCTTGTCACCTAATCCGAACCCGAATAATGTGTCGATGTAGAAGATCGACAAATGGCTGCGGCATGTCTTTAGGTTGGGCGAACATTCTATTGTACCACAGACGTAGCAGATGAGTCGCTCTTGTCACTAAATCGGATGAAGTGTGTTGCTTGCAGAAAAGACGAACCGACAGTGACAAACGCCGAGATCCTCGAACTAAGGCCTCAAGTACCGGATTGGCAGATCATTGAAACGAATAATGTCAAGATGCTTGAACGGGTGTTCAAGTTCGAGAACTTTTCCGAAGCACTAAACTTCACAAATAGAGTTGGTGAGATTGCGGAGGCTGAAGGTCACCACCCTTCCATTACAACCGAATGGGGCAGAGTGACCGTGAAATGGTGGACTCACAAAATCAGAGGCTTACATCGAAACGATTTCATTATGGCAGCCAAAACCGATCAACTCTATAAACGGGTTTGATAGGTTTCCGTTTAAATCGGCAAAAAATACGCTATCACACTAGAGTTACGAAAATGTTAGAGTAAACTTGGCTGAATTCAACTCGACGGAGAGTTGCCGACACCGAGTTCCTCAAGAACTTCAAGCAGCCTTCTGCCCTTGTCGGTGACTTCATAGAACGTTGTGGTTCCGCTCGTCGTTGTGGGTTGAATTAGTCCGTTCTTCTCTAAAACCTGAACATGCTTATCGACAGCTTTCCAATCAATTCCTAGGGCAGTTGCCAATTGCAGCTTATTCCTAGGCCCGTCCAGATTATGTAATAGCTTGAGTCGCGTTTGCGCACCTCGCATGCTTACGATCAGCCTGAACGTATCATAGCTGAAGTGGCTCTTACTCCAAACCGAGCGTATATGCCCCCTCCAGATAAGCGTCCCCGCGAACCCAACCCAAGAGGCCAGCGCAGTGTAACCGTAATACTGGAAGTTGACTTCAGAAGGTGCCAGCGGCCCCGGCATCATTTGAGCCGTGCTTGCAAGACTTTGATTCCGTGACGCTGTGGTGGCTGTCATGGCGGCGGTGAGCGGTCCGGAGAATAACGCGGACATCGAGAGCAGAGTTAGAAGCGTGGCCCCAATTCCGACGATAAGAGCTGACATCAAAATGAGATAGTTCAGCAGTAAGCGTTTTCGTAGCTTTTCTATCTCATTTTGCGTCAGTCGTCCCCCCTGTCCTCTTCCCTATTGCTTCTGAAGGCGTTTCAGGAAGTGAATTCGTAGGTTGCTTGGACTTGGGCAGTTAATTGCAGTGTGCCTGGTTGAATTGGAGTTGGGTTTGCATTGGGAGCTGCCATTGTCGAATAGAAGGGTTGGTTGAAGCTTGGTGTGATTGATGTTGGGCCAATAATTTTTAGACCGAGCGTGGACGCGATTGCATCAGCCTGGTCCGCAGCGTTTTGAGTCGCGAGTTGGATTGCTTGTTTCTGGAGAGAAGCAGTTAGTTGAGGAGTGAATGTGAAAGTTATTCCATCCACTTCGTTCACACCTGCATTCACGGCAGCGTCGAGAGCTCTACCCACTAGACTCGTGTTCGTTAGAGTAATCTGGATGGCGTTTTTGGCGACATATTGAATCTCACTCGCATTTGATTGTGACGTGGGTGAGATGTTTTGGATAGAGTATGTTGTTGAGGTTAATGTTTGAATCGTTAACGTGTAGGAGGATGTCTGTATGTAACTTTGGTTGATGCCAAGCGACACCAGGGCCTGCATAACTTTGGCCACCAGGGCCGCGTTTTCGTTTACGGCGTTGGTTGCAGACGTGTCTTGCGTTTGAACTGCTAGGTAGATTATTGCTTCGTCTGGCGCGGCTGAAACCGAACCGGTTCCAGACACCTGAATCGTGTTCACTGTATCCGTCTGAGCGTTTAATTCACGAAGACCGCTGAAACTGATGGAGATCACGCTAACCAAAATTAACCCTACGAGTGCCAACAGCAAAATATTACGTGAAGGTTGATTACTCATGGAATTTTCACTAATTCTACAGTTTGATTAACAGTTCCGCTTCGGTCTTCATATATAATTTAGTCCAAACGTTCCCGTGCGTCACGTCATCAAGTTCGGAACTTTGAGACGAGCAGTTTTTTATCCATGTCAATGCTTGTGAAAGGCAGTTCTACAATTGAGCTAGTTCAGTTCGGTGACTACGGCAAGAAAACGTTTGAAAGGAATCTTACCGTTGTCGCCATTTTTTATATGTATCTGGAGATCAGGCCTACGATTCCGCCTAATAGAACAAGCAATCCCCCGATTCCTCCGCCTAGGAATCCGATGATAATTAGCACGATCGCCCATAGCAAAACGCTCACCCTCTTCGCACCATACAACGCAACAACGCCTAAAATCAAACTGACCAATCCCACACCAAAATAACCTAGAAGAGGCGAATTAAATGGAATGTTCACAGCGAAGTTTAGTATCCCGGCCAAGCTAAGCAGAATCATCAGAATTCCGCCGATTAATGCAAGGACGAAACCAAGCTCCCTAAGTGAACCGTTAGTCATTCTTCGTACCTGCGCCACGTGACTCTCCCGTAAGAACTAAACACAATTCCACTTAGAAGAAATATGCTAAAACCGGTAGCAACTGTAGAAGTGGCCTATGCGCAGTAGAATTTTTTCACCTACCATTAAGTGATCTAAAGCCATACGGATCAGGATGCGGGTTGCTGGGCGAGTATCTCTCCCTAAATTTTGATCCCACTAATGCTCGCCCAACACTACCTTCTGCATCGAATAACGTATCGAAGGGGTGAATCAAATGATGGCGAACGTCAAAAAGCGGAATGGGGTAAGCGAGCAACTTAGTCGTCAAAAAACGGAAAAGTCTGTGATGCAGACTGAGGAGTACTTAGACAAGCTACGCCGCCTTCAAGTCGACATGAATACCCTCCAAAAGATCACAACGCGCTAACAACAGAACAGACGGTTCAGTAACCCAAAGAACCTCAAACCACCTGTTTTCCCCATGTGAATCAGATGGACAAGAAAACATCCGAACATGTCCAGTTTTTTAGGGGTGGAACTAATGGTGTTGATCGCTCAGTCGTTTGGATATCGTTCGGTTCGCTTGGGCAACAATTCTCACTTCTTGAACGTTCTAAGCCAAATTGTCCATTTGTGTTTGCCATTAAACCCATCTCTCATTTCGGCTTTTCTTTCCAGAATGGATGACGCTTTACGTACAATGGAATTCTACCGAAAACGTGTACTCTGCTTTTGTCAGAGTAGTCAATTTTGTCGACGTTCATCTTGCCTTCAAATAGCACCGAGAAAATTGCTGAAGGGTTCAGCCGCCGTTTTCTCAAGAGGCCTAGAACCGCGTTGACTGTAGAACCAGTTGAAATTACGTCGTCGAGGAGGATGAAGTTGTTAGCTCTCAGCTTAGTGAGATCATTTTTGTCGACGAAAAGTCTCTGTTCCGTCTTAGTCGTCATTGATTTTACACGTACAGAGTAAGGCGACTTCATGTAGATCTTCTTGGTCTTCCTAACGACGATGTACCTTACGTTGATTCCGGCTTTTCGTTTCGTATAGAGCGTGTTGAGGTAGTCACAGATTGCGTATGTCAGTGGCAGAGATTTGGATTCTATGCACATCAAGTACCGAGGATTGTACCTAGACATTTCTTTCCCAAGAATTTTCGCCAGTCTTCTGACTAGCTCATAGTTGTCGATTATTACAAAAGACGCAACATGTAACCTAGAATTCACTTTTACGACGGGAAGTGTGACTTTCCCTAACGACTTTATCTCTACTATATGCCATTTCTGATCCGCATAAGGAATCACAAACGGCTCGGCCACGAGTTATCAACAATTTATGGGCAGTAAATAGAATTTCAATGCGGCGTAGTTAATTGTTAATAGTAAATTTCCGATGGATTTCTATAGAGTTGTTATCTCCGTAGTTGCACGGCCGAGATCACTCGCTCTGTTGTCATACTCTCGGACAGTTCTTCTTATGTAGCGTGAAGATTTCGTCGCTGTTAGTTTCAAAGCCGCATTTATCGCATGCATATCTTCTATTTTCATCCGACAAGAATTCATAACCACCCAATTCGCGGTTATGATGCTCTCTTTAAAGTAGTCGGTGTGAAGGATCGTTATCTATCTCGTTGAGCAATTGTACCCCACTAAAAGCTAGGTTGTGGGAGCTATGCCGCTCAACTCGATCATTCACCGAGATTCTCCGAAGGTAATCTAACGGAGTGTTAGGCTTTTGGGGTTATGGAAAGTCTTCGAGTATGAGCATTCTACCGGTCGTATCAAGGCTTGGCGTTTTCCGGGTTTCATTGAAGCTGAGAAGTTTCGGCGAGAACGTGAAGAACTCTATGTAGCAATTGGGCTAGATGCGGAGCGCGGATTCTCACAAGCTCAGCCGGAAATTTCAAAATCGGAAGTTGATCTCTTCACCAAGATAGTGGAGAACCCGGAACTTTTACATCATGTCATGCGCTGCTTCAACCTATGAGTCATCAGCGCACTCTACTAACTAAATTCATGAATCAGTCTTAGAGATCACACTGATCTTCAATCCGATTTCGCATGAGCTAACAACTTCGCACAACGAACTCGAAGTATTCCTCCCCTGAACCTAACCCGTCGTTTTGCTATTGTATGGACGCAGTGGTTAACTCGATGATGCATGCCACTGGAAAAGTGTGGCGCATCTTCGGCCTCAGCCCCGTAGACTACCGTGGGAATATTAGTTCTAAGTACTGTTGCAACACACATCGCACAAGGGACAAACGTTGAGTACAGCGTGTAACGTCGTAGATCAAAACTCCCAATCCTCTTGGTAAGCTTACGAATCGCCACGATCTCTGCGTGTGCTGTAATGTCAAGGGTGGTGAAGACCTTGTTGTGGCCACGCTCAACAATCCGTCCATTCCTCGTGATCACAGAACCGATCGGCGCATTTCCCTCCTTTGCAGCAGTCATCGCTTCGTAGACTGCTGCCGACATGAATCGCTCGTCGCTACGCCGTTGTCTAATGCTAATAGAAATCATCCTGCTCGTTCCGCTCCTTCTGAACTGATAATATTTTGAACTCTCGAGTTAAAGAATCGTTACAACTGCAAACGCCGCAAAACTATCACACTTAACTGGTTAATCGCGGCAGTCAGCCGCTTCAAAGCAAAAGCAGCAACGCCATTAAAGGAGCGTTCAACGTCTTCCTAGAACTCCTACCAAGATGCGAGCAGAGTTGGTATCGCTCTATCCTGAGTTTTCTCAACATACTCTATGGAAACGGGAAGCAGAAAAGAGACGCTTTACAGAGCCAATTTCCAACTAATATCGCGACTAGGATCGCTATGACAAGACCCTCCATATACAGCCATACAGGTCCACGACGTTTTGCTCTCAATCGTATCCACAGGTGGAGCGCGGGATTTTGGCTTCGACTTATGTGTAACCTCTAACTATTCCAGTCCACTAGTACAGGAATCGAGGCGCTGAGTGGTATGCGCATCAAGATTTTGCCGACCTCAGCGAAAACCATGAGCATGTGATATTTCTTCCAGTATAGCTTTCGGAGACGCTGCTTGATATTGGGATCTTGAATGATTGCCGCAATACCTTGTCCTCTAACCTCTCCAATAGTGAAATCGATGTGAGCATTATTCTTGATATTCCTCACCCAGTCAGATTGTTCACCACGTCCAGAGGAAACATAGAGTCTTCCGTCCAGAATACCGAACCATATCGTCGTAACTCGTTTCAAACCTGTCTTTCGTCCAATTGTAGTCAGTTTTAGCGTGGACTTGTCCTTTACCGATTCAATTGATGGTTGCATCTATATTGCATCCTGACCGAGCGAGTTAGTTTCTTCTATTACGTTTATTATTGTTAAGGTCGTTGGCTTAGGTTGTCAGATAGATTTCTTGAACTTCGTAGTCTGACAAATCTTTTCTAAGACGTACAAGAGTTGTCTCATCTACCGACGCTAATAGTGGCAGTCTCCATTTGTGTTTGAGAAGCGCGATTCTTGTCACTTTACCACTCATAACCACCGTCTGATTTAGAATGCCGCATTGCTCGGTTTCCGCCTTCGCCGTGTCGACCTGTATCCCTCGCTTCTTAATTGCTGAAACGATCTTTTCTTCCAGTTCGAGTAGCTTGGCTTTCTCTGACGCAAAGACAACGACCAAGAACATCAAAGTGCAGATCTGACTCTATATCATGCCGACCGTATTATATCTCGATCGAAATTTTGAGGGGGAGTTGGTCATAGCAAAATCCTCGCTCGTGAGGGATCCTCCCTATGGCGGACCAACTAACCCCGATTAACTTGTTGATGAATTTCTGTATAAGGCTTGGCGTGATTGTATACATTCAATTAATCAATCGACAACGCTCTCGTCATACTTGACCAAACCTACATGCGGCGAACCCATAATTAGAAAGGTAGGCGCTGTTGCTTTAGAATTAAGGAGGATCATTATTTTGCGTTTGAGTGTAAGGTTGCTTCACCTCGCGGTCTTAGTCTCTGTCATTTTGCTCTTACCGTCGGCTGGTTATGCGACTGGAGGGCAGTGGGTGAAGTATTCAGGTAATCCTGTGCTGGTTCCTACTGCGGGGGGTTGGGATAATGACTATGTCGTTAGTCCTAGAGCGCTGTTCAATGGTACCAATTACAGGATGTGGTATGATGGTGGTAGTGCTGGAGTCGCTGCGATAGGTTACGCGACATCGACTGATGGAGTTACGTGGAGTAAGTATCCTAGTCCAGTATTATCACCAGGCGCGCAGGGGGCATGGGATAGTGGCAGTGTTACTGTAGGTTCCGTAATTTGGAACGGGACGGTTTTCCTGATGTTGTATGGAGGCAGCAACACGACCAGCAGTGGCGGTGCGATTGGTTTGGCGACGTCGAAGGACGGAATTTCATGGGTAAAATATTCAGGTAATCCAGTTCTCGAACGGAGTCTATCTGGTCCCGATCAAAGCTACATGGCTTCTCCCTATGTTATCAAATTGACTACCGAATATTGGATGTGGTATACTGGGAGAAATACGACCTATCCAGAACCAAACTCGGTCGCTAGAATCCTCGCCGCAACCTCATACGATGGGATCAGTTGGACGAAAAACCCGTCACCGGCAATTACACCTTCCTCGAATTCGACGGCTTGGGATTCAGGTTCTGTTTATTCTGCTTCCGTAATCTTTGACGGCACCAATTTTGGTCTATGGTATACTGGAACAAATCAGAGTTACATGAGACCTCAGATTGGGTTCGCAAGCTCGCTAGGCGGAGGCAACTGGACGCGGAGTGGATTGAATCCTATCGTAGGTCCGGGCGTTCCAGGCAGTTGGGATTCTGCGGGAGTCGAGCAGCCTAGTGTAATCGTAGGCGGCGATGGCTTCATGCTCTACTATGACGGCTTTAGTCAGAATACGGGTGGAAGAATAGGTTTAGCCATAGGTCCACATAATTTTGTTATACCCGAATTCTCCGCCCCCGCCCTCGACCTGCTCCTTGGAGTTATCATCTCCACTACAGTTAGCTTCGCTATAATCAAACGCCAACCTGAACACTAACAATTCTTAATCTTCACCGTCTCCGCCATACTAAATCACGGACTAAGGACCGCCATTCCGCTTTCTCTTCGCATATTTCCATGCTGCTATCACCGCGATACCGCAAGGAACTGTGATGCACAACGGGAGAACGAGAACGTGGTCAGCCACGAATAGGAGGAGCAGTTGAACGGAAGCTGTGACTCTATCGACCTAGATACTTCTCTACAAAGTCCTCAGCAATTATATCGATAGTTATTGGTCGCTCTGTGCTTCTTGTGTTTTGATTATTATCGTCGGTTCAATTTCGAAAGTCTCCACCTGCTAGTGATCATTGCTACAGAGAGAAAGAGAGTAATTCAACCACTAGAATCAGACGGAAATACTAAACCGGTGCTGAAATCCGACGCCTAGTTGGATAACTCAAGATGGGCTTATGGTCTAGTTCACGAAAATTCTCAGCGAATTTTATCGAATGGGCACTCACAATTTTTGGAGCATTGTCTGACCTGCTCTCCATCTGATAGGTACAAGTCCGTGCTGAAGTATCTTTCAGTTCTGTCAGGAAGCACAGTTACAACGTTCTTCTCATAGCCAATATTCTTGAGAACCTGAAGTGAAGCCAGTATGTTTGCTCCGGACGATATTCCAACCATTAGACCATGCTGGTGGGACAACGATTTTGCCATTTCGACTGCATCATTGCTTTTGATTGCGATCACTTCATCTATCAAATTCATGTCCACTATTTCTGGAATAAACCCGTCTCCAATTCCAGTGATCTTGTGATCTCCGAGGTGGGCGCGGCCGGAGATTATTGCTGCTTCGTCCGGCTCTACCGCGATCAATCTCGCCTTGGGATTCTTCTCTCTGATGGCTTTTCCAACTCCCATCAACGTTCCTCCTGTTCCAATCCCAGCGACAAACGCATCAATTCTTCCATCCATTTGCTGAATTATCTCTCTACCTGTTGTAAGGTAATGCGCGAGGATATTGTCCGGGTTACAGAACTGGTTTGTAAGGAAATACTGTTCGTCACTGTGCGCGATCTTCTTGGCTCTAGCGACAGCGCCTTGGAAACCCATTTCTTTAGGGGTAAGGCAGAGGCTCGCGCCGAGATTGGACATTATTTTGACTCGCTCACCTGTCATGTGCTCTGGCATTACTACTAGCATCTTGTAGCCCTTCACAGCTGCAACCATCGAGAGTGCGATTCCGGTGTTGCCACTCGTCGCCTCAACTATCGTTGAACCAGGTCTTAAGAGACCTCTACTCTCTGCTTGTTCTATCATGTGCTTGGCAATTCGGTCCTTTATGCTTCCGCTCGGATTCATGAATTCAAACTTCGTGTAGATCGGAAAGACTTGATTCTGATGTCGAATGTTCAATCGTGTTAGCGGAGTATTCCCGATACAGTTCAAGATATTGAGGCTGGGCTGATTTAGAATTCTTTCCAAATGGATCCCAAATTTCACTGGGGTTTAGTCAGGACTTGCGATCATACGCGAATGAAATCATTGATGAAGCCTAAAAGCGATTCCCCCTGCTTGCAGTGATGGAAATGATGAACTGCGGTCTCTGTTAGCTTCTCTAAGAATTACGGATCCGTAATCACTACGATTCTATTTTATCACGGGAAGGAGAATATGGGAGGGGTGCTGCTCGTCGTGATATACTCTTTGGTCAGCGACTTTTAGCGTTGTGTCCATACCAAATTGATTCCCTGTATTGGGGTTGCGGTCGTATTTTGGAAAGGAGCTGCTGGAAATGTCGAGCCTGATTCTGTGACCTCGTTGAAAGACGTTGCTTGTGACCCATAAATCGATATAAAATTCATAGATCGTCTCAGGTTCCAGGAGCTCTTGTTTTTCAAGCGAATTGCGGTACCTGGCCCTGATTATTCCCTCAGTCAGGTGCATTGAATATCCATTCGGAAATACGTCAACAAGCTGCGCCCAAAAATCAGTATCACGGGCTGAAGTGGAAGCGAACAGTTTGACTTTCACTGGGCC
>Ga0074044_10001515_pt1 | contig 20925 bp, 15 predicted proteins | sample BogForMeECP23OM1_FD_94443 | JGI IMG/M metagenome (GOLD analysis project Ga0074044, IMG submission 94443) | Bog forest soil microbial communities from Calvert Island, British Columbia, Canada - Bog Forest MetaG ECP23OM1 | ecosystem: Environmental > Terrestrial > Soil > Wetlands ...
ATAGAAAAGGCCTTCCCACTCGAAGCCCAGCCAGCGGACATCCTTCATGATCGAGTCGACGTATTCCTGCTCTTCTTTCTCCGGGTTGGTATCGTCGAAGCGCAGGTTGGTCTTGCCGCCGAATTCGTCCGCGAGCCCGAAGTCGAGGCAGATGGCCTTCGCATGGCCAATGTGCAGATAGCCGTTGGGCTCGGGAGGAAAACGCGTCTGGATTACGGCGTCGCCATACTTCTTGCTGTTGAGGTCCGCGATCATTGCGTCGCGGATGAAATTGGAGGGCCGAGGCTCGGCGGGCGGGCTGGGCGCAACCTCGTTGGACGAAGTGGACTTAGTCGTACTCATACTCTTGCTATTCTATATGTCTCATGGCGCAGTGCGAACAATGCGGGCGGCAGCTTCCGCCTTTCACCTTCAGGAAGATTTGCCAGTGGTGTGTGCAGCATCACGCCGCGCAACGGGGCGACGATTCCGCCTATCAGCGGGTCGAAGCGGCTCCGTGGCTGCGACAGCAGTCGACGTCGATGGTTGTTACACAGGTGATTTTCGGCATCAACGCAGCGGTTTTCCTCGCCATGACATTAGCGGTGGGCATGACTTTGTTCGGCGATCCCGCGTGGAATGAACTTACCGTGCGCCTGGGCGCGAACGTAGGGCCTTACACCATTGCCGGCCAATGGTGGCGCCTGCTGACGAACATTTTCATTCACGGTGGTTTGCTGCATTTTGCCTTCAACATGTGGTGCCTTTGGAGCCTCGGCCGCTTGGCGGAATCGGTATATGGACACTGGACCTTTGCCGCCGTGTACTTGATTTGCGGCCTGTCGGCAAGCTTGGGTAGCATCTTGTGGAATCCGGGGGTCCAGAGCGTAGGAGCTTCAGGCGCGATCTTCGGAATTGCGGGAGCGCTGATAGCGTCCTTTTACCTAGGCGAATTTTCCCTGCCGCGCTCGGCGATCTCGGGGATGTTGCGCAGCGTGGTGGCGTTTGTGGGCTACAACCTGGTTTTTGGGGCGATGATTGCCCACGTCGACAACGCCGCGCACATCGGTGGATTGGTCATGGGCCTGATTTTGGGGGCGCTCATCGCCCGCTTCGCGCCGCAGCATGACGCGATTCTTCAGCGGATTGGAGTGCTTGTTTTCGGAGCGGTGCTGGTGGCGTGCGGGGCGCCGCTGGCACGGTCGCGGGCTTATCGGGCGTATGGACACAACAGTAGCGCGCCGCTGACGGCGGCCAATCTCGATGCCGCGATCAAGGAACTGCAGAAAGCGGCAAAGGAGCGGCCGGACTTCGTTCCCGTACATCTGGGACTGGCGCAGGCCTACCTTGACAAACAGGACTATGAGAGTGCGGCGGTGGAGTTGAAACGTGTGGTTGCGTTGGATCCCCGGAACGAGGACGCGTATTACGACTTGGGACGCGTCTATTTGCAGGCGAACCAGCCGGCGAAGGCGGAGGATGCTTTCACACAGCTGCTGAAGATCAATCCCAATAGCGCCAATGGGCACGCGGGGATGGGCCGGATCTTTGCGTACGAGCGTCGTTACGAAGAGGCGCTAGCGGAATATAAGAGAGTGGCGGACATCGATTCGCTGTATCAGGGCGTGTACTTCAAGATTGGCGTGCTGGAGGCGCAGCTGAATCAGTATGACGATGCGATTGCCGCGCTGCTGAAGCAGCGGCAAACCTGGGATGACGCCGACAATGAAAGGCAACTGGCCGAAGTCTACGAGGCTGAGGGGATGACCAAAGAGGCGAAGGCGGCACGGGCCAAGGCGGAGGAGTTGAGCGGGAAGAACTAGCCGCTTTGCCCTGTCCCGCGTTTTCTTACGCTGTTAAGTGGCTTGTTGAACCGCCTGCTCGATCCTCGCCAGCGTCGTTTCCTTGCCCAAAACCTGCAGCGTCTCAAACAACGGTGGGGCGTTCTTTCTCCCGCAAACTGCCACGCGGATGGGCTGGAACATCTGGCCGGCTTTGAGGCCGAGTTCTTGCGCGGCTGCGCTAAGGGCTTGGTCGAGGGCGTCGTGCGTGAATTCGGTATGCGCAAGGACGTTCCGGGCTTGCATGAGAGCTTTGAGCGCCATGGCCCCGTCGCCTTTCTGCGGAATGAGTTCGGCTGGATCGTAGGGCGGAAGTTGATCGACGAAAAAGAAGTCGGCGGCCGTGAGCACGTCGCGCAGCAATTTGATTCGCTCGCGAATCAGCGGCGTAATCGCCAGCATTTTCTCGGGCGTGACCTGAAATCCAGCCGAGTGGACAATTGGCAGCAACTGGGTGCTCAGGTCGGCGACCGGCAGAGCGCGGATGTGCTCGGCGTTGAGCCACACGGCCTTGGCGTCGAAGGTCTCTTCGGGAGTGGTCGCAGGCTCCTTGAAATTGACCACCGCATTCGCGCGGTTAATGCCTTCGAGGGAAAAAGCGTCAATCAGTTCCTGTCGGCTCATGCAGGTGCGATCGTCTTTCGGCGACCAGCCGAGCAGGCACAGAAAATTGATGAAAGCGGCGGAAAGGAATCCGGCGTCACGATATGTCGTCACGCTGACGACCGGCCCGTGCCGGCGCTTCGAAAGCTTTGACCCGTCGGGCGCGACCAGCAGGGGCAAGTGGGCGAATTGCGGCAGCGCGGCGCCGGCGCTTTGCGCCGCCTTGAAGATCAGCACATGTTTGTAGGTGTTGGAAAGATGGTCCTGGCCGCGGATAATGTGGCTGATTCGCAGATCGATGTCGTCGGCGCACGACGCCAAGTGATAAGTCGGCATCCCATCGCTGCGCAGCAGGGCAAAATCTTCAATGTCGTCAGCGGCCTTGATTTGCTCTCCGTAGACGGCGTCAGGAAAGCGAACCTGCTCGCCCAATCCCCGCGGCACGCGGAAGCGCAGGGCAAAGGTCTCTCCAGCAGCGGCGCGGCGGTCGCTTTCGGTACTGGACAGGTCGCGCATCCCGGGATTGAACAACCAGGTTTGGCCCGCGCCGGATTTGTCAGTGTCTCCCGTGTGAGCAGGAGTAAAGTCGCGATAGGCGAGGCCTTTCTGGAAGATGGCGTCGGCGATCTGGCGGTGAAGTGCAAGGCGTTCGGATTGCTTGTATTCTTCATCCCAGCCGAGATCGAGCCAGCGCAGGCCATCGAAAATGGAGTTGACACTCGCCTCGGTATTGCGCTCGACGTCGGTATCGTCGAGACGGAGGACCATGGTACCTCCGTTGTGGCGGGCGTATAGCCAGTTGAAAATAAAGGTGCGAGCACTGCCCACATGCAAGAAACCTGTGGGCGACGGAGCGAATCGAACGCGAAGCATAACGTCTGAGTATATAGGCTCAAGGCTTTGGGCTAGCGCCTGACGCCGAAGAGCCCAAAGCCTGGTTACCCCCGGTTACCAAGGTAATGGGCAGGCGCAAAACCGGCTAGCAGAGTCGCATCTTAATAAAGGAAGATATTGAAAACGGGCCGCACCCAGGGCGGACTTCGCCGGATACCAGGTTTACGGAATTCCGGCGTAACAACATTAGGCCAATCGACGTTAGGCCAATCGATGTGCCGTCCGGGCCGCGCCCAGCCGTTTTGAGGGAGCGATGAACACTTTCGCCGCAGGTCCGGTACTGGTCCCTGGAGCCGTCGCGCTTCTGGTATTTGGCCTCTTCTGGTACCTCTACTTGCAGAACCGGCACAGCTATTTTCGTGCCTGGCAACTGGCTTGGGCGGCTTACACGCTTCACTATGTCGTCGAGTCGGTAATCCACTTCAAAGGTTCGTCTGCCCCGCTTCTGTTCCTGAGTTCGATGCTGCTCGTCGCGATGGCGGCTTGCATCCTGGTCTCGACACGCCTGATGAAGGAACCGTTTCAGATCAAGTGGTACGACGTTGCGGTGGTAGTGGCCGGCATCGTTCTTGCCTTTATCGGCGTTCTCGCTCATACGCCTAGCGGCCCATTTCACGTGCAAGGCACGGTGCCAATTTATCTAAGACTGGAACTGGGGCTGGCCGCCGTTCTGCTCTATTCCTCGTTTCACTATTATCGCTACGCTTATCGTCGAGATTCCATGGCTTTTCGCACGCTGGCCTTCTCGCTGGCGTTGTGGGCAGCGCTCATGGGCGCTGGGCAGTTCCGCGAGCCATTCCTGGAGAATGTTGGACGGCTCGGCGGGTTCCTTGGTCCGATTCCGCAAATGCTGCTGGCGATTGCGATGGTGATGGTGCTGTTTGAAAACGAGCGCAATGCCGTGCAGGAAAATGCACTCGCCTTTTCGACGCTCGGCACAGATCCGCGCAAGCTGCTTTCGGCCAACGATCTTGCTCCCAGCCTGCAGGCGTTTGTGGATCGTTTAGTGACGCCGCTGCCCTCGCGCCGCGCCGTCATCTTTATTACCGCGCAGTGGCGCGGCACTGTTCCTTCGGTGCAAAAGGGTTTTTCCGCCGAGTTCCTGGAAAAGCTGCAGAAAACCGAGGCGGGAGACTACATCACCGAACTCGCCTACCGGCGCGGCGGCGTCGTCACGTTCCGCAATCTGGCAGACCTGGAAGAACCGCTGCCGGCGCTTTCGGGAGGGAAGTTCCAGGCTTTTAAACAGGCGCTGCTTTCCGAGGGAATCGGCGACATGATGGCCGTGAGCCTGCAAACGCGCGAGCACAACTTCGGAGTCATTTTGTTCCCCCATGCCGAGCGCGCCATGTTCGGATCGTCGAATCTGCGACTGCTCATCGGCCTGTCGCTGCAGATTGCGCTCACGCTGGAAAACTATGTCGTTATGCACGAGGCGCAACGCAGGACCAAGGAATACGAGATGCTGACGGAAATCGGGCAGGCCATCAGCTCCCACCTCAATCCGGATGAAGTGCTGCGTACGGTGCAGGCCGAGCTGGGCCAGATTTTCGACACCAGCTGTTTCTATGTCGCTTTCCAGGAGGAAGAACAAATCCGCTTCGAGCTGGAAAGTGAGGACGGGCGCATTCTTCCCAAGCGGTCGCGCAAAATCGCCAACGGCCTTTCGGAGCACGTGTTACGAACCGGGCAGCCGTTGTTGATCCAATCGGACCTTGAAAAAGTGCGCGCGGACCTGGGAGTGGACTTCATTCCGCCCCGCCCGGCACGATCCTTTTGTGCGGTCCCGATTCTGCTGGGCGGCAAGCCCGCAGGTGTAATGGCTGCGCTGAGCAGCGAGCGCGAATATCAGTTCCAGGAGCGCGATCTCGCCGTCATGCAGACCGCGGCCGGCCAACTGGGCGTGGCCATCGAGAATGCGCGCCTTTTTACGGAAGAGCAGCGCCGCGCGCGGCACCTGGCGTTTTTGAACAACATTTCAAAAATGGCGATCTCGAGCCAAGATGCCGAGCAGATGATGGCCGACATCGTCCGCGAAATCCAGAAAAGCTTTCATTACGATCACATCGGCATCGGCATTTTGGACCGCGTCACCAGAGACATCGAAATCAAAGCCGAGGCGGGAACAACGTCGCTGGCCCTGGGTCGCCGGATCGCCGTGGGTACCGGGGTAGTAGGCAAGGTGGCGCGCACTGGAGACAGCGCGCTGGTGCAAAGCGCCGGCGCCGGACAGCTCGCGGGTGTGCTGCCGGAATCGCGCGCCGTGCTCTGTCTCCCCATCACTTACGGCGAAAACCTGCTGGGCGTATTAAACGTGGAAAGCCGCTCCGAGAATGCGTTCGCTCCGCAGGATGTGTTGATTCTGAATACGCTCGCGGACTTGCTGGCAACCGCGCTGCACAATTCATTTGTCTTCCAGAAGCTCCAGCAGCAGTCCATTACCGACGGTCTGACCGGTATCAAGACGCGCCGCTTCTTTTGGGAGGCGCTCAGTTCGGAGTGGAGACGCGCTTCGCGTTCGGGCCGGCCGTTCTCGGTCGTGCTGATCGATCTCGACAAATTCAAGGAAGTCAACGACTCGCTCGGCCATCTGGAAGGGGACCTGGTGCTGGCGCGCGTCGGCCGCTTGCTCGAACAGAAATGCCGGCAGTCGAACGTGGTCGCGCGCTATGGCGGCGACGAATTCATCATTCTCATGCCGGAGACGGGAATCGAGCAGGCGCAAGTGTTGGCCGAACGCTTGCGGCTCTGGCTGGCGACCGATCCCATGCTGGAAGAGCATCACATTACCGGCAGCTTTGGCGTCGCCAGCTTCCCGGTGCACGGATTCGCCATCGAGGACATGATTCGCGTCGCGGATGCAGGCATGTACGTGTCCAAACATGCAGGCGGCAATCAGGTTTCCACCTCCGAGCCGTTCCGTGAAGGCTCAGCCGTCCAGCGGCAGCTCATTAGCTCCTATATCGAAGGATTTCTACAGCGCGAGCAGCATAGCTCGAAGCACCTGGAAGAACTGGCGACTACACTGCACAAGCTGAACACAAGCTCCGGCGAGGAGGACGCTAGCGCTCTTCGCGAGGCGATAGAAACCTTGGCGCAGGCCGCCGAACTGAGGGAGCCGAACGCATCGGGCCACGGGGAACAGTGCGGGCATTACGCGGCAATCATTGCGCGCGGACTGAACCTCTCTCAGGAAGAGATAGCAGACGCAGCTTTTGCCGCGCGTGTGCACGATGTCGGCAAGCTGTTTATCGATGAGCGCATTTTGAATAAATCCCGCGCACTGACGGATGAGGAATTCTCACTGATCAAGACCCACCCCCAGCTTGGCGTGGACGTGCTGCGCGTCATTCCTCAGAACGACCGCGTGGCTCAGGCCGTCGCCTCGCATCATGAGGCATTCGATGGCAGCGGTTATCCGTTTGGCTTGCGGGGTGAAGGCATTCCGTTGCTTGGCCGCATCATCGCCGTTGTGGATGCGTACGCCAACATGATGAGCGAACACTCTTTCGTGCCCGCCAAAAGCCACGAGCAAGCTCTGGCAGAGCTGGAAAAGCTGAGCGGCACCCGTTTTGATGGCATGATCGTTCGCCTTCTTACCCGCCTGCTGAAAGCGGAAAAAGCATCCACTCTGTGACCAACGGCTAAGCGATGGTTAGCATGATCGTTGCGTCGCGGGGCAGGTAGCTCTTCCTGCGAAACCAATCTTCCATGGCATCGCGCAGTTGATCGAGCGGGACGTGCGTTCCAATCTCGAGCCATCCATCCGCCACCGGCAAGGTGTTGTCAAACACAGTGGCATTCGTGAAATTTCGCATGCTGAAATTGTCGAGCCACTTCAGCGGACAGAGATGCAGCTCGCCGTTGACCTGGTATTCCACGCGAACCTTGCGGGCGAACATGGCCCTAATTCTAAAACAACATGAAGAGCTGAGAAGGAAGCGACTTGTGGTACCCCTTCCCCCTTCCCCCTTCCCCACCGCGGTCCATTGGAATCAATATTTTACAGAGGCAGTAACCTAGTTGACGCACAACTTTAGAGCCACCGGCGCATCGACCGGCCGTTCCTCGCCAACGCGGGGACTGGGCAGAGGAGTTTCGACTCCCGATGCTCCTTACCGTCTGTATCGAGGCCGGCCGGCAAACCCTAGCTCATACTTCGTGGACCGGGCTCCGCTTCGGTTCCCGCAAATGGATGTCTGGCCAGGCTGCCGCCTTGGCCGCGCGCCATGATCGCAGGCTGTGGTTGAACTTAGCCGCTGTATCTACGCTTCGAGAATCTTCTTCAAGCGCAAGGAGACCTCCGTCTCCGGTTGACGTTTACTTATCATGGATGTCCCATATTTTCCAGGTTCGCCCGCGTTTCTTGCGCGCACACCTTGCGGTAGAGGAGGGAGTATGATGCGGATGACAAACGGAGCTGATGAAAGTGGAATAGAGCAATGCCTGACTACATTGATTTGCCGCCGCGGCGCTCGCCACGGCGTCGCCGCTTCCTTCTTATTTTGGGGGTGTTTGCTGCCATTTTCTTTGGCGGTCGGACTGCAGTTTCGTATTACGTGGATGCGCTCTGGTTCGGGTCGCTTGGCTACGCGGAGGTGTTCTGGAAAACGCTGACCCTCCAGTGGGGACTCTTCGCCGCTTTTGCAGCGGCCACATTTGTCATTCTGTATGGATCGTTCGTGGCCCTGAAGCGGGCGCATCTCCCCGACTTGCCGAGTGGCCACACGATTCTGATCGGCGGACAGCCCTTGAAGTTGCCGGTCGAGTCGGTCCTGCGCCTCATCGCGCTCGGTATTGCCTTGGTGATTGCCGCTGCCACTGGCGGCGCAATGCTAGCGGAATGGCCAACCCTCGCGCTCTTCTGGTACGCACCACCAACTTCAGGCGCGATTGACCCGATCTTTGGAAAGTCCCTGAACTTCTTCCTTTTTGCTCTGCCCGCGTGGCAACTCATCGTTGGCTGGTTGCTTACGCTGGCAGTGATTACTTGCGGCCTTGCAGTATTCTTTGTCCTCATCGGCGGCGGAGCGCGTATGCTCTCCGGGGGCCTCAGTCGTTCGGTGAGGCTACCGTTGCGCGGACTCTCCATAACATTTGCCGGTCTGTTACTGATCGGCGCGACGCGGGTGTATCTCGATCGGTTCGGAGCATTGCTCGAAGATCACACGATCTTCGGCGGCGTCACCTACACGGACGCGCACGTCACGCTCCCAGGGCTGCTGGTCGTCTGCGCGGCGCTCGTTCTGGGTGCGCTGATCGCAGCTGTCAACGCGGTGCGAGTTCCGCGCGGACGCTGGCTGATCGCGGCGGCGCTTCCGGCCGCGGTCTGTTACGTCGTCCTGCAAGGTGTCGGCTGGTATGTCAGCAGCTTCATTGTCAAACCGAACGAACTGGTTCGGGAGCGACCTTACATTGTCTACAACACCGACTTGACACGGCAGGCTTACGGATTGAACCGGGTCGCGCAGCGCGAGTTTCCCGCGGAAACAACCGTCGAGGCGGCCGACGCGGCGAACAATCGGACTACGCTTCAGAATATCCGGCTATGGGACTGGCATGCGCTCCAGGACACGCTGCGCCAGATTCAGGAGATCCGCACCTACTACGACTTCCCCGACATCGACATCGACCGCTATTCCATCGACGGCAATACTCGCGAGGTCATGCTTGCCGCACGCGAACTGAACGTCGACAAACTTCCGGAGAGCAGCCGCAACTGGATTAATGAAAAGCTGATCTACACTCACGGCTACGGCATCACCATGAACCCGGTCAATGGGTTCACGCTGGAAGGCCTGCCGACACTGATTCTGAGCAACATGCCGGTTCAGAGCACAGTGCGTGGCCTGAATGTGACGCGCCCGGAGGTCTATTTCGGCGAGTTGACCAATACCGACGTCTACGTGAAGACACGGCAAAAGGAATTCAATTATCCACAAGGCGAAAGCAACAATCTGACATCCTACGAGGGCAACGGCGGCATCCTCCTCGGTAGTTTCCTGCGACGCGTCCTCATCGCGCTCGACCGCGACGACCTCGGGAAGCTGCCCTTCAGCGACGACGTAAACAAGGACAGCCGCCTGCTGAAGCGGCGCAATATACGCGATCGGGTATCGGCATTGGCGCCCTACCTCACCTACGATCCGGATGCTTACATTGTGCTCGGCGACGACGGCCGTTTGTCGTGGATCATGGATGCCTACACGATTTCAGACAGCTATCCCTACTCGACCCACTACCGGCTGGGCAACGATCTTATTAATTACATGCGGAACAGTGTTAAGGTCGTCATCGACGCCTACGACGGTACCACGACGTTTTACGTGTTTGATACGGACGACCCGATCATCGCTGCCTACCGACGAATTTTTCCAAATCTGTTTAAGGATGCGGCCCTGATGCCCCCCGGGCTGCGCAAACACGTGCGTTACCCCGAGTTGCTGCTCAAACTGCAGGCGGAGGTCTACGGCCTGTATCACATGACGGATCCGGAAGCGTTTTACAACCGCGAAGATCTGTGGACGGTCGCCACCGAGGTCGGCATGGGCGAGGGCGGCGGCCAAACCACACAGGAGATGCAGCCGAATTTCGTGCTGATGAAACTGCCGGGCGAAACCGGAGAGGAATTCGTGGAGATTCTCCCTTTCACGCCCGCCAACCGGAACAATCTGATCGGCTGGATCGCCGGGCGAAGCGACGGCGAGCACTACGGTACGTCGGTGGTCTACAACTTTCCCAAAACCAGGCTGGTCGATGGACCGCTGCAGATCGAGGCGCGAATCGACCAGAACGCGCAGCTTTCGGGGCAATTGACGTTGTGGAACCAGCAAGGCTCGCACGTGCGGCGCGGGACGCTGCTGGTGATTCCGTCCGGGCGCGCCCTCTTGTATGCGGAACCGATTTACCTGCAGGCAGAGCGGAGTCCAATGCCCGAGTTGCGCCTGGTCGTTCTCGCGCTGCAGGACAAGCTGGCGTATGGACCAACCTTCGAATCGGCGATGGCGTCCCTCTTTGGCGGAGCGGTCTCGTCCCTGACCGCCGCGTCAACCAACGCTGCATCTGCTCCCGCCGAGGCAGCGCGCGGCAACCCGGCATCTGCCGCGTCACCCCAAGCCGCGGGGGATCTTAACGGTCTGATCAAGGAAGCGGCCAGAGACCTGGGCGACTATCAGCGCCTGACGGCAGAAGGCAGACTCGGTGAGGCTGGGCAGAAGCTTGAAGAGCTGAAGCGCGCACTCGACAAGCTGAACGCACGTCAGAAATAGTCTCGTCGTGCGGCACTCGCTCCCTGGGTACGCGAGAGTTTGTCGCTCATCGGCTTCATTAAGCAGCAACGCGGCCCCATCTCAAAACAGCGCAACCGCTGGCTGCAGGAATTTCAGACCTGGGCAGGCCAGGAATTTCCCTGGATTGCTTGCGACCTTGCGATGAAGCTTTCGGGTCACAGCCAAGGGTGGCAGCCTTTCAGTTTGGATGCAAGGGGAGGTTGTCCCCCCAGCAGCTACTGGACGCGGAATTTCCGGTTGCTGGTTAGTTTGCCGCTGGCCGTCGTGACCGTGACATAGCCGGTTTTCGCGCCGGTGGGAACTTTCACAGTCAGATAAGTGCTGAAGACAACGGTCGGAGCAGCCTTGACGCCGTTGAATGACACGGTGGTCTTGGGGGTAAACAATCTGGAGTCGGAGTCAGTCATGCATTTAAATCATCACCGACCGCCCGCACCCGGCGATTGATTCATTCGCTCGCTGATTCAATTCTCCGCCGGTCTATTCGTCTTCCGGCCAGCGTTCCGTTCGTTTGCCGAGCCGGCTGACTCGGGCAAACGGGTTGATCTTTCCCACTCGGCTGACGGTCATGCGGAGGCGCCTGTCTAAATCATCCAGCTCATGATTCAGGCCCTCAGGCAGATGCGTGCCGAAACGGTCAAAGTGTTCGCGGATAAGCGGAATCTCGGCAAGCCATCCGTCAACATCCACGCTCAGCAACGCGTTGAGTTGTGCGGCGGTGACGTTCAGGCCGTTGGTATCGAGATCGGCAGGCCGTGGAAGCCTTCCAATCGGTGTTTCCAGAGCATGAGCCTTGCCCTCGCAACGCTCGAAGATCCATTTCAGCACCCGGCTGTTCTCGCCGTAGCCCGGCCAGAGAAACTTGCCGTTTTCGTCGGTGCGGAACCAGTTCACGTAAAAGATCTTCGGAAGTTTTGCTCCCTCCCGCTCTCCGATCCGAAGATAGTGCGCGAAGTAATCGCCCATGTTGTAGCCGCAGAAAGGAAGCATGGCCATGGGATCGCGGCGAAGCTGTCCAACCTGGCCCGCGGCGGCCGCGGTGGTCTGGCTGCTCGCGGTTGCACCGAGGAACGTGCCGTGCTGCCAAGTGAAGGCCTCCATCACGAGCGGCACAACGCCCGCTCGCCGGCCGCCGAACAAAATCGCATCGATCGGCACGCCCTTCGGATCTTCCCACTCGGGCGCGATGGCCGGGCACTGCCCCAATAGGGCTGTGAACCGGGCGTTCGGATGAGCCGCCTTGCGAGGCGAATTTGGCGTCCACGGCCGGCGCAGCCAGTCCACCAATTCGGCCGGCTTCTCCTCCGTCATACCTTCCCACCAGATGTCACGGTCGGGCGTGATGGCACAATTGGTGAAGATGGAGTTCTTGGTCACGGTGAGCATGGCATTCCGGTTCGATTTCATGCTCGTGCCCACGGCCACACCGAAAATGCCGTACTCCGGATTGATCGCGTACAGCCGGCCATCGGCTCCAAACTTCATCCAGGCGATGTCGTCGCCGATCGTCTCCACCTTCCAGCCGGGGATGGTGGGGATCATCATCGCCAGGTTCGTCTTCCCGCAAGCCGAAGGAAACGCGCCGGTCATGTATTTGACCTGCCCACTGGGGCTGGTCATCTTGAGGATGAGCATGTGTTCGGCCAGCCAACCCTCATCGCGCGCCTGCACCGAAGCAATGCGCAGCGCATGGCATTTCTTGGCGAGCAGCGCATTCCCGCCGTAGCCGGAGCCGTAGGACCAGACCTCGCGCGTCTCTGGAAAATGGCAAATGTATTTATCCTGCGGGTTGTTTGGCCAAGCCTCGTCCTGTTGCTGCGGGCGGAGCGGCGCCCCTACCGAGTGCAGGCCGCGCACAAACTCGCCGTCCTCTCCGAGCACTTCGAGCACGCGCGTGCCGATTCGAGTCATGATGTGCATGCTCGCCACGACATACGGCGAGTCGGTAATCTCCACCCCGATCTTCGCGATCGGGGAGCCAATCGGGCCCAGGCTGTACGGAATCACATACAGGGTTCGCCCCGTCATCGAACCGGCGAAAAGCTGCCGCAGCCGCGCTTTCATTGCGACCGGATCTTCCCAGTTGTTAGTCGGGCCCGCCTCTTCCTTGCTTCGGGAACAGATGAACGTTCGCTCCTCGACCCGGGCCACGTCGGCCGTGCTGGATCGCACGAAAATACTGTTCGGCCTCTTCTCTTCGTTAAGCGGAATCGCAGTGCCGGCCAGGACCATCAGCCGCACCATTTCCTGATACTCATCCTCTGAACCGTCACACCAGTGCACCCGATCCGGTTTTGAGAGCTGAGCAACCTCTTCGACCCAAGCCGCCAGGCGCGTGTGCTTCGTTCCCGTATCTCTTTCCGTCATGGTTTCGGTTTCCACGATAGGACTCCAGGGTGTTTCATCAATGGACGCTTGCGTGGGAAAAGGACCTCCCTCAGCGTCGAGAGCCGCGAAAAAATACGGGCCCGGAGGCAGGACCCTTCGGCTGCGCTCAGGGCAGGCTCTGCAACCGTGTCCTTTCAATGCCCGTTTGTGAAACGGGCCCTAGCCAAAGAATCCTGACTGGCCCACAGCCTCCACAGCCTACCACTGTTAGACCTTTTTGCGAACAGAAACAACCCCTGCTGGCGGAAAGCATTGCTCCCTAAAGAGCTAGGGGAATCATGCAGAACATTAGAGAAGGGGGCGCGGGCGAGCCGCACCCCTCTGCCGATTTTTGGCCGTCTGTCCCTATCTCACGACCAATTCTGCGTGTTTGCGGCCAGTCGCCCAAGCAAACACGTCATTCTCCTGGGCATCGACCACGGCGATGGCAGCGATATTCACAATTTCTTCCACCTCGGCATCCCGCGACAGTACGTGCACCGGTTTCCTCATGCCCATCAGTATGGGCCCTAGCTCTTCGCACCCACCCAGCTTGCCGAGGAGCTTGTAACCGATGTTAGCCGAGCTAAGCTCAGGAAAAATCAGCACGTTGGCGCCGCCGGTCAGCGAACTGAATGAATAGACGTTCTCGATCAATTCAGGAGAGACGGCGACATCCGCCATAACTTCGCCGTCCACGGTCAACGCCGGATCCGCCCTGCGAATCAGCTCCACAGCTTTGCGGACCTTGTCGCACTGTGGATGCTTCGTGCTGCCAAAGGTGGAAAACGACAGGAGCGCCACCCGAGGCTCGACGTCAAAGCGCCGTGCCAATTGCGCCGCGCATAACGCGATCTCGACCAGATCTTCCGCACTTGGATCGATATTCACGGTGGCGTCTGCCAGGAAGTACACCTGGTGGGAGCGCGTAATCAACAGGTAACAACCGGAGACCCTATGCAATCCTTCCCGCGTGCCGATGATCTGCAGCGCAGGACGAATAGTATCGGGATAATGTTGGCTGACTCCGGAAACCAGGGCGTCAGCGTAACCCATGTGGACCATCATGGATCCGAACACGTTTGGATCCCTCATCTGGATGTGCGCTTCGGTTAACGTCACCCCGCGGCGCTGGCGCAGACGGAAGAACTCCTGAATGTAGGATTCGCGCGCTGGTGAAGCATACGGATCGACAATCTGTGCGCCTGCCAAGGTGACGCCCAGCTGCTTCGCCTTCGCTTCAATGACGCCGGGAGTGCCTAGCAGAATGGGGAAGGCAATCTTCTCTTCCAGTAGGTTGTGCGCTGCGCGGAGAATCTTCTCATGTTCACCCTCGGGAAACACGACCGTCTTCGGCTGCGCCTTTGCCTTCTGGATCATCATATGGGTGATCTCGTGCGCCTTGCCCAAACGACGCTCCAGTTGCCCGCGATATTGGTCCAACGCGATCGGTTCGCGGGCAACGCCAGTCGCCATAGCCGCTTCGGCAACCGCTAGGGCCTCCCACAGCAGCACGCGCGGATCGAAGGGCTTCGGGATCAGGTAGTCCGGGCCAAATTTGAGCCGCTCGACCCCGTAAGCGCGGCACACCGAATCCGGCACATCTTCCTTCGCCAGATTCGCAAGCGCCTTTGTCGCCGCCAGTTTCATTTCCTCGTTGATTGCCGTGGCGTGCACGTCGAGCGCTCCGCGGAAAATGAATGGGAATCCCAGAACGTTGTTGACTTGATTGGGATAGTCGGAGCGCCCCGTGGCAATAATCAGGTCGCTGCGGCACGCTTTGGCATCCTCGTAGCTGATCTCGGGATCGGGATTCGCCATGGCAAACACAATCGGACGCTCCGCCATGGACCGCACCATGTCCTGCGTAAACGCGCCCTTGACCGAGCATCCCACCAAAACGTCTGCGCCCTTCACGACTTCCGCCAGCGTGCGCAGCTTGGTATCGTGGGCAAACCTTTCCTTGTATGCATTCATGCCATCCGTGCGTCCCTTGTAGACCACGCCCTTGGTATCGCAAAGGGTGAGGTTCTCCCGCTTCACGCCCAGCCGGACGTAGTGCTCCGCGCACGCGATGCCCGAAGCCCCTGCGCCGTTGAACACCACGCGAACTTCCTCGATCTTCTTGTTCACTACTTCGAGCGCATTCAGCAGCGCCGCTCCCGAGATGATGGCCGTGCCGTGCTGGTCGTCGTGGAACACCGGAATCTTCATCGTCTTCTTGAGCGTCTCTTCGATATAAAAACACTCCGGCGCTTTGATGTCTTCCAGATTGATTCCGCCAAATGTCGGTTCCAGCAGTTGACAGGCTTTGATGATGTCGTCCGGATTGTGGCTGTCAATCTCAATATCGAAAACGTCAACGTCGGCAAAGCGCTTGAACAAAACCCCTTTGCCTTCCATCACGGGCTTTCCAGCGAGCGCGCCGATATCGCCCAGCCCCAGCACCGCTGTACCGTTGGTCACCACGGCAACCAGGTTTCCGCGTGCCGTGTACTTGAAGGCATCGTGCGGGTTCTTCTGGATCTCCAGGCACGGTTCGGCCACGCCCGGGGTGTAGGCCAGACTCAGATCGCGTTGTGTCTCGCAAGGTTTCGTGGGAGAGATTTCGATTTTTCCCGGCCGTGCGCCGAAGTGATAATCCAGCGCCTGCTGTTTTGTAACCGCCATAATGCCTCCTTCGCCGCGTTCAAGGGTCAGGTTCCCGATCATTGCGAGGAACCCTTTCCAATTGGGATCTTGCCGGCCGCCAAGAGGGGGCGGCCGTCATCGCGTCGGTGGCTCGATTATCGTCGTCCGGGTAGGAAGGCCAAAGTGTCAAGCATCACAAGTGAATGTGACGGATGCCACCTGAGTTTCGCGCCCGAAGCAAGGCAGCTAGTGGGAGGCCTTTACCGGCGGTTCCACTTCGGTCACGATGGCGTCCAGGTGTTTGAGTGTTTCCTCGACCGTTAGACCGTACATCTCGCGGCCCAGTCCTTCGCCCGATTCCAGAGCGGTTTTCAGGAAGTGGCCGGCAATCTCCTTCGCCAGGGGGTCGGTAATGGCGTTGCCAGTGCGCTTTTTGTACTCGACCCAAGCCGGATGCGGCAGGGCAACCCAGACCGGCCGGCCATCCACCAGGAACTTGATATCCACTGCATCCGCGTGGCGGGTAGCGATCGCCACGATCAGGGCTTGGTAAAGAACATGGACCTTCTTCTTGGTCCAGCGGTCGGTCGCGATGAAGTCAGTGTACATACGGGCAGGAGAGCCTCAATCACTATATTCCTCCGCCGGGCCGGCGATCAAACTGCGCGGCAGCTCCGCCCTTGATTTCTGCATCCCGAAGCCATATCTCGACATCTGAATCCGTATCTGGGCCACGGTCTCTATCGGAAAGTCCCTCGGGCCCGTAGACTGCTTTTCGAAACAAAGTTCAAAATTGAAGGATATTTCATGCTCAAAGCTCAACGGATCGGTTTAGCTCTCGCACTCGCTGCCCTCGCCACCGTCTCAGCCTTCGCCGAAACCTCAACCTGGGATATCGACCCACCGCACTCGACGGCGCACTTTACTGTTCGTCACCTGGGCATTTCGAACGTAACCGGCAGCTTCACAAAAGTAAGCGGCACCGCGAACATCGATAGCGCCGACATCACCAAGTCCACGGTCAAAGCCACGATCGATGTCAGTTCCGTCGACACGCGCGTCGAGATGCGTGACAAGGACCTGAAGAGCCCGAACTTCTTTGATGTCGAGAAATTTCCTGCCATTGAGTTCAATTCCAAGCGCATTACCAAAAACGGCGACAAGGTTCAGTTGGTTGGAAACTTGACCATTCACGGCACGACGCGCGAAGTGACGCTCAACGTCGATGACATCACGCCCGAAGTCGCCGACCCTTGGGGCAATACCCGCCGCGGATTCTCAGCCAACACCAGCATCAACCGCAAGGATTTCGGCCTGACGTACAACAATCTCCTCAAAACCGGCGAGGCCGTCGTCGGAGAGACCGTCAAGATTCAGATCGACGTCGAGTTCGTGAAGAAGAAGTAAGGCTGGCGAGCCCCTGAACCGCACGGCTCAAGTGTAGCGCCGACGTCCTGCCGGGGCCCCCAGACCGCGCGGTTTTCCCGGGCTGGGGTGGTTGCCGGCTGTCCCGGGGGCGTCCCGCCCCCGGCTGGTGCAGATCACTTCAGTATCATGGAACCGTGGGCGCCAAAGCGATTTCGAGAACCAAAATCGAATTACTGCATTCTGAAAAACTGGCCAAACTCCCCTGGCTGGTCCATGCTTTCTCCACGCGCCCCGGTGGAGTTTCGCGCGCCTACGGTGGCAATGCCCTTAACCTCGGGTACACCAAGCATGACACTCGCGCGGCCGTCGAGCGCAATCGCGCGCTGTTTCTTAAGAAGCTGGGCCTGGCCCATGGCGGCAAAACCTGGCCGCTCATCACGCTCCGCCAAATTCATTCCGATCTGATTCATTACGTCGATCACCCGCCCGAGCGTCCTCCCGCCGGAGACGGCCTGATCACCGACACTCCCGAACTGCTGCTCGCGGTGCAGGCCGCCGATTGTCTCCCCATCATTGTGGTCGACAAAAAGCGGCGGGCGGTCGGCGTGTTTCACGCGGGCTGGCGCGGCACGGTCCAACGCATCGTCGAAAAAGGAGTCGGCGAGATGCGCAAGCATTTCGCCAGCGATCCGCGGAACCTGGTGGCCGCCATCGGCCCGGGAGTGCAGGCGTGCTGTTATGAGGTCGGCGAAGAAGTGCGCACCCGGTTTGAAGCCCAGTTTGCCTACGGGGCAAGCCTGTTCCGCGAAGTAAAGCAGTCCGATCCCGTGCGGGAAAAGTATCCGCTTCTGTTTTTGACGGCGCGCGCCCCTGGGCATAGCGAACTGCCGGTCAAACTGTTTCTGGATTTGGTCGAGGCCAACCGGCGGCAGTTGCTCGATGCGGGCGTGCCGATGAAGAACATCACCGCGTCGGCTCCCTGCACCGCGTGTCATCCGGAATTACTGTTCAGCTTTCGCGCCGACAAAGGCGTCACGGGCAGGCAGATGGGCGTGGCCGGAATTCGTTCGGTCGACTCGCGTTAGGGGCTCTGAGTGGTAAGCCTGTTCACAACAGTAGGAACAAAGACCGTGTGACCGGTGTCCCAATAGTTATGGGTGCTTCGTGGCAAGGGCGAATCGTGCTGACGCTCTCGCTCTGCCTTTTATCTGCTAACTCGGGCTATCCCAACGGCCAACTGCAGAAGCGCTATCCAAATGAGTTGCAAGGATTCAGGTTTTACGCGAAGTATTTGGCCCCGCTTCGTCCCGGAGTTTCCAACAAGGATGCAGTCCGTCGTGTTCTCGGTGATACGGCACCAGTGAAGAGAAATGGCTGGACCTTAATCTCGACCTACACGACGAAGAGCGGCCCTGTGCACAACCCGACGCTGGGCCCCTTATACCAAATCATCGTCAGACCGGATGGCGTTATCCCCATGGGCGCAGTAAAGTTCTCGGCGGCATTTACCCACTGCCACAGTAGTGAGTCTGAGACCAACATCTCCTTTGACGTTTACAGCGACACGTTTGGATTGGAGTACTGGCTTCATCAAGCGGACTCCGAATGGGGAAAGAAGGGAGATCTCTCCCGAATCATATATGGGCCGCGCAGATGACCCGATCCGCCTAACACGTTTTGCTACTAACTTTTGGGAAATCCCCATATCACTCACAACCCCGGAATCCAGTCATTCCGCGATTCACCGGCCTTCGACGGCGCCGGACGGGCGTTGGCGTCCGTCCAGCCGCCATCTGTGCTTAGGCCAGGTCGAACAGCAACACTTCGGCGTCCTTCGTAGCCCTGATCGTCAGCTCCTTTTCGTCACTGATGGCGGCCCCGTCTCCTTGCTGTAACGTTTGCCCGTTCAGTTGAACTTCACCCTTCGCCACCTGCAGCCAGGCGTGCCGTTTCGCGTCGATCGCGTGCCGCACTTCTTCGCCCGGCGGAAGCAAGGTCACAAATAACTTCGCATCCTGGTTGATCTTCACCGAACCGTCCGCCCCATCGGGCGAAGCGATCAGCCGCAGCCGGCCGCGCTTCTCGGCCTCGGGAAAACTCTTTTGTTCGTAGCCGGGGTCGTAGCCGTTCTTGTCGGGCAGAATCCAGATTTGCAGCAGGTGCACTTTCTCGCTCGGCGAGGGATTGAACTCGCTGTGCCGGATGCCGCGCCCCGCGCTCATGCGCTGCCCATCGCCCGGCAGAATTACCGAGCCGGTGCCGAGACTGTCCTTGTGCTCGAGCTGGCCGGAGAGAACATAGGTGATGATCTCCATGTCGCGATGCGGATGCGTCGGGAAACCGCTGCTGGGCGCAACCCAGTCCTCATTGATCACGCGCAGGGAACGGAACCCCATCCACTTCTCGTCCCAATAATCGTTGAAGCTGAAAGTGTGCTGAGTCTTCAGCCAGCCGTGGTCGCCGCCTCCACGTTCGCCGCTGCGCCGGATGGTTAGCATGATGTCCTCCCGATGTAGTCGTTATAACGACTACTTCCAGATCGTTTAGATGTGCGCCGTGCGGGAAGGATTCAGGGGGAGAAGCGTCGGCCGTCGTGTGTCTTTCGTCGTTGGTCGTTCGTCCTTCGTCGTTCGCCATTGGCTCGCCGGCGGTTTGCAACGAACACGGACATCTGCCTGCCAGCAAAGGCTGCTATTCTTCGTCTGCCACTATGCCTTATCGCGTTGTATCGTTCACCATGGTGCAGGTGCGGCAAGGAGCGCTCGGATTTCAACGTCAATTGGGCGCGGCCCTGCGCGAGAATGCCGAAATCAAGGTGTATTCGGTGAGTCCGTTCGACCTCGACGAACGCCGCCGGCTCAAAGACCGGTTTGGGGGAGACATCGTGTATTTTTTCAACGAGGCGGCATGTCAGCAATGCGCACAGTTCGGCCTCGACCTGCAATTCCTGGCGGAAATCTCCGATGACGAACTGCCTCGCCGCCGAACCCTGGTGGTTGGCGTGCCCGAGCAAACCGGCAAGCCGCGGTGAGATAGGAACGTAGAAACAGGGCCGGCGTTGTGGCGGACGCTAATCCTTTTTGTGTTTCTTTGACGAGGTTTCGGACTTGGGCTTCTCTTTCTTGTCCTTGTCGCTCTTACTGTCCTTCTTCTCCTCTTTTGCTTCCTTTCCTTCCTTTGCGCTGCTTTCATTTTCAGAAGAAGAAGAGGACGACGCGGAAGAAGAACCCTTCTTGGCGTAGTCAGTCACGTACCAGCCCGATCCCTTGAACTGCACAGCTGGAGCCGACACCATTTGCTCGATCGGCCCGCCGCACTCGGGGCACTTCTTGAGCATCTTGTCGGAGAACTTCTGGATCTTTTCAAAGCGGTGTTTGCACTTCTTGCACTGGTATTCGTAAAGGGGCATGTGTGAGGAGATTTTAGAGTTTGCGAATGAGCGGCGTCAATTTGATGGATGTGGCGCGGACCTGCCCTGAGCGCAGTCGAAGGGGCCCTCGCCCGCGAACGCGTCCTCGTCAAGAAAGGCCAAGGCCGCTAAAGGAGTGACGGCTCCATCACCTCTTCAGCAAATCCACCGGCTCCCGCACATCATGCACACGGAAATACTTTGCCAGCCCCGGATGTTTCTTCGCGACCGCTTCATACATGGCATAAGCAACGTTGCGATACGACGCGTGTCCGGCGGGCGTGGTACGCAACTCGGAGATGTAGACCGCCTCGGCAAAATCCATTTTGAAGAGCGTGCGCTTGCGAAACGCGAGCGGAATGGCATACTGCGAGTTCTCGCGCGCTTCCGCGCCGCCCGACGCCGCAAGCTTTTCAACCGCGCCCGCCGCACGCCGCATGGCGCTTTCGTAGTCCGCGCGAATTCCTGCGGCTTCGACTTCTGACGGCGTGTCGTATCCGTGCGCAGTGGTGAAATCCTGCATGATCTGGATGCAGCGGCGATG
>Ga0074044_10001516_pt1 | contig 20905 bp, 16 predicted proteins | sample BogForMeECP23OM1_FD_94443 | JGI IMG/M metagenome (GOLD analysis project Ga0074044, IMG submission 94443) | Bog forest soil microbial communities from Calvert Island, British Columbia, Canada - Bog Forest MetaG ECP23OM1 | ecosystem: Environmental > Terrestrial > Soil > Wetlands ...
AACGACTAACGACCAACGACTAACGACCAGCCGCTAGCGACCAGCCACTGGACGCCCCAACTCCAGCGCCTTCCGCAGCGCATCATAAGCCGGCTTGGCCCGGTAGTTGCGGTCAAACAGCAGCGCCGCGCCTTGGGTCTGCTTCGAGTGCGAGCCGATCCACGAATACTTGTCCGTGAAACCCCATGTCTGGATCGCCGTGCATCCAGAATGAGACAGACAAGCGCTGGCAATCTGACGATAGATGTCCGCCTGCAGTTCCAGGTCTTCCGGGCGAGCGTTGCCTTCGGCGTCGACTGGCAGAGCGACATCCATTTCGGTGATGTGGACTTGCACTCCGAGAGCAGTGAAGCGCTTGATATTGGCGGAAAGGGACGCAACGTCGGCGTGCAGGTTCGCCATCTGTGTCTGAGACAGCTGTGTCTGAGAAATGTGCATCTGAAATCCCACGCCATCGATGGGGACACCGCGCTCGCGAAAATCGCGAACCATGGCATAGATCGCGTCTGACTTGGCATTCATCGTCTCCGCCTCGGCCTCGTTGTAAAACAGAAGAGCTTGCGGATCGGCCTCATGCGCCCAGCGGAAACAACGTTCAATATAGGAGGTGCCGTTAGCTGCCAAGCCGATTCCAGGCTGATCCCGCCAGATCGTGCTGCGCAGTTCTCCCGGATGCAACTCGTCGAATGCCTCATTGACCACGTCCCACGCGAATATCCTGCCCCTGTAATGTCCCACCACCGTCTTTATATGTTTCTCAAGAATCCCGGCAAGTTCGCCGGAAGTGTATTTCCCTTCCATCAGCCATTTGGGGTTCTGCCGGTGCCAGACCAGCGTGTGACCGCGAACCTTCATGCCATGCCGGGTTGCGAAATCCACAATCTGATCGCCTTGAGAAAAATCGAAGCGCTGCGGCTCGGGATGCACCACCTCCCACTTAAGGGCATCTTCCGGTTCCACCATATTGAACTCACGCGCCAGGGTGGAAGCGTAAGCCGCCTCGGAAAGTTGAGCCGGCCTCACCGCTGTGCCGATGAGCAGTCCAGAACCTCGTATCGCCTCACGCAGCGATTGCTCGGGGGCAGTGCCGGATCCCAGGCAAAAGGCTGCGCATCCCAAAAGAAAAGCCAGCGCTCGCGATTTCATGGAGTCACATCGAGTGTCGTCGTTATCACTATTCTTGACACTATTTTCGACACTCTGCCTCAGGAAGGAACTTCTGCAAAGGACATTGATCACACTGCGGTTGTGACTTTAGGCAATAATTCTTACCGACGCCGACGATCAGCCCGTGCATTTCATTGAACATTTGGACCACTGCAGTGCGCTCCGCTCGACTGACGCGCGAAGGCCGATGACACGAGCCCGACGGCCCAGTCAAAGCGGGTGCCCCGTCCAAGCTCCGCTTGGGCGGGGACGTTGAAGCCAGCGCCGACTCGAACAGCAGTCGAATCTCCTCATACCCGGCCACGCTCGAAACCATCCCATGCCGTTCCAGAATTCGCCGCGTGTAAGCGTCCACCACAAACACCGGATGATTGCCGGCATACAAAAGAATCGAGTCGGCGGTCTCAGGCCCCACACCGTTGAGCGCCAGCAGTTCGTCGCGGAGTTCCGCCGTTGGTCGCGCAAACATTCGCGTGAGCGACCCGGCGTAACGCTCATCGAGAAAAGTCACAAACGTCTTCAGCCGCTGGGCTTTTTGCCTGAAGTAACCCGCCGAGCGGATCAACTGCTCAAGCTCAGGTAGAGGCGTGCGACGGATTCCGCGAATGGTCAAAAGGCGCGCCCTGCGAAGGCGGACGAGTGCCTTCTCCACGTTGGTCCACGCCGTGTTCTGGGTTAAATACGCCCCAACAACCACCTCAAAGCGCGATTGCGCCGGCCACCAATGCTGGCGTCCCCAGGCGGAAAACAAACTGTCGTAGTAAGCGCGGATTGCATCGTGTTTAATCTCGCTCATAGGCGCAGGATTACAGTCGTTGCAATTCTAACCGCGCCCCAAAACCGCAACCAAAGCGAACACAAGTGCGAAAGCCCCGGCGACCTCTGTGAACCCCCTGTGCTCCCTGTGGTGAAGAAGTATCGCCGCACCGAAGAGCATGGCCCGCCGCGCGCTGTGATCCCCGTCACACCGTGATTTTCTCGCAGAAATGCGCCAATACCGAGCGCAAACCGCCGCTTCCGCGAAGTACAGGTACCTAAGTTACTTTTTCGGAATTCCCATTGGGTTGACAATTTGTGTCAGTGCGAAAACGGCCGCGCTGATCCCCCGGAAATCAGCGGCTTCGCATTAGCATCGCCCCCGGAGCTCACGGGAATACAGAGGAGAGATATGTCTCAGCGGCTGGGTGACCTGCTCGTCAAAGAGAAGGTCATTACCCCAGAGCAGTTGGAACAGGCGACCAAACTCCAGAAGGAGTCGCACTCCCGGCTCGCCTCGGCGCTGGTGAAGCTGGGTTTCCTCTCGGATGAAGATGTCACCAACTTTCTCTCGCGCCAGTACGGCGTGCCCGCCATCAATCTTTCGTACTTTGAAATCGATCCCGCCGTCGTCAAGTTGATTCCCTACGAAACCGCGAAACGCTATCAGATCCTGCCGCTCAGCCGCGTCGGCGCATCGCTCACCATCGCCATGGTGGATCCCACCAACGTCTTCGCCATGGACGATATTAAGTTCATGACCGGCTTCAACATCGAACCGGTCGTCGCTTCCGAAAGCTCGATCGTCGAGGGCATCGACAAAGCCTATGGCACTTCCAAAGAGGAAGAGCTCGAAAGCGTAATGCAGTCGATGAACGATGTCGGCGAAACCGACGTCGAAGTGCAGGCCGAAGAACAGGAACTCGAGCTCCAGCAGTTGGAGAAGGCGGCCGACGAAGCTCCTATCGTCAAGCTCGTGAACCTGGTGCTCACCGATGCCGTGAAGCGGGGCGCCAGCGACATTCACATGGAGCCCTACGAAAAGGAATTCCGCGTCCGCTTCCGCATTGACGGAGTCCTGCAGTTGATCATGAATCCGCCCCTGAAACTGAAGGACGCCATCACTTCGCGCCTCAAGATCATGGCCAAGCTTGACATCAGCGAAAAGCGGCTGCCGCAGGACGGCCGCATCATGCTGAAGATGCAGATCGGCGGCAAGAAGAAGCAGCTCGATTTCCGAGTTTCCACTCTGCCCACGCTCTGGGGCGAGAAAATCGTGCTCCGCTTGCTGGACAAGGAGAATCTGCGCCTCGACATGACCAAGCTCGGCTTCGAGGCCGAGTCGCTGGTCAAATTCGAGAAGGCCATCCTGAAGCCCTACGGCATGGTGCTGGTCACGGGCCCGACCGGCTCCGGCAAGACCAACACGCTCTACTCTGCCATCTCGCGGCTGAACCAGCCCGATACCAACATCATGACTGCCGAAGACCCGGTTGAGTTTCAACTGGGAGGGGTCAACCAGGTGCAGATGAAAGAGCAGATCGGCCTCAATTTTGCGACCTCCCTGCGCGCGTTCCTGCGGCAGGACCCCAACATCATTCTGGTCGGCGAAATCCGCGATTTTGAAACCGCGGAAATCGCCATCAAGGCCGCACTCACCGGCCACCTGGTTTTGTCCACCCTGCACACCAACGGCGCGCCCGAGACCATCACTCGTTTGATGAATATGGGAATCGAGCCCTTCCTGGTGGCGACTTCGGTTCATCTGATCTGCGCCCAGCGCCTGGTACGGCGCATCTGCAAGGACTGTGCCGAGCCGGTGGAAGTGCCGCCGCAGGCTCTGATCGATGAAGGCTACACACCCGAAGAATCCAAGACGGTGCAGATCATGAAGGGCAAAGGCTGCACCACCTGCAATAAAACCGGCTACAAAGGCCGCACCGGTTTGTACGAAGTAATGGAAGTGGATGACGAGATCCGGGAACTGGTTCTGATCGGCGCTTCGGCGGTCGAACTCAAGAAAAAAGCGATTGAACGCGGCATGATCACCCTGCGCCGCAGCGGGTTGATGAAGGTCGCACAAGGCTGGACGACGCTCGAAGAAGTGGCTCGCGAAACGATCCACTAGAAACAGCAGCAGGAAGGAAAGAAAGAAAACTATGGCACTTTCATTAAGCGATCTGCTCCGCCGCATGTTGGAGATGAAGGGAAGCGATCTTCACATCACCACCAACTCTCCGCCCCAGATCCGCGTGCACGGGCATCTGGTGCCGCTCGACCTGCCGCAGTTGACGCCGGCTGAGACCAAGCAACTGGCCTACAGCGTGATGACCGACTCGCAGAAACACCGGTTTGAAGAAACCCTCGAACTGGATTTCTCTTTCGGGCTGAAGGGCCTCGCTCGCTTCCGCGCCAACGTTTTCAACCAGCGCGGTGCTTCGGCTTGCGTTTTCCGTCTGATTCCGTTTGAGATCAAATCGTTCCACCAGCTGGGTCTGCCTCCAGTCGTAAGCAAGATGTGCGACAAGCCGCGTGGGCTGGTGTTGGTAACGGGGCCGACGGGCTCGGGCAAATCCACCACGCTGGCGGCCATGATCGACAAGATCAATACCGAGCGCCACGAACACATCCTCACCATCGAGGACCCGATCGAGTTCGTGCACATGAACAAGAACTGCCTGGTCAATCAGCGCGAAGTGCATTCTGACACCAAGGGTTTTACCGATGCCCTGCGCGCCGCTCTTCGTGAAGACCCGGACGTGGTGCTGATCGGCGAAATGCGCGACCTGGAAACCATCGAGTCGGCGCTGCGTATCGCCGAAACCGGCCACCTCACCTTCGGCACTCTGCACACCAACTCGGCATCCTCGACCATCAACCGCATCATTGACGTGTTCCCCGCGCACCAGCAATCGCAGATTCGCGCCCAGCTTTCGCTGGTCCTCGAAGGCATCATGTGTCAAAGCCCGCTGCCCCGCGCCGATAACCAGGGACGCGCCATGTGCATGGAAATTCTGGTGCCCAATGCCGCCGTGCGCAACCTGATCCGTGAAGACAAGATTCACCAGATTTACTCGTCCATGCAGTCCGGTCAGGAAAAGTACGGCATGCAGACCTTCAACCAGTCGCTCGCCACCGCCTATTTCCAGAAACAGATCACACTGGAAATGGCGCTGACGCGCTCCAGTAATCAGGACGAACTACAGGAAATGATCGCGCGCGGCACTGGCCTTGCGAAAGGGAGCATTACGGCGACGGCAGCCAAGGCGGCTGCGCCAGCGAAGCGATGAGATCAGGTTTTAAGTGTCAGGTCTTAGGTCTTAGGTTTTCAGATGTTAGGTGTCAGGCGCTTAGGCGTCAGGTCTTAACGGTTTTGCGTGCCAGGTTTTCCTGACACCTGAGACCTGACACCCGGTTCATTAAGGAGAAGCAACCATGCCGGTTTTCACATTTTCGGGAAAAAACGCTTCGGGCGAAAAAGTTCAGGGAGAGCGCGTAGCCGTCAATAAGGACGGACTGGCCTCGCAGCTGCGGAAAGAGCGTATCACGCCCGGCTCCATCCGGGAAAAGGGCAAGGAATTTTCGATGCCGACCTTCGGCAGCAGCAAGGTCAAGGTTAAGGACGTCGCGGTATTCTTCCGCCAGTTCTCGGTCATGATCGACGCTGGCCTGCCGCTGGTGCAGTGCCTCGAAATTCTCGGCGCCAACCAGGAGAACCCGGCCTTTCAGAAAACGCTCCTCGGTGTCCGGACCACGGTCGAAGGCGGCGCCACCCTGGCCAACGCCATGCGCCAGTATCCGGTCATCTTTGACGACCTGACGACCAACATGATCGAGGCCGGCGAGACTGGCGGTATTCTCGACATCATTCTCCAGCGCCTGGCGATCTACGTCGAAAAGGCAGTCAAGCTGCGCGCGGCCGTCAAGTCGGCGTTGATCTACCCGGTAGCCGTCGTCTCCCTTGCCATGTTGATCGTAGGGGCGCTGCTCAAGTGGGTGGTGCCGATCTTTGCCAACCTCTTCGTCGGCCTGGGAGTTGCGCTTCCTCTGCCCACCCGCATTGTCATCGGCCTCAGTGATTTCGTGGGCCATTTCTGGTGGTTCTTTATTGTGGGCGGCGCTGGCTTGGTCTATGGCATCAAGCAGATCCGCAAGCACCCGCGTGGCGGCTATTACTTTGACGCCATGCTGCTCAAGCTGCCCATCCTCGGCCTGTTGCTGCGCAAGATCGCAGTTGCCCGTTTCACCCGAACCCTGGGCACGCTCATTACCTCCGGCGTTCCAATTCTCGAAGGCTTGGCGATCACCGCGCGCACTTCGGGCAACAAAGTGCTCGAAGAAGCGTTGATGAAGGTACGCAAGGCGATCGAAGAAGGCCGCACCATCGTCGATCCGCTGCGGGAGTGCGGCGTCTTCCCCAACATGGTGACGCAGATGATCGGCGTCGGCGAAGCCACCGGCGCCATGGACTCCATGCTGCAGAAGATCGCCGACTTCTACGAGGACGAAGTCGACTCCGCCACCAAGGACATGCTGGCCATGCTGGAGCCGGTCATCATCGGCCTCCTCGGCGTCACCATCGGAGGCATCGTGATTTCGCTCTACATGCCGTTGTTCTCCATGATCGCGAAACTGGCTGGATAGAAAAACTGTCGTTAGTCGTTGGTCGTTGGTCGCTGGGCACAACCTCCCGCGACCGGCGGCTAACTCCGAGTTTCGGGACTAGCGACGAACGACTAAGACCAACGACTAACGACGAAACCAACTTTCATGCACTCCATCTCCGATGAGCGGAACTGGCTGACCTGGCTGGTGAAGGTTCGTATCCTGATCCTGATGGTCCTGCTCGCCATTGAGCTCGCCGTCATCCGCCTCACTCCCAGCCCGCTGCCCATCCTGCCCTTTCTCACCGGGATGGTGCTGTGGTTCGTGCTCTCGCTGTTTTTTCTTTTCCTGGTTTCGGTGTGGAGTGAACACCGTCTGCAGGCCATCCTTCAAGTTCTGGCCGATCTGGCCATGGTCACGCTGGTCGTCCACGTCACCGGCGGCATCGACAGTTCGCTGAATTTTCTCTATCCCCTGGTCATCGTAGTCGCCTGCATGCTCCTGCCGCGGGCCTGGGGATATCTAAGCGCGGCCCTGGCTTTCATCCTCTTCGGAACCATCCTCGAACTGGATTACTACCTGGTCATTCCCTCCTATTCGACCTCGCATCCCAAGCTCAAGGCACTGCAGGTAGTGATCTTCGTCAACCTGTTTGCCTACTTCGCCATCGCCTATCTGGCCGGCTTGCTGATGAGCAAACTGCGCCAGGTGGATGTCCAACTGAAAGATGCCAGTGGCGCGCTCGAAAATCTGCAGGCGCTCCACGAAAACATCGTGCAGTCCATGAGCGGCGGCGTCATCACCACCGGGCTCGACGGACGCATCACGCTGGTCAATCGCGCCGCCCAACAACTGCTCCAGATTTCCGAAGCCGAGCTGCGCGGCCGCTCCGTGGCCGATCTCTTTCAAGATCCGTTGCCGCACTTCGGCGGCGGCCGCGGCGATGCCGAAGTCCGCTACGTGGCTGGCAACGGCTTCCGCAAAACTTTTCGCGTTATGGTTTCCGCGCTCAACGTGAGCGCGCGCGGTGATCTGGGATTTGTCTTCTCCTTTGACGACCTCACCGAGATTCGCCGCCTGGAACGCGAGGTGCGCATGCAGGATCGCCTGGCCGCCGTAGGCCGCCTGGCCGCTGCTATCGCCCACGAAATCCGCAATCCTCTCACCTCCATCGCCGGTTCGGTCAGCATGTTGTCGGACGCGCCCAGCTTGAGTCCCGAGGAGCGCGACCTGCTGCAGATTGTGCTCCGCGAGTCCGATCGCCTCAACAACATCATCACCGATTTCCTGGCTTACTCCCGGGGCAAGCAATATCGCTTCGAGCGCGTGAATCTGATTCCGTTGCTCGAGGACACTCTCACCCTGCTCCAGCACCGCCTCACTGCCGAGAACGCGGGCATCAAGATCGAGCGCGACTTTCCGGAATCGGAAGCCTGGGTACTCGCTGATGGTGACAAGCTTAAGCAGGTGTTCTGGAACTTCGCGGAAAATGCGGTGCGCGCAATGAGCATGAAAACGCAAACGCCAACGCAAACGCCAGTGCCAACGAAAGAGAGAGGCGGAACGCTGGCCGTAGCCCTGACCGAGCGCGGCTCGGACTGGGAGATGAGCTTCTCCGACACCGGTCCCGGCATCAACCCGCAGCAGACGGAGAAAATTTTCGAACCCTTCCAGTCGAACTTTGAAGGCGGAACCGGCCTCGGCCTCGCCATCGTGTACCAGATCGTCCAGGCGCATGAGGGCAAGGTTTGGGCACGTTCGGAAGTCGGCAAGGGCACCAGCTTCGTGCTCCGCCTGCGGCGCATGGAGAATGTGATCGAGAATGTGATCGAGAATGAGAAAAAGAATAACCAGCGGGAGATTGCCAGTCGAACGTCCTCTAAATCGGAATCTGCCGGAGCCGCGCTAGCCGCCTCGGTACCCGGAGCCTTAGGAGCAACCCGTGGGTAACATTCTCGTGTGTGACGACGAGCGCTCCATCTGCGAACTCCTCGACATTGCCCTGCGCCGCGATGGCCATAAAGTCGAAACCGTTACCGGAGGCGAAGCGGCTAAAAGAAAGATCGACAGCGCCCTCTTCGACGTGATTGTGACCGACATCAAAATGCCGGGCGTGGATGGCGTTGAAGTCCTGCGCCACGCCCACCAGATCTCGCCCGATTCCGCGGTCATCCTAATGACCGCGGTCGATGACTACGAAGCCGCTGTGCAGGCCGTCAAAGCCGGAGGCGCGACCGATTACATCCGCAAGAGTCCCGGGCTCGTCGATGAAGTCAAACTCGCCATCGCCCGCGCCTTCACGAAAGTTTCGCTCAGCCGTCAGAACTTTGCTCTGCGCCGCGACGCCGCCACCCGCAACTCGTTAGACAACATCGTCGGCGTCAGCTCAGCCATCGAGAAGTTGAAGCAGACCATCCGCACCGTCGCCACCACCAGCAGCACCATCCTGATTTTCGGCGAAAGCGGAACCGGTAAGGAACTCGTGGCCCGCGCCGTGCATACCTGCTCGCCCCGGGCTTCTGAAGCATTTGTGTCGGTCAATTGTGGAGCCTTCCCGGAGGCGCTGCTCGAAAGCGAACTCTTCGGCTACGTCAAGGGCGCCTTCACCGGAGCCAACCAGAACCGCCGTGGCCTTTTCGAAGTCGCCGGCCAGGGCACGATTTTTCTCGACGAGATCGGCGAGATGACCATGCCCATGCAAGTTAAACTGCTACGCGTGCTGCAGGAGCGCACCGTCCGTCCGGTCGGAGGTACCAGCGAAATACCCGTCGACGTCCGAGTCATCGCCGCCACCAACCGCGATCTCGACCGCCAGGTCACTGAGGGTACGTTTCGCGAAGACCTCTACTATCGCCTGAACGTCATCCCCATTCGCGTGCCCGCCTTGCGCGAACGCCGCGACGATGTTCCGCTCCTCGCCAATCACTTCCTGAAAAAATATGCGCCCGGGGCGGGGAAGAGCCTTCATGGCATCGCCGCCGCGTCGCTCGAAGCTTTGACCGGTTACGACTGGCCAGGCAACGTCCGCCAACTGGAAAACACGATCGAACGCGCGGTGGCGCTCGAAACCACCAGCGAACTCCGAGTCGAGTTGCCGGTGGAGCGAGCGAAAGCGCGAGCCGCAGCTGCCGGCGCGGAAACCTCATTTAATACGACTACAACAACGACTGTGCCCATGCCCGGGGCCTCCGGCTCGCTTCTGCCCGAAGGCGTGAACATGGAAAATTATGTCGCGCAAATCGAGCGCTCGCTGCTGCAGTCCGCCCTCGGACAAACCCACGGAGTGCAAGTCAGGGCCGCCGAAGTGCTCGGCATCTCCTACCGGTCGTTCCGTCACCTGATGAAGAAGTACGAGTTGTAAGAAGCAGCTCTCAGCTTTCAGTTATCCGCCATCCCATTCGCATTGTCATCCTGAGCGCAGCACGTGGCTTCGCGAGGCGAAGTCACACGTAGAGTCGAAGGCCCCTAATCCCTAATCGGCGGACGTCGCAGGGGGTTCTCCCCGTGCACTGGGTTTTGGAAAGGGCACGGCATCACAGGCTGAGGAAACAGCCGTGGTAAGTTCCACCCGAAGAATCAGACATTGGTCGGGGCGCGCGGATTTGAACCGCGGACCCCCTGCGCCCAAGGCAGGTGCGCTACCAGGCTGCGCTACGCCCCGACATGACTAGCAGAATTGATTCTAAAGCACTTTCCAACTTTATGACCACTCCTGAACGAAGTGAACGGCGCTAGTGTGAGCACTATTGCTCAGAATCGCTAGCCCTGATGTGTCATTGTCAGAATGGCGGAGACACGGTAAGGGAGATCGTCTGCAAGGAAATCAGCCAGGACATCAGCTCCGGGACACTCAGCCACTTGCCTCATAACGAATAGTCCGTTAGTGAGAAAGAACGAAGGTGGATCATAATGGATTCCGTTCTTCGTCGATGGCGCGATCGCTTTCGCAGACGGCTCGCCTCCATCACTGCGTCCGTCTCCAAGCAGTTCGTGTCGCTTACGCCACCGGCTCGCGGCTTCGCATCGCAAAGGATGTGCCCGTTTTGCGGATTGATCACGTCGCGATCCAAGTCATCTTGCCTGGAGTGCGGAAAGTCGCTGGCTCCCGCGACGACAAGATAAAGATCGACAAGTTTTCCGAGACGGCATTTGTCGGAGCGCTCGTTCATTGAACGCTTAAATTGCTATTGGGAACGCTCTGATCGAAGGAGTCGAACATGCTTTGGACAATTTTCGTTATGCTTGTGATTCTATGGCTTCTTGGTTTTAGCTTTCACATGGCTGGCGGTCTGATTCACTTGCTGCTGGTAGTGGCGCTGGTGATACTGGTCATCAATCTGGTGAGTGGCCGGCGTATGGCATAAGGCCGGCCAAACGCTTTCTGGGACTGTCCTATGCCGTTGTTTCGGCTCATTCGCGTCACGTCCAACCAAACTGCTACCTCGATGGCGCTGAAGTCCGGCGATTGTCCCAGCCGGATGCAGCAAGGGCCCGAGGTTGGGCCGTTCCGGCCCTCCACATGTGAGCTATCTTGCTCAGACACGAAAGTTCATACCTGTCATCGTTATTGCACTGAGTGTGTAGACAGAGCCGCGAACGCTGATTCGCAGCTCTTGATTATTAGGTCGCTGCCAGCCGGTTCCTGATCGAGTCACGTCCGGAGCGGCCACATCCAGCCAATCGGCATTCTTCATCCGTGTGTTCGTTGCGAACCCTTGCGGCGAGACACGATTCGACCCTAAGAAATCTCGCACCTCAAACTCAGGGCAACGCGTCCAGGTCGGGGCAACACCTCCAGGCGGATGAGAGGAGTTAGCCCGCAAGACAAAGGAAGGTCAACTATGCCTCTAATTCAACTGCTGGAAGTTCTCATCGTGGTGGGTGTACTCCTGTGGCTGGTGAATCGTTTCATTCCCATGCAGGGGACCATCAAGTCAATTTTGAACGGCGTCGTGATCATTGCCGTGGTTCTGTGGATCCTGAATGTCTTTGGACTCTTTCACTCCCTTTCCGGTATTCACGTTGGAACGTAAAGGATGACGTACGAGAGACCAACGAAGAAAGCTGAAGAAAACAGCCCGGTAAGTGCCACAACAAGAGGCTCGCTGTAAGGGCTTTGGGAGCAAGTTACGAAACGAATCGGAAAATGGAGGCAACACCCTATGAAACTAGTTGAAGTTATCAGCACAGTAGTTCTGTCTTTAGCCCTCGGAGCCGCGGCTCCGGCGTTCGCACAAGAGCAGCACGAGCAGGAAGACAAAGCCAAGCCTGCCGCACAGGAAGAGAAAGCGCAGCCGGAGAAGAACGCGAAGCAAGGGGAAAAACCAGCGGCACAGCCGGAGAAGAACGCGAAGCCGGAAGAGAAAAACGCGAAGCAAGCTAACAACGGTGGCGGCCGCATTCCCGCGGACAAATTCAAGGCCAACTTTGGACAGCAACACACGTTTCGCGTCACCCAAGCCGAATACGGCAATCACAGCTTCCAATACGGCGGCTATTCGTTCGGATTCGTTGACCCGTGGCCCAGCAACTGGCTCTACACGCAAAACGTTTATGTTATCGAGATTAACGGCGTGTATTACCTGTGCAACGCGAGCTTCCCTGGCGTGAACCTCACACTCAGCTTCACACTATAGCCGGTTCGTCCCATGTCGCCTGCGGGCGCAACCAGCTTGACGGTTAATGGTGCGGGTCCATTTCCTGGGCTCGCGCCGTTTTTCTTTCGCCTCTTCGTCTTAGGGTGCGAGTGAAATATGCCTGGAACTTCTGCTACGGGTACTTCACGTCGCTGCGATATACCAGCATGAACACGCTTGTCTGCGCCGAAATTACTGTCGCAAATCACTGTCTGAGATCTAAAGAGAAACACGCGAGCAGAAAGCCTTGGGTTGTCCCGGCAAGAATGGCGGGACGCAAAGATCCGAGAAACGCGCGACCTAAGATGAAACGCTAACTGCTTTAGGCTTTGCTGGACTTTCGAGCTTCGTGGGCAAGCTCTTCGGAGAGCTTGTGGGCGTTCATGGAGTGCTCGAGCGCCTGTTTGCTGAGTTCGTGAGCGCTTAGATGATCTCCTTTGCCATGGGCGACCGCAGCGGCAGCGTGGGCATGGGCGGCAAAGTTGTGGAGCTCTGCGATTCGATTGTGGGGGCTCTGTGGCATCTTGTTGTTCTCCTAAGTGTCACTCCAGTAGTTCAGATGCTGCATCTGGCCTGCCCGTTGCGAACAACTAACCCCACCAGGGACGGCTAAGCTCTGATTCATTAAGATGTCAGAGCTTTTGCCCCCAGGCAACACCGACTCTGGGCAACGACCTCATCAACGAGGCGCGCCATTGGTGAGGACCACTTTGAGTGCGCCGTGCTTTGCTGCGTTTGCAAACGTGTCATACGCCTTCATAATGTCGTTGATCGCGAAGCGATGAGTCACGAGCTTACTCGGCTGCAGCTTGCCCGAGCGCACGACTTTCAGCAGCATCGGTGTTGATACCGTATCCACCAGGCGCGTGGTGAGCGAAATGTTGCGGTCCCAGAGCTTCTCCAGCTGCAGTTGCACGGGCTTGCCGTGGACTCCCACGTTCGCGATGCGTCCGCCGGCTGCGACCATGGCCTGGCAGATGTCGAAGGTAGCAGGAAGTCCCACGGCCTCGATGGCCACGTCGACGCCGGCCCCCTCCGTCAGTTCCATCACTTTATGAACGGCGTGTCCATCGGCGCTGTTGATCAGAGCGGTTGCTCCGAACTGCTTGGCGACTGCGAGGCGCTTTTCGTCCAAGTCGATCATGAAGATCGCGGCCGGCGAATAAAATTGCGCCGTCAGCAGAACCGCGAGTCCGACAGGCCCCGCGCCTACGATGGCGACCGTGTCCCCGGGCTTTACTTGTCCGTTCAGGACACCGCACTCAAAACCAGTCGGCAGAATATCGCTAAGCATCACCATGGCTTCTTCATCACCGCCGGCCGGGAAGTTGTAGAGACTGCCATCGGCGTGAGGGATGCGCACGTACTCGGCCTGAGTTCCGTCGAGGGTGTTGCCCAAGATCCAGCCGCCGTGTCGACAGTGGGAATACATGCCTTTTCTGCAGAAATCGCACTTCAAGCATGCGGTCACGCACGAGATGATGACCTTGTCTCCAATGTGAAACTCCGAGACGCCCATGCCGACGTGCTCGACTACACCGATGCCCTCGTGGCCGAGAATGCGGCCATCGGTCACGGATGGGAGATCTCCCTTCAGAATGTGAAGATCGGTTCCGCAAATCGTCGAGGTGGTAAGCCGAACGATGGCATCGCCCGGATCCTGGATGACAGGGCGCGGCTTGTCCTCCCAGGTACACTTGCCCGGACCGTGATAGACCAGGGCCTTCATGGTCACGCTGGTGCGTTGAGTTGCGGTACTCGCAGTCGTCAGTTCGAGCTCAGCAGTTGTCATTGGGTTCCCCTCCGTTTCCTCTCGAAAGTGACAATACAGCGATTCACATTTCGCGACTGGTCAACATTGCACAGTTGCGGAGAATAGAAGAGAGACAGGGAGCAGGCGTCGTCTTGCAGCTATGTCGCTCCCGAGTGCTTCAGGGACAGAGACTAACCAGCCCGAAATTTCGTACACTAGCGGAAATCGCTCATGAGCAGTACCATGCGCGGGATTCGGAACCGGAAAAGGAGATCCGATTGACCGTTGACACGAATGAGCATCCCCCCATCATCGACTCTAGTCATCAGCTCCCGGCTCACGGTTCGGATCCTCATCGGCGCAAAGTAATGTGGGTCGTCCTCTGGATTGTGTTGTTGCTCGTCGTCGCGCTGGCAGTCGTGCTGCTATGGCGCCACCACGAAGCTTCGAAAAAAGCCAAGCCCGCGCCTCCGAAGATCACGATCACGACCGCGACCGCCAAAACAGGTGACATTGGCGTTTACCTTGACGCCATCGGTACGGTCACTCCGGTCTATACCGATTCGATTACCAGCCAGGTGAATGGTCTGGTCGTCGCCGTGCACTATACGGAGGGTCAACTGGTGGGCAAGGGAGACCCGCTGGTTGACATCGATTCGCGTCCGTACCGCGCGACCCTTTTGCAGGCGCAGGGAGCGCTGGAGCGAGACGAAAACGTGCTGGCCCAAGCCCGGATGGACCTGGAGCGTTACCGTGACGCATGGGCGCAAAACGCGATTGCAAAACAAATCCTGGATGACCAGGAAAAGCTCGTGCTGCAGGACGAGGGCACTGTAAAGAACGACCAGGGAACGGTGCAATTTGACCAGATTCAGGTCGAGTATTGCCACATCACTGCTCCGATCGCTGGTCGAGTGGGTCTACGGCTGGTGGATCCGGGCAACGTGCTGCAGTCTGCTGGAAGCGCAACCGTCGTCGTCATTACGCAGTTGGAGCCCATCACCGTAATTTTCACAATTCCGGAAGACAGTTTAGGCCCGGTTGTAGCGCAACTGCACAAGAAGGCGAAGCTCACTGTCGATGCCTTCGATCGTGCTGCACAGAAGAAGATTGCCAGCGGGACGCTGTTGACGGTCGACAACCAGATTGACACTACGACGGGAACCGTGAAGGCACGATCCGTTTTCGACAACAAGAATGATGTGCTTTTTCCCAACCAATTTGTTAACACGCGGCTGCTGGTGAATACGTTGCAGGGGGTGACGTTGATTCCAGCGTCCGCCATTCAACAAAATGGCCAGGCGTCGTTCGTTTATGTGATTCAAAACAATTTTGCTCACATGCGCAGCGTAAAGCCGGGAGTTACAGACGGCGGTATGACGCAGGTTGACGGCATCAACCCCGGAGACGTTGTCGCCAATAGCAGCTTCGATAAGTTGCAGGACAACACCGCAGTCACCATTTCGAATCCGGCTTCAACCAAGCCTTCCGCCACTCCGGCCGCGGCCGCCACCCCGGGGAGCAGCGCCCCGTGAGTCCATCTCGCCCGTTTATTTTGCGGCCGGTAGCCACCTCTCTGCTGATGGCTGCAATCCTGCTGGTCGGCATTGTTGGTTACACCCAACTGCCGGTCTCGGCATTGCCGGAGGTCGACTATCCGACCATTCAGGTGCTCACGTTTTATCCGGGCGCAAGCCCGACGGTGATGGCGACGACGGTGACCGCGCCACTGGAGCGTCAATTCGGCCAAATGCAGGGTTTGAGCCAGATGACCTCCACCAGTTCGGGCGGCACTTCCGTCATTGTGCTGCAGTTCAACCTCTCTTTGGATATTGATGTTGCCGAGGAAGAGGTGCAGTCTGCTATCAATGCGTCGCAGAGTCTGTTGCCATCCGTTCTGCCCGCGCCGCCGGTCTACAGTAAGACGAATCCAGCCGATGCCCCTGTGCTCACCCTAGCCATCACCTCAAATTCCATGCCGCTTTCTCAGGTCGAGGACCTAGTGGACACTCGCCTTGCGCCTAAGATTTCGCAGCTTAGTGGAGTGGGCCTGGTCTCTATCAGCGGCGGCCAGAAGCCCGCAGTCCGCATTCAAGCCAATCCCACGGCTCTATCCTCCTACGGCATTAACATGGAGGACCTTCGGACAGCGCTAACCAGTGCCAGTGTCAACGCCGCCAAGGGGAACTTCGATGGACCGCGCCAGGATTACCAGATCGACGCCAACGATCAACTGGTCACCAGCGTCGACTATGGAAAGGTTGTCGTCGCCTACCGCAACGGCGCGCCGGTGATGCTGCCCGACGTGGCACGTATCGTGAATGGCGTAGAGAACAACAATCAGGCAGCTTGGATGAATCTAACCCCCGCGGTCATCCTGAATGTGCAACGCCAGCCCGGGGCCAACACCATCAACGTGGTCAAAAGCATCGAGCAGTTGTTGCCACAGCTTAAGGCCAATCTGCCCACGGGCATCCAGGTAACGACGCTCACCGATCTCACCACTGCCATCAAAGCATCGGTGTCCGACGTTGAGTTTGAATTGATGTTGACGGTCGGACTCGTAGTGCTCGTCATCTTCCTATTCCTGCGTAGTCTCTACGCCACGATTATCCCGAGCGTGGCTGTGCCGCTGTCACTGGTGGGCACTTTCGCGGCGATGTATATCCTTGGTTACAGCTTGGATAACTTATCGCTGATGGCGCTCACCATCTCCACCGGTTTTGTGGTGGACGATGCCATCGTGATGATCGAGAACATTTCGCGCTACATCGAAATGGGCGATCCGCCCATGGAAGCGGCGCTCAAAGGTGCGGAACAAATTGGCTTCACCATTCTGTCGCTGACTGTCTCCCTCATCGCTGTGCTGATTCCGCTGTTATTTATGGGCGATGTCGTGGGGCGTCTGTTCCGCGAGTTTGCCGTTACGCTGGCCGTCACCATCGTCATTTCGGCAGTGGTTTCGCTTACGCTCACGCCCATGATGAGTGCCCGCATCTTGCGGCACAATCCCAAAGAGCAGCAGGGACGCATCTATCAATTCACCGAGCGTGCTTTCGAGGGGATGATCGCGTTCTATGGCCGGACGCTGAAAGTTGTCCTCCGATTCCAGACGATCACGCTGTTGGTCGCGGTCGCCACCCTGCTGCTTACGGTTTTCCTCTACATCATCATCCCCAAAGGATTTTTCCCGGTGCAAGACACGGGCGTCATCCAGGGCATCTCGCAGGCGCCGCAGACCATTGGCTCAAAAGCAATGGCAGCGAAGCAACAGGAGCTTACCAAGGCAGTTCTGGGTGACCCCGCAGTCGAAAGCGTCTCGTCGTTCATCGGTGCCGATGGAACCAATACCACGACGAACAGCGGCAGAATGTCGATCAATTTAAAGCCACTCGATCAGCGCAAGATCAGTGCGTCAAACCTGATTCGCAGGCTCACCTCCAGAGTCAACCAGGTTCAGGGAATTCAGCTCTTTATGGAACCGGTGCAGAACATTACCGTGGACGACCGGGTGAGTCGTACGCAATACCAGTACACGCTCGAAGATCCCGATGCCAATGAACTCAATGACTGGACCAACCGTTTCGTCGACCGCCTGAAGCAGTTGCCGGAACTGGAAGACGTGGCCACCGATCAACAATTGGGCGGGCTAGCCGTATCGCTGGTGATCGACCGCGTCACCGCCTCGCGACTGGGAATCGCGCCGACGACCATCGATAACACCTTGTATGACGCCTTCGGTCAGCGGCAGATCAGCACCATGTATACGCAGGTGAATCAGTACCACGTTGTACTCGAAAGTGAACCGCAATTTCAGACGGACCCCAACAATCTGAACCGTCTTTACATCCAAGCTAACGCGTCGGCCGGCGCAACCGGCGCCGGAGCCTCCTCCTCTTTTGCGTCCTCGGGATCATCTTCCGCGGGATCGAATGCGTCAACGAGTTCAGCACTGTACACGCCGTCGGCAAATACCCTGGCTCCTCCGGCGAACGCGCTTACGCCCAACGGGTCATCGACGCCGAGTACGGGAGCAAACTCTGCGGGCACCACTAGCTCGGCCACCAGCAGTGCCGTGCCGCTCAGCGCTTTCTCGCATTTTGAGAAGACGACAGAAGCGCTCTCCATTAGCCACCAGGGTCAATTTCCGGCCATCACCGTATCGTTCAATCTGGCGCCGAATGCCGCGCTCGGCGAGGCCATCACGGCGGTCGATAAAGTGCAGAAAGACATGCACATGCCCGCCAGCCTGCAGGCGGGTTTTCAAGGCACCGCGGCATCGTTCACCGCTTCGCTGGCCAACGAGCCGTTGCTCATTCTGGCGGCGCTGGTCACGGTCTACATCGTGCTCGGAGTTTTGTATGAGAGCTTTGTCCACCCGATTACGATTTTGTCCACGCTGCCGTCAGCGGGTGTGGGCGCTTTCCTCGCGCTGCTTATCTTTCGCCAGGATTTGAGCGTGGTGGCGATTATCGGGATCGTTCTGCTCATCGGCATCGTAAAAAAGAATGGCATCATGATGGTCGACTTCGCGCTGGAAGGTGAGCGCAAGCACGGAAAGAACGCGACGGATGCGATTTATGAGGCCTGTCTGCTCCGCTTCCGCCCTATTATGATGACCACCATGGCCGCGCTGCTGGCGGGGCTGCCGCTGGCTTTGGGGACGGGGTTCGGTTCCGAGTTGCGCCGGCCGCTGGGCATCGCCATGGTAGGCGGACTGCTCCTGAGCCAGGTGCTCACGCTTTACACCACGCCCGTCATCTACATCTTTTTTGACAATCTGGCGCACCGCTTTGCCCCCAAATCGAACCGGCCGGAAACCGGAAACGGAGAAGTGGCAGGGCCTGCATGAACATCTCCGCGCCCTTCATTCGCCGGCCCGTGGCCACGACGCTGCTTACAGTGGCGGTTGCGCTTGCCGGGGCGATTGCGTTTGAGGTGCTGCCGGTGGCGCCCTTGCCGGAGGTCGACTTCCCGACTATTTCAGTCAGTGCGGGCTTGCCTGGAGCGAGCGCCGACATTATGGCGTCATCCGTCGCCACTCCGCTGGAACGGCAGTTCGGTCATATTGCAGGGGTGACGGAGATGACTTCCGCCAGTTCGCTTGGCAGCACATCGGTCACCATTCAGTTCGACCTCAGCCGCGACATCGATGGCGCGGCACGCGATGTAGAAGCCGCCATCAATGCGGCGCGAACCTATCTGCCCGCCAACCTGCCGGGCAATCCAACCTATCGCAAGGTCAATCCCGCCGATTCGCCGATCATGATCCTCGGCCTTACCTCCGACAAGTACGGTCCTGACAAACTGTATGACGAAGCCTCGACCGTCCTCGCGCAAAAGTTGTCGCAGATACAGGGTGTGGGGCAGGTGTCAGTCGGAGGCGGCGCGTTGCCGTCCGTGCGGGTGGACGCTAATCCGACACAATTGGCCAGCTATGGACTTACCATGGCGAATTTGCAGTCCGTTCTGAGCCTGCAGAACGCCGACTTGGCCAAGGGCCAAATTTCCAATGGCCAGGTTAGCGCCGACATCCTTGCTAACGACCAGATTTCGCACGCCGACGACTACAAGCCGCTCGTCGTCGGTTATAAGAATGGCGCGGCGGTCCATTTGTCCGATGTCGCTGAGGTGACGGACTCGGTGGCTAACATCCGTGCTGCCGGCTATCTAAACGGCAAGCGCGCAGTTACAGTCATCATTTTCCGCCAACCAGGCGCCAACATCATTGATACCGTCGACGGCATCCGCGCGCAACTTCCGTTTATCCAGGCAACCATTCCGCTCGGTATCGATACCACTATCGTTCTGGATCGCACCACCACCATCCGCGCCTCGGTCAGTGACGTTGAGAGGACGCTGCTCATTTCCATCGGCCTTGTCATTCTTGTGGTGTATGTTTTTCTGCGCAACGGCCGCGCCACGCTCATTCCTGCGGTCGCGGTGCCGGTATCGCTGGTCGGTACTTTCGCCGTGATGTATCTATTCGGATATAGTCTGGACAATCTCTCGCTGATGGCCATGACCATTGCCACCGGATTTGTGGTGGACGATGCCATCGTGGTGATGGAAAATATCGCGCGCCACCTGGAAAACGGCATCGCGCCCTTTGCCGCGGCGCTAAAGGGCGCGGAGGAAATCGGTTTCACCGTCTTCACCATCAGCATTTCGCTCATTGCCGTCTTTATACCCCTGCTCATGATGGGCGGAATCGTCGGCCGTCTCTTCCGCGAGTTTGCCGTGACGCTCTCGACCGCCGTTTTCGTGTCGATGATTATCTCGCTGACTACGACTCCGATGATGTGCGCTTATCTGTTGAGAAACGAGCGCGCGGAAAAACATGGCCGCATCTACATGGCCACCGAAAGATTTTTTGACGGGGTGCTGTCCGTGTATCGCAGCAGCCTGCATTGGGTGCTCGACCATCCGACGCTCACGCTGGTAGTTCTCTTCATCACCATCGCGCTCAATGTCGTGCTGATCATTAAGATACCCAAGGGCTTCTTTCCCGTGGAGGACACGGGAGCGATCACCGGGAGTGTACGAGGACCGCAGGATTCATCCTTTCCTGCGATGGACAACTCCATTCGTCAGATCGGCGCCGTAATCAAGAATGATCCCGCGGTTGCCAATGTGATTGCGTTTTCGGGAGGCGGCGGGGCCACCAATACCGGCTCCCTCTATATTGCGCTCAAGCCGCTGGCGGAGCGCAAGGTCAGCGCCGCTCAGATCATCGACCGCTTGCGCCCGCAATTGAACCGTCTGCCGGTAGCTTCCGCGTTCCTCCAAGCCGCGCAAGATCTGCGTATCGGCGGCCGGTCCAGTAATGCGATGTATCAGTACACGATCCAATCCGACAATGTGCAGGATCTTTCCAAGTGGGCGCCGATCCTGCTCAGTCAGATGCAGACTCTGCCGGGCCTGCAGGACGTGAGTTCCGATCAGCAAAATGGAGGTCTGGATGAGCTGCTGAACTATGATCGCGTCA
>Ga0074044_10001517_pt1 | contig 20898 bp, 19 predicted proteins | sample BogForMeECP23OM1_FD_94443 | JGI IMG/M metagenome (GOLD analysis project Ga0074044, IMG submission 94443) | Bog forest soil microbial communities from Calvert Island, British Columbia, Canada - Bog Forest MetaG ECP23OM1 | ecosystem: Environmental > Terrestrial > Soil > Wetlands ...
CCGATCGCCGTCGTGCGCTCGTCGCTCGATGCGCTGCGCATGCAGAAGCTGCCCGATGATGCGCGCGTCTACATGGAACGCGCGCAGCAGGGACTCAACCGGCTCGCGCACATTCTCAGGCGCATGACCGAGGCCACGCGCCTCGAGCAGAGCCTTGCCGACGCCGAGCGCGAGCGTTTCGACCTTGCGCGCGTGGTAGCGGGCTGCGTCGACGGTTATCGGGCCGCGTATCCGCAGCAGGCAATCGAGCTGCGCCTGCCCGGCGGCGAGGGCCTCTTCGAGGGCGCACCCGAGCTGATCGCGCAGATGCTCGACAAGCTCTTTGCCAACGCGGTCGAGTTTGCCGCGCCCGGCACCCCGGTCACGGTCGCGCTCGAGCGCGACGTCCTGGGTCTTCGCCTCAGCGTCGGCAACCAGGGGCCGCCTTTGCCGCCGGGCATGCACGCCCGGCTTTTCGATTCGATGGTGTCGGTACGAAGCGAGCAGCCGGGCGAAGAGCCGCATCTGGGGCTGGGGCTCTACATCGTGCGGCTGATCGCCGAGTTTCATGGCGGGCGGGCGACGGCGACCAACCGGGCCGACCCCCCGGGCGTGACCGTCAGCGTCGACCTGCCCCTGGTACGCGCTCTGCGATGACCGGCTACTGCCCCGCCATGGCGACGCAGCGGGGCCTCGGTGCAGGCGCCGCAATCGGGGATAATGGCAATCGTGCCGTCGCTGCAGCCGAACGTGATCGTCCCGCTTTTCCTGTCGCCACCGCGCACCACAGACACCGCGCTTGGTTCGCCGGGAGGGCCGTCGCCCGCGCCCGGGCACATCACCGCATGACAAGCCTGCGCGCCATGCTCGACGAGGCGGCAAGTCGCGCCGCCGCGGGCCGGATCGACGATGCACTTGCCGCATACGCGCTGGCGCTGGCGCGAGCACCCGTCGCCGAGGCGCATTACAACGTCGCCGCTCTGCAGATGGCCAAGGGCGATCTTGTCGGCGCGGAGGCGAGCCTGTGTGACGCGGCACGTCTGAAGCCGGAATGGGCACACGCGTACCTGGGCCTGGGACATCTGTACTTTCGGCAGCGAAGGTTCGCGGATGCGGAGCGCGCCTTTGAACGGGCGGCAGAGCTCGCGCCGGATTCGATCGAGGCCCTGTTCAACCGGGCAAGGGCGCTCGACCGGCTCCGCGCCTGGGGCGAGGCGCTGCCGCTGCTGAGGCGCGCGCGGCAGCTCGCGCCGGCGAACGAACAGATCTGGTTCGCCTTGCGCCGCCACCTGCTGCTCTTCGAGCTGCAGGAAGAGGCATTCGACGATTTCCGTGCCTTCGAGGCGAACGCGGAGCTCTCGGTGCAAGTCGTGTCCGCCGGACTGCTTTCCGCACGCATCGCGCCGGGCACCGGCTACGAGGACAAGTACCTGCCGCTGGCGCTCGAATGGCCCTACCGCGCCGGCGAGGCGGGGTTTGCCGGCGTCGCCCTGGCGCAAGCCGAATACTTCGACGTGCCACGACCCGTGCTCAAGCGCTTGCACGACGCCTACAACCGGCTGCGCCAGGAGGAACGCGCGGGCGTGGCCGACCTTGCCGGCGCCGGGCCTCGTGCGCCGGGGTCCGGCCGGCTGCGCGTAGGCTATCTCTCGGCCGACTTTCGGGATCACGTCATGGGACGGCTGATGCTCGAGGTGCTGCGCCGGCACGACCGCGCGAAGCTGTGCGTGCTTGCCTATTCGGTGGGGCTGCGGGAGCTGGAGGATTCGGTGACCGAGCGCTATCGCGCGTGCTGCGATCGATTCCTCCGGCTCGATGATCTCGACAATCGCAGCGCCGCGCAGGCCATCGCGGAGGACCGGCTCGATGTGCTCGTCGACCTGATGGGTCACTCCCGGTCGTCGCGACCCGGGATCCTGCTCTACAAGCCGGCGCCACTGATCATCACGCACCTCGGTTCGCACGGCCCGGTCGGGTTGCAGCAGGTCGATTTCAAGATGAGCGACCGCCACGTCGACCCGCCCGACGCTGCCGCGCATCAGATTGAGGCGCCGTTGCGCCTCGACGGCTGCGTGCTGCCTCTGCGGCGCGTCGCGCCTGGGGAGCCTTCGGCCAGCCGCGCCGATCTGGGCATCGCCGGCGACGCGGTCGTGTTCGGGGTATTCGTGAGCCTGCTCAAGCTCTCGCCGCGCTGCCTATCGCTGTGGCGCACGATCCTGGAACGGGTTCCCGCCGGCGTGCTTGCCTTTTCGCCCAGCCGGCAGGCCGACCGCGGGCTCTATCTGCAGCGGCTGGCAAGCTTCGGTATCGCCGGCGAGCGGGTCGCATTCGTGCCCTGGACGATGGACGATGCGACCGATCGCGCCCGATACCGCCTCATCGACGTCGTGCTGGACACCTTGCCCTATACCGGGGGCGATACCACCGCCGCGGCGCTGGACATGGGGGTGCCGGTGGTCACCCGCGTTGGCGAGCGCGCCGCCGAGCGCATGACCTGGAGCCTGCTCGCCCATCTCGGCGTGACCGACACGGCGGCCCGAACCGACACCGACTACGTGGCGATCGCCTGCCGCCTCGCTGACGATGCGGCGTGGCGGTCAAGCATCGCCTCCGCCATCGCTTCCCGCCTGCCGCAATCGGGCCTCGCCGATCTCGGCCGCTACGCGCGCTCTCTCGAGGACGCCTACGCTCGCGCGCTCGCGCCGACGACCTAAAGACCGACCTCATGCATCTTCATATCCTCGGCATCTGCGGCACCTTCATGGGCGGCGTGGCTGAAATCGCCCGGGCGGCCGGGCACACCGTGAGCGGCTGCGACGCCAACGTCTATCCACCGATGAGCACCCAGCTCGCTTCATCGGGCATCGAGTTGACCGAGGGCTATGAGGTCGCGCAACTCGACAAGGTCGCCAAGCACGCCGACGTGTTCGTCATCGGCAACGCCATATCGCGCGGCAACCCGCTGCTCGAAGCGATCCTCGACAGCGGGCGCCTCTATACGTCGGGGCCGCAGTGGCTCGCCGACGCGGTGCTGCGCGACAAGTGGGTCCTCGCGGTCGCCGGCACGCACGGCAAGACGACCACCACGGCCTCGCTGGCGTGGATCCTCGAGCGAGCCGGACTCGACCCGGGATTCCTGATCGGTGGCGTGGCCCCGGACTTCGGCGTCTCGGCACGCCTTTCCGACGGGCCGTTCTTTGTCATCGAGGCCGACGAATACGACACGGCGTTCTTCGACAAGCGATCGAAGTTCATCCATTACCGGCCGCGCACGGCGATTCTCAACAATCTCGAATACGATCACGCCGACATCTTTGCTGACCTGGCGGCCATTGAAACGCAGTTTCACCACCTGGTGCGCACGATACCGCGCAGTGGTCGGCTGATCGTAAACGGGGCCGACGAGAACCTGCGCCGCGTACTGGCGCGCGGCTGCTGGAGCGAAACGGAACGCTTCTGCGCTGCGGATTCTCCCGGCGTCGACGCCGACTGGACGATCGCGAACGACGCGGCGGTGCAGTTCCGTGGCGCAGCGCAGGGAGTGCTGGCTCCGTTCGCGCTTCTCGGCGCGCACAATCGGCTGAACGCCCTGGCCGCGATTGCGGCCGCGCGCCACGTCAGCGTCCCGGTCAGGGAGAGCCTTGCCGCGCTCGCGACATTCCGCGGCGTGAAGCGGCGAATGGAGGTGCGCGGGTCGATCGGTGGCATCACGGTCTACGACGATTTCGCACATCACCCCACCGCCATCGCCGCGTCGCTGGCGGCCCTGCGGCGGCACGTCGATGGAGCGCGTATCCTCGCTGTGTTCGAGCCGCGCTCGGCGACGATGAAACGGGGCACGATGAAAGACGCGCTGGCGCAGAGCCTCACCGCGGCCGACCTGGTGTTCTGTTATGCCGCCAACCTGGGCTGGGACGTGGCGGCATCGCTCAGGCCGCTCGGCGCGCGCGCCCATACCGACACGGATCTTGGCTCACTGCTCGACGCCATCGTCGCCGCCGCGAAGCCGGGCGACCACGTCGTGATCATGAGCAACGGCGGTTTTGGCGGCCTCCACGACAGGCTCCTGGGGCGCCTGCGTCCGTCGCCATGATGCGCATCGCGTACCTGCACGGATTCAACAGCGGTCCCGCATCGGCCAAAGGGCAGGCTCTTGGACGGGCGATCGCGGCGCTGCCGCCGACGCGGCGGCCGGAGTATTTCCTGCCGCGGCTACCGACATGGCCGGCTGAGGCCATCGATGCGGTCGAACGCTGGGCGGGAAGCTCCGAGCGCGACGAGTTGAGCTTCGTGGGCAGCTCCCTCGGCGGGTTCTACGCGACGCGTCTCGCGCAAACGCGTGGAGCGAGGGCGATCCTCGTCAACCCCGTGATCGATCCCGAGCACGCCCTGGCACCCTATCTGGGGCGGCAAAGCAATCCGGCGACGGGCGAGCAATACGAGCTCACGCCACAGTTCCTCGCCGAACTCTCCGCGCTCAAGGTCGAGCGCATCACCCACCCGGGGCGTTATCTGCTGCTCGCACAGGCGGGCGACGAACTGCTCGACTGGCGCCGGGCGGCTGCGTTCTACGCCGGCGCCTGGCAGTTCATTCAGGGCGGCGGCGATCACGCTTACCGTGACTTCGCCCGGCAGGTTCCCGAAATCCTGCGCTTTGCCGGAGTCGATGGACGGCCGGCCGCGTAAGGCGGTGCGCAAGGCGCCCGCCGCATCGGCCGTGAACGCGACCGGGGCCGACCAACGCCGCTCGCTTTGGCGGGCGACGGCGCCGCTCGGGCCTGCCACCACCACCTTCGAGGGTCGCGCCGAAGCCGACGTCGTCGTCGTCGGCGGCGGCTACACCGGGTTGGCGTGCGCGCTCGCGCTCTGCGAGGCGGGCCGCTCGGTGATCCTGCTCGAAGCCGGTGATATCGGACACGGCGGGTCGGGACGCAACGGCGGACAGGTGATCCCGGGCCTCAAGCACGACCCCGAGGAACTGGTCGCGCGATTCGGTCGCGAGCGCGGGGAAGCGCTGGTTCGGTTGGCCGGCGGCGCAGCCGATCGCGTCTTTGCCTTGATCGCCAAGCACCGCATCGATTGCGCGGCCACGCAATGCGGCTGGATCCAGCCGGCGCACTCGGCTGCAGCCGCGCAGGCGATCGTCGCCCGAGCCCGGCAATGGACGGCGCGCGGTGCCCCGGTCGAATTACTCGCACCCGACCGCCTGCGGCAGCTGCTCGGCACCGATTCCTACGCCGCCGGCTGGCTCGACCGCCGCGCCGGCGCACTGCAGCCGCTGGCGTACGCGCGCGGGCTCGCCCGCGCCGCAATCGGCCAGGGCGCGCGCGTCCATACCGGGTCTCCGGTCACGCGCATCGCCCGCGACAGCGCCGCGTGGGTCGCGGCCACGCCCGGCGGCGAGGCGCGGGGGAGGCAAGTGGTGCTCGCCACCGACGCCTACTCCGGTTCTCTCTGGCCCGAGCTTGCCGCCAATCAGGTGCTCGCCACCAGCGTGCAGATTGCGACCGATCCCCTGGAGGAGAACGACCGGGACGCGATCCTTCCTGGCGGCAGCGTGGCTTCCGACACGCGCAAGCTTTTGCATTATTTCCGCCTCGACACGGATGGCCGCTTCATCATCGGTGGTCGCGGGTCGGTGGCAGAACCGGTGCCGGAGCGAGTGTATGCGGAACTGCAAAGCGCCGCGGCGCGGATGTACCCGCAGCTTGCTGCTGTCGAGTGGCCCTTTCGCTGGTACGGCTGGGTCGGGATCACCCGCGATTGGCTGCCGCACATCGCCGAGCTCGCGCCTGGCGTGTGGACCGCGCTCGGCTACTGCGGCCGCGGCGTGGCAATGGCTACGACGCTGGGCCTCGCGCTCGCCGACATGCTCAACGGCGCGCGCCCGGCCGCCTATCCGGTTGCCGCGCTCAAGCCGATCCCCCTGCACGCGCTGCAGCGGCCGCTACTGCGGGCGGCTATCGCGTACTATCGGGTCCGTGACGCGATGTCACGGACCCACCGAGGGAGACGAGCATGAAGCTGCAACCCACGATTCGCCTGCTTGGCCGGACGCTGGCCGGCGCCGCGCTGGCCGCCGTCGCGTGTTGCGGCCCCTGCGGCGCGCAGATCCCGACCTACAACGTTGGCTCGACGCCGACCGGCGTCCCCTTCACGTTCCTCGACGTCAAGACCAATACCATTCAGGGCGCGATGGTCGACCTGATTACCGCCATCGGCGACGACGCGGGCTTCAAGGTCGTCGTGCAGGCGACGCCGTTTTCCGCGCTCATCCCGTCGCTTACCAGCAACAAGATCGACATCATCTCGGCGGCGATGCTGATCAACGCATCGCGCAAGGAGGTCATCGACTTCAGCGACCCGGTGTTTCCCTATCCCGAAGGCATGGTCGTCAACAGCGACGACAATACGCCGTACAAGTCCTTCACCGAGCTCAAGGGGCAGGTCGTGGGCGCGCAGGTCGGCACGGTGTACATCGACTTCCTGAAGAAGAACGGCGACTTCGCCGAGGTCAAGGTTTACGATTCGCTGGCCGACATCCTGCGCGATGTCAGCCTCGGCCGCATCAAGGCCGGCTTCGGCGACGAGCCGATTCTCAAGTACCAGCTGTCGCAGAACCCCGGCTTCAAAGCCAAGCTCGTTCCCACCTACGAACCGAAGATGAGCGGCAGCGTGGGCATCGGGGTGCGCAAGTCCGATACCGAACTGCTCAACAAGATCAATGTCTCGCTCGCCAGGCTGCGGGCCAACGGCACGCTCGACAAGATCCTGGCGAAATGGCATCTGCGGTGAGAAGCGGGTAAGCGGCGCGCAAGCGGGCGATGCAGTCGTTCCTTCGCGACGCGCAGGATTTTCTTCCGATCCTGTGGCAGGGCTGCATCGTAACCATCGAGCTCACGCTCTGCGCGCTGCTGCTCTCTACCCTGCTCGGCTTCGTGTGGGCGCTGCTGCGCCTGTCTGCGCTGCGCGTGCTCTCCTGGGGGGCGATCGCGCTCATCACCGTCATTCGCGGCATCCCGATCCTGGTGCAGCTGTTCTACATCTACTTCGTGTTGCCCGATCTGGGCATCCGGCTGTCGGCATTTCAGGCAGGATTCATTGGCCTGGGTATCGCCTATTCGGCGTACCAGGCGGAGAATTTCCGCGCCGGCATCCAGGCCGTGGATCCCGGCCAGATCGAGGCCGCGCAGTCGCTCGGCATGCGCCCGGGCATGATCATGCGGCGCGTGATTCTGCCGCAGGCCGTACGGGTGTTCCTGCCACCATACGGAAACACGATGATCATGATGCTCAAGGACTCCTCGATCGCCTCGGCCATCACGGTCGCCGAGCTCACCCGCGGCGGGCAGCTCATTGCCGCCTCGACGTTCAAGAACATGACCGTGTTCACGCTGGTCGCGCTGCTCTATCTGGCGATGAGTCTGCCGCTCACCTATCTGGCACACCGGCTCGAGCGCGCATTCGGGCGCAAATGATCTCGGTGCGCAATGTCGGCAAGGCGTATGGCGCGCACCGTGTGCTCGACGGGGTGAACCTCGAGGTCGCCAAGGGGGAGGTGGTATGCATCATCGGGCCATCCGGCTCGGGCAAATCGACGCTGCTCCGCTGCATCAACGGCCTCGAGCACTACGACCAAGGCAGCATCGCCATCGACGGCGAGTCGGTGCGGCGCGAGCACAAGTCGATCCACGCGCTGCGCAGCGAGGTCGGCATGGTATTCCAGCGCTTCAATCTGTTCCCGCATCGCACCGCGCTGCAGAACGTGATGGAAGGCCCGGTGTACGTCAAACGCCTGACGCGCGGCGCGGCCAGGGAACAGGCGATCGCGCTGCTCGAAAAGGTCGGGCTCGCAGCGAAGCTCGATGCCTATCCGGCGCAGCTCTCCGGCGGCCAGCAGCAGAGGGTCGCGATCGCGCGGGCGCTGGCGATGCAGCCCAAGGCGATCCTGTTCGATGAGCCGACCTCGGCACTCGACCCCGAGCTGGTCGGCGATGTGCTCAAGGTAATGCTCACGCTCGCGCTCGAAGGCATGACCATGGTGGTGGTGACGCACGAGATGGGCTTTGCCGCCGAGGTGGCGCGCCGGGTGTTGTTTCTCGACCACGGGCGCGTCGTCGAAGAAGGGACGGCGCGGCAGATTCTGGCCGAGCCCAGGCACGAACGCACGCGCGATTTTCTGCAGCGCGTCCTGAGGCCGGTTTGAAGCGCTGCATTTTTGTGCGCCGCAGCGGGCGCGGCGCATCGATCAGAGGTAGACTGAGCAGCATGTTCTTTCGAAGTCGCCGCCCGCTTCGTTCCTGATACGCGCGCCCGACGTCAAGTCGGGCGCTGCCCGCGGCCGTCGTCTGCACCCCCGCCGTTTCGACACGCTGCGCGCGAGTGCGCGCTCACGTTGAACCGTCCCGTTAGAGGCGAACCCGAGCCCCAAGGAGCAGCGTCATGAAGTCTGAAGTCCATTCCACCCGCCATGCCTCAGGCAGCGAAGTCGGCAAGGGTTTGGTCGAACGGGCATCGGCGCTGATCGAAGCGGAACGCCGCTACGGGGCGCGCAACTACGAGCCGCTGCCGGTTGTCATGGCGCATGGCGAGGGCAGTTGGCTGTGGGACGAGCACGGTCGCCGCTACCTGGACATGCTCTCGGCGTATTCTGCGGTCAGCCACGGCCACGCCCATCCGCGCATCGTGCAGGCGTTGATTGCGCAGGCCCAGCGTCTCGCCGTCACCTCGCGCGCGGTGTACACCGACAAGCTGCCGCCGTTGCTCAAGCGCCTGGCCGAGTTGACCGGCCTCGACCGCGCGCTACCGGTGAACACCGGCGTCGAGGCGGTCGAGACCGCGCTCAAGGCCGCGCGCAAATGGGGCTATCGCGTCAAGGGGATTCCGGACGACCAGGCCGAAATCATCGTTTGCGAGAACAACTTTCACGGGCGCTCGATCACGATCGTCGGCTTCTCGTCCGACCCGCAGTACGGTGACGGCTTCGGCCCCTTCGCGCCCGGGTTCAGGCTGATACCGTTCGGCGATGCCGCCGCGCTAGCCGCGGCCATCGGGCCGCATACGGCCGCATTTCTGGTCGAGCCGATCCAGGGCGAAGGCGGCATCGTCGTGCCCCCTGCCGGCTATCTTGCCGAATGCGCGCGCATTTGCCGCCAGCATCGCGTGTTGTTGCTCGCCGACGAAATCCAGACCGGCATGGGACGCACCGGCAAGTTCCTGGCCTGCGAGCACGAGGCGGTGCGGCCCGACGGCGTCATGCTTGGCAAGGCTCTGGGGGGCGGAATGCTGCCGGTGTCGGCATTCGTGGCGACCGATGAAGTCATGCAGGTCTTCCGGCCCGGCGACCACGGCAGCACGTTCGGCGGCAACCCGCTGGCCGCCAGCGTCGCGCTCGAGGCGCTCGCAGTGCTCTGCGACGAAAACCTTATCGAGCGCTCGGCGCAACTGGGCAAGCATCTGCTCTCCGGCTTGCAGACGATCGACAGCCCGCTGATCCGGGAAATCCGCGGCAAGGGGCTCTTTGTCGGGCTCGAAGTCGACGCCCGACGCATCGACGCGCGCAGCGTTGTCGACCGCCTGCTCGCGCGGGGCCTGGTTACCAAGGACACCCACGGCACTGTCGTGCGCTTCGCTCCGCCGCTGGTGATCACGCGCCCGGAAATCGACTGGGCGGTCGAACAGGTGCGCACGGTGTTCGCCGAACTCGGCAACGGCGCGCGCCGGACCTAGGCACCGCGTCGGGCCGCCGCCGCGCGGCAGGCGGATTTACCGTGCGCCGCCATAGCCACGGCCGCCACTCGGCGCTAGGATGGCGCATGTCCAAGCCGACGCTCGCCGACAAGCTGGTCGTGGCCATTTCCTCGCGCGCGCTGTTCGACCTGTCGGAGAGCCATCGCATTTTCACCGAGCAGGGCGTGGAGGCGTACCAGCGCTACCAGATCGCGCACGAGGAAGAGATTCTCGCTCCGGGGCCCGCCTTCACGCTGGTCAAGAAGATGCTGCGGCTCAATCGCCCCGACAAGCAATACGTCGAGGTGATTCTGCTGTCGCGCAATTCTGCCGACACCGGACTGCGCGTGTTCAATTCGATCAAGCACTATGGCCTCGACATCAGCCGCGCCGCGTTCACCAAGGGTGAGCCGACTTCGCGCTACGTGCCCGCGTTCGGGTCGCACCTGTTCCTGTCCGCAGACACCGAAGACGTCAAGCGCGCGCTCGACGACGGCTACGCCGCAGCGACGATCTTTCCCAGCGTCTACAAGAATGAGACCGACGAGCTGCGCATCGCGTTCGATGGCGACGCAGTGATCTTCTCCGACGAGGCCGAGCGCGTCTACCAGGCCGGCGGGCTCGACGCCTTCGCGACCCGGGAGACCGCCTCGGCGCGCGACCCTTTGCCGGGCGGGCCGTTCAAGAACTTCCTGGCCGCGCTGCATCAGATCCAGTCGGATTATCCGGACGACAAGAGCCCGATCCGCACGGCGCTGGTCACCGCGCGCAGCGCTCCGGCACACGAACGGGTCATCCGCACGCTACGCGCCTGGAACATCCGCATCGACGAAGCGCTCTTCCTCGGCGGCCTGGACAAGGGCGAATTCCTGCGCGCCTTCGGCGCCGATTTCTTCTTCGACGACCAGCGCAGTCACGTCGAGTCGGCGGCCAAGCATGTCGCCGCAGGCCACGTGCCACACGGCGTCGCCAACGAGTAGGGCGGGTCGCCGGTCATCCGGCCGATCGTTTCTCGGAGACCTGGCCCGAACCCGACCGTCAGGTGCGAGTCAGCCGACGATGCGGCCCCGAAACGGGTACTGCGGATCGTTGTACCCCGGCGTCGAAGGATGGCCCGGTGCGACCAGCGAATCGATCAACGCCTCGTCGTCCTCGTCGAGCGTTTTGCCGACTGCTGAAAGGTAATCGGCCCACTGCTCGAACGTGCGCGGCCCGGCGATCACGGCGCTGACGATTCGGTTGCCGAGCACCCAGGCGAGCGCAAACTGGGTGGCGGTCAGGCCTTTCTTTTCGGCATGGGCCTTGATCGTGTGTGCCATGGCGATCGATTCGGCGCGGAATTCGGTCTCCATCATGCGCCCGTCCTTGCGCGCGACCCGCGACTCGGCGGGCGGCGCGGCGCCTGGCGTGTACTTGCCAGTAAGGATGCCGCGCGCCAGCGGGCTGTAGGGCACCACGCCGAGCCCGTAATAATCACAAGCGGGCAGGATTTCGACCTCGGGCATGCGATTGAAAAGGTTGTAGTACGGCTGGCAGACGATCGGTCGCGGAACGTTGAGTTCGGCGCACAGCCCGACTACCTCGGCGACGCGCCAGCCGCGATAGTTCGAGACGCCGAAATAGCGGATCTTGCCCTCGCGCATGAGATCCCCGATTGCCCCGATCGTCTCCTCGAGCGGCGTATGGGAGTCGTCGCGGTGCAGATAGTAGATGTCGATGTAATCGGTCGCCATCCGCCTCAAGCTGTCCTCGCAGGCCTGTATCACCCAGCGCCGCGACAGCCCGCCATCGTGCGGCTTCGCAGTCATCACGTTGCCGACCTTGGTCGCCAGGATCCAGCGGCGGCGGCTGGCGGCGAGCGCCGGTCCGACGATGGCTTCCGACGCTCCGTTGGCGTACGCGTCGGCGGTGTCGATGAAGTTCACCCCCGCATCGGAGGCGGAGGCGATGATCCGCTGCGCCGTGGCGGCGTCGGTTCGGTCGCCGAACATCATGGTCCCGAGGCAGATCACCGACACCTCGAGGCCGGACTCGCCCAGGCGGCGCAATTCCATAGTCGTCCAGAAGGGGGGTTCGCGGTAAGGCGCATGCTGAAGTAATCGGCCGAGCCTTGCAATGCCCAGGCGCGCGAAGGCTCCGCCCCGTGACCGGGGTATAATCCGGGCCCTCTTTCCGGGGCGCGCGCGGGGTGCATCCTGCGGACCGCGCGCCATGATCCATGCACGTCTTTTTCGAGGACGACGGCACTTTCAAGGCCGGCACCGTGCTCGCCGACAACGACACGTCGCTTCAGGTCGAGGCGGCATCGGGCAAGCGGCTGAAGATAAAGTCCGCGAGCGTCCTGCTGCGCTTTGCCGAGCCCGCGCCTTCGGCGCTTATCGCCGACGCGCAGACGCTCGCCGCCGGGCTCGATCCGGATTTTCTGTGGGAGGTGAGCGGGGGGCGCGAGTTCGCATTCACCGATCTCGCCGCGGAGTACTACGGCCACGCGCCGCGCCCGGCCGAGGCGGCGGCGCTGGCGTTTTGCCTGCACGCCACGCCGACCCATTTCTACAAGAAGGGCAAGGGCCGTTATCGCGCCGCGCCGGCCGATGCGCTCAAGGCTGCGCTGGCCGGCGCAATGCGCAAGCGCCGCGAGGCGGAGGAAGTCGCGGCGTGGGCGGAGGAACTCAAGGCAAATCGGCTGCCCGAATCGTTTCGTGCGGTCCTGCCCAAGCTCCTGTACAAGCCGGACAAGCTCGCGCTCGAAACCAGGGCCCTTGGCGCGGCCTGCGCGGCGTTGCAGACCAATCCGGTCGCCTTGCTGACAGCCTGCGGCGCGATCCCATCGACGCACGATTTCCACTTCAACCGCTTTCTGTTCGAGGCGTTTCCGCAAGGCACCGCTTTCCCGCCTTACGCCGAGCCGCCACTGCCGGCAGAGGGATCCCCGGCGGGCGTGCGCGCGGTTTCGATCGACGATGCGGAGACGACCGAAATCGACGATGCATTTTCCGTCCGGCCGCTCGCCAACGGCCACGTCGAGATCGGCATCCATATCGCCGCCCCCGCCTTAGGCATTCGGCGCGGATCGGCCCTGGATGCCATTGCCCGCGCCCGACTCTCGACTGTTTACATGCCCGGCCGGAAGATCACCATGCTCCCCGAGGCCGTCGTCGACAGCTTCACCCTCGGGGCGGGTTGCGCGCGACCCGCGCTTTCGCTCTATGTGGAGACGGCAGCGGACGGAACGCCGCTGCGCCACCAGACGCGACTCGAGCAGGTGCCAGTGGCGGCAAACCTGCGCCTCGACGCGATAAGCGAGCGCTTCGCGGCGCCTGCCGAGCCGGGAGAGCCGGAATGGACTGACGAGTTGCGCATGCTGTGGCGGCTTGCCCAGAAGCTCGCCGCGGCGCGCGGCAAGCCCGACGGGTCGCGCAGCGAATACAGCTTTCGCGTCGACTGGTCTGCGGCCCCCGACGGCCACGTGACCATCGTGCCGCGGCCGCGCGGCTCGCCGCTGGACAGGCTGGTGGCCGAGTTGATGATTTGCGTCAACAGCACCTGGGGCAAACTGCTCGCCGACGCGGGCGTCCCCGGACTCTACCGCACGCAGCAGGCGGGCAAGGTGAAGATGAGCACCAAGCCCGAGGCGCACCAGGGACTGGGCGTGTCGCAGTACCTGTGGGCAAGCTCGCCGCTGCGCCGCTACAGCGACCTCGTCAACCAGCGCCAGCTGCTCGCGGTCGTCGCCGGCGACAAGCCGCCATACGCGGAGGGCGACGCCGAGCTGTTCGCCGCCGCCGCCGATTTCGAGCTCACGTATGCGCAATACGCCGAGTTCCAGAGCCGCATGGAGCACTACTGGTGCCTGCGCTGGCTGCTGCAGGAGGGCGTGACCCAGACTATCGCAACGGTGATGCGCGACAACCTGGTGCGCCTTGATTCGCTGCCCCTGGTGACCCGCGTCGCCGACCTGCCGGCGCTCGCGGCCGAGTCTCGCGTGCGCCTGGCCATCGGGCGCGTCGACCTTCTTGCGGCAACTCTCGAGGCCCGGTACGCGGGGCTGGCCGCAGATTAGCGGGCCGCCAGGGCCGCGGGCCGGCGATCCGGCCCGTAAGACAGGGGAGCTATACTTGCACAGACATGCCCGCCAAGCCCGCGCGCAAACGAAAAGCACCGGTAGCCCGCGTCGCCGCGCGCAAGCCAGCTCCGCGACGAGCGCCGCATGCCGTGGCTTTTGTCCTGCCGCGGACGGTGTCCTTGCCTTTCATCGTTGCCGACAACACGCGCAGCGACCAGTTGCTGAGGGTGGCGATCGTCGGCTCGATCGTCCTCCATGCGCTGGTACTGGCACTGAAGTTCAGCCCGCTCGAGCTTCCCACGCGCGACCCTAACGCTTCTCAACTCGAAGTCGCGCTCGTCAACGCCAAGTCGAAGACCAAGCCGACCAAGGCGGACATTCTCGCCCAGGCCAATCTCGATGGCGGAGGCAATACCGACGCCAACCGGCGCGCCAAGACGCCACTGCCCGTTCTGCCGCGCGACAGCTCTCACCGTGAGCTCGCGGTGGCGACGCGCAAAGTCGAGCAGATGGAGAACCAGGCGAAGGAGCTGATGGCTCAGCTCAGGTCGGGGGCTTCGGTCGCCCCGCCTGTCTCCAAGCCTAGCGAGGTCCCCGATCCGGCTGACCTGCCCAGCTCCACCGAGGTGATGCAGCGTACGCTCGAAGCGTTGCGCCTGGAGGCGCAGGTTGCCAAGGATATGGACGCGTACGCCAAGCGGCCGAAACGACGATTCGTCGGCGCGCGCGCCGCGGAATACCGCTTCGCGCGCTACGTCGAGGAGTGGAGGCTCAAGGTCGAGCGCGTCGGCAACCTCAACTACCCGGAGGCAGCGCGGGCGCGGAAGCTCTATGGCAGCCTGCTGCTGACGGTGGGCATCCGAGCCGACGGCAGCCTTGAGAGCATTGCCGTCGACAATGCCTCCGGCCAGAAGCTCCTCGACCAGGCGGCGACCAGGATCGTCGAGATGGCGTCACCCTACGCTCCCTTTCCGCCCGACATCAAGCGCGATACCGACATCCTCTACATCACGCGCACCTGGACCTTCGCACCGGGCGACGCGCTGATTTCCGAGTGACACCTGACCGCGATGGAGCACCTGGGCCGCTGGCTGTTGTGGACTTTGGCGCTCGTCGCGGCGGCGCTGCTGTTGCTGCAGGGCTGGTACGCCGTCCACATCTGGTGGTGGCGCGATCACCCGCCACGGGAGACGGCATTCATGACCATGCGGCTTGCCGAGATTCGCGCCGAGCGCCCCGACGCGCGCCTGGCGTACACTTGGGTGCCCTACGAGCGCATCTCGGTGGAGGCCAAGCGCGCGATGATCGCCGCCGAGGATGCCAGGTTCGTCGAGCACGAGGGCTTCGACTGGGACGGGATCCAGCAGGCACTCGACCGCAACGCGCGCCGCGGCCGCATCGTTGCCGGCGGCTCGACGATCACCCAGCAGCTGGCGAAAAACCTCTTCCTCTCGTCGCAAAGAAGCTACTGGCGCAAGAGCGAGGAGGCGCTCATTACCCTCATGCTCGAAGCGATCCTGGACAAGCGGCGCATTCTCGAGCTCTACCTCAACGTAATCGAGTTCGGCGAGGGCATCTTTGGGATCGAGGCTGCAGCGCGACACTACTTCGGCGTGGGCGCCGGAGCGCTCAGCGCCGAGCAGGCGGCACGATTGGCGGCAATGGCGCCCAACCCCCGCTACTACGAGAAGCATCCCGGAGCTCGCGGGCTGGCGCGCAAGGTCCCGATTATCCTCGCGCGCATGCCGGCGGCGGAGTTGCCGTAGCCCCCATTGTCGGGCACGATTGACGGCATGGCTGCTACCCATCGCGCGCTGCCGACGCTGCTGCGCATCTGCGCGGGCATCGATCAACTGTTCATCGTCGAGGTGGGTCCGTTCGGACAGCAGCTCGCCGAGGACGCGCGCATCGCATGGCTGGAGACGGGCAACAAGATCCGGCCTGCGGACATCGAACAATACATCGCCTTGCTGGCGGAGCATATCGAGGACCCCGAGCGACGGGATGCATTTGTGACCGATGCGATAAACTGCGTCAAACTGTAGGCGCCGCCTCTAGTCACCGCCGCACGCCTTGCAAGGGAGAAAGCCATGCTCTTCAACCGCTCGATTACCACCCAGTTCGCCTTTGTATTCGTGCTCGCGCTGCTGCTTGTCATCGGCTCGTTCTACCTGGTCCTGGACAGCGTGTACAGCAGTGAGCTGAAGTCGCAGGCCGAGACCGTGGCCGACAACGTCGATGCCTTCGGCAGCTGGGTGTCGCAGTATGGACGGGTATGGGTACGCGACGACAACAAGAGCTACCTCGGCCAGGTGACCCTTGTCAGCGCTCCAGACGCCGGCGGCGCGCCCGGCGATGTCTGGCATTTCTATTCGAAGAATCCGGCGCTCGCGCAGCGCGAATACTCGGAAGTCGTCGAGAAATCCTCGTCCCCGGCGAAGTTCCGCGTGACGTCGCACAACTTCATGAACCCGGTCAACAAGCCGGATGCCTTCGAGGCCAGGGCCTTGGAACGCATCCGTGCCAACCATCTGGCGGAATACTCCGAGATGTCGCCGGACAGCTTCCGCTTCGCGCGTACCCTGTATGTCAAGGCTTCGTGCCTGGCCTGCCACGCCAGCGCCGAGAATGCGCCCGCCGACGTCAAGACCCGCTACGGTACCGAGCACGGCTTCGGCTTCAAGGAAGGCGAGGTCGCCGGCATCATCAGCGTCCGCCTACCCGTTCGCTCGTTCTGGAAGGTCACCGCCGACGTGGTGGGCCCGCTGCAAATCGGACTGCTGGTCAGCGCGTTTCTTATTTCCGTGCTGTTCATCCAGTTCGCCGTGGTGCGCCCCATCAAGCGCGTCACGCGGGCCGCCGAGCGAATCTCCGTCGGCCAGCAGGCCGACCTCGGAGCGGCCGGTCTGCAACGGACGAGCGGCAACGAGATCCATCAGCTGATTCTGGCGACCGAGCGGCTGCGCGCCAGCCTGGCGTTGGCGATGCAGCGCCTGATGCGCAAGCCCAATCCGCCGGCTTAAGGCGTAGCTCGCGGCGGGCCTCGCCTCGCGCGATCTTCGCGCCGTCAGGCGCGGTCCGACTCGTCGGCCGCGAAATCGAGCTCGACGCGGGCGCCGTTGGGATCGAAGAAGAACACTTGCCAGGCGCCCGAGCCAACCTGGCGCCGGCACACGTGCTCGATGTTGTGGGCGGACAAGGTCTGCAGCGTCATCGCCAGTCCGCGGGCGGTGAATGCGACGTGGTCGATCACGCCGGCCCTGAGGGCCTCGGCAGGGCGCCCGCCCACGATGTGCAGTACCGCCCGGCCGTGAGCGTAGAGCCAGGCTCCGGGGAAGTCGAGGTTCGGCCGCTCGCCGGGAAAGAGCCCGAGAACGCTGCCGTAGAAGCGGACCGTCTTTGCCACGTCGTCGGTGAGCACCGTGAAATGGTTCAGTTCCTCGATGGCCATTGGCGCGTTCCTTTCCTTCCGGCGGCCGCCCTCGGGATCCTAGCGCAGCCGCTGCCCGAAAAACGCCCCGAACAGCGCAGTCGCATCGGGCGGCTCGGGGTCATTGTACGCAAAGGCAGCGTCGCCGCCGCTCCAGGCATGGCCCAGCTCGGCCACGCGCACGAGGCGGGCCACCAGGCGCCCATCGATGCAGTAGTCGTCGGTCGTCATGGTGCGGCCGCCAGGCAGCACGGTGGTGGCGGTCGCATCGGTGGCCGGAAGTCCGTCGCCAGTGTCCCCGGTCGGGCGCGGGTAATCGTTGAAGACCAGAAACTGACGCACCAGATCGATCGCATTCCTGCCCGCGACGACGTTGTCGCGCTCGCCGTGAACGACGCATATCGGCAGCGGCAGGGCGCGCCGGGGGGTGCGCTCGCGCTCCTGCCGGGCGATCGCGGTGATGTCCGTGTCCGCTCCGGCAGCCAAGGCCTTGAACGCGGCAGCGGGGCCCGACGCCGCGCCGCAGGCTACGCCGGAGTGCAAGCCGACGCCGGCAAACAGCTTGGCATAGCGCAGCCCAAGCACCGCGGCGAGGCAGGCACCGGACGACATGCCGAGGATGAACATCCGCCGCGGGTGGGCGCGGTAGATCCGGCGCACGGCGCGTACCTGGGCGGCGACGATCGCGGCCTCTCCCTTGCCGGCCGCAGTGCGCTGATCGAACCAGTTCCAGCAACCCCAGGCATTGGCGCCGTTCGCCTGGCGTGGCAGCAGGACGAGCCAGTCGCGCTCGTCGGCCAGCGCGGTGATGCGCGTTCCGCCGGCGATCTCTTCCGGCGATTGCCGGCAGCCGTGCAGCAGCACGAGCAGCGGCCGGCGGCGCCAGCGCGAGTGGCCGCGCGGCACGTAGACCAGATAGCCGCGCGAGGGCCATACCCACGGCGCGAAAGGGACCCAGCCATGCCAGGAGAACTTGCTGCCGGCCTCGAAGCGCCCGGCCCGCGGCGGCGCGCGCCGGAAAAGTCGGCCAAAGAACTCGCGCACACGCTGCCAGAGCGGGACATCGGATTCAGATGAGAATGACGTCGTACTGCTCCTGCGTGTAGAGCGTCTCGACCTGCAGCGAAATCGGCTTGCCGATAAAATCACCAAGCTGGGCGAGACTCTGCGACTCCTCGTCGAGGAACAGATCGATCACCGACTGCGAGGCGAGTATGCGGAACTCGCGGGCGCTGAACTGCTTGGACTCGCGCACGACATCGCGCAGAATCTCGTAGCAGATGGTCTGGGCGGTCTTGATCTCGCCGCGGCCAGCGCAAGTGATGCAGGGTTCGCACAGGATGTGGGCGAGACTCTCGCGCGTGCGCTTGCGCGTCATTTCGACCAGGCCCAGCTGCGTGAACCCGTTGACCGTCAGCCGCGTGCGGTCGCGATCGAGCGCCTTGTTGAACTCCTGCAGCACGGCAGCGCGATGGTCGGCGTTCTCCATGTCGATGAAGTCGATGATGATGATGCCGCCGAGGTTGCGCAGACGCAGCTGCCGCGCGATCACCTGGGCGGCCTCGAGATTGGTCTTGAAAATGGTGTCGTCAAAGCTGCGCCCGCCGACAAAGCCGCCGGTATTGACGTCGATTGTCGTCATCGCCTCGGTCTGGTCGATGATGAGATAACCCCCCGACTTGAGATCCACCCGCCGAGCCAGGGCCTTCTGGATCTCGTCCTCGACGCCATTGAGATCAAATAGCGGACGGTCGCCGCTGTAATGGTAGATCTGCTCGACGATGGTCTGCGTGTATTGGCCTGCGAAATCGAGCATCTTCTGGTAGGTCTCGCGCGAATCGACCAGGATGCGCACCGACTCCTCGGTGGCCATGTCGCGCAGCACCCGCTGCGCCAGGCTCAGGTCCTGGTAGATCGGCGAGGGCACCGGGAGCGAGCCCGACTTCGCGGTCAGGTCGTGCCAGAGCTTGGTCAGATACTCGATATCGTTCTGCAACTCGCGCTCGGTCGCGGTTTCAGCCATGGTGCGGATGATGAAGCCGCCGGCCATGCCATCGGGAAGCAGCTGCTGCAACTTGCCGCGCAGGCTTTCGCGCTCGGCTTCGTCCTCGATGCGTTGCGAGATGCCGATGTGCGAATCCTGCGGCAGGTAGACGAGCAGCCGCCCGGCGAGGCTCACTTGGGTGGATAGCCGCGCGCCCTTGGTGCCGATCGGGTCCTTGATAACCTGCACCAGCAGCGACTGGCCCTCGTGCAGGATGCGCTCGATGGGCTTGCCGTCGTGGCTATGGCCATTCTGGCGGTGCTCCCAGATGTCGGCGACGTGCAGGAAGGCGGCGCGCTCGAGGCCGATCTCGACGAAGGCAGACTGCATGCCTGGCAGCACGCGGGCGACCCGGCCGACGTAGATGTTGCCGACCAGCCCGCGGGCGGACGAGCGCTCGATGTGCAGCTCCTGCACCACGCTCTGTTCGAGCATGGCCACCCGGGTTTCCTGCGGCGTGACGTTGATGAGAATCTCGTGGCTCATCGCGATGCCGTTATAGCACCGGAAAGCCGATACGGGCCAGGATGCCTGCCGTTTCAAACAGCGGCAGGCCCATGACGCCCGAATAGCTGCCCTCGAGGTGCTGCACGAAAGCGGCGGCCCGTCCCTGGATTGCGTACCCGCCTGCCTTGTCGAACGGCTCGCCGGTCGCCACGTAGCGGTCGATCTCGTCGCGCGCTATCGCCCGCAGGGTAACGCGCGAGCTCGACACCGCCGCCACGATTTGCGTGTGCCAGCGCAGGGCGACCGCGGTGATCACGTCGTGGGTTCGTCCCGACAGCGAAGCGAGCATGGCGACCGCGCCGGCCGCGTCCTCCGGTTTGCCCAGGGCGGCGCCGTCGAGCACGACTTCGGTATCGGCGCCGAGCACGGGCTTGGGCGGCAGCCCGCGCCGGCCCATCCGATGCCAGCCGACCGATGCCTTCAGCCGAGCGATCCGCTTGACGTAGTCGAGAGGCGGCTCATCCTTGCGCGGCGCCTCGACGACGTCGCGACGCCGACCCTCCGCCTCGCGCAGCATCAACGTGTCGAACTCGACACCGAGCTGACGCAGCAGCTCCTGCCGGCGCGGACTCTTCGAGGCGAGATAGACCGAAGGACGCTCGGTGAGAACAAACAGTTCGCTCATTCGCGGTGGTAGGGATGGCCTTCCAAGAGGCTCGCCGCGCGGTAGATCTGCTCGATGAGCACGACCCGGGCAAGGCCGTGCGGCAATGTTAGCGCGGAAAGCGCCATTATGACATCGGCATCGTGCTTGACAGCCGCGGCGAGGCCGTCGGCGCTGCCGAGAACGAACGCGACCGGGCGCCCGTCACGGCTCCAGGCGCGCACCCTGGCGGCGAATTCGGGCGTGGTCCACGACTGGCCATGCTCGTCCAAGGCGATGACCACGCAGCCTCGGGTCGCCGTCGCGATGCGTTCCTTTTCCACGGCAAGGATCCGGGTTGCGCTGCCGCCGCGGCCTCGCGGCGCGGGCTTGAGTTCGATCAACTCCAGCGCGAACTCGCGCGGCAGGCGTCGCGCATAGTCGTCGAAGCCCGCGCCCACCCACGCGGGCATCCGGTGGCCGAGCGCGACAATGCGCAGTTTCATCGACCAGCGCGCGGCCGATTTATCGTCGGCCCACGACGTCAGGCGGGCACGGCAGCC
>Ga0074044_10001518_pt1 | contig 20880 bp, 21 predicted proteins | sample BogForMeECP23OM1_FD_94443 | JGI IMG/M metagenome (GOLD analysis project Ga0074044, IMG submission 94443) | Bog forest soil microbial communities from Calvert Island, British Columbia, Canada - Bog Forest MetaG ECP23OM1 | ecosystem: Environmental > Terrestrial > Soil > Wetlands ...
GATGCGCCCCGGACCGCAAATGATCGCCGGGATGCCGCTGTTATGGAAATGCGCGGCCTCGCTGCCAAAGGAAACCTTGCCGAGCTCCTGCGACAGGCTGCAGGCCCGGCCGAGCAAGGCGATCTCGCTGCCGCCGTGGGTGTCGAAACCGGGGAGCGTCGACAGCTGATCGAATTCGATGTGGGTGTGGGTGTCGACCGCATGCATTTCCGACTGCAGCGTCGCCGCGAAGCGCCTGACCTCGGCGAGCAGGGCGTCCGGGTCGTCGAACGGCAGGTGCCGAAACTCGAAGTCGAAATGGCAGTCGCGCGGCACGATGTTGAGCGCCGTGCCGCCGCGGATCACCCCGACATGCACCGTGGTGTAGGGCACGTCGTAGGCGGCGTCGAAGCCGCCCCGTTCGCGGAAGCGGCGCGCCATCTGGGCGAGAAAGTTCACCACCTCGCTCGCCACCTGCACCGCGTTGACGCCCAGCGGCGTGAGCGACGAATGCGCCTCGTGGCCGCGGACCCGACAGCGATAAGTGCGCTTGCCCTTGTGCGCGACCACCACCTGCATGCCGGTCGGCTCGCCCACGATGCAGCCCGCAGGCTTGATAGCGCGCGCGGCGACGTCGGCGAGCAGACGGCGCACTCCGATGCAGCCGACTTCCTCGTCGTAGGACAGCGCGAAATGCAGCGGTCGTGCCAGGCCCCGGCGCAGCAGCTCGGGCACCATGGCAAGCCCGATGGCCGAGAAGCTTTTCATGTCGGTAACGCCGCGGCCATGCAGGCGGTCGCCCACCAGCGTCGCGTCGAACGGCGGCGTGTCCCAGGGCTGGCCGTCGACCGGCACCACGTCGGTGTGCCCGGACAGCACGACGCCGCCGACCGTCACGTTGCCATCCTGCGCCGGCAGGGTCGCAAACAGGTTCGCCTTGCGCCGCTCGTCGTCGTAGGTAAGCTGCGAGGCGATGCCGTGGCCGGCCAGGTAATCGCGAACCCAGTGGATGAGCGCGAGGTTCGATTCGCGGCTGGTCGTGTCGTAGGAAACGAGCGTGCGGATCAGGTCGAAGCCGAGCAACTGCGGGGCGAGGGCGGTGGCGGCGGCGGGGCCGTTCATGGTGCAATTCGCTCTGGTGCGGAAGCCAAGGATAGAAACCGTCCCGAGCGCTGTCAATCGCCAAGCGCCCGGTGCCTCGCAAGCGCCGGACGGCTTGGTTGCAGTCTTAAGGCGCGGAGGCTCCTCATGCGTATGGCTAAAAGGCTGTTCGTGCTCGCTTTGCTCTTGGCGGTGCCGGCGGGCGGCGCGGAGCTGCCGCTCGAGCGGATCAAGCTGCCGCAGGGATTTGCGATCGAACTCGTCGCCCGCGTGCCCGACGCGCGCGAGATGACCCTGGGTGCCAAGGGCACGCTGTTCGTCGGCTCGATGGCCGCGGGCAAGGTTTACGCCGTGACGCTGCATGCGGGCGCGGCGGCGACGGTTGCGACCATCGCGAGCGGCCTGGAGCGGCCGGTCGGAGTCGCTTTTCACGACAAGGCGCTCTACGTTTCGGCCGTTTCGCGCATCTTGCGCTTCGATGACATCGAGAGTCGCCTCGATCATCCCCCGCCGCCGGCACTGGTCAGCGACCGCTTTCCGTCCGATACGATGCACGGCTGGAAATTCATCGCCTTCGGCCCCGACGGCAAACTCTACGTGCCGGTCGGCGCGCCCTGCAATATCTGCGACCAGGACCGCGATCGTTACGCGGTCATCACGCGCATGGATGCCGACGGGTCCGGCCTGGAGGTCTTCGCCCGTGGCATACGCAATTCGGTTGGCTTCGACTGGGACCCGCGCACCAGGCAGCTATGGTTTACCAACAACGGTCGTGACTGGCTGGGCGACGATCTGCCGCCCGATACTCTGCATCACGCTCCGGCACCGGGACTCGATTTCGGCTTTCCCTACTGCCACGCCGGCACGCTGCCCGACCCGGAATTCGGCCGCGAGCGCGCCTGCAGCGAGTTTGCCCGGCCGGCACAGCTCCTGGGGCCCCATGTCGCGCCCCTGGGCATGCGCTTCTACACCGGCACGCAGTTTCCGACGGCGTACCGCAACCAGATCTTCATCGCCGAGCACGGCTCGTGGAACCGAAGCAAGAAGATCGGTTACCGCCTGACGATGGTCCGCCTCGAGAACAATCGCGCGGTGAGCTACGAGCCGTTCGCCACCGGTTGGCTGCAGGGTGAAACAGCATGGGGCCGTCCGGCCGACGTGCTCGTCATGCCGGACGGGTCACTGCTGGTTTCCGACGATTACGCCGGCGCGATCTACCGCATTCGCTACCGGGGCTAACGGCGCCAGTAGCCGCGCCAATACGGGCCGTGGTAGTAGCGCCCGTAGGGTGCGTATACGACCCGCGGCGCGACATAGTACGGGTATGGCGGCGCGTAGTAGGGAGCCGGCGCGACCGCCACCGGCGGCGGCGCGTACGCGAAGCCGTAGCCGCCCGTCGAGTAACCCACGCCGAACCCCGGCCCGCCGATCGAGACGGCGAAAGAATTCGCCAAAGCCGCGCTGCTCGCGACAGCGCCGATGACGAGCACGGCTGCAACTATGCCCAGATGACGTTTCATTGCGCTCTCCTTATGCGGGCTGTCCACACCTCCAGCAACGTCGGATAGACAACTCGCGTTGACGGCGAGTTTCCGTTATCCGCCAAGCCGTTACAATCGGTTACGAAAGGAAAGCGAACGAGCGCGGAGCAGGCTTTGCGCCGCTAGGCAGAGCGCACGACGATCAGCCGCTCGAGCTCGGATACGATCGGCGTGGCCGATTCCATGCCGATGCGCTTGACCAGCGCCTGCGCGAAATCAGGCAGGAAGTCATGCAGGTCGCGCAGGTTCTCTGCGCGCTGCAGGCGCATCATCATGAGGTAACCGCGGAAGCCCAGGTGCAAGTTGATCAGGTCCGAAAGCCGGGTCTGGGCGGCAATGAAGCGCTCGACTTCGTCTGCCGAGCGCGGCGCGGCTGCCTCCTTGCGTTCCGCGCCGGAGGGCGCGCTGAAGCGCTTGACGATCAGCCCGGCGCGCTCGAGCGACGACAGCGTGCTCGCATCGACGCGCAGGGCCTGTGCCCTCTGCAGTACCTCGCCCACGGTGCGATTGCCGTCGACCATGATGAGCACGCTGCGCAGCGCGATCGGCAGGTTGAGCTTGCGCTCCTTGAGTTCGCGCACGCCTTCGTCGGTCTTGGCGTAGATTTCACCAGGGTTCAAGCGGCGGACTCCGTCTCCCGCGCAGCGGGCTGCGCACCGACATTTTTGTGCAACATTATAGACGACCCCGGCCAAGGCGATGCCGCGGTTGCGGCCTCGCGTCCGGCCGTCGCCGCGTCCCGGACCGCAGGCCGCGCCCGTCGGCCGGAGCCCGCGCCGCTCGCGGCCGGGCGGCGCGTGGTAGGGCGGGGGCCTTTGTGGAATAATCACCCGGCAATGCCCGTGGTCGCCCATGCTCAATCCGGCCCTGCTCGCAGCCCTCGGCACCATCCTCCCCACGACGTCGATCCTCACCGCGGCCGAGGACACGCGGCCCTATGAATGCGATGGCTTGACGCTGTTCCGCGAGTTGCCCAATGCGGTGCTGCTGCCCGACAACGAAGCCCAGGTCGTTGCCATCCTGAAGCTCTGCCACGCCGCACGCGTGCCGGTCGTTGCCCGCGGCGCGGGCACCGGCTTGTCCGGCGGCGCGCTGCCGGACCGCAACGGGGTGATCCTTTCGCTGACCAAGTTCAAGCGCATCCTCGCCATCGACGCGCTGGCGCGAACCGCCACGGTGCAGCCGGGCGTGCGCAACCTGGCCATCTCCGAAGCCGCCGCCGCGTTCGGTCTGCACTACGCCCCCGACCCGTCGTCGCAGATTGCCTGCACCATCGGCGGCAATGTCGCGGAGAATTCCGGTGGCGTGCACACCCTCAAGTATGGCCTGACGCTGCACAACCTGCGCCGGGTGCGCGCGGTGCTCATCACCGGGGAGGTGGTCGAGTTCGGCAGCGAAGCGCTCGACTCCCCGGGCTATGACCTGCTTGCCTTGATCACCGGCTCCGAGGGGCTGCTCGCGATCACCACCGAAGTGACCGTCAAGCTCACGCCGCTGCCGCGCGATGCGAGGTGCGTGCTGGCGGCGTTCGACGACGTGGCCAGTCTCGGCACGGCGGTCGCCGCCATCATCGGCGCAGGCATCGTCCCGGCAGGCCTGGAAATGATGGATCGGCTCACCATCAGCGCCGTCGAGCCGTTCGTCCATGCCGGCTATCCGGACGATGCCGAGGCGATCCTGCTGTGCGAGTCCGACGGCGCGCCCGAGGAGGTCGGCGAGGAGATCGCCACCGTGGAACGGCTGATGAAGCAGAGCGGTGCCACCCTGATCGAGGTCTCGCGCGGCGAAGCGCAGCGGCGGAAATTCTGGTCGGGCCGCAAGGCGGCCTTTGGCGCGGCGGGGCGTATCTCGCCGGACTACTACTGCATCGACGGCACCATCCCGCGGCGGATGCTCGGTCCGGTGCTGCAGCGCATCGGCGAACTGTCGCTCGAGTTCGGGCTGCGGTGCATGAACGTCTTTCACGCCGGCGACGGCAACCTGCACCCGCTGATCCTCTACGACGCCAATCGCCCCGGCGACGCCGAGAAGACCCAGGCGTTCGGCGCGAAGATCCTCGAGCTCTGTGTCGCGGTCGGTGGAACGATCACTGGCGAGCATGGCGTCGGCGTGGAGAAGATCGGCGACATGTGCATGCAGTTCGCGCCCGCCGAGCTCGAATGCTTCCTCGGCGTCAAGCGCGCGTTCGATCCCGACGCGCTGCTAAACCCCGGCAAGGCGGTTCCGACCCTGCATCGCTGCGCTGAAATGGGCCGCATGCACGTGCACCGCGGAGCGCTCCCGCACCCGGATCTGCCGCGCTTCTAGGCACCGATGCCCCGGAGCGAACGATGAGCGTTGACGCAGCCGCCAGACCCGACCCCGGCGCCGTGGCCGACCTGGTGGCTCGGCTGTGCGGCGCATACGGCGAACGCGCCGTCACCTCGCGCGCGGTGCGCGAGCATCACAGTCACGGCGAGGGCCTCTCCGACCCGGCACTGCCCGACATCGTCGTGTTTCCGCATTCCAATGACGAGGTCGCCGCCATCGTGCGCCTCTGTCACCTGGCGCGGGTGCCGCTGATCGCCTTCGGCGTCGGCACGTCGCTCGAGGGCCACGTCGCGGCACTCTACGGCGGGGTCTGCGTCGATCTGTCGCAGATGAACCGCGTGCTCGAAATCAGCGTCGAGGATCTCGATTGCCGGGTCCAGGCCGGCGTGACGCGCGAGCAGCTCGACGCCGAGCTCAAGGGCAGCGGCGTGTTCTTTCCCATCGATCCGGGCGCCAACGCCACCCTCGGCGGGATGGCGGCGACGCGCGCATCGGGCACCAACGCCGTGCGCTACGGCACGATGCGCGAGAACGTTCTGGGCCTCACGGTGGTGAGCGCCGACGGAAGGATCGTTCGCACCGGGGGCCGCGCCCGCAAGTCGAGTGCGGGCTACGATCTGACCCGGCTGTTCGTCGGCGCCGAAGGCACGCTCGGCGTCATCACCGAGGTCCAGCTGCGCCTCTACGGCGTGCCGGAGGCGATCGCCGCGGCGGTCTGCCAGTTCCCGGATCTCGCCCGCGCGGTCAACACCGTGATCGCGGCCATGCAGCACGCAATCCCGGTGGCGCGCATCGAGCTCCTCGACGAGGTGCAGATGGACGCGTGCATCCGCCACTCCAAGCTCGAAGGGTTCGCCAGGCGACCGACCCTGTTCTTCGAATTTCACGGCTCGGCTGCCGGCGTGCGCGAGCAGACCGAGGCGATGCAGGCGATCAGCGACGAGTTCGGCGGCAGTGCCTACCAGTGGGCGACGCAGCCGGAGGATCGCCTGCGCCTGTGGCGGGCGCGCCACGCGGCATACTACGCCGCGCTCGCGCTCAGGCCGGGCTCGATGGGGCTGGCGACCGATGCCTGCGTACCGATATCGCGTCTGGCCGACTGCATTCTTGAAACCAAGGCGGACATCGAACGGAGCGGCCTGATCGCACCGATCGTCGGCCACGTCGGCGACGGCAACTTTCATCTGGTCGTGCTCTTCGATCCCAACGACCAGGCGGAGCGAGGGCGGGCCGAGGCGCTCGCGCGCGGGGTGAGCCTGCGGGCGATCGCCATGGGCGGCACCTGCACCGGAGAGCACGGCATCGGCTGGCACAAGCTCGACGTGCTGGCAGACGAGCACGGCGAGGCTGTCGACCTCATGCGCGCTGTCAAGCGGGCGCTCGATCCGCTCAACATCATGAATCCCGGGAAGACCGTGCCCTTGTGAGCTATACGCTCTACATCGGCGACAAGAACTACTCGACGTGGTCGCTGCGGGCATGGGTGCTGATGCAGGTTCTCGGCATCCCGTTCCAGGAGCAGCGCCTCTCGCTGTACCTGCCCGAGTCCGCCGCCCGCATCCGCCAGGTCTCGCCCAGCAGCAGGCTGCCCTGCCTGCACCACGGTCGCAGCGTCGTCTGGGACTCGCTTGCCATTGCCGAGTACCTCGCCGAACGCCATCCCGGCGTGTGGCCCGCCGATGCCCACGCCCGAGCATGGGCGCGCTGCGCCGCGGCCGAAATGCACTCCGGCTTCGCCCGCCTGCGCGACGAGCTGGGCATGGACGTCCGCCTGCGGCGGGCGCGGCTGCCCTCGGCGGCGGCTGCGGCGGACATCGGGCGCTTGGTCGAGCTCTGGAGCGAAGGCCGGCAGCGCTTCGGCGGGGACGGCGATTTTCTCTGCGGCGCGTTCTCGGCGGTCGACGCGTTCTTCTGCCCGGTCGCGTTCCGCTTCCAGACCTACCGCGTCGCGCTCGACGCCGCGGCTGCAGCCTACGCCCGCGCCCTGCTGGCGCTGCCGGCGATGCAGGACTGGGCGGCGGCCGCCGAGCGCGAGTCCGAAACGGCGCTCGGTTTCGATCCTCCCGGCCTCGGGGCGCAGCAGCAATGAGCGGCGCGGGCTCGACGTGAGCGACCTGCCCGGCCTCTGGCAGGAACGCATACGGCAGGCAGCCGCGGCCGGCACCGCGCTGCGCATCGTGGGCAGGGGAACGAAGGATTTCTACGGACAGGACCTGCGCGGCGAGCCGTTTGAGACCCTCGCCCATGCAGGCATCGTCGACTACGATCCGACCGAGCTCGTCGTCACCGCACGCTGCGGCACGCCGCTGTTCGAGATCGAGCAAGCCCTCCACGACGCCGGGCAGATGCTCGGCTTCGAGCCACCGCGATTCGGTCGCGCCGCGACCCTCGGCGGATGCGTCGCCGCCGGGCTTTCAGGGCCGCGGCGCCCGTACGCGGGGGCCGTGCGCGATCTGGTGCTCGGCGCGCGCCTGCTCGACGGCCGCGGCGAGGACCTGAGCTTTGGCGGACGGGTCATGAAGAACGTTGCCGGCTTCGACGTGTCGCGGCTTATCGCCGGATCGCTCGGCACGCTGGGGGTCGTGCTCGAGGTCTCGCTCAAGTGCCAGCCGTTGCCCCGAGTCGAGGACTCGCGCGTGCTCGAACTGACCGCCGACCGGGCGATCCAGCGCATGAACGAATGGGGCGCGCGGCCGATGCCGGTCAGCGCCACCTGCTTCTACGACGGTCGCCTCTACGTCCGCTTCGGCGGCGCGCAGAGCGCGGTGGCCGCCGCCGTGCGCGAGGCCGGTGGCACGCCACTGCCCGAGGCGGATGCTTTCTGGTGCTCGCTGCGCGAGCAGGAGCACGCGTTCTTCGGCGTCGATGCGCAAGCGCCGTTGTGGCGGCTGTCGGTGCGCACGACCGCACCGTTTGCCGACCTCGGGGGCCCGCAACTGGTCGAATGGGGCGGCGGCCTGCGCTGGCTCAAGGCGAATGCGCAGACCGATCCGGCCCGGTTGCGGCTCTGGGCAAGCCAGCACGCCGGCCACGCCACGATCTACCGCGCCGCCGACAAGTCGGCCGGCGTGTTCCAGCGGCCCGCCGAACCCCTGCTGCGAATCCAGCGCGAGCTCAAGCGCACCTTCGATCCGCAGGGCATATTCAATCCGCAGCGCATGTATCCCGATTTCTAGCCGTGGAAACCCACCTCGCCGATTTCATCCGCGATACCGCGCAGGGTCGAGAGGCCGAGGCAATCCTGCGCCGCTGCGTGCATTGCGGCTTCTGCACCGCAACCTGTCCGACCTACCAGTTGCTCGGCGACGAGCTCGACAGTCCGCGCGGACGGATCTACCTCGTCAAGCAGATGCTCGAGGGCGCGGCAGTCAGCAGCAAGACGCAGCTCCACCTCGACCGCTGCCTGACCTGCGGCTCCTGCGAAACCACCTGCCCGTCCGGCGTGCGTTACATCCGCCTGGCCGATATCGGCCGAGAGCTGGTCGAGGAGCTTGCCCCGCGGCCGGCTGGCGAGCGCGCCCGCCGCTGGCTTTTGCGGCGTGTTTTGCTGTCGCGCCCGCTGCTCGGTTTCGCACTCGCCGCCGGCCGCGCCGCGCGCCCGCTGTTGCCGCAGTCATTGGCGCGGAAGCTGCACCGGCCGCGCAGGGCCGGGACCTGGCCGCCGCCGCGTCATCCGCGCACCATGCTCGTCCTCAACGGCTGCGTGCAGCCCTCGCTCGCGCCGTCGATCGACGCCGCCATGGCGCGCCTGCTCGACCGCATCGGCGTGTCGCTGGTTCGAGTCGCCACTTCGGGCTGCTGCGGCGCGCTCAGCCAGCACCTCGCCGCAGGCGACGAGGCGCAAGCCTACATGCGCGCCAACATCGACGCCTGGTGGCCGCACGTCGAGCGCGGCGCGGAGGCCATCGTCGTCACCGCCAGCGGCTGCGGGGTGCAGGTCAAGGCCTACGGCGAGCTGCTGCGCGACGACCCGGCATACGCCGAGCGCGCGCAGCGCATCGCCTCGCTCGCGCGCGACCCCGTGGAGATCGTGGCCGCGGAATGGAAGCGCCTGGCGCCGTGGGTGGCGATGGACCGCGGCAGCCAGCGGGTTGCCCTGCACACGCCGTGCACCCTGCAGCACGGCTTGCGCCTGGGGGGACGGGTCGACGAGATCCTGGAGGCCCTGGGGCTGGAACTGACCGCGGTGGCCGATTCGCACCTCTGCTGCGGCTCCGCAGGCAGCTACTCCATGCTGCAACCGGCGCTCTCCGAGCAGCTACGCGCCAACCGGCTCTCGGCGCTCGAGGCAGGCAACCCCGACCTGATCGCCACGGCGAATATCGGCTGCCTCATCCATCTGGGCGCCGGTACGCCGCGGCCGGTGCGGCACTGGGTCGAGGTGCTGGAAAGCAGGTTGCGGACCGATGGCTGACGCGGCACCCGAGGCGGCGCTGCACCGCGCCGCCTATCCCTACTTTCTGTCCATCCCGACGCGCTGGATGGACAACGACATCTACGGTCACGTCAACAACGTCGTCTACCTCTCCTATTTCGACACCGCGGTCAATGAACACCTGATCCGCGCCGGCGGGCTGGACATCCACGAAGGTCCGGCGATCGGGCTCGTCGTCGAGACCTCGTGCCGGTTCCACAAGCCGCTGAGCTTCCCGGACGTGATCGACGCCGGCCTGCGCGTGGCCAGGCTGGGCAACTCGTCGGTGCGCTACGAGATCGCGCTGTTCCGGCGCGGCGACGAGGAGCCGGCGGCAACCGGCCACTTCGTCCACGTCTGGGTCGACCGCGCTGCGCGGCGCCCGACGCCGCTGCCCGCTCGCGTGCGCACCGCGCTGGAGGCGCTGCAGGTGGCGGGGTGATCCGCGCGGTGCCCCGGGCGCGTGCCGCGAAGCGCCCGACGCGCCCCGCAACCGGCAGCCGATCGGGCGTACAATCCCGGCCGGATTCACTGCATTGCGTTCCGCGCATTCCCCGGGAAGCCAACATGCCGACCCGCATCGCCCTGCACGCCGCGGCAACACGCGCCAGGCGAAGCTCGCGTGGCGCGAGGCGCGGGCGAGCCCAACCTCCCGGCCTTGTCGACGCCACATCCGGACGCGTGTTGAGATGACCGCGTCGCGCCGATTCGCGCTGATTCCGGCGGCAGGGGCGGGGATGCGCTTCGGCAGCGATATCCCCAAGCAATACGTTGCGCTCGCCGGCGCGCCCCTGCTCAAGCGAACCATCGACGCGCTTAACGATGCGATCGTGCTCGAGGCCATATTCGTCGTGCTCGCGCCCGAGGACCGGCTCTACGCGGAGCGCATCGGCAGCGTGCGCGGCGTCGAGGCGCTGTACTGCGGCGGCAGCAACCGCGCCGAATCGGTGCGCAAAGGGCTCGCCGCGATCGGCGGCCGCGTCGCGGCCGAGGATTGGGTGCTGGTGCACGACGCGGCCCGGCCGTGCATCGACGTGGCAACGCTCAACCGCCTGCTGCATGAACTCGAGGCCGAGCCGGTGGGCGGCCTGTTGGCCGTGCCGCTGGCCGACACGCTCAAACGGGCGGAGACGGGCACGGGCCTGCGCGCGCTGTCGACCGAAGCGCGCGAAGGATTGTGGTGCGCGCAGACCCCGCAGATGTTTCGCTACGCCATTCTGCAGCATGCGTTCCGCCAGGCCGACCTGACCAAGATTACCGACGAAGCGCAAGCCGTCGAGGCCCTGGGCGTCAAGCCGCGGCTGGTGCAGGGCAGCCCGTCGAACATCAAGGTGACCTACGCCGAGGACATCGCCCTGGCCGAGGCGATCCTCGCCCAGCGGCGGAAGGGCGCATGAGCGCGCTCTCGCTGCGCATCGGCCACGGCTTCGACGCCCACGCACTGGTCGCCGGACGACCGCTCGTGCTCGGCGGGGTGACCATACCGCACCCGCGCGGCCTCGACGGCCATTCCGACGCCGACGCGCTGCTGCATGCGATCTGCGACGCCATTCTCGGCGCGCTCGGCGAGGGCGACATCGGCAGACATTTTCCCGACACCGACCAGGCGTACAAGGATGCCGACAGCCGCGACCTGCTGCGGCGCGTGTGCGAGCGCGCACGCGCGGCCGGCTACGCCGTCGGCAACCTCGACGCGACCGTGATCGCCCAGGCGCCCAGGATTGCCCCGCACACGGCGCAGATGGCCGGCCATATCGCCGCCGATTGCGGCGTGGCGCGCGAACGCGTCAACGTCAAGGCCACCACCACCGACCGCATGGGCAGCATCGGTCGCGCCGAAGGCATCGCCGCGCTCGCCACCGTGCTGCTGGTGCGAGCCGACGATGCCTTCGGCGACGCCCTAGGCGGGGGAACGCAGGGCGCCGATCGGGAAAGAAAGCCGCGCCAGCGTCCCGCCGCCTTCGCGCGGCAGCAGATCCAGCGTCCCGCCATGCAGACGGGCGATGCGCTCCACGATCGCCAGCCCGAGTCCGGAGCCTGCGACACCGCTGCGCGCCGCCTCGCCCCGGGTGAAGGGTCGCTTCAGGTGCTCGACCTGCGAGTGCGCGATGCCCCGACCCCGATCGGTGACTTCGAGCACCACCGCGCCATTGGCCACCCGGGTGGCGATCTCGACCGGGGGGGCGCCATGGCGCAGCGCGTTGTCGACGAGGTTGCTCACCATGCGCAGGAAAGCCGTCGTGCGCAGCGGCAAGCGCGGCAACTCGCCGGGTGCGAAACCGATGGCTTGCCCGTCGCGCCGGTGCCGTTCCACGACCGATGCGACGATGTCGTTGGGATCGTGCAGCTCCAGCGGGCTATCGCGTCCGTCGCGCGCAAAGTCGAGAAACTGGCTGATGATGCGATCCATTTCCTCGATATCGTCGACCATTCCCTGGCGCGCCCGCTCGTCGCGCGTCTCGACCTCGATGCCGAGGCGCAGCCGCGACAGTGGCGTGCGCAGATCGTGCGACACGCCGGCGAGCAGGAGCGCGCGGTCCTGCTCGATCTGGCGCAGGTTCGCAAGCATGCGATTGAATCCGCGGTTGAGATTGACGATTTCCGAGGGGCCGCTTTCTGGCAGCGGCGGCGGTGACTTGCCCTCGCCGACACGGGCGACCGCGTCATTGAGCTGGCGCAGCGGACGGGCCAGGTAACGGGCGAACAGATAGGCGGCCACGAGCAAGACGACCAGAATCACCAGGCTCCATTCGAGGGCCAGCGACGGCGCCTCGTCGACGGGCCGCGGCGGCAGCGGGAAGCCGGTCCAATAGGCGCTTTCCCCGGCCACCAGCTTGATCCAGAGCAGCTGCAGCCGCGGCTGGATGCGCAGCTCCGTTTCCGGCCCCAGCTCCGATTTCAGGCGGCGCTGCAGATCGATGAGCAACGGATTCTGCGGCGGCCCGCCGATGAACTGTCGATCCGCCTCGGGCACGATGCGCACCCCATAGGCCTCGCCAAATCGCGCCAGCGTCCCATCGGCCTTGCGCGGATCGGTTGCCGCCAGCGCGGCGCGCAAGGCCCGCAGCTGCACCAGCTTGGTATCGCTGAATTGGCGCGCAAGCAGCGCGGCACGATCCTGACGGAACAGATAGATCGCCGTTGCCTCGCTGACGAGAATGACCAGCAGCAGCAGCAGCGCCAGGCGCCCGAACAGCGAGCGCGGCCACAGGGTTACGCTCAAGCACCGGCCCCGTCGGTTGCCCTCGCCTCGTCGGGCACGAACACGTAGCCAAAGCCCCATACCGTCTGGATGAACCGCGGCGTCGACGGATCGGGCTCGACGAGCTTGCGCAGCCGTGAAATTTGCACGTCGATCGCGCGGTCGAACACGTCGTGATCGCGCCCCCTCGCGAGCAGCATCAGCTGCTCGCGTGCCAGCGGCTGCCGGGGATGGGTCACCAGCACCTTGAGCAGGCTGAACTCGCCGGTGGTGAGCGGGATCGGCATCTCGCCGCGCAGCAGCGTCCGCGTGCTCAGGTCAAGCAGGTAGGGGCCGAATGCGATCTTTCCGTCGGCGCCCGGGCCGCCGGGTGCGAGCAACTCGGTTCGCCGTCGCAGCACCGCCTGGATGCGCGCGACGAGCTCGCGCGGGTTGAACGGCTTGGGAAGATAATCGTCGGCGCCCAGCTCCAGCCCGATGATGCGGTCGACGTCCTCCCCCTTGGCCGTCAGCATGATGATCGGGACCGTCTCGCCGGATGCGCGCAGGCGGCGACACACCGCCAGGCCGTCCTCGCCGGGCAGCATGAGATCCAGAACGAGCAGGTGCGGCGGGTCGCGCTGCAGTTTCTTGTCGAGCTCGCGCGAGTCGCCGAGCGCCTGGACCTGAAAACCCTGCTCGGTGAGATAGCGCACCAGCAGCTCGCGCAGGCGCGCATCGTCGTCGATAACGAGAATCTTCGGGCTGATGGCTTTCATCGCATCGCATCGTAGGCGGGCGGCGCGGCGACGGCGGGGCCGGCTTGTCTCGAATTGTAACCTCCGCCGCTGCAGGCAATGATTGGTTACACACCCGCGGCCCCGCATCGCCGCGCCATGCCGGATAATGACCCGATCCGAAACGTCACAGCAAAGGTTCAAACCATGAAACGCAACCTGCTCGGCGCGGTTTTCTCCATCAGCCTTGCCGCCGTCGCGATGCCCGCGCTGGCGCACCCGGGCACGCCACTGGCAATGCTGCAGAAGGTCCAGTCGCAACTCAACCTCAACACCTCGCAGCAGCAGCAATGGGACGCCGTGGTGGCGCAATCGAAGGCCGCGCGTGCGGCTGCGCGGCAGAACTTTTCCCAGGTCGAAGCGGCGCTGCAGACCGAGCTCGCCAAGAGCGAGCCGGACTTCGCCGCAGTGGCTGCGATCGGCGACGGCGTGCGGCAACAGAACGAGCAATTGCGCAAACAGACACGCGACTCATGGCTTGCCCTGTATGCGACCTTCACCCCCGAGCAGAAAGCAGTAGCCCGCGACGCGATCAAAGCCGGGCTCGACCGCATGGCCGCGCGGCGCGCCACGCACGGCGCGCCCGCATCGGGTTCGACCGAGTAGCAGAGGGCGGCGCTGCAGCCGCCGTCCGAGGATAGTCTCCCGGCCCTGCGTGCCGGTCCCCGCGCCCGGCCTGCCACGCGGTCGGGCGTCTTTTTGCCGGCCTCGGCTGGCCAAAAGCAGCGTTAAAACAGTCGCTTGCACAAGAACGACCGAGCTTCAGGCCGCGGCGCCCGCCAGGGCGGTCGTGACGCTATGACAATGGCATGGATTCTGGTAGGATAGCGACGTGGTAGCCGCCGCGCACGAGTCGCCGGCGGCAAATCAGGGCCGGGACATGTCGAATAGCACTGTGAGCGACAAGCGCCGCGAAAGCGACGCGGCGAACGTCGGCGGACTTAGCGACCGGGGCGTCAAATCGCTGCGCCTGTGGTGGTCGGTCTGGCGCTGGCCGGCGGCGCTGCTGGTCGGCTTCGTGCTTTGGCTGGCGCTGGTCACCGTCGCCGGCGCGGCTGCCTCGCCCGGCCGCGGCTTCGAAGCCGCGCCCCCGCCCGCGACCCTTGCCGTCGAGCGCCGATGAGACGTCGTCGCGCGGCGAATCCTTCCATGCCACCGGCAGCGCGGCCCTGCAGCGATGCCGCGCAGCCCGGGCATTACTGACTACGGACCGGGTTTACCCCCCGACGACCCTAACTGGTCATCCCGAACTCGGTCTGTCCTCCAGCGCCCATTCCATGGGCGCTTTTTTTTTAGCAACGGCCGCCGGCGGTGCGGCGCAGCGGCGGCGCACAATGTGAGCGTTGGCGGCGCCCGGCCGAAGCGTAAGCAACTGCCGCGCCCGGGCGACAATGCGACCAGAACCCGCCGCGGACTGCGGTGTCAATTCTTCAAGGAGAGTGCCATGCGACGACGCGGTTTCCTGGAGGCCTTGCCGGCAACAGCGCTGGCTTGGGCGCTGTCGCCGCGCGCCCACGCCGGCAGCGCGGCCGGCGGCACCTCGGTGAGCGAGATGCAGCAGAACTGGGCGCGTTTTCTTGCCCCCGGCGCCGACGTGGCGACAAGCACCGCACCGGTCGCCAGGACCGATGCCGAATGGAAGCAGCTGCTGACCCCGGCCGAGTTCAACGTCCTGCGCCAGGAAGGCACCGAGCGTGCCTTCACCAGCCCGCTCAACGACGAAAAGAGGGCGGGCGTATTCGCTTGCGCCGGCTGCGCCCTGCCGCTTTTCAGTTCGCAGATGAAATACGACAGCGGCACCGGATGGCCGAGCTTTTTCACCCTGATTCCAGGCCGGCTCGCCACCAAGGAAGACTTTATGCTCATCGTTCCGCGCACCGAATACCATTGCGTGCGCTGTGGCGGCCATCAGGGTCACGTCTTCGACGACGGTCCGGCCCCGACCGGGTTGCGCTACTGCAATAACGGTGTTGCGCTCAGGTTCATCCCGCTGAAGAAGGCTTGAGCGCGACTTCGCGCTAGCCGGTGGGATCCGCACTGGCGAGCTTCTTGTCCTGATCGGCGAGTTCCTGGCGCACGGCGCGCAGGCGGCTTTCCGCCTCGGAGATCTGGTAGAAGTCGCCGTCGCCGGCCTTGAGCGCCAACTCGAGCTGCACGATGGCGCCTTTCAGGTTGCCCTGCCAGGCATAGAATTCCGCCTGGTGCTCATGCTCCAGCAGTTGCTTGCCGAGCGCGGCGTACGAGCGTGCCGCGATCTGGTGCAGCGTGCCGTCGTTCGGGAAGCGCTGCAGCTGCTCGGTAATGAACGCGGCGGCCTTGGCCGGCTCCTTGTTGCGGAGCAGCGCCTCGGGGTAGTCGTAGACGAGCTGCAGCTTGCGCGGGTAGCGGATCAGCGCCGCCTGATAGCGGCTGATCGCGGCCTTGAGCTGACCCGACTGCATGAGCACCTGACCGGCCATCGCCTCGATCATCGGATGCGGGGGCGCCATCTTTTCGAGCTCGGAGAGCTCCTTTAGCGCGGCCTTGAAGTCCTCTTTGCGCAGCAGCGACGCCACCAGGCCGTAATGCGCCGCAACCTCGTTGTTGAACTTGCGCTCGGCGATCGCATCGCGGAAGAAATACACCGCGTCGTCCGGGCTTCCCTCGTAGCTCTTGAGCAGCGCCCGTACCAGCTGGAAGTCGAGCGAATCGGGAACCTGCCGGAACGGCTTGCTGTAGGCCCGGGCCTGCGCTTCGGCGATGCGCTGATAGGTCTCCGGGTGGTCGTGAAAGTACGACGGCGAGCTGCCTTCGAACCACATCGCCGAGCGCTGCAGGCGCTCGAAGAAGCTGGCCATCGCATTGGGATCGAAACCGGCCGCGTAGGTGCGCTCGAAGCCCAGACGGTCTGCTTCCTCTTCGTTCTGGCGCGTGAAATTGATCTGGTTCTGAATGGCCAGCCCCTGGGACGAGGCCAAGGCCGCCTGCGTCATCTCGCCGCCGGAGGAAGAGTGCGAGCGGGCCGCGAGAACGGCCGCGGCGAGAGCGGCCAGCGACATCAGCATCGAATCGCGCTGGTTGCCGATGCTGCGCGCGATATGATGCTGGGTGACGTGGGAGATTTCGTGGCCGAGCACCGAGGCGAGCTCGGATTCGGTCTGGGTGAGCAGGATCAGGCCGCTGTTGACGCACACGAAGCCCCCCGGAAGCGCGAAGGCATTGATCGTCGGGTCGGCGATGGCCAGAAACTCGAAGTCGAACGGGGCTCCGGGAATCGCCGTCACCAGCCGATTGCCGAGCTCGTTCAAGTAGCCGTTGACCTCGGGGTCGTTGAGGTATTCGCTGCTGCCGCGAATCTCGCGCACGATGCTCTCGCCGAGCTTGCGCTCCTGCGCTGCGGACAGGTACGCCTGCGACGGATCGCCCAGCTCGGGCAACGTTTGCTGCGCATCGGGCACCCTCGGCTGCGAAACATCGGGTGGCTTCTGCTGCCCGAACACCGGCAGCGTCTGCTGCGCAGACGAGATCGGTGTCACCGCCAGCATCGCGGCGATCCAGCTCACGAGCGCGGCAAGGGCGCGGCGCCGAGTGCGGTGCATGGGGGAGGGCCAAAGCATGGTGCTATGATTGCCGCGGCTGGCGTAAAGTTTCTGACACACGACGACAAGGCGACCGCGGGCGATGGCCCGGCAGCATCCCCATTTTACCCATTTTGACGAGGCAGGGCAGGCGCACATGGTCGACGTCGCCGCCAAGCCGGTCACCCGTCGCGTGGCTCGGGCGGGCGGGCGGATTGCCATGCGGCCGGAGACGCTGGCTCTGATCCGCGCCGGATCGAGCCGCAAGGGCGACGTGCTGGGGGCCGCGCGCATCGCCGCCATCCAGGCCTCAAAACGCACCGCCGAGCTCATTCCGCTGGCGCATCCGTTGCCGCTGACCCGGGTCGCGGTAGAGTTCGCGCTCGACGAGCAAGACTGTGCAGTAGCCATCGAGGTTCTCGCCGAGACGCTCGATCGCACCGGCGTCGAGATGGAGGCGCTGACCGCGGCCGCGGTCGGGCTGCTCACGATCTACGACATGTGCAAGGCCGTCGACCGCGGCATGCGCATTGACAACCTGCGGCTGCTGGAGAAATCCGGCGGCCGGTCGGGGCACTACCAGGCCAAGTGACGGGTATTGGCTGGATGGCCAGGCCACTTGACCACTTGCCGCATGATGGTAAGATGCCGCTGCCACGGAACCGCCCGGGCGAGCACAAGCGGCGGCCGCGGACAGCCATTTCCCGGCAACGGAGGAATCCACCTTGCCCTTGCAGGCGGTCGAGCCACGACGGCTCTACCGACAGATCGCCGATCAGATCGCGCAGCTGATCGCCAGCGGCGAATATCGACCGGGAGCGCGCCTGCCGGCGGAGCGCGAGCTCGCCACATCGCTCGGCGTGAGTCGAGCCTCGGTGCGGGAGGCGATCATTTCGCTGGAGATGGGCGGCCTGGTCGAGGTGCGCGTGGGCAGCGGCATCTTCGTCACCACGCCGGCTGCCGAGCCGACCGCCGCCGGGGACGCCGGCCCTGGGCCCTTCGAGTTGCTGCAGGCGCGCAAGCTCATCGAGGGCGAAATCGCGGCGCTGGCGGCGACGCGGGTTACGGCGCAGGACCTCGATTACCTGCGCCGCTGCGTGGAGCGAATGCAGGCCCACGTCGAGGATTTCACCGTACGCGAGTCGAGCGACCGCGAATTCCATCTCGGCATCGCCAAGGCGACCGGCAACGGCTCGCTCGAGCTCGCCGTCGCCGGGCTGTGGGAGCAGCGCGCCGAATTGTGGGGACGCCTGCAGCAGCACTTTCACACCCCCGACCTGGCGCGCAAGACCATTCGCGACCACATGGTCATACTGAGCGCGATCGAAGCGCGCGATCCGGAAGCGGCTCGCGCGGCGATGCACCGCCATATCGCCCGGGTCGTGCGCGAGTTTCAGCGCGGCCTGGAAGGCTCCGACCAGGCGTCGCGACGCCATGCCAGAGAGTCGGCCGCGGCCGGGCGACGCGGCCGGAGCTGAGGCTGTTCGCCTTGAGGTCAGTGCCGCGCCGACGGCATCGCAGCAACCAGCACCGCAGCGGGTCGGCGCCCGCTCGGGCCGGCAGTTTTCGAGGAGGAAGAGCATGAGCTCAGGTAACCGACACCATCGCACCCCCAGCGCGGCCTGCCGCGTGTCGACCAAGGTCGCAGCCGCGGCACTGGGCGCCGCGCTCCTTGCCTTGGCCTGCGGGCCCGTAGCCGCCCAGATACCGGCGCTCCCGAAGAGTCCGGTGACGATCAATATCGTCGACGTGGCCGGCAACTTGGCGCTGACCCAAGACGCCATCGAGGCCTACCGGGCCAAGCACCCGCAGCTGGTCTCCAAGATCAACTTCACCAAGGCGCCGGCCCCCGAGCTGCCCGGAAAACTCAAGGCCATGCAGGGCGCGGGGCGCAGCGACATCGACATGGTGCTCACCGGCACCGACTTTCTCGCCGCGGGGATCGAGCAGGGCGTGCTGCTGAAGCTGCTGCCGGAATACGCGGCCAAGTTTCCGAACCTGATCCGCAACTACCTGCCCGCGGCGGCGAAGATGCAGGAGCTCGCCGAGGATTACGGCATCACCGTGACGTTCATGCCGGCCGGCCCACTGCTCGAGTACAACCCCGACCAGGTCAAGCCGGTCCCGACCACGCCGCAGGAACTGCTCTCCTGGTGCAAGGCGCACCCGAATCGGCTGATCTACGCCCGGCCCGCCAACTCCGGACCCGGCCGCACCTTCATCATGGGCCTGCCCTATATCCTCGGCGACAAGGACCCGAAGGACCCGGTGAAAGGCTGGGACAAGACCTGGGCCTATCTCAAGGAGCTCAACTCCTGCATCGAGTACTACCCGACCGGCACCGGGGCGGTGATGAAGGAGCTCGGCGAGGGCTCGCGCGACATGACCGTCACCGTGTCCGGATGGGACATCAACCCGCGGGTGCTCGGCATCGTTCCCAAGAGCTACAAGGTGGCCCCGTTCAAGGGCATGACCTGGGTCAACGACGCCCACTACATGGTGATCCCGAAAGGCGTCCCGCCGGAAAAGGTCGCCGTGGTCCTCGATCTGATGGCCTACCTGCTCACGCCCGAGGCCCAGGCGTATACCTATGACCAGGGCTATTTCTATCCGGGCCCGGCGGTCAAGGACGTGACCCTGTCGATGGCTCCGAAAGAGAGCCAGGACGCGATCAAGGAATTCGGGCGCCCGGAATACGACGCCTGGCTGTCGCAGTTTCCGCACACCCAGTCGCTATCGCCCAAAGCGCAGGTCGACGCGTTCCGCATCTGGGATCAGCAGGTCGGCGCGCAGAAGACCAAGTGATTGAGGTATCCGGGCGCGGGAAAGCCGGCCGGCGGGGGCTGACAATCGGTCCTCCGCCGCGCCGGAACCACGTCGCGAGCAGCCGATGAAACGCGATTTCAACGAACTCAAGCTCGACCGCGTGACGCGTCGTTTCGCCGCCTCCGGCGGCAAGGCGTTCAACGCCCTCGACGACCTGACGCTGACCGTCCGCCGCGGCGAATTCATCTGCCTGCTCGGGCCGTCGGGTTGCGGCAAATCGACCGCGCTCAATTGCATCGCCGGCCTCATGCAGCTGTCGAGCGGGAGCATCTGGCTCGACGAGCAGCGCATCGATACGCTGCCCCCCGAAAAGCGCGGCTTCGGCATGGTGTTCCAGAACTACGCGCTGTTTCCGCACATGACCGTGGCCAAGAACATCGGCTTCGGCCTGAGGATGCGGGGCGTCTCGGCCGCCGACAGCGCGCCGCGCGTGGCGCATGTGCTCAAGCTCGTGCAGCTCACCGGCCAGGAGCACAAGCTGCCCGGACAACTCTCCGGCGGCCAGCAACAGCGCGTGGCCATCGCCCGCGCCATCGTCATCGAGCCGCCGCTGATCCTGATGGACGAGCCGCTGTCGAATCTCGACGCCAAGCTGCGCATCGAGACGCGGGCGGAGATCCGCCGCATCCATCGCGAGCTCGATCGCGCCACCATCTACGTGACCCACGACCAGGACGAGGCGCTGTCGCTGGCGGATCGGATCGTGGTCATGAAAGACGGCCTGGTGCAACAGATCGGCACCCCGACGCAGGTCTATGCCGAGCCCGCCAATCTGCACGTCGCCCGCTTCATGGGCTACCGCAACGTGCTCGAGCTCGACGTGGTGCGCGAGGACGGGGACCGGGTCGAGGTCAAAGGCCAGGACGTCGCGCTCACCGGTGTGCGCAGGCAGCCGCTTAATGGCGCGCGCGCGATGGTGGCGATCCGGCCCGAGGAGATCGAGGTCGGCGAGGGGCCAGGGGGTGTCAACACGCTCGTCGGCCGGGTGAGCAACGTCGAGTATTGCGGCCGCGACTCGCTGCTCGACGTGATCACGCCCGCCGGCATCGTGCTGCAGGTGCGCGGCCCGGTGGGCGCGGCGCGCGACGACACCGTGCGCGTGCACGTGCCCGTCGAGCGCACGCTGGTCTATCCGCTGGCCTGAAGCGCGGAACCGGCTGCGATGACCAGATCC
>Ga0074044_10001519_pt1 | contig 20876 bp, 19 predicted proteins | sample BogForMeECP23OM1_FD_94443 | JGI IMG/M metagenome (GOLD analysis project Ga0074044, IMG submission 94443) | Bog forest soil microbial communities from Calvert Island, British Columbia, Canada - Bog Forest MetaG ECP23OM1 | ecosystem: Environmental > Terrestrial > Soil > Wetlands ...
CATTGTGGATCAACAGCCAGCGCCATCTGAAATCGCCGGCCGAGATGGCCGCGCTGTTTCGCGATCTGCCCGGCGCCGTCGCCGCCGCGCGCGCGATTGCCGAGCGATGCGCTTTTCAACTCTGCGACATGGGCTATCGCTTCCCCGACTATCCGCTTCCGCCGGGCGAAACGCCCGACAGCTATTTGCGCATACTCACCTACGCGGGTGCGCGAGAGCGATGGCGCGGCGCGATCGACGATCGCACCCGCCGCCAACTCGAACATGAACTCGGGATCATCGAGCGGCTCAAGCTGGCCGGCTACTTCCTGATCGTTTGGGACATCGTCCAGTTCTGCCGCGAGAATCGGATCATGGTGCAGGGGCGCGGCTCCGCGGCCAACAGCGCAGTGTGCTACGCGCTCGGAATCACGGCGGTGGATGCGGTCAAAATGGAGCTGCTGTTCGAGCGCTTCCTCTCGGAGGAGCGCGGCGAATGGCCCGACATCGACCTCGACCTGCCCAGCGGCGACGATCGCGAGATGGCGATTCAATACGTCTATCGCCGCTACGGCGAACGCGGCGCCGCAATGACCGCCAACGTGATCACCTATCGAACCAAAAGCGCAGTGCGCGAAGTCGGCAAGACGCTGGGCTTTTCGCCCGAACAGGTTGACCGCCTCGCCAAGCTCAACCAGGTGTACGAGTTCCGCGACCATCACGACGATCTCGTCGCGCTGCTCAAGCGCGGCGGCGTCGATGCGCAAGCGCCGCGAATCCGGATGCTGGCCGAGCTCGTGCGCCGGATTCAGAGCGTGCCGCGCCATCTCGGGCAGCATAGCGGCGGCATGGTGATCGCCGCGCAGCCGCTCGATGAAATCGTGCCGCTCGAGCCGGCCTCGATGCCCGGCCGCGTGGTGATTCAATGGGACAAGGACGACTGCGCCGATCTCGGCATCATCAAGATCGATCTGCTCGGACTCGGGATGCTGGCCGCGCTGAAGGAGGCGATCCCGATGATTCGCGCGCACGAAGGAGTCGAGATCGACCTCGCGCATCTTCCGCCCGACGACCCCGGCGTGTACGCAATGCTGCGCCGCGCGGACACCGTCGGCGTCTTCCAGGTCGAGAGCCGCGCGCAGATGGCGACGCTGCCGCGGATGAAGCCCGAGCGATTTTACGACCTGGTGGTCGAGGTCGCGATAATTCGCCCCGGCCCCATCGTCGGCAAAATGGTGCACCCCTATCTCGATCGCCGCAATCATCGCGCGCCCGTCGAGTATCCGCATCCTTCGCTCGAGCCGATCCTGAAACGCACGCTCGGTGTCCCGCTTTTCCAGGAGCAGTTGCTCCGCATGGCGATGACGGTGGCGGGGTTCAGCGGCGGCGAGGCTGAGGAACTGCGCCGCGCGATGGGCTTCAAGCGCTCTGCCGAGCGGATGGAAAAAATCGAAGCTCGGCTGCGCGCCGGGATGCTGCGCAACGGCCTGCAAGGCAATGTCGCCGACGACATCGTGCGCTCGATCACCTCGTTTGCGCTGTACGGCTTCCCCGAATCGCACGCCGCGAGCTTCGCGCTGATCGCCTACGCGTCGGCGTACCTGAAGTACCATCATCCGGCGGCGTTTGTTGCGGCGATGCTCAATTGCTACCCGCTCGGCTTCTATCATCCCTCGACGCTGGTGAAAGACGCCGCGCGTCACGGCGTCGTCGCGCTGCCGATCGATGTGACTCGTTCGAGCTGGAAATGCACAATCGAGACGATCGATCGGCGGCCCGCGCTGCGGATGGGACTGCGATACGTCGGGGGCATCCGCGAGGAAATAGCACTTGCAATCGAAAGCGAGCGTGCGCGGCGGCAGTTCGACTCGATCGCCGACCTTACCGCGCGCGTCGGACCCAACCGCCGCGAGATCGACGCGCTCGCCTACGCCGGCGCGTTCGCCGCGTTCGGCCTGGCGCGTCGCGATGCGATGTGGAATGCGGCCGCCGTCGAACGCGATCCCGCGAGCCTGCTGGCGGGCGCGAAACCGCGCGACGGCGAGGTCCCCCTCGCAACCATGGCGCCGATCGATGAAACGCTGGCTGACTACGCCGCGACCGGCCTCACCACCGGGCCTCATCTGATGACGTATCTTCGCGGCGATCTGACCGCGCGCGGAATTCTCAGCGCTGACGACCTCACGCGCGCCAGGCATCAGACGTGGGTGAAGACCGCCGGCGTCGTCATCGTGCGCCAACGCCCCGGCACGGCCAAGGGCTTTCTGTTCATCACGCTCGAGGACGAAACCGGAATTGCCAACCTGATCGTCACGCCCGACCTGTTCCAGAAACACCGCCTGCTGCTGCGCAGCGCCGGAATTCTGCTGGCCGAGGGCGTGCTGCAAAGGGTTGACGGGGTGACGGCGATTCGCGCGCGGCGCTTCGAGGAAATCAAGCTTCCCGGCGCGGTTCCGCCGTCGCATGATTTTCACTGATCGCCCGATTTCACACGAAGCCGGATGCGGTGTTGTATGTGGTCAGCACACTCAAGGAGACAAACATGAACCACGAGGCGCAACGGGCCAAAGCTGAAGCATTTCGAGCGATGCACGATCGCTCGCGAATCCTGGTGTTACCCAACGCCTGGGACGCGATGAGCGCGCGCGTAATCGAAGCAGCCGGCGCGCGGGCGATAGCTACCACCAGCGCGGGGGTGGCATTTTCAGTCGGCTATCCCGACGGCGAAGCCATTCCGCGCGATGAGATGATCGCCGCGCTCGCTCGTATTGCTCGTGTCGTAACCGTGCCCGTCTCGGCTGACATCGAGTCGGGCTTCGCGCACGACCCCCGCGAACTTGTCGAGACCGTTCGCCGCGTCATCGACGCCGGCGCGGTCGGGATCAACCTCGAAGACCAGGTTCACGAGGGCGCCCCGTCGCTCTACGATTTGGACGCCGCCGTTCAACGCGTGCGCGCGGCCCGCGAAGCGGCCGACTTGAGCGGCATCCCGATCGTCATCAACGCGCGCACCGATGTGTATCTGCTCGCAATCGGCGAGGCCGCCACGCGTTTCGATCACGCGGTTCGCCGCGCGAATGCATATCGCAAGGCCGGCGCCGATTGCCTGTTCATCCCGGCGGTCACCCGTCGCGCTGACATCGAGCGAATCGTGCCTGCCCTCGAAGGTCCGCTCAATCTGCTCGCGTTTGCCGGCATTCCGACTATCCCCGAGCTCGAACGGCTCGGCGTGGCCCGCCTGAGCGTCGGCGGCCGGCTGACTCTCAACGCCATGTCGGCATTGAAAAACACTGTGGCGGAATTGTTGACGACCGGCACCTACCAATCGACGCTCGAAGGCGCGACCACCTACGCCGACGCGAACCGTCTGATGGCGACCCGCCGAACTTAGTCGCCGATAGCCCACCGCGCAGCGTACCGGCCCCTTTGGATGCGTAACCGGTTTTTTCGGTTAACGTACATTTAGAATAGAGCAATCGCGCCAATGAAGGTGGCGCTCAACGCATTCAAGGAGACATTTATGGTTTCGAAGTTCTCTCGCGGTATCATTCCGGTGTTCATGGCAATCCTCCTGGTCGCTGCGGTAGCGCATGTCGCCTCATCGAATTCGGGCGGTATGGGCGGTGACATGGGGCATCGCGGTTTTCACGGCATGCATGGCGGAATGGATGCGCTGGGGATGCCACTTCCGTTGTTGCTGAGAGCCGCCAACCTGACTGACGCGCAGAAGACGCAGATCCATGCCATCTTCCAGGCCCGACGCGCTTCCCGGAAGGCTGAGTACCAGCAGCTCAAAGCCGCCAAGGAAGCAATCGCGGCCAAGTTCACGGCAACTGGCGCGGTAGCCGCGAGCGACTTGTCCAGCCCCGTTTCGCAGATTACGCAGTTACAGAGTCAGATGACGAATGAGCAGATTCAGGACGCGATCGCGATTCGCAACGTGCTGACCCCAGCGCAGCTCGCGCAAATCTCCGCAACCAAGGCCAAGCTCGACCAGATCCACGCCGAGATGAAAGCGTTGTGGGCGCAAAGCGGCAGCGCCTCAACCCCGACCGAGTAGGAAATAAGCCGGCCAGTCCGGCAACCAGATAGAGTCGCGGCCGGTAGGCCGCGACTCTAACTTTCTCTGACCCGCCCCCCAAGTGCGCACCGATTCGTAACGCGCACTAACCGCATACCGTTGAAATGCGCTAATCTCCGCAGCGAACGTATCGGTACTATCGAGCATCGAAAGACTTTCGGGAGAGACTGATGAGACTTCAGGGAAAAGTTGCGCTAATCACCGGCGCGGGCTCTGGGATGGGGCGCGCGGCGTCGGTTTTGTTTGCGCGCGAAGGCGCAAGAGTCGCGGCTATCGATGTAATCGAGGCGTCCGCGGCCGAGACTGCGCGGCTGATCAAAGCAGCCGGCGGCGAGGCCATTTCGTTGCGCGCCGACGTGTCCGACTCGGAGGACGCGCACGCGATGGTCGAAGAAACCGTCCGCGCCTTCGGCGGACTCGATGTGCTTTACAACAACGCGGGAATCGAAGGCGAGTCCGGCTTCATCGCGCAGCTCAGCGAACAAGCATTCGACCGCGTCATAGCCATCAACCTCCGCGGCGTATGGCTCGGAATGAAATACGGACTCCCCAGGATTGTCGAGCGCGGCGGCGGCGCGGTGATCAACACTGCCTCGGTTGCCGGAATCGTGGGGCTCAAGGGCGCGGCCGCATACTGCGCGGCCAAGGCCGGCGTGATTTCACTGACTCGCGTCGCAGCGCTGGAGTACGGCCGCTACAACGTTCGCGTCAACTGCATCTGCCCGGGAGTAATCCACACGCCGATGGTGGATCGGATCACCGGGCCCGACGGATTGAACCCCAAATTCATCCAGCGCAGTTCGGTGCTCGGTCGCGTCGGCAGCGCGGACGAAATCGCGCAGACCGCGCTGTTCCTCGCCAGCGACGAAGCGCCGTTCGCCACCGGAGCGCCATTCATCATCGACGGCGGCTGGATCGCGAGTTGAAGCAGCATCGTGGCCCGGCTCACAGGCAAAGTCGCAATCGTAACCGGCGCCGCCCAGGGAATCGGGCGAGCGATCGCGTCGCGGCTCGCCGACGAAGGCGCCAAGGTGGCGCTGGCGGATATCCAGTTCGATTCGGCCGAGGAGGCCGCGGCGGAAATTCGTTCCGGCGGCGCGGCCGCGATAGCAGTCGCGCTTGACGTCACCAAACTCGACGATGCAATCGCGGCCGCCGATCGCGTCGAACGTGAACTGGGGCCAATCGAAATCCTGGTGAACAACGCCGGCTGGGACATCGTGCTGCCGTTCGTCGAGTCCACCCCCGAACTTTGGGACAAAGTGATCGCGATTAACTTTCGCGGCATGCTCAATTGTTGCAAAGCCGTGGCGCCGCGAATGCAATCCCGGGGCTCAGGCAAGATCGTCTCGATTTCTTCCGACGCGGCCCGCGTCGGCTCGAGCGGCGAAGCGGTTTACGCGGGATGCAAGGCGGCGATCATCGGTTTCTCCAAGACACTCGCGCGCGAACTCGCGGCAAATCATATCAACGTCAACGTGGTTTGCCCGGGGCCGACCGACACCGCCCTGCTTAAGAGCGCGATGGCCGGGCGCGAGAAAGTTCTCGAATCGATGGCGCGCGGCATCCCCTTTCGCCGGCTCGGGCAACCGGCCGACCTGGCGGGCGCGGTCGCCTTCTTCGCTTCTCCCGATTCGGACTTCGTCACCGGCCAGGTGCTCAGCGTGAGCGGCGGCCTGACGATGGCCGGCTGATGCCAGCCTGGGCGAAACGACCGATTGACGTCAAACTTGGTGGATGGTATCTGAACTGTCGTTCAGAACAAGATCCGGCTCACCGGAAACTTTTCTTTTTTTGAGGACCAGCAATCGAAATGAGCAACCCATCACCTGCGACCGAGACCCGTTTTGCCGGCCCCGACGGCCTTCCCGCGGACTACAAGGATCTTCTGATCCGGATATTGTCCATCCAGTCACGCATCGAGTCGGAGTACATGCTCGCGCCCGAGCGCACGCTCTTAAAGCCGCTCGCGCTGGCGCCCACCGCTGAAGACAAAGCCGAGTACGCGGCTTTCTGGTCCGACGAAGTTCGCCACGCGAGTTACTGGATGAAGCTGCTTGAAGACCTTGGCGTCACGGTTGACAGCAAGTTCATGGCGTCGCCGATGCCGATCTATATTTTTGAAATGCGCGACCAGGCGGTGGATTGGCTCGAATACGGACTGTTCAGCTTTTTCGCCGACCGCCAGGGCGCTTACATGGGATACGAGTGGGTCGGATGCAGCTACGATCCGCTCGCGCGAATCGCGGAGCGCGTGCACAAAGAGGAACTCGGCCATGCGGCGCTCGGCTATCGGCTGATCCGCAGGTACCTGCAGCGTGAAGGCGATCGCGGACGCGAGCTGTTGATCAAGCATCTCGCAAAGTGGTACCCGGCAGGACTCGATATGTTCGGCAAGTCGGGATCCAGGCGGCAGTTCGATTACGTTCGATGGGGCCTTCGACGCCGCAGCAACGAGCAGATGCGCGATGAGTTCACCGCCGAAGTCAACACGCTGTTGACCAAGCTCGAAATCCCGATTCCCGATCCGGCGGCCGGCCGCCGCTTCAATTAAGGTGATGAATTGAAGAAGTCGAACCTGGAGGAGGCGCCGAAGCGCGTCGCGCGAATCAAGCCGGCCTCGCGCGCGATGGCTCCCGATGAGCGCTACGACGCGAATATCGATCACATTTTGCGAGCGGCTGCCGCGGTCTTCGCCGAAAAGAGCTTCGGCCTCGCGTCGATTCGCGACATCGCGGCGCGCGCGCGGATTTCCTTTCCCCGCATCTATTACTACCTCCGCAACAAGGAGGAACTTCTCTACCTCATCTCGCGGCGCGCGTTTGAACAACTGTTGTCGATCGCCGAAACGCGGATGTCCGTTACCAACGATCCCGAAGAGCGCCTGCGCCTCTTCATCCGCAGTCATCTCGAATACCACATGAGCAATCTCGCCGAGATGAAAGTACTCGTGCGCGAAGCTGATTCGCTGACCGGCCGCTACGCCGCCGACATCACGCGCCTCAAGCGCGAGTACTCCCGCATCTGCCGCCGGTTGCTCGAAGGCTACGCGGCGCATCGCAACAAAACCCTCGATCGCGAGCAGGCGCGAATTCTTACTTCGCTGCTGTTCGGTGCGATGAACTGGTTCTACACCTGGTACGATCCGGCGCGCGATTACGAACAGCGCGGCCGCATCATGGACGAGTGTTTCCGCATGATCGCAGGCACTCTTTCCGCCCGCTGAGCCTGCGGAAGCAGGCGCGACGACGACGATGCTCGAAGGATGCTCGCCATTCCCCGCCGAATTCGCAGAGCGATACGTTCGCGCGGGTATCTGGCGCCGGGAAATCATCCCGCGAGCGATCGTGAAGACTGCACTCGCGCGTCCCGATGCCCCCGCGGTCGGCGATTCCAACCGCAGCCTCACCTACGCGCAATTCCTAGCCGAAGCGGGAAGTCTTGCGGCGCTGCTTTCCCGCCACGGAATCGCGCGCAACGATCGGGTTGTCATTCAACTCCCCAATTGCGTCGAATTCGCCACGCTGACCATCGCGTGCCTCGAAATCGGTGCGCTTCCGGTCATGGCGCTGCCGGCCTTTCGCAGAGCCGAACTCGAGTATCTCGGGTCTTTCTCGGCCGCCAAGGCGATCGCGATCGCACCCGGGCATCGCGGCTTCGATCACGCCGCGCTCGCGCGCGAACTGAAGGATCGGCTGCCGGTTCTGAAGGCCATCTTTTCGACCGCGCCGGCTGACGGATGCGTCCCGATGCATGAGGCTGGCGGCACATCGCGCGCCGTTGGATCTTCGCCTGGCGATCCATTCGACGTCGCGTTGTTTCTGCTTTCCGGCGGCACCACCGGAATCCCGAAGCTCATTCCGCGCACTCACGCGGACTATTTGTACAACGCACGCGAATCCGCCGCCGCGTGCGGCCTCACGGCCGAATCGCGCATCCTGATTGCGCTCCCCGCCGCGCACAACTTTCCGCTGGCATGCCCCGGATTGCTCGGCGCGCTGCTCACCGGCGCGCGCGCGTGCTTCAGTCAGTCAACCGGGGCGATTGAACTCGCCAAGATGATCGAGCGCGAGCGGATCACGCACCTGCCATGCGTTCCCGCGCTCGCAATCGCTCTGCTTGACCTGCCGCAATCTCTGCACGCCAGTCTCGCCTCGCTGCGAGTGATCACGGTTGGCGGTCAGCGCCTCCAGGAGCCAACGGCGCGCGCTCTCAAGCGGGCGTTCCCGCATCTCGTCGTGCAGCAAGTGCTCGGAATGGCCGAGGGACTGTTGTGCTACACGCGCCTCGACGAGCGCGAAGAAGTCGCGTTCGCGACGCAGGGCCGCCCGCTTTCGCCGGCCGACGAGATCCGGATCGTCAACTCGGATGGCATAGACGTCGCGCCCGGTGCGCTGGGCGAATTGTGGTGCCGCGGACCATACACGATTCGCGGCTACTATCGAGCGCCCGAGCGCAATCGTGAAGCGTTCACCGCCGACGGATTTTACCGTACCGGCGACGTGGTGCGCATCGACCGGTCCGGCAACCTCGTCGTGGAAGGAAGAATCAAGGACCTGATCAACCGCGGCGGCGAAAAAATCAGTGCCGAAGAAATCGAAGCGCACCTGATCGCGCATCCTGCCGTGAGCGCCGCAGCGGTGGTGGCGATGCCGGATGCAATTCTCGGCGAAAAGGCGTGCGCTTATCTGTCGGTTAGAGATGGAAGGACTCTCGCGCTCTCCCCGATGCGCGAGTTTCTTGCGGCGCGCGGCGTGGCGCAATTCAAATGGCCTGAACGAATCGAGATCGTCGCCGAGTTGCCGCTTACCAACGTCGGCAAGATCAGGAAGGCTGAACTGCGCCGCGACATCGCGGAAAAACTGGCGGCCGAACGCGCCTCGTCCGGTTCCGGACCGGCTACTCCACGAGGAAACTGATCATGGATGTCGAAAAAGGAACACGCCAGCTCAAAAACCTGATCGAAAAGCTCGAGCGCAATAATCGAACGCTTCAATCGCACCCTACCATCGAGAAAATTGAGCGTGGCGAGCTGTCGATCCCCCAGCTTCGCCATTGGGCGACGCAACTCTTCGTCGGCAACAAGGCGCACAACGCCAATATCCTCGGCCTCATCTATGCGAAATGCGACGATTTCCCGGCGCGCAAAGCGATCGTCGAAAATCTAATCGAGGAGGAACTCGGCCGCGTCTCCGGCGCTAATCGATCGCATCCGGAACTCTACCTCGAGTTCGGCGAGGCTATCGGAATCCCGCGCGCCCAATTGCTCAGCGCAAGCATGACCACCGACGCGACGGCGATGATGCATTGGATGTACTGGCTGGCCGAATCGAAACCGTGGTACGTCACGCTCGCCGGAATCAGCCTCGGCTCCGAGCTCTTCAACCCCGACGCTTATGTCCGCGTGATCGACGGGCTCAGCCGCCACTACCGGCTCTCCGAAGACGCGCTGCTGTTCTTCAGCGTGCACGTCAAGGTTGACAAGGATCACGGCGACTCGAGCGCCGGCTCGATTTTCCGCGCGATACCCGAGAGCGCCGCAGCGGAGACCTTATGGGCCGTCGAGACTCACATCGAGTTGATGCGGCGCCTGTGGTCGGACATCAACCCGCCGCCCGCTTGAGCTCGACTATGAGCGCCGCAGATCCTGGATGATCTCCTTAAGCACGCCGCGATCGTGATCGTTCTTCACCGGCAAGTCGAAGGAAAGCCGGTTCACCCCGGCAAAGCGTTTCTTCATCACTCCCGCGATCTCGTCGTAGGTGCCGACCGCCGCGAACGCGTGCACCATCTCGTCGGTCACGAGTTTCGCCATCTCGGGCCATTTCTGCTGCACGGACAATTTGTGCAACTGGTCGGCCGTGTCGCCCCATCCGTCAATTTCAAAGCTGGATCGATATGAGCGCGTCGATCCATAGAACGCGATCGTCGCTTTAATCCCGCTGACGGCGCGGGCGAGCGAGTCCTGGTCTTTGCCGGCGCACAGGAAACCTCCGCCGCCAATCTGAAAACTGCTCCAATCCGCGGCCGGCCGGCCCGACTTCCCGAATCCCTTTTTCAGATTCGGGAACGCGATCTGATCGAGATATTTCCGCGTGACGATTCCATGCAGGTGCACGCCTTCGCAGACCTCACCCGCAACTTGCAGCATCCGCTCCTGCACCGCGGCGATCAGCACCGGGATATTCGGATTCGACTGCGGCGGCGGCGCGAAGTTCGGCGTCATCAGCGAGAGATTGTAATGCTCGCTCTGAAAGTTGAACGGCTCGCGAGTCTGCCAGGTTCGCCAACACGCGCGCATCGCGCCGACGTAGTCTTTCATCCGCTGCGCGGGCTTCGACCAGGGCATTCCGAAGCGTCGCATCACGTGGCCTTTGACCTGCGAGCCGAGTCCGAGCACCAGCCGCCCGCCGCTCATGCGCTGCAAATCCCACGCGGTGTAGGCGGTCGCGACGGGACTTTTGGTGAAGGCGAGCGCGATCCCGGTCGCAAGCTCGATCTTGGACGGTTCCTGCGCCGCCACTGCCAGCTCGAGATACGGGTCGTGCTGCGTTTCGACCGCCACGATCGTGTCGTAGCCGAGCGAATCGGCGTCGCGCACCTGGTCTCGAATCGTGCTCCACACCGGCTCGGGCCGTTTCCCGCCGTCCTGCATGTCAGGCGTGTACGGCGTTCCAAGATGAAGGCCGCGTTCAACTTTTACTTTTGCCATGCGGGCTATATCGCGTCACGACGCCCGCGATGTCAAGGCGGCAGGGGCTGAGCGACCGCTAGGAGAGCGTGATTCCTGGCGCGGGAAACTGGCGGCACATCTCGGTGACGGCGGCCGCGATGCGCTTGAGCGCCGCCTCGTCATTGGCGTGCGCGATCGCCTCGTCGATGAATTTTCCGATCTGCCGCATCTCCGCGTCGCCCATCCCGCGCGAGGTTACCGCCGGCGTGCCAAGCCGAAGCCCGCTTGGGCTGAACGGTTTTCGCGGATCGTACGGGACCGTGTTGTAGTTGCAGACGATCCCGGCCGCATCGAGCGCCTTCGCGCCTTTCTTGCCGATTACTTTCCTGTTCGTCAAATCGACCAGGATCAGATGATTGTCGGTGCCGCCCGAGACGAGACTGAAACCGCGCGCCAGCAGTTCGTCGGCGAGGGTCTTCGCATTGCTCACCACTTTTTCTGCGTACGCCTTGAACTCCGGCGTCGATGCTTCCTTCAAGGCCACGGCGATCGCGGCGGTCGTATGATTGTGCGGGCCGCCCTGCAGTCCGGGGAAAACCGCCTTGTCGATCGCTTCGGCGTATTCGTTGCGGCACATGATCATCGCGCCGCGCGGGCCGCGCAGCGTCTTGTGCGTGGTGGTCGTGATAACGTCGGCGTACGGCACGGGAGCCGGATGCACGCCGCCGACGATCAGTCCCGCGATATGCGAAATGTCGGCGAGCAGCAGCGCGCCAACTTCCCTGGCGACCTCGCTGAAGCTCTTGAAGTCCCACAGCCGCGGATACGCCGTGCCGCCGGTCACGATGATCTTGGGCCGCTCCTTGCGCGCCATCGCGCGGATCTTGTCGAAGTCCACGACGTGACTCTCGCGATCCACCACGTACTGCGCCGAACGCCAGAACGTCCCGGTGATACTCACCGGCCATCCATGCGTCAGATGCCCGCCGTGCGGCAGCGACAAGCCCATGATCGTGTCGCCCGGCTTGAGCAGCGCGAAATATACCGCGAGATTTGCGGGCGATCCCGAGTACGGCTGAACGTTCGCGTGATCGACTTTGAACAGCGCCCGGGCGCGCTCGACGGCCAATGTTTCGATCTGATCGACGTTGCGCTGACCCTCGTAGTAACGGCGTCCCGGGTAGCCTTCGGAATACTTGTTGGTGAGAATCGATCCGGTTGCTTCAAGCACCGCCTTCGAGACGTAATTCTCCGACGCGATCAGCCGGACCGAATCGATCTCGTAGCGCTCTTCATCCTTGATGAGCTGATAAATCTCGGGGTCAGTTCGCTTGAGTTCGTCCACACCGCACCTCCATTGCCGTCATCGAAATGAGCCTACAGTCGCGAGCGCAACGAGGCAAAACTGGCAAAGGAAGCGAGGATGAAATCGGACGCCCGCCGGCGCGCAAAAGTTCTAGTGCAAATCGGCCGGCGTGACCTTGGCGATCCAGGCGCGGTAATTGCCCTCGTAACCGACCGCACGCTGGCGTTCGCGCACGCGCCGCAAAAGGCTCGCGACGCCGTCCGGCGTGATTCTTTCTCGCGTACTCATCGCGCCCGTGATCTTCTCGCCCGAGACCGCCGCCTGCTTGCGCGCGCCGTCTGCAATCTTCACTTCCTCGTTCGACAATCCCAGGTACGCCTCGGCCACCCGCGTTCCAATCTCGGTTGCGCTGTCGAGCGAGTCCTTGATATTGCCCTTGCCGGTCAGCACGTTGCCGGCGGCAAATACGAGGGTCGCGCCCTCCATCAGCAGGCCGATCTTCTGATCGGCGTAGGTATAGACTTCGCCCTTCTGCGGAATCCCGGGAATCGGTTCCGGGATGCTGCCGATCGAACTCATCGTCAGCCGCGCGCGTGCGGATTCGGCCTGCCCCTGCATGATCCGCACTTGCCCGTCCGCTACTTCCGTGCGGCTGAAGTTCACCCCGACCATCGCGCCGTTCTCCACGATCACCCTGCTCGGCGCGCGCAGTTCCTGGAACTCGAACAGGAACTTACGTTGCGCCTTGTCAAGGATCTTCGCGCGCGCATGCCTGAGCGCCTCCGCTCGCTTGGCCGGCGCGTCGGCGGGAATATCCGAGAGCGGCATGTCGAGGACGCGACGGCGATAAAACAATTTGCACGGTGCGACGCCGAGGTCGGCGTACTTCATCCCGCTCGCATTGAGCACCGGCTCGATCCCCTCGCGCTCGAGCGCGAGCATCTCGCCCGGGATGCCGCGCGCCTTCAGCGCTGCCAGCGTGGTCTCGATTTGCAGCACTTTGACCACGTCGATCGACGCGAGTCCTCCGCCCACGACGATCGCCCCCGGAGTCAGCTCGTAGCGCGGGCCGTCGTAGTTCTTTTCCGGGTAGTGATTGAACCAGTAGATCAGCTTGTTCTGATAGACGAGGCCGCGATCGATGAACTGGTCCGCGCCTTCGACCGGAAACGCGCGATCACGCCACGCACCGTGCGTCAGCACGATGCCGCTGAGTCCCCAGCCGGTCCGCAGTTCGTCGAAAGCGAGCTCGCGTCCCAGCCGCGTCATCGGCACGTATTCGATATTCGGATGGTCCAGGCGTTTGTTGATCTCCTCGCACTCATCCCTGCGCTGCTTGACGTGCCATCGCGGCAAGCCGTCTTCGATTTTTCCGTACGGACGCGGATTCTGCTCAAACACGATCACCAGCGCGCCGCGACCCGCCAGGATCCGGGCGATTTCGGAACCCGCCGTTGCGGCCCCAATCACGGCGATCACGTGCCGCGATGATTTGTTTTCTGCTTCCGTCATAAGGGTATATTTGATTATCGCCTGCGAGCCTGTGGTGCAATCTCTGCCGCTTGCAACGGGCCGCGCCGGTAGTTCGTCTTGCACACATAAAACTCTCATGGTTTCCTTAGCGGTTGTGATGAGCGTGGCGCGGACCGTGTTTCGGCAATTTCGGACAATCGCGATCGCTTACTCGATACTGCTCTGCGGGGGATGTTATTTCGCCCCATATTTTGCCAACCGCGCGGCAGGCGGCGGCACTGATGCTGCCGAGGGCGAGCAGCACGACGTTCCCTATACCGTGAATGATTCGTTCGTTCTGACCCAGGACGTGCTCCGCGGTGAGGGCGTCCTGTTCGAGGTCAAGCCCGACGACAAGCTCGTCACGCTATGGAAGGATGCCGACACGGGCGGCGGCATGCTCGGCAGTCTCGTCGGCAAGCATCCGCAGTATCGCTACGAGATCGAGGTTGTGCCCAATAGTGCTCGCAGCTCGCGAATCATCGTCAATGTCCGTGCCGAGGACATCCCCGACCAGGACATCTCCAAATACCAGGCCACCACGCGCCTCAACCTGTTCGCCAAGATCGACCAGCTCGCGGCGCAATTCCCTCCCTCCGGCGGCACTCCGAAAGAGGGCGGCGTCAACTACGCCCTTCTGCCCAACGAGGACTTGAAGGGTCTGGCCCGCCGGGCGACCGGCAACGAGAACAACTGGCGGCAAATCGCACAGGATAACGGCCTCAAATCACCCACTGACGGCGCCAATCTGCCCAGCGTCTGGATCAGGAACACCTTGCTGAGCGAGCCGAACAAGAGTTCCACCGGGAATGACTGAGCCGGAGGCGCTTCTCGAGCCATATCGTGAGAATCGACTGCCATAAAAATCGACGCCCGCCCGAGTGCGCCCGGGCGGGCATCGAAACAATGCTTGCGCGGTATTGCGCGGAGTCAGTCGTTAGGGAAAGATGCCTCGCTCGCGTCGTATTCCGGGCTCAGGCCGGCCGGACTTACCGCCGCGACCACTGCCAGAAACTGCTCGAACGTCATCTGGAGATTGAGGAACCCGCCTTGGCAGAAGACCCATCCATAGTAGTCCAGGATTTCGTCCGGGATCATCACCGGCAGGCGCGGCAATGTCGAAACGACTGGAAATGGACGCGGTTCCCCCGGGTTGATGTCATCCCAAACGGCAGACTGGTCGGGCGCTCCGTCCGACTCGACCACGCTTACTTCCCGCAGAGGAATTACTTTGCCTCTAGCGACTCGATTGATAGGCATTAAGCCTCCTCCTCCCGCATCTAGTCCTCCCCTTATCTCGTAAACAATTCTAAACCAAGCAGCAAGCCGGTCAAGGAGCAGATTCGAAATGTATTCACCAGTCGGTACACTTCGTAGCCATCGGTCTCGATCAGCACAATTCGGTGCGAACAGGCCGAATTTTCTCTAAGCACCTGAAATCACTATGTTATCTGTGTTTGAGGCTATCGTTCTCGGCATCGTTCAGGGCTTGACCGAGTTCCTGCCGGTTTCCAGCTCGGCCCATCTCATCCTCGTCCCGTGGCTCCTCCGATGGCAGGATCCGGGACTTGCCTTCGATGTGGCCCTTCACCTTGGAACGCTATTGGCGTTGTTAACCTTCTATTGGCGCGAGTGGCTCAATATGGGGATATCGCTGGCCCGTGGCGGCAACCGGCTCTCGCGCCGTTTGCTGTTCCTGTTGATAATCGCGTCGGTTCCCGGCGCCATCATCGGCATCCTGCTGGAGAAACAAGCCGAGACCATCTTTCGTTCGCCGCTGCTGATCGCTGCCACGATGGCTGTCCTTGGACTTTTTCTGTGGGCCGCGGACGCGTTTGGGTCGGGAAAGCGCAAAATAGACGACCTCAACATCTTCGACGCCATCCTCATCGGCCTAAGCCAGGCATTCGCGATCATTCCCGGCGTATCGCGCTCCGGCGCCACGATTACCACCGCCCGCATCCTCGGCATCGAACGCGCCGACGCCGCCAATTTTTCCTTCCTGATGGCGACCCCCATTATCGCCGGCGCCGGCCTGCTCGAGACCCACAAGCTTTTCCACTCCGGCCTGCCCACTCAGCTCGTATGGGGCTTTGCGGCCTCCGCCGTCTTCGGTTTGGTGGCGATCGCGGGCCTGCTGAGCTTTGTGCGGACGCACACCTACAGGCCCTTCGCGATTTATCGAATTGTGCTCGCGGGAACCGTCATAGCCGCTGCGGTGGCGAGGTCGTAGCCGATGGCCTCCGACACCTCGGCGGGTTCCATCCCGCCCGTTGCCGGCGCCGGCGAAACGGCCCGTCTCGCCCGAGCCTTTCAGATCGGCCTGACGCTATGCATCATCAACACCATCATCGGCGCCGGCCAGCCGGTAATCACGCGCTGGGGTGCGGTTCACCTCGACCCCCTGCTCTTTTGCACAGGCGCGGTCGTGTTCGCCACGCTCTGCACAATCCCGGTTCTGCAATTCACTGGCGAGTTGAGGTTGATGGTGGATCCGCTTTATCGCGCGCGGCTGTTCTGGATATCGATGGCCGGGACCGTGATGACGAGCCTCACGCTCACCTACGGACTCACCCGCATCGGCGCCGTCGCGGGAGTGCTGCTCCTGCAAACCGAGCCGGTCTATTCGCTGGTTCTCTCGACGATCTTCGTCGGCGAACGCCCGTCAGCGCGCCAGCTGCTCGCTACCGCCGCCATCCTCGTCGGCATCGGCTCGGTGTTTGCGGGTGGCGGTTCATTTTCACCGCTATGGGCCTCGGCCATCATCTTTACGACTCCCCTGTTCTGGCAGGCGTCGCACGTGATGGGCCTGAGGTTGATGCCGCCGCTAACCCCGACCTCCATTATCGGCGGCCGGTTTCTCTATGCGTCGATTGTTATGACCGCGATGCTGCTCGTCTTCCGGCGTGAGTCGCTCGTGCAACTCACCGACCCGACTTCGCTCGGCGTGATCGTGGTCACCGGTTTTTTCATCTATTTTCTGAGCGGGCTCACCTGGTACGGCGCCATCAACCGGCTGTCGTTGGCGTGGACGACGGCGCTGGTGGTGCCCGGCATCCCAATACTCTCGATTCTGTTCGCCGTGATGTTTCTCGGCGAGCGCGCAACGACCCGTGAAGCCGTCGGCATTCTGATTTCAGTAAGCGGCGTGCTGGCCCTCGTCCTCGGCGCCGACCCGCATCGCAAACAACCCGCCTCCGAAGCCGCCGAAGCAATCCACGAACCCCTGATCTGATTGCCGTTTCCGCTGCATTTGACTCTTCAACTCGCCTGGACTTAAGTGACCCACAGACGCCCGTGCGGTAAAACTCAACGCGAGGAATCACTCATGGCCCGAATGGTTAGACACGAAAGGAACGCGCCCTACGAAGTCCCGGAAGGCACCGAACTGCCAGTTTACATCTGCGCGTGCGGGCTCTCGAAGAACAAGCCCTTTTGCGACGGCTCGCACAAAAGAACGCGCGACGAAAACCCGTCCGACGTCTATCTCTATGACGACGTCGGCCGCGCCCGCGTCAAAACCGAGTATTAGTTTTCGCCTGTTCCAATTGCAGTCCCCCGCGCGACTATTTCCCTTCAACATGGGAAGGGATTAGGGGTTAGTTTTTTCTCTACCCCCAACGCCGGTACGTCCCACTTGAAACTTCCTGAAGAGATCACACGGGCCGAGCCCGAGCTCGCACCGTCACCCGGTGGCCAGAAGTCCCGCGAGCCCGCCCCTCCCGATTGGCTCCGCTACATATCCGAGCCGCGCCAGGCGTGGCCGATCCTGCTGATCTTCGGCGTTGCGCTCTACCTGGTAAATCTCGGCGGCTATCCGTTCTACACCAAGGGTGAACCACGCGAGGCCGTCACCGTCTTTGACATCGTCCGTGGCGGCGGCGTGATTTTACCGCAGCGCGCCGGCGTCGAAGTTCCCTCCAAGCCATTGCTGATGCACTGGATGGCCGCGCTGGTCTCGCTCGTCGCCGGCGGCGTAAACGAATTTTCTGTGCGCCTGCCGTCGGCCGGCCTCGCCATCGCCGGCGTGATCGTTTGCTACTTCTATGTTCGCCGTCTGTTCGATGAGGTGACTGCCCTCATCGCCGCGCTCATCCTGGCCACTAACTTTCAGTACCTGCAAACCGCTACCGGCGCCCGCGTCGATATGACGCTCACCTTCTTCATGGAAGTCGCGTTCTTCGAATTCATCCTTATCGCCGAGGGACTGACGCGCCGGCGGATGCTCCTATACGTCGCAATCGCGTTCGCCGTCTTGACCAAGGGACCCATCGGCTTGATTCTTCCGGGCCTCGTCGCCCTGGTTTGGATCGCCGTGGAAAGACGATGGACCGTGCTCAGCCGAATGAGTCTGGTGCCCGGCGCAATCGTCGTGCTGGTGCTCGCCGGCGGATGGTACGTCGCGGCGCTGATCGAAGGCGGCTCGGAGTTTTTCCGCAAACAGATTCTCACCGAAAACCTGCTCCGCTTCGCCGGCGGCGGCAATTTCCACGAGGGCCACATCCATCCCTTCTTCTATATGGAACTCGCCCTTCTCGCCGGATTCCTGCCATGGACGATGCTGTTGCCGATTGTCGGCGTTCAGGCTGCGCACGCGCCGCGCGCACTCGATTCGCGCCTCAAATACTTCGTCATCTGGTTCGCGGCGGTGCTGATCTTTTACAACTTCCCGCAGAGCAAGCGCGGCGTGTACCTGCTCTGCATGTATCCCGCCCTTGCCGCCCTCGTCGCGATTTATGTACGCGAGGCCGTCGTGCATCCCGAGCCGGCGCGAGCCTGTGTCCGCTGGGTCGCGCGATTGTCCGGTTTCACGATGCTGCTGCTCGGTAGCGCCAGCCTGGTTGCGCTCGCGATGCTCGCCGCCTGGCCGCAAGAGTTCACCGATCTGCTGCAGGCGGCAAACATTCGCGCACCCGCCTTCCCACGCGCCTTGACCTCGGCGGTCGGCGAACACTGGATGCTCGCGCTCGCGATGCCGGTGGCGGTCGTCGCGCTGGGCGTACGGTTGATCGTCACACGCCCGCTGGTCGAGCGAATGGTGCTCGCGATCGCCGCCGCGATGGTCTTCATCACCGTTGCGGTCAACGTTGTCGTAGTGCCGGCTATCGCCAACACCCTCTCGCTGAGGGACTTTACCGATCACGCTATGAAAGTTGTGGACGACAGCCGTGTCGGCTATCTGGCCGAGCTCAACTACGAGGTCGCCTTTTACAGCCGCCGCACTATTCCGATCGTATCGCCAAAAGATGCCGCTATGCCCGATTACGTGATCGCCTGGCGCGCGCTCTTCAACGCGCTCCCCGCCGCGCAGCGCGGCCGTTTCGCCATCGTGATGATGTCGGACCCGACCTCGCTCGACGGCACCGACGAGATGCTCCTGCTCCGCCGGCGCTCGGGTTCGCCAACTCGGCTGCTCACACCTTCCGACGAGTACATCCAGGCAGGAATTTCTACGACAGCGCCTGTCGTCGAATCTCCGCGACCGCCTTCACCAGGCGCGGCAGCACGTCCGCCGATCCGCCGCGCAGGCTGAAGTCGCACACCTGCGTGATCTCAGATTCGTAGAGATTCACTTCGATCAGCGTTCCGCCGCGCTGCTTCACTTCGAGCGCAAATCCCGCGGCCGGATAAACGGTCGCCGAGGTTCCCGCCACGATCACCAGGTCCGCCTTCGCCGAATGCTCCGCGCACATGTTCAGCACGTCGGTAGGGATCGGCTCGCCAAACGAAACCGTGTCCGATTTCAACAGCCCTTCGCATCGCGGACAGGCCGGCGGCAGCTTCTCAAGGCTGATCGCGTCGCCATGAAACCGCGTCCCGCAATCGAGGCATCGAATCAAGGTCCAATTGCCGTGAATCTCCGCGAGCGCCTTCTGCCCGGCCTGCCGATGCAGGTCATCGATGTTCTGCGTGATCACGAAGCGCAGCACTTCCAATCGTTCCAGCTCCGCCAGCGCGAGATGGCCCGGATTGGGCTTCGCGACCGTCAGCGGTTTGAAGAGTTCGTCGTTGCGCTTGCTCAACCGCTCTTCCCAGGCCTTTTTCGGATCGGCCATAAAGCGCTGAAAGCCGTTCATCGGCGGCTCGCCATACTTGGTCCACAGCCCGCCCGGTCCGCGAAACGGCGGTATTCCGCTTTCGACCGACATGCCCGCGCCCGTCAGCGCGATCGCGTAGCGCGCCGCCAGGATCGCTCTCGCCGCTTCGCGAACTTCCTCGTCGCTCGCTCTCTCGCCCGGCTTCGCCATCGGAAATTCGCCCTCCAAGCGCAATCTCAGATAGTCAGTCGTCCTTAACCGACTACGCACGAATTAAAAGTGAATGCGTACACCGCCAGTCCTGCCGCCTCGGCCCGAATAGTCACTGAGCCTGAAACCACGGACTCATTCGCAACAATACTGTACATCCGCGGCCGGTCCACCGTGATAAATCCGCGCTCGCCCGCGAACTTCACGTCGTCGCCGGCGCGCTGCCCGCTCTCGAGCGTGATCTCCGCGCGCACGCTCGCGCCCGCCGCCGGCCCCATCACCAGGTTGACGTCCTTGGCCGTGTACCTGAGCGAAATCGCGGCGCCCGGCGCCTCGCTGCGCGCGCTCTCCTGCTCCACCCGCCATCTGCCCGCAATATAACTCATGCCTTCCACGTGCGGCCCGAGGTCGCGATAGTCATGCGGCCGATCGCGAACCACGCCCTCGAAATTTCCGAACTGGCCGCGCCCGTGACCCAGGTACAACTCCGGCGTGACTCGGTAGCAGACTGCGCCGGCGCGGTCGCTGTCGCGCACCGGCTCCATCGGCGGCGGCAGACTCGCCCCCGGGTTCAATTCGCGGATCAATCCCTGAATAGCTACTTCGGTTTCCTGGTACGCTCCTTCGCCGAAATGGTAATGGCGAATGCGCCCCCTCGCATCGACGAGGTATTTGGCCGGCCAGAACCGATTCGAGTACGCTCGCCAGATTGCATATTCGTTGTCGAGCACGATTGGGTATTCCAGGCCAAATCGCGCGGCAGCTTCCGCGACATGCGATCCTTCCCGCGCAAAAGAAAACTCCGGCGCATGCACTCCGACAACTACCAGGCCGCTCGGCGCGTATCTCTTGTTCCACGCCACCACGTACGGCAGCGTGCGGATGCAGTTGACGCAGGTGTAATCCCAGAAATCGACCAGCACCACTGCCTTGTCACGCAATGCCCTGAGGATCACCGGGCCGTGATGAATCCATTGCCCGCCATCCAGTTCCGGCGCCAAGACGGTTTCGGACAATTGTGGCATCTCGATCCTCTCGATGGCCCGGAGCGTAGCACAGCCCCGGTTTCACCTCTAA
>Ga0074044_10001520_pt1 | contig 20872 bp, 17 predicted proteins | sample BogForMeECP23OM1_FD_94443 | JGI IMG/M metagenome (GOLD analysis project Ga0074044, IMG submission 94443) | Bog forest soil microbial communities from Calvert Island, British Columbia, Canada - Bog Forest MetaG ECP23OM1 | ecosystem: Environmental > Terrestrial > Soil > Wetlands ...
ACTCGGATTGCGGCTGGCTCCCGCCGCTCCCACCGGCTATTCTTGCGGGGACATGCAAAAGCGCGCCGCTCCGGTGTTTATTGAGTGAATCAGATAGCGCCTTCCATACATGAAGCGCCCGTGATAGACAACGTGATGTCCAGAACTAAGTCCAATGGCCCGTAACTATCACTTCCGGCTCCCGGCACTCCAGCGCCTGGTCATGCCGCCGCTCGTCGAACGGGAGTTGCGCGGCGCCGCGAGGCGGCCGGTCTTCTATTGGCTGCGGGGATTGGTGGCGCTCGCCTTGAGCCTCCAGGGCTACGAATTGCTGAACCGCTCTAGCCTGGCGCCGCAGGGTATTCCGGGTGCGCTGGCTGCTGCTCGGACGGGCACCCTGATCACCGGCGCCACGCTGCTCCATCAGATGTCCTGGGTCTTGTTCCTGACCGTGCTGCTCCTGGGCCTGCTCACTGCCGACAGTATCACCCGCGAGCGGCGGGAAGGGACCTTGGGCCTGCTCTTGCTGACCGACCTCACCCCCAAGGAGATTGTGTACGGAAAGATGCTCTCGTGCGGCCTCAGGTCGTTCCTGGCTCTGCTCGGTTGCCTGCCGGCCCTCATGCTCCCGGTGCTGGCCGGCGGGGTGACCGGGAGCGAAGCCGCGCTAACTGGGATGGGCTTGCTAAACACACTCTTCGTCAGCCTCGCGGCGGGTTTATGGATGTCAGCATTCTTTCACGAGCGGCGTCATGCAGTGGCCGCAACCCTCGGACTGGTCGCCGCCCTGGCCTTCGGACCCGAGATTCTGGGCGGCTCCAACTTCGGGCTGCGCTTGGTGCCCATGTTCCGCTTGTTCGGGCTGGCAGGTTGGATGACCGCGGCACAGTTTTCCTATGGGCCCGCTCCCCTCTTTGTCTGCTGGTTTGCGGCGACCCATGCGGTGGGCTGGCTTTTCCTCTGGCGTGCCGCTGCGACTCTGGCCGCGGGTTGGCAGGACCAGCCCTACCAACCCGTCCGCGAGCCAGAGGCCGCTGAGGAATGGCCGATCTCCGTGTCCACCGCACCAGCGGCTGAAAGCCTGGTGGCCGTGCCCGCAGCCGCAGTGGCTCCGCCGCGTGCCTCGTGGCTGACAGACCCTCGGCCCTGGGATGACGACCCCGTCCGGTGGCGCGTCGAGCGACTCGGCACCGTCGAGGGCCTGATCTGGCTGGCTGTGGCGCTGGCCTTCTGCGCGCAATTTGGGACGCTGAATACAATCTTCCCGGGCGGTGGTGCTCCAACCGATTCGTGGGGACTGCTCTCCTTCGTCGGCATGGCAGTGATCCTGTTCTCCGGCGGGCTGATAGCCTGGGCCGGCGCGCGCTTCTTTCAGGACACCCGTCGGCAACAGGACCTCGAACTGCTGCTGACGACCCCGCTGGGTGCCCGCAACATTCTGATCGGCCAATGGCGCGTGCTGCGGCGGGCACTGGCCTGGCCCCTCGGGTTGGTGCTGGGCGTGGCGCTGCCTGCGGGCATTTCGCTCATCTACGATTTCGCCAATGGTTACCAGCGGGACATTTGGCTGCTGACGCAGCCGTTCCTCATCGGCGTGAACCTCGTCCTCGAAGCACTGGTGCTCTGCTGGATTGGCATTTGGTTCGGCTTGCGGGCACGCAACCCGATGACCGCGGTCGCGGGCGCGGTAGGACTGGTGCAACTGCTCCCGCTGGCTCTGGCCGTCGCGTTCATGTGGTGCTGGACTTGGCTGCCCCGCCTCTCGCCCCCCCTGCCCACGGCGCGGAACAGAATGCCGCCCGTCATCCTGGCCCTGTTGTTCTTCGTGGCCAAAGACTTAGCCCTCATCTTGTGGGCGCGATTCCGCCTGCGCCGCGAATTGCGGCTGGGGAGCGAAACCGCGCGGCCGGATGCCTCCATCCCTCGCCTCGTCCCGCAGCGCGCCTGACCCGCCCTACGGAAAGACGAGACAATCCTGCGAGGCATGTTGCCCCTTCCCACTGAACCCGGTAGGGACGCGTTCCACCGCGTCCCCATTCCTCCGGGATAACAAGGCCGCAGCGGAACGCTTCCCTGCCAGGCTCCCCGCGACCGCCAGTCCCTCTCGCCGAACGCAATCCGCGCCCTCTTCACTTTTCCCGGATGTACTCATAGACGTTCAGGTAATGCCCCCCCGGATGGTTCCAGGAATAATCGTAGCGCATGCCATTGGTTATCAGTTCGCGGAAATATTGGGGATAGCAATACCACATGCCGATGGCCCGCTGCAGCGCCGACTCGACGCCCGGCGCGTTGAAGTCGTTGAAGACATAGCCGTTGCGCTCGGCGTAGGGCCGCTCCGCGTGGTTGGCGTCGAACACCGTATCGGCCAGGCCGCCGGTCGCGCGCACCACGGGCACCGTGCCGTATCTCAGCGCGATCATTTGCGTCAGGCCGCACGGCTCGAATAGGCTTGGCACTACGATCATCTCCGCCCCGGCATAGACCAGGTGGGATAGCTCCTCGTTAAAGCTCAGCTCGATGTGGCAGTCCGGGTTGTCGTTATACTGCTGTTTGAGGCGCCCAAAGTGCTGCCCGATGCTGCCGTCCGGGCTGGTCCCCAACAGCACAAACTGCGTCCCGTGTTGCAGACAGTAATGGATGGCGTGGGTGAGCAGCGGCACGCCCTTCTGCCGGTCCAGCCGGCCCACGTAACAGACCATAGGCTTGAACGCATCCCGCAGCCAAAACCGCTGCCGCAGCGCCTTCTTGTTCTCGTATTTGTCATCGAGCGAATTGATGCCGTATTGGCGAGGAATGTGGCGGTCAACTTCCGGGTTCCAGACCTCGTAATCCACGCCATTGAGGATGCCGCCCACTTTGTTGCGATGAATGTTCAAGGTATGGCCCAAGCCGAAGTTCTGGGTGGTGTTCAGAACCTCCCACGCGTAATGTGGCGAGACCGTGGTGACGAAGTTGGAATACACAATGCCGCCCTTCATCATATTGATGCCGGCGTGGTTGAAATTATCCTGCAAGCGGTCCTGGTGGAAGAAGTAGGCGTGGCGGTTCAGGCCTGTGGCGCGCAGGATATGCTCCCGGGTCACGCCTTGGTGCTGAAGGTTATGGAGCGTGTAGCAAACCCGCGGATGAGTCAGGCCCACATACTTGTAAACCTCATAGAGCAACACCGGCACCAGTCCCGTCTGCCAGTCGTGGCAGTGAATGATCTCCGGGTGCTTGCCGCTCTTGAGCATGAACTCCAGCGCCGCCTTGCTGAAGAACGCGAACCGCTGGTCGTCATCCACCTGCCCGTAGAACGTGCGGCGGTGGAAGTAGTTCTGGTCGGAATGCGGCTCGATGAAGAAGCACTTGCGGCCGTGGACGAAGCCGAAATAGACGCTGCAATGAACCGCGTAATTATACCAGGGCACCCACAGGTCTTTGAAGGCGAGCCGCAGGTCGTAAATCTGGTCATACCGCAGGCAGTCGTATTTGGGCACGATAATCTCCACCGTGTTCCCGCGGATCTCCAGTTCCCGGCTCAGCCCGAACACAACGTCCCCCAGTCCCCCGACCTTGGCCACGGGCGCGCACTCCGACGCGATCATTACGATATACATGTCAGATCTCCCGGTATCTCATGAAAACACAACCACAGATGGACACAGATAAACACAGATAAGAAGGCCACGGAGCCAGATTCTCTCAGGCTGATTTGTGTCCTCACTGGAAGGTGAAGTCGAGCGCGGCGAGTCCAAAGGACCGCTCGGTCCATAGAATCTGTGTTCATCTGTGTCCATCTGTGGTTGTCCTCAATTGTAATGGTTCTATCTTGCGCAGTTTGTCCATGGCCGTATCCAACAGGTAATAGACCTGTTCGAGGTCATCGAATGAGCGATGCACCCACCGGCTTCCCCAATAGAAGTTGCAACTGGTCTCGGCCACGAGCAGATGATCGAACGCGCGCGTGATCAGATGGCGAACCTCCTCTGGGTTAGCCAGCCCGCCCTGGCCCTGGTCGAAACTCCGCTTCAATTGCCAGTAATACTCACTGGCGCGCCGCACCTCATCCCATCCCTTTTTCTGCAAGAGCGATCCGGTCCACTGTGTAAAGTCGCCGCCCCAGTGGTGCTCGGTGTTCCACGCGCCTGGATGCACGTCCACTTCCTCCGTGGGCGGATACTTCTCCAGGTATTGGCTGATGTGGATGGGCATAAACCCAAGCGTTCCCGCTCGGAACCGATCCAAAATGGGCCGATAGAAGAATCCCCAGAAACCGCTCTCGACCTTCGTCGTGCGGAACCAGCCGCCATTCTCGCCGTCCGTCCAGGTGGTCACCAACGCCGGGAAATCGCAGTGCTTGGTCCGCTCATACACCTCGTGCTGGAACCAGCCCGGGTCCAGGCCCGAGAATTGGGCATTGGACAACTCCCGGTCGCGGGGCACCACCACGATTTCTGCCCCGTCGTAACGCGCCCGGTAAGGCCGATAGCGCAGTTCCTCCCACCGCATCTCGCGCTTGGGCTTGATGTAAATGGAATCCACCAGCACGTATCTGTAGCCGTGCCGTTTCAGCAGCGGGATCATATCCATGCAAAAGCCCATCTCCGGCGGCCAGAAGCCCGGGAAACTCTCCCGCCCCAACAGATGCCGCCCCAGCCCCTGCCACCATTCCGTCTGGGCATCCCAGTCGGCCTGGGGGACTAGCGGATAGACCGGGTGATAGAGCCCGCTGCCGAGGAATTCGATGCGCGAGCGGCGATACCGGTCCAGGAAATCCTCGACGTTCACCACGTCCCCGAACGTCTGCCGCACCCCCGGGTCCTCGAGTTGCTTGAGGAGCGTGCCCGAGAAACTCAGGTGCAGTCGGGCCACGTCTTCGTAGCCCTCCAGCATCCGCGTGGGCCGGTCGTAGCACCACAGAATCTGTCGCGCCTCCCAACTCTCGCCCGAGTTGTGCAGCGCCACCAGGTTTCCCAGTGGCTGGTGCATATGCAGCCCCAATGCATGATAAACGTCCTCCATAATAAGTCTCCTGCTCGCGCTCCGCTAGGACTACAAGCTCAATGACCGGCTTCAAGCCCCCGGAGCAGCGGCCGCAAATCAGCTTTTGGCACCGGAGCCTCTTCAACGGTTCCTTCCCCCTCACCCCGTCCCTTTCCCTCTGAGAGAAGGAGAATCCTTGTCCGCTGGTCTCCGAGCAGAGCGCGATCATTATGTGACGCACCGGCCGGCGGCGTTCCCTCTGCCCCGGAGACAGGCTTAAGCTGAGGGGAAAGGGATGTCTGTGCAGCCGCGACGTTCGAAACTTGCTTTGCGCCCTGGAGCATCGCTGGTACCTTTTCAGGCGCCGCTTCGGCGCCGGCGACAACTTCATCCGCCGCCCGCGCAGGCCGGAAGACCAGGATGCTCAAGGGCGGCAGGATGAATTCGGCCGAGCACGGCTGGTTCTGCCAGGGCTTGTCCGCCGCTGTGACTCCGCCGAGGTTGCCCATGTTGCTGCCGCCGTAAACCGACGCGTCGCTGTTCAGCAACTCGCGCCATTTGCCGGGGCGGGGCAGCCCGATCCGGTACCGCAGGCGCGGTACGGGCGTCAAGTTCGCGATCACCACCAGTTGATTGAAGTGCTCGGGGTCCTGGCGCAGGAAGGACACCACGCTGTTCAGGTGGTCCGTGCAGTCAATCCAACGGAAGCCGTCGGTGTCGTAGTCCGATTTCCAGAGGGCCGTCTCCGCCAGGTACAGCTTGTTCAGGTCCTGGACGAACTGCTGCAGGCCGTGATGATACGGCCCGGCCTTCAGCAACCCCCAATCCAGCTCGGCGTTGGCATTCCATTCGGCGGACTGGCCGAATTCCCCGCCCATGAACAGCAGCTTCTTGCCCGGGAACAGCCACTGATACCCCAGCAGCGTCCGCAGGTTCGCGAACCGCTGCCAATCATCGCCCGGCATCCGGCCCAGCAACGAGCGCTTGCCGTGCACCACCTCGTCGTGGGACAACGGCAGGATGAAATTCTCGTGATGGTGATAGAGCATCGCGAACGTGAGGTCGTTCTGATGATACTTCCGATGGACCGGGTCGTGGCTGAAATAACTGAGCGTGTCGTGCATCCAGCCCATGTTCCACTTGAACGAGAAACCCAGTCCGCCCAGATAGGGCGGGCGGGTCACTTGAGGCCAGGCGGTGGACTCTTCGGCGATGGTCATCACGCCCGGGAATTCGGTGTGGGCCAGGTGGTTGAACTTGCGGATGAAATCAATGGCCTCGAGGTTCTCGCGTCCGCCGTATTGGTTGGGGATCCACTGGCCCGGGCGCCGTGAATAGTCCAGGTAAAGCATTGAGGCCACCGCATCCACTCGCAGGCCATCCACGTGATAGCGGTCGCACCAGAACAGCGCATTGGCCAGCAGGAAATTCACGACCTCATGCCGCCCGTAGTTGAAAATCAGTGTGCCCCAGTCCTGATGCGCCCCTTTGCGCGGGTCCTCGTGCTCGTATAGGGCCGTGCCGTCGAACCGGGCCAGCGCCCAGTCATCGCGCGGGAAGTGCGCCGGCACCCAGTCAATAATCACACCGATGCCGGCTTCGTGCAGAGCGTTGACCAGATACTGGAAGTCCTCGGGCGTGCCGTACCGGCTCGTCGGCGCGTAAAAGCCCATCACCTGGTAGCCCCACGACGGGTAGTAAGCATGCTCGGCCACGGGCATGAACTCCACGTGCGTGAAGCCCATCTGCTTCACGTATTGGATCAGCGGCTCCGCCAGCCCGCGGTAGCCCGGGGATTCCCCGGAGGTCTTTTTCCGCCAGGAACCGAGGTGGACCTCGTAAATGCTCAGCGGCGCGCGCAGAGGATCACGCTGCCGCCTCTGCTTCAGCCAGGCCTCGTCCGTCCATGCGAACTTGCGGTTGCCCCAAACGATGGCTGCATTCTTGGGCGCCGGCTCGAAGAAAAAGCCGTATGGGTCCGTCTTCAGGCCAACCTTCCCTTGCGCATTGCGCACCTCGAATTTGTAGTGCGCCCCTTCGCCCACGCCCGGAATGAAGATCTCCCACACGCCCGACAATCCGAGTGGCCGCATCGGGTGGCAGCGCCCGTCCCAGTCGTTGAAATCGCCCACCACGCTCACCCGCTGGGCATTGGGCGCCCAGACCGCGAAGCTCGCGCCGGGCACGCCGTCAATGGTGCGCAGTTGCGCGCCGAGCTTGTCGTATATCCGCCGCTCATCCCCTTTGCCGAAGAGGAACAAGTCCGACTCTCCCAGCGTCGGCAGGAAGGAATAAGGATCGCGCGTGCGGCGCACCCGGCCCTGCTGATCCGTGATCTCCAGGTCATAAGCATAGACGCGGCTCGCCTCGGTCGTTACGCCCTCGAACAGCCCCGCTTTATGCAGCCGCGTTAGTTTGATCGCCGGCATCCGCTTTTCGTGGACAGGCTGGACCTCGATCTTCGCGGCATCCGGCACGAGCGCCCGCACCACCACGCCGGTGCCATCGGCCAGCGTGTGCATCCCCAGCAACTCATGGGGGGTGCGCTGTTTGAGTTCGACTAGTCTCTGGAGTTCAGCTTGGGTCAGGAGCATCGTGCGCACAATCTAGCAGCGGACGGGAGAATTGCACTGCGAAAAGTAATGGACGGAGGGCGAGCGTCCTCGCGAGCCCTGCTTTCGACCCCTCAAGGTCTGAGAAGCCCTCATGCTTTGCAGCATCACAGACGTTAGCCTGCCCGCTTCTACCGAGTCCGCTCACCGTGATTCCAGGCAACCACAGATGAATGCAGACTGGCGCCAATAGCCAGCCCCACGCCTGCACCGGCTTGAAGCATGCGGGCTAAAGGCCGACGATGAAATCAGCCGGCTCCCCCGCTCCCTGCGAGATGACCAAGGCCTGGGGAGGCGTCAAGCTTTGCAGCGTCACAGCGCCCGCGGCGAGCAAGGTTATCCGGCCGCTGGCATCCAGTGCCTTCAACTCCAGTCTGGTCTCGCTGATCCGGATAACTTTCATGTAAACCGGTCCACCCGTGCCGGATGCTTCACGCACCCAGTTGCCCTGCAACTGTTCCAGGCACGATTCCCGTGCCGGCACTGTCGCCCCGACCGGCCCGGCCGCGGGGCTGCAATCGGTTGCGGCGACAGGCGTGTCCTGGGCCGAGGTCCAAGGTTCCGGCCTGGCTGCTGGGGGTCGGGCCGACCGCCTTTCTTTTTGTTCGCAGAAGAACAGAACCGCGCTCACCAAATAAGTCACCCAAAAGACCCCGAAGCATAACGCTGCCAGCAGAAGGACTTGCTGCATGGTCAACTCCACCCTCGCGCCGCGGGCCATGCTGAAGATCACCACCGGGAACACCATCGAGACTGACACCGAGAACCACTTCGCACCCTTGAGCGCCCCCATCATCATCCCCACCAGCACGGCGCACGTAATGGTCCCTAGAAACGTGAACAGCAAACTCAGCAGAACGACACAGAGGGCGATGGCCCCCCAAGCGCCAAGATACCTGCCAGCGTTTCTCATCGCCACCACACTCATGGGGTTTGACGGCACCGCATAAAATCTGCTGTTTGCGCTATGTTAATAAACTAATAGTCCTCGTCAAGCCCTTCCTGCGCTTTTTTCCCTGGCCATCGCCCGGCTCGCCGCCGCCCAAAAGTTTGACACTGACAACCGCCCCCGAATGCGCTTTATTCCCTGCGCCCTTATGCCGAAGCGCACGGATATCCATTCGGTCCTGATCATCGGCGCCGGCCCGATCATCATCGGGCAGGCGTGTGAGTTCGATTATTCGGGCACTCAGGCCTGCAAAGCCCTCAAGGAAGAGGGCTACCGCGTTATCCTGGTGAACTCCAACCCGGCCACCATCATGACCGATCCCGAGTTCGCCGACCGCACCTACCTCGAACCCATCACCCCCGAGTGCCTCGAGAAGATCATCGCTCGCGAAGTCGAGGAAATGAAGCGCATCAAGGCTGGCGGCAAGCTCGTCCTGCTACCCACCCTCGGCGGCCAGACCGCCCTCAACACCGCCATGGCCCTGTTCCGCCGCGGCACCCTCGACAAGTACGGCATCGAGATGATCGGTGCCAACGCCCAAGCCATCGAGCGCGGCGAGGACCGCCAGGTCTTTAAGGACCTGATGCTCTCGATCGGCCTGGACGTGCCCGTCAGCGGCACCGCCCGCAACCCCGAGGAAGCGCGCCAGGTCGCCGAGAAGATCAGCCGCTTCCCGCTCATCATCCGCCCCGCCTTCACCCTCGGCGGCACCGGCGGCGGCATCGCCTACAACCGCGAGGAGTTTGAAGAGATGGCCAAGCACGGCCTCGAATTCTCGCCTGTGTCCGAGATTCTCATTGAGGAATCCCTGCTCGGCTGGAAAGAGTTCGAGATGGAGGTCATGCGCGACCGCAACGACAACTGCGTCGTCATTTGCTCGATCGAGAACTTCGACCCCATGGGCGTTCACACCGGCGATTCCATCACTGTCGCCCCCATCCAGACGCTCACGGACAAGGAATTCCAGATCATGCGCGACGCCTCCTTCGCTGTCATCCGCGCTGTCGGCGTCGAGACCGGCGGGTCTAATATCCAGTTCGCGGTGAACCCCGACAACGGCCGCATGGTCATCATCGAGATGAACCCCCGCGTGTCGCGCTCCTCAGCCTTGGCGTCCAAGGCCACCGGCTTCCCCATTGCCAAAATCGCCGCCAAGCTCGCCGTCGGCTATCTGCTGGACGAGATCAGGAATGACATCACCCGCGAGACCCCCGCCAGCTTCGAACCCACCATTGACTACGTCGTGACCAAGGTGCCTCGGTTCGCCTTCGAGAAGTTCCCTCAAGCCGACCCCACGCTCAACACCCAGATGAAGAGCGTCGGCGAGGCGATGGCCATTGGCCGCACCTTCAAGGAATCCCTGCAGAAGGCCCTGCGCTCGCTGGAGATTGGGCGCTACGGCCTCGGTGGCGATGGCCGACCCTGGCGCATCGGCGAGAAGGTCTATGGCGACCGCGACCTCCTCCCGCGCGAAGTCATCGCTCCCAAGCTGAGCGTCCCCAACGCCGAGCGCGTCTTCTTCCTCCGCCACGCCCTGCGCGCCGGGTTCACCATCGAAGAAATCTTCCAGCTTACCAAGATAGACCGCTGGTTCCTGACCCAGATCAAGGAGATCGTGGACTTCGAGGAGGAGTTGGTGGAATCCGCGACCGCAGAGCATTGACCCTTCCCGGCCTCCAAAGAAGCGCCCGTGCGAGCCTCATCGCGCCTCGCGCCTCAGCGGTTTCCAGGACGACCTCCGGACTTCACCCCGGCGCGCGCTGGGCCAGGAATCCCGTCGCTGTCCTTCGTTGATTCCTGCTCCTTCTGCGGCGTCGCTGTGCCCACCCGCAACGCCTGCACCCATTCATTCGTGCCCACAAACAGCCCCTCGGGAAAGCGGCGATAGGACAGTATTTCATCGTAAATCGTCCCCGACTGGAACAGGTTTAATCCCATCCCCGCCAGGTACTGCAACCGCAGGTTCCGGTCGCCGTTGATTTCTGCCCGCGCCAGCCAGGGCCGTAGATCGCTCGCTTGGCCCGCGTACGTCGCCAGCAGGCTGTACGCCGACCGGAACCCCGCATCCCGCAGCGACCGTGACACGCCTTCGTAATTCGCCTGGTTCAGCCGCCGTTGTATCCGCGCCAGGTCTATCTGCAGCGGCCCCGCCTGCCCCAGCAACACCACGTCATAACCTCCCCCGGCCACCTCGTTCCCCCACACCGTGCCGTTTGGGAACACCGCAAAGAACGTCGCGAGCTCGCTCTTCACCGCGGCCGGATTGCTTTCGTAGAGCGGCACCCACTGCGCCACCAGCCCGCCCGGGTTCAAATGCCCCTTGACCGTCTCGAAATACTCCTTCGTGTAAAGGGTCGCCGCGCCTTTGACCCAGGGATGGATCGGGTCCGAGGTGATGATGTCGAACTTCTCGCGCGTCGTCGGCACGAAGTGCCGCGCATCGTCGTAGACCACCTCCGCTCTCGGATTGTGCACTACATCGTAATTCTCTGCCGTAAAATACCGAGCCACCACCCGGGGAATCAGCGGCTCGATCTCGCAAATCACAATCCGCTCCACCCCGGGATGCACCGTGAAAGAACCCGCCGTCACGCCCGCGCCGCACCCGACCACCAGCACCGCGTGCGGGTTCGGGTGCAGTAGCGCGGGCAAATGCCCCAGCATCCGCTGCACGCGCATGTCGCGCGCGTCGGTGGAAGCTTCCACCTTGCCGCTCACGTGAAAATTCCGCACGCCGCTGCTCATTTGGCTGACCGCGACCGACGCGTTCATCCCCTCGCCCACGTACAGGTTCGTCCCCCAGTCCGTCTTTGTCGGCAAGTACCGTCCGTAGGCCACCAACTCCCAAGGCACCTTCGGCACCTCCCGAGCCAAGAGCCACACCCACCCTAGCGCCACCGCCACGGTTGCCGTGGCGAACAGGGTGCCACGGATGCCTCGCCCGCCTGCGGCACGCAATCCCGGGACCCAAGTAACCAACCCCGCCAGCGCGCAAAGCCCAATCAATACCCTTTGAACCTGCTGGGTCCCCAGCCATTGGATCAGCACGAGGCTGCACCCCAGTGCTCCGGCAATCGCCCCGAATGTGTTCGCCGCATACACCCGGCCCACCAATCGCCCCGGGTCTTGCCCTGCCTTGGCCGCCGCTGCCAGCGCTAGTGGAAAACTCGCGCCCCATAAACACGTCGCCGGCAAAACCGCCCAGGCGCACCGGACCAAATCGAGCTGAAAGCTGACCCAGGGATTCCGCGCCAGCGAGGGATCAATCGGCCAATACGGCAGCGACTTGGCCAGCAAATACGCCGCCAGCGCGATGGCCCCAACCAACAGCATTTGGCAAACGCCCAACGCCGCCCGCGGACGCGCTGTCCGGCGCCCCGCCGCCGACCCGATGCCGCTACCGAGCCCCAGGCCCACCAGGAAGACCGCCAGGATAATCGAGAACGTATAAACCGTCGCCCCTAGCATCAGCGATAAGAACCGCGTCCAGACTACCTCCGCCCCCAGCGCGCTCGCTCCTGAGAGCGCGATGGCCACATACACCGCCCACCTCCCGTCGGAGCGAAGAGCGCCAACTCCGCTCGTGGTCGGCCTCGCCCCGAGCCCCGTGTCACCGGTCCCGACGTTCGTCGGCGGATCTTGGGCTTCGCATCTCTTTCGCATCTCGGCCCCCGGCCCCTGGCTTTCAAACGCCGACGCCAGTCCGAACGCCGTCACCGCCACCGCCCCATTGATCGTCACCGCCACATACGTTGCCACGCCCATATCATGCAGGCGTAACAGGTAAAAACCCGCCAGCAGACAACCCACCGCCGCCCCGGCGATGTTCCCCCCATAAAAGAACCCCAGCCAGGAGACCCCTTGACGCGTCGTCTCCACCCAGCGCGAGATCGCCGGCAACGTGGCCCCCATCAGCATTGTCGGCGGCAGCAAACAGACGCCGCACACCGCCCCCCGCAGCAGCATCCCCGACAGCCCATGCCCCGCCACCGCTACATAAAGCCGCCCAATCAATGGCACCAGCAACAGCACCGCCACGCCGCACACGCCAATGGCGGCTTCGATGCAGCCAAACACCCGCAACGGATGCCGCCGCGGCGAGACCACGCGCGCCAACGCCAAGCTCCCCAGGCACATCCCGCCCATGAAGGTGCCCAGCAGCACCCCGAGAGAAACCGCCGACGACCCAATCACCAATTCCAGCATCTGAAACCAGACGATCTCATAAACCAGTGCTGCACAACCGCTTCCGGCAAACAACCCCAGCAGGGGCACGAATCTCCATGCATCCCTGCGCCCGTTCTCGTCCTCGTCCTCGTCCTCGTGCTCGAAGACCGCCGCAAAGCCGAGCACGAGCACGAGGACGACGACGAGCACGAAGACTCCAGGCCATTTTCCAAACACGCCCTCTGTCAACGCTTCCCTCATGGCCCAGCCTGGGGTTTTCGTAAATGGACGATCGTCGCCCCCCAGCCCCCGTATTGCGGATGGTCCAGGGTGAACGACGCGACCTCGGGGTGTTTGGACAGGATCGAGTGAACGGTGCGCCGCAGGTTGCCGATGCCTTTGCCGTGAATAATGCGCACCTGGAAGATGCCGCGCTCGCGGCAGGCCGCCAGGTAGTCCGGCACCAGGTCCTTGAGCTCACGCGGGCAGAACGTGTGCAAGTCCAGCACGCCGTCAATGGGCAGTTGGATGGGCTCGTCCATCGCTCTCCAAGCTACTCGGTGCGGGCACGGTATGTCACTACGCGTCTGTCCGGAAAAGCGTAAAGGTGTCACCGAATGATCAACAGACCCCGCTTTGCTCGCCATTTCTGCATCCTGCCTTCTACCTGGACTTTCTGCTTTCTGCTTTTGCTTTGCAGTGGCTTTGCCCGGTTATTCCGCACTCGCCCCAGGGTGTTCATAATAAGTCTTCCGAATACAGCTCGCCTCCCGCGCTTCCCTCGGGGTGGTCTGGGGGCACCCTGGACATACCCTGGACATGTCCTGGTACCATAGAACCCCCTCAAACCCCCGTTTTCGATCAGCCAAGCTTATCCAACTCGCTTTTCAGCGGCATTGCCGCGGCGGAACGATTCAGGTGCGCGGCAGACCTCTGGTCGGTGGATGCACGGAGCCTTCGGCTCTGTGGAACTTGCAGTCGCTGTGTCCAAGACAGTTTCTGGCCAATGCAGAACCCGGAGCACTCTTTGGGCCGTTTCGGGCGGGGGGTGCTTCTCTGGCCCCCTATTCCTCCAACCCTGCACCAGACCGTGCCGCGGGCCCCACCGGAGTGTCACCGTAGCACCTCTGATCGGGGATCAGAGGTGCTACGGCGAGGCTCCCCTGAGACTACGGAGGGATGCGAGCTTGGTGAAAAAGGAGCCCGGGGTGTTGGGGGAGGCTGGGGAATGGCAGTATTTGTAGCAAAAGTGGAGATAAAAGCGCACCCATTTGTGGGCGTCAGGGCGCTGAGGTGCCGGCACCGGGCCCCGGCCGAGCCGCCGCTCAAAGGCCGTCGCTATCTCTGCGGGAACCTGCTGCATGGCAACGTTTATGGCTGATACCGCGCGCTTCCGGGGGGCTGTTGGCGACTGTGGAACCGGGGTCTGAGGGCAGCAAGCGGAAAGAACGCTCGAATCGGCTTTACAGCGGAACCGGCGTCGCGTAAGAAGGCTGCCGATTAACGGAAAGGCTTCATCAGCGGGGAGGAGCCGTTCGCATATCACCCCAAAATGGGGAGATATGCAGACCTGCATAATCACTTGTTGGGCCTCAACGTGGGGGAGGCCTCGATTGGGTAGGCCAGAAAACCCGTGAATCAAGCACTTAGGCAGGCCAGAGCCAGTGGTCGAAGGCACCTCCGCCTCCTGTGCTTGCTCCTCGCCATGCTCTTCGCCCTGGTAGCCGCACCGCTAGCTATATGGTGTCTGGTCCCCTCCCATCGGCAGCCTTCCTTCCAAGGCCAGACGGCTTCCTGGTGGTTTGCCAAGATCGCAAGCCCGACGAATCCCTGGCCCATGCAGTACATTTGGCTCGAACCGGCGTCCGCCTCCGATTCCCGTGCGGGGGTGTTCCGGCACGACCTTGATGCCTTTCACAAAATGGGACCGGACGTGGTGCCGTATTTGTTAAGAAGGCTGCAGGATCGCCGTGGCGACTCAAGTCCAATCTATCAATGGTTCTATGCTCGAATGCCTGTTTGGGGCCGACGGTACCTCCCGCCCCCACGAAATGCCGAGCAGGTGCGTCGGACGGGGGATCTGATTCTGAAACAATTGGGTCCGGACGCATATCCAGCGGTGCCGGAGTTGATTGGCATGCTGAAGAAAGGCGACCTCAGGGAACAACACGAGGCGGTCGACATTCTCAAGGAGATCGGATTGTCGGCGAGCAACGCCCTGCCCGCCTTGGGAGGCATTCTGAGGGGCAACAATCCTTACCTTCGTGTGGTAGCTGCAGATGCGATTCGTCGTATCAACCCTTCCGGGACTGAAGAAATGCTTCAAGTTTATCGGGAAGCGCTCCAGAGCAAGGACAAGGCAGTGCAGATGGCTGCCATCGGTTCGCTTTGGGAAGCAACGCGACAGCCAGAACTGGTCATTCCTGCGCTCACAAGCATGCTGGGCGACCCAGTGTCAGGAACCGTCGCATGCACGATTCTTAAGCAGTGCGGCCCGAACGCCAGTAACGCTGTCCCTGCCTTGCTCCTGCAGTTGGCTGCACCGAGCTTGGAGTTGAGAGTTGCCGCGGCTGCAGCCCTGACCCACGTTGATCCACACGCTGAGACGCGCAAGGTCGAGGCCACACTCGCTGCGGGGAAAGCAGCCGGGCTTTTGATAGGCGGGCTCGAATACGACGCGCCTGGACATTAATTTCGAAGGATGGCATGAACGAGCCCAACCACACCATGCAGCGGATGGGAGCCAGCCGTTTAGCCCAGCCACAATGCGGGAGTCCTTGGTGGCTGGCTCCCACCGCTGATGGTGGTCGTTCGGCGAGGTCCGCTTGCTTTTGAACTTGCCGTCTGAAAACAGGGTCGAACCCAACATGAATCCAGGTTCCATTCGCAAGAACGCATTCACGTTGATCGAGATGCTGGTCGTCGTGGCCATTATCGCCATTCTGTTTGCCCTGCTATTGCCGGTGCTCAGTAAAGCCAAAGCCAGCGCGAAGCGAACAACTTGCCTAAACAACCTGCGGCAAATCAATCTTGGCACTCGCATGTATTGCGATGACTCAAACGACGTAACTCCAGGCAGTGTTGGGGCCAGCACCAATGCGCCTTGGATTGCTTACAAAGAGCTCATGAAGCAGTACGTCGGCTTGCATGGAACGTCCTCGCGTCAAGACAGGCTCTTTGCCTGCCCCGCCGATAAATTTTACTATGACTGGGTGCGCGGATATGTATCTGAGAGCCATCACGATCAATCCAGGTTCGATTACTCCAGTTATACGTTTAATTCGATGAACCTGGCGGTCTTGCCCACCGACTTTATCCCCGGAAGGCCGATCCAGTGGCCAGGCGTCGGAGGCCGGAAACTGAGTTCGATTAAGCATCCCTCCCGAACCATCCTGATTGCGGAATCACCAGCCTTCTATCCCTATTCCTGGCATGAGCCAAAGCCCTACCAACCCGGTGGAGTGCAACCTCACGGAATCGCGTTATTTAACGATGCCAAGAACGTGGTCAGTTTCGCGGACGGTCATGTGGCGTGTATCAGAATCTACTGGGGCAACATCGTCACAAATGGTGGTTTCATGGCGTGCTATTATGATCCGCCGGACACCTATGACTACCAGTGGAGCGGGGACTAATGGTTGGAATGAACTTCTTCGCCGAACAAAATCACTCGAGCGAACGCGGGCGGGCCATGTCAGTTGCCAATGCGGACGCGCTGGGCCGCCCGCGTCGCTCAGTTCTGCCGTTAGGCGCGACAAACATGAAGAAGGACGTCGTTCCAAAACCGAAACCCAACGGACCTCTCGGCGTTCGTGGTAGTGTCTGGCTGATGCTCCTTGGGGGCTTACTGGCCTGCCTCGTTCTCATTAAAATGTCGGTGCATCACACACAACCTGTGCCGCAAGCGCCACCCTCGGAGGCTGACCACGCGGTCCGGCGCGACCCGCTAAGGGCACCGGGCGCTCAGCTGCCGGTACATGAGTTGGCGCAGCCCCTGTCCCCCGAGTTGAATCCGAATCAGACTTCCATACAGCAGATGCAAGAGCGGTTGCAGCAAAAGAGGGACACCGAGACAAATGGCATCGCGGACCCTGCTGAGCAACAGGTGCTCGAGCGATTGAGACAGAGGAGAGAGCGCGAGGCCACCAATAGAACGCTGGACCCCGCTGCGCAGCAGGTGCTCGATCGCCTACAACAGAAGAGGGAGACTGAGACAAACAGTAGTGGAAGATGAAAGTCCTGGCGCCTAACTTTTGCTGGAGCGGATGCGCCGATTGCGCGCCTGTTTGCATTCCTACGTCAGCGGCGGCGCACCGCTCAGCGCCGCGTTAAACTACATCGCGCATGAAGAAAGATGCTTGTCCAAAGTGTGGTTCCACCAAACGAGAGCGTGGCGAAATCTCCCAAAAGGGGAGCTTGTGGGACGTTCGGTTCATGCCGAAGACTTCTTTCGGACTGAGCCCCAAGAAGAAGATTGCGGCCTTGGCCTGTTCATCGTGCGGCTACATTGAGCTGTTCCTTGTTGACCATGACGAGGCAGAGGCAGTTTAACAAGTCGGTGGAGACGAACCGCCGCCCCGCTTCTCCGCTCGGCGCTGGGCGGCAGTTCGGGCGCGCCATTCACGCTCTACCGTCTCTGTCGGCGGCGGTCGCTCAGCTCTGCCGCTAGCGAGCAGGCCCTTTACCGGGGGCAAGAGAGATGAACGACATCAAATTACACTTGTGGTTGTCAGCGGTGGGAGTCCTGGTCGGTTCAGTGCTCAGAATGACGCCCCGCAGTGCCATCGCCGCTGCAGCCCTGAACTTGATCCCAGCAGTCGGTTGGTACGTTGGTGCGGGCGCCACCTGAAGGGATCCCAAATGCATGCTCGGGGTGAGCATGATTGCTTTCGGCACACCGGTAGCCTTGCTATATTCTTATCACGCCATCCGCTCTCCAAAATTCAGCGCTTTGGCGGGCTTCTCCTTGTTCACAGCTCTGATTTTCACATTGCCATTCCTATGGTTTCTGGTGATGTGGATTGTCGCCATATTTCGATGATAATGCGTTCAATGGACGAGAAATCGCCCGCTAACCACAGCATTGAGCGGATGGGAGCCAGCCGTTCAGTTCAGCCTGTATTCGTTGCCCGATGGCGGCTGGCTCCCACCGCTCATGCGGGGCGTTGTGCCACCTGAACGCACCATGCCCAATCGCCGGCTATCGAGGTTCCGACTGAAAGTCTCGCTGGTCCTGCTCAGCATGGGCGGTTTCGCCTTCCTTGTCCTGCTGGCTCTCGGTGAGCATGTTCTCGGGCTAATCTCGCTCGGCGCGGCGGTGGTGGGCGTCCTGATGGGAAAGAACCGACTGGTGTGCCCCAATTGCGGCAAAGCGCAGCTCGCCATCGGGGCCGAAGTGAAGTGCTGCTCCCGCTGCGGTACATCCTATTTTGTAGAGCCCCCGGCGGAAGCGTGAGTCCTCACTATTGACACAGCGGCAGCACCTCCTGCGCTTGCGGATGCGTTTGGGGTTGCTCGTTCAACAGGTTGGAAACGTAAGTCCAAGTGCCCATATGTCAGCGCTGGGTGAAATAGTGACACTTGCAGGTAACCGAGACTTTATGTTGACGCCTATGTGAAACATGTTATGCTTGGGCCATGAGAACGATCACGATTCGAGATTTGCGGCAACGCTGGCCCGAGGCGGAGGCGGCGTTGCAGGCCGAGGACGAAATCATCGTGACGCGCGATTCCAAGCCGGTGGCCAAGCTGGTGCGCGTGACGCAGGGTGAGACCAAACGTCAACGCTGGACCCCCGAGGAGCACCGGAGGTGGATCAAGAAGGTCTTTGGCAAGAAGGTTTTCCCCAGCAGTGATGAGCTACTGGCGGCGGCCCGGGCGGACCGAAAACTGACCTAAGCCCGATGATCTACACCGACACGAGTTGCCTGCTCAAAGTGCTTCGTCCCGAGCCGTTGAGCGAAGCGGTCTGGAGCGCGATCGCCAGAGAGGCCTCAGTCATCGTCTCGGTGCTGGCGGAACTGGAAACGTTGGTGCAATTGAAAGCGGAGTGGACCGGAGGGATGCTGAGCCGAAGCCAATGGCGGCAGGCCGAGACGCGGTTTGGCGTGCTGAGGAACCAGCCACCCTTCGAGTTTCGCGCTTTGCCGGCGGCGGTGTTCCAAACGGCTATGCGCCAGCACCGGAATTCCGGCGGCGAACATTGTCGCTCCCTGGATCGGTTGCACCTGGCTGCGATGGAAGAATTGAAGGTTTCACGCTTGATGACACACGATGAGCGACAGGCCAAGGCGGCCGTCGAAGCGGGGTTTGAAGTCGTCCGCCCAGGCCGGGCTTGAACCGGTCTAAAATCGCCAATCTCGGACGGGGTCGAAGGGAACAATGCAGCACCCTAAGCCACCCTGAACTCGAATCCGAGCGATTCGGCTCGCCGCGGTGAGCCTGAAATTCGGTGCGGCGCCGCCTGAGGCCCGAACTTGCCGGATGAACCGGCAAGAACCATCGCCGGGTGTTGCCGCGCAAGCGTCAGTCCGCACTCGCGTTAGTCCAGCCACAATGGGCCGGCGTGGTGATTTCCTTGGCACGGACCTCGGCCATGTGGCAGCATCTGTTAAATATGATGAGCGGATGGAAGAATGAACCTGAACTGGTCGGATGTCATGAACCGCAAGGCTTTGCTTGATCTCTATTTCGTTGAAGCCCGCGCGAGGCTGATAGACCTGGCGGCGTTCCTGGACCGGCTGGAGCGGGCCGAGGGGGAAGGCGATTTTCGCCTGGTCGCCCTGACGCAGGCCCTCGCCCAACTCGACCGGCCCGGAGCCAATCGGGCCGAACGCGTGCTGCTTGAATTGAGCGATCCGACCGCCGAGCCAATCCCGGCGGCAACAACCAAAGCGGCCTGCGGGGCCTGGCCGGGCAAAGCGTGAATCCTTCGTTGCGCGGTTGCATGAGTCACACTGCGACAATGGCCAGCGGCGCGCAGAACCTGTGTAACGCTGTGGCCTTGTGACTTCGTAACCTTGTAACCTTTCACCACGGCGATGCGCTACATCGAACCTCACGCCCACATGGTCAGCCGGGTGACCGATGATTATCGGGCCATGACGGCCGCCGGTTGCGTGGCGGTGTGCGAGCCCGCTTTTTGGGCCGGGTTTGACCGCAGCGCGGCGGCGGGCTTTTATGATTACTTCAGCCAGTTGACCGAGCATGAGCCGCAGCGGGCGGCCAAGTTCGGGCTGCCACATTTTTGCTGGCTTTGCATCAACCCCAAGGAGGCGGAAGACGTGGCGCTGGCCCGGGAAGTCGTTGCGCTCATTCTGAAGTTCCTGGAGCGGCCCAATGTGCTGGGCCTAGGCGAAATCGGCCTGAACAAGAACTCGCGCAACGAGCTGGCGGTGCTGGAACTGCACGTGGACCTGGCGGCCCGCTATGAGCAGCTCATTCTTGTCCACACCCCGCACTTGGAAGACAAGCTCAAGGGCACGCGGCTCATCCTGGAGGTCCTGCGCAGCGACCGGCGCATCCGCCCGGAACGCTGCATCATTGACCACGTCGAGGAACACACCGTCCGGATGGTCCTGGAGGCGGGTTTCTGGGCCGGGATAACGCTCTATCCTGAGTCCAAATGCACCGCGGCCCGGGCGGTGGACATACTCGAGCTTTACGGCCCCGAACGCCTCTGGCTGAACAGCGCTTGTGACTGGGGCGTGAGCGTCCCGCTGGCGGTCCCTTACGCCGCGCTGGAAATGCGCCGGCGCGGCCATAGCGCGGCGGCAATCGAGCGTGTGATTTACGAGAACCCGCTGCAGTTTCTGAGCCAGTGCCCGAAGTTCATGCTGCCGGAGTCCTGAGGCGGGGTCCGAATGATCCGTATCTTCTCCGTCCTGGGGCGGATCTCCAACTGGCCGACAGTGTGGTCCAACTGCCTGGCGGCCTGGCTGCTGGGCGGCGGCGGCTCGCCGGGACGCCTGGCCGTGCTGTGTCTTGGGGCGACACTCCTCTACACCAGTGGCCCGGTTCTGAACGATGCCTTCGATACGGAGTTTGACCGCGCGCACCGTCCCGAGCGGCCCATCCCGTCCGGGAAGATCAGCGGGCGTCGGGTATGGATTCTCGGGAGCGCTTTGTTGGGTTTTGGGTGGCTGGTCATCGCCTCGCTCGGAATGGCTCCAGCCCTTGTGGCGTTGGGACTGGCCGC
>Ga0074044_10001521_pt1 | contig 20864 bp, 18 predicted proteins | sample BogForMeECP23OM1_FD_94443 | JGI IMG/M metagenome (GOLD analysis project Ga0074044, IMG submission 94443) | Bog forest soil microbial communities from Calvert Island, British Columbia, Canada - Bog Forest MetaG ECP23OM1 | ecosystem: Environmental > Terrestrial > Soil > Wetlands ...
AGATTGCCGTAGATGGGCAGGCCGCCCTGATCTTTGGCAAAAGCCTGCCCGATCCAGTGTGGAAGCTCCAAGAGACCGACATGGCCGGCGAGTCCGAAATAATGTTTTCCTGTGGCATCCTTAAGACAAAATATTCCAAGCAGCGCAGCGATTACACCTCCCAGCAACCCCCAGCGACGGAACACCGCGTAATGCGTCGCCATAAATGAGGCAATCAGCGCCATGCCATAGCCGGCCATGATGGCGACGATTCCGTGGGAAGTGATAAAGAACACCTTGTTCAACTCCGCCGACTGGCGGTCGGGCGATGTGTTCATGAGAACCATCAACAGCACACCGATGCAAAAGTAAATGGCGCCGAGACCGATGATCCAGGAGCGTTCGCGTTTCTGCATCTTGAAGAAAAACAAAACCGGCACCAGTGCAACAAACACCAAAACCCAGTTGAACTCGCTGGCGATATCGCTGACCAGAATGCCGAGCTGCATGACGAAGCGACCCGGATCATGAATCACATCCGACGGGCTGGCTTTTTCATACTGGCCGCGGCTTAACGCGTGAAAAAATCCCTCGACCGTGCGCGGATAACCCCATTGCATCGGCGGATCGGTCATGCCTGCAATCGGTTCGTAAAAATAGAATGATGCGCCGAGGACCCAGAGAATTCCACAGGCGAGTACGACCAGCCACGCCAATCCCAGTTTCCGTAAATCCCATTGCAGCTTGATGAACGCCACGAGGGCCACCAATGCAAGCAGCAAAAAGAAAGCTCCCTGACTCAAGGCAAGTCCCAACAACAGGGCAGATGCCGTCAATAGTCCATCGCAGCAAAATTCCTTGAAGGTTTCCCTGGTGAGAACCGCAAGCCAGAAATAAGCGGCGATCGAGCCGACTCCAACCGTGTAGTAGATGACCAGCACCATCTGGGCAGTGTCGAGCATGTTGGTGAAGTGTGCGTTATTGGCCATCAGCCCCAGCACGAATAAAATGCCATTGCCAAGGAAGAAATGGCGGCCAAGCCGGGGTTGGGTGGCAGCGACCGCGACTTCAATGCCCATTGCCGCGACCAGCAGGGTCTGGTGAATGGTGGCGCAGATGCCAAAGAAAAACATTGCGGTGTAAAGGTAGCGTCTCTGGTGCGGGGCATAAATCCACCTCAGAATACAGAGCAGAACTATCATCATCCAAGGCAAGCCGAAGGGGGAAATTCGATTGATGGCGACCGACTCGCTCCACATGACGCTCCCGAGGCCCAGCAGCAGGCCCGCGACAGTTCCTGAAACCACGCAGATGATGTTTTCCCATTGGCCGGCAATGTTCCTCAGTTCTTCAATTCCTTCCATGAACATGCTGCTGCCCCGTGAAACCAGGAAGGCAACCAGGCCGCAAGCCAGGGCGGCGGCGGTCGCTTCACCCACTTCCACGCGCCACGCCACGTTGCCAACCAGCAACAGCTTCGTCCAAAGCCAGGAATAGATCGCCCAGAAAGGATAACCCGGCGGATGGGGAATGCCCGCGTAGAAAGAGCCGGTGCATAATTCGCCGGAGTCCTCCAGAGTTTGCTCCGGCGCCAACGTCAGAAAATAAACGGTCCAAATCACCGCAAAGGTGATGATCAGTGCCAGCCAGTCTATCTTACGGAAGAGCGGAGGCACCCGCACGGGTGCCGGTGGAGGCGTCCTGGCGGCAGGCGACGGCTTCACCGCCTGGCCCTTGGCGTTCTTCAGTTTTTGCTTTTCCATTGTTGAGGTCAGTCGTTTGGTTTCGTGAACGGCGTAAAACGAATAGTAGAAGTGGAACCAATGCGGTTTGTCCATCCCAAAGTGGCAAGCAAAATATTGTGCTCGATCTGCGGCGAGCGACCGGTCAGGTAAGCGACCGAACCGGGATTTCTCATCATCATGGCGACCCGGGGATCGTGATGGGTTGAGGCGGCGGAAATGTTGTTTTCCTGTTTGAAGACCATCATGGCCAGCAGCAGGCAGACGGTCGCTGGCGCGAGCCAGTTGAAGGCCATGACCGGTGCGGGTCTGGCGTGCGGCGTTGGAAAAAGCCGCCGTTTAATTCTCGCCGAGGGACGGCGCGGTTCCCATGAATTTAATTGGGTCTCCAGCCAGTTCGTCTCTTTCATACGTTGTCCTTTCCAAACAGAGTTTGATCTTTTGCAAACCGTAGCGGTATCGGCCGGCGGCGGTGTTTGGCGAAATGTCCAGCACCTCGCCAATTTCGTCGAACGTGCAGCGATGCCAGATTTTCAACACAATCACTTCGCGCTGTTCCACCGGCAGTTTGGCGAGGCAATGCATCGCGGCGCGCTCCGCCGGACTTTCCGCCGGGCCTTTCTCAAACCACCGGCGCGCCTCCAGTTCGCGCGTCAACCGCCGCCACAAAGAGCGCCGGTAATTCCGCGCGCGATTTCTGAAGCTGCGCACGCAGTAATGTTCAAGCGTGACGGGAGGTTCTGGTCTTTGCAGAAGCGCGAGGAAGGTTTCCTGCAAAACATCCTCCGCTTCGCCGTGGCTAAGACCCAGCGCGCGGCCATAGAGAATCAACTCCGCCGCTTTCTTCGTGTACAGATTTTCGCGCCAATCACTCACGATTTCAATACATAGACACCGCCAGCGGGGAATTTGTATAATTTTTTTTGGGTGGCATCAAACGCTCAACGCCAAACATCGAATTCCCAATGGATTGCGCCATTTGGACGTTCGATGTTCGATGTTCAATGTTTTCCTTTTCGACTCAGCCCCAGCCCAGCCAACGCCCGCCGTGCCAGGTGATGAATGCCAGAATCCAGGCCAGAGCGCTCATGTAAAGCCACTGGAACACCGGCCATTTCCAGGAATTCGTCTCCCGCCGCACCACCACCACCGTGCTTGCGCATTGCAGCGCAAAGACGTAAAACACCATCAACGTGACGGCCAGCAGCGGTGTGTAAAGCGGCGACCCGTCCGGTCGCGTTTGCATCCGCAAGGTCTGGGCCAGCGCCTCCTTGCCGGACCCGGATTCGTCGGCGCTGCCGACGTTATAGACCGTGGACATTGTGCTTACGAATACTTCGCGCGCGGCAAACGACGTAATGATGCCGATGCCCATCTTCCAATCAAAACCCAATGGCGCGATGGCCGGTTCGATGAAATGCCCCATCCGGCCGGCGAAACTATGGCGGAGTTTTTCGCCCGCGAGTTCGTTTTTTGTTGGCTGAACCGTTGAATCGTTGAGCCGTTGAATTGTTGAACCAGCCTGCTGCATTTCCGGTTGAACGGTTGAACGGTTGAACGATTCAACATTCGTTTTTGGATACGTGGCCAGAAACCATAGCAGAATATTGATGCCCAAAATCACCGTGCCCGCGCGCCGCAGGAAAAGCCGGGAACGGTCCCACATGTGCCTCAGCACAACACGCAACAACGGTCGTTTATACAACGGCAGCTCCATGATCAGCATCGGCGTTTCGCCTTTGAGCAGCGTTTTCTTGAACAGCCACGCCATCAGCAGCGCCACCACCGTGCCGAGCAGATACATCGCCAGCATCGTCAGACCTTGCAGCTTCAACCAGCCCAGGATTTTTAGGTCGGGAATGCACGCCGCAATCAGCAGTGTGTAAACCGGCAATCGCGCCGAACAACTCATCAAGGGCGCGACCAGAATCGTCACCAGCCGGTCCTTCGGCGTTTCAATCGTGCGCGTGGCCATGATGCCGGGAATGGCGCACGCGTACGAACTCAGCATCGGGATGAAACTTTTGCCGTGCAACCCGACCTTGCTCATCAGCCGGTCCATCAAAAACGCCGCGCGCGCCATGTAACCCGTGTCTTCCAGAAAACCGATGAACAAAAACAGCAGCAGGATTTGCGGCAGAAAAACAATCACCGCGCCGACACCGGCAAGCACACCGTTCACCAGCAATGAGTTCAAATCGCCGGGTGGAATCAGTTTGCCGACCGCGCCGCCCAGCCAATCCACTGCCGCCTGCAATGCGTCCATCGGCACCTGGGCAAAAGTGAAAATGCTTTGAAACATCAGCGTCATGATGCCAATGAAAATCAGCGTGCCCCAGATTTTGTGCGTGAGCACGCGGTCCAATTTGTCGCTGAAGGTTTCACCCGGCGGCGCGATCTCGAAGGTGACGGCCTGGTGGATTTCCGCGATGCGCGCGTATCGCCACACAATGGGGGCCCCGCGCCAGTCTATTCCGTGCGTTTCGAGCCGCTTTCGGGCGGCGGCCACGGCATCCTGAATTTTTTGCGGATAATGCTCCTTGCTCGAGGCCAGCGCTTTTTCATTGCTGAGCAGCAGCAGCGCCTCCGCGGTGGCCTGCAATCGCCGTTCCTGAAAAGTCCCGGCCAGCAAGCCGGCCAGCCCGGTGGCTTCAATCCGAAACAATCCGGGCAACTGGCAAAATCCAACCTGGGAGGGACGGCGTGCCGCCGTCCCTGAAATTTTTGGGCCGGCAACCGGCCGGCCTTCCCAATCGGAATTGAGCGTCGAAATGATTTTACGCTTGAGATCGGGAACCCCCTGACCGGTGCTGGCCACGACGGGCTGGACGGGAACGCTCAGTTCCGCAGCGAGTTTTTCGGCGTCAATGCGTTGGCCGTTGACTTCGGCCACGTCCACCATGTTCAGCGCGATGAGCGTGGGATGGCCCAGTTCGACGACTTGCGTGGCGTAATACAGATTCCGCTGAAGGTTTGAGGCGTCCACGACCACCACAATCAAATCCGGCGGCGGCAATTCGGGGAGGCGGTTGAGCAGCACATCGCGCGAAATCTGCTCGTCCAGCGAATTTGGGCTGAGGCTGTACGTCCCGGGCAAATCGAGAACGCGGATGTCCGCTTTCGGGGGAGCGCCGAGTAATTTACCCTCCTTGCGCTCGACGGTGACACCGGCGTAATTGCCGACCTTGGCGCGCAGACCGGTGAGCGCATTGAACAAGGTCGTCTTGCCGCTATTCGGATTGCCCGTCAGGATGACATAGGGGTGACGAGCGACAGGCGTCGGGTGCCGGGGCCGGGGAGGTGCAGAACCCGGCTCCGACTTTTCGGTACTGCCGGAATCGGGGTTGGTCCTAGCCTCGGGAGAATCCATGTTTGGCTGTCGGGACCGCGGTGAATTCCTGTCACCTGTCACTTGTCACTTTCTTGTCCCCGGTCACCTTTACCAGGATTTGTTCCGCCTCGTGTTTCCGCAGCGTGAGGTTGTAGCCGCGGACTTTGATTTCAACCGGGTCGCCGAGCGGCGCAAAGCGAACGAGTTGAACGGCGCTGCCGACCAGCAACCCCATTTCCATGAGGCGCGGACGGCTTTCGGGCGGGAGCTTGATTTCGGCCACCGTCGCCGTCGTACCCACGGCAACCGAACTCAACGGCTGGGGAGCGTCGGGCATAAAAGTTTCAGGCGGCGGATGAGGACAAAGGTTCGACCAGAATGGCCCTGGCCAGTTTTTCACTCAGGGCGAGGCGGGCATTGCAAACCTGGCAGATGACATTGGCTTCGCTGCTCAGGAGTTTGATGCGCTGCTCCTCACCCAGGCCGAGTTCGCGCAGGCGGTCGCGCAATTCGGGCGACGCGGCCAGTTCCTTGATGCAAACGGTCGTGCCGGCAGCAACGTGGCTCAAGGGACAGACCGAAGGCCCGGCACAATGGCCTTCAACAACTTGATAGGGTGGCACCCGTTTTTTCACAGCGAAACAACGTAGGTCAAGGGTGACTGCGGAGCAAGCAGGTTTTTGCCACGGGCCTGGCAATTTTTGGCTTCAGGGCGGATTCGAGTTTGTCCAGGCCGTGTTTGTCCAGGCCGCATCCGTGCATGATGAAATCCACGGTTTCACCGTGGGCGGCCATCTTCCACCGTGCCGCAGTTGGTATTTCAGATTTGGCTTCAAAACTTGGAACGATTCGGGCAGGATGAGCCAAAATTTTGGAAGACCATGTATTTCGGGAAAAAAATTGTCGTGGTGATGCCGGCCTACAACGCGGCCCTGACCGTCACCCAAACCGTTGATGAAGTTTTTCAGCAGGGGATTGTGGATGAAATCATTCTCGTGGATGATCGCAGCCGCGACAACACGGTGGCGGTTGCGTCGTCGCTGCTCGGCGTGCGCGTCCACGTCCATGATCGCAACATGGGTCCTGGCGGCAATCAAAAAACCTGTTATCGGCTGGCGCTGGAAGCCGGTGCGGACATCGTCATCATGGTTCACGCGGATTATCAATACACGCCGAAGCTGATTCCGGCGATGGCCTCCATCATCGCCAACGGCCTGCATCCGTGCGTGCTGGGCAGCCGCATTTTGGGCGGCTATTCGCTCAAAGGCGGAATGCCGGTTTGGAAATATATTGCCAACCGTTTTCTGACTTTGGCAGAGAATGTTTTGCTGGGCGCAAAACTCTCGGAATATCACACCGGCTACCGCGCATTTTCGCGGGAAATTCTGGAGACGCTCGATTGGGGGAAAAATTCCGATGATTTTGTTTTTGACAATGAGATGCTCGCGCAAATTTTCTGGCACGGTTTCACCATTGCCGAGGTGAGCTGCCCGACGAAGTATTTTCCCGAGGCGTCTTCGATCAATTTCCGCCGCAGCCTCAAATACGGCTTTGGCTGTCTGGCCATCGGATTGAAATTCCGGCTGGCGAAAATGGGATTGCTCCGGCCGGAACTGTTCAGTTCAACGCCGCGGCGAGGCGCGATTTCTTCCGGTTGACGGTGGCGCGGGGGAGCACGCCGGATTTGACGGCTTTGTCGAATGCGGAATGGACCCCGGGCAGAAATTTGACCGCTTCGTCCTTTTTGCCGGCGGTGAGCAGCATGCGATAATCTTTTTCCAGACGGCGCAGGCGCGATTTGACACTGCGATTGTGCTGGTGTTTGCGCTCGTTGCTGCGCGCCCGGCGTTCGGCTGATTTCGTATTCGGCATAAATTATAATTTCGCTTGAAAGGGAGGTGAATCTAGTTGAATGCAAGTGAATGTCAACGGTGAAAGCTGACTCATCGCGCTTTACTTTCAAGACGTTTGGATGTTTGCTGTTCTGAACACTGGATGGTGATGGTGGTTCCGCAACGGATGAATAGAAAGCTGCAAATTTTACATCTGGAAGACGACCCGGATTTCGCCGAGTTGGTTCGTTCGCTTTTTGTGCAGGACGGTTTGGACGTCAAGGTGAAATGCGTCGGCAACCGCGCGGCGTTTGAGGCCGCATTGGATGCCGGTGCGTTTGACGCCATCATTTCGGACTATCACCTGCCGTCGTTCTCCGGCTTGGATGCGCTGGCCATGGTGCGGAAAAAAAATCCGCATATTCCGTTCATTCTCGTTTCCGGCACCATCGGCGAACAGGCGGCGATTGAAAGCTTGAAGGCCGGCGCGACCGATTATTTGCTCAAGCAGCAACCGGATCGGCTGCCGTCCGCCGTCCGCCGGGCCGTGCAGGAAGCCGAAGAACGCGCCCGGCTCCGGGCGGCGGAAACGGAATTGCGCAATAGCGAAGAACAGTATCGTCTTCTCTTTCAGGGCAATCCGAATCTGATGTGGGTGTTCGACTTTGAAACCCTGGCCTTTTTGGAAGTCAACGAAGCGGCCATTCAACATTACGGTTATTCCCGCGAAGAATTTCTGAACAAGACCCTCGTGGACATCCGTCTTGCGGAAAAAGACGGCCAGCCGGAAACCCTCTCACCCGACACGGCTGACCGCAGCATCATTTGGCGTCATCGGCGCAAAGACGGCAGTCTCATTGACGTGGAGGTGGTTTGGAGTCCGATTGTTTTTGGCGAGCGCTTTGCCGCATTGACCATGGCCACCGACGTGACCGAACGCCTGCGCACCGAACACCGCAACGCGGTTTTCTCCAAACTCGGCCACCGGCTCAGTTCGGCCACCACCAATTCCGAGGCGGCCAGGATCATTTGTGAAGCCGCTGACGCACTTTTCAAGTGGGACGATTTCGCGCTGGATTTGTATTTCGCCGAAAGCGATGAAGTTTTTTCGCTGCTCACCATTACCACGGTCAAAGGGCAGCGGGTGGAATTTCCATCATCGCCCCAGCCCAAGACCGCCAATGCCCTCGTTCAGCGCGTCATCAAAAAAGGCGCGGAATTGCTGTCGTCCGTGAAGGTCAAACACCATTCCGCCGTCTCCATGCTGGCGCCCATCCGCAAGGGCGACCGGGTTATCGGCGTGCTTTTCGTCCAGAACAACACGCCCGGCGCCTACACCAACCGTGATTTGGAAGTGCTCCAGACTTTGGCCGACCAGTGCAGCGGCGCGCTTGAACGTGTCCGCGCCGAGCAGGATTTGCGCGAGAGCCGGCAGCGTTTTCGCGATCTGTTTGAGAATTCACCCGATGCCATTTTTGTCGAGGACCTGGAGGGCACGGTGCTGGACGTAAATTTCGCCGCGTGCGTGCTGCACGGCCTGACCCGCGAACAATTAATTGGCAAAAATGCCCTGAACGATCTCATTCCGCCGTCGCGCCGGGAGAACGCCCGCCGCGATTTCCAAAAGCTGGCGAGCGGCAAATTATCCTGGATTGAGGGGGAAAGCCTGACCGCCGACGGCAACAGCACCCCCGTCGAAGTGCGCGCCGGGCGCGTGGAATACAACGGCAAACCCGCCCTGCTGTTGCATGTGCGCGACATCACCGAACGGCGCGCCGCCGCGGCGGCGGTGCAAAGTTCCGAAATGCTTTTCCGTTCCGTGTGGGAAAATTCCGTGGATGGAATGCGCCTGACGGATGAAAACGGCGTCATTATCGCCGTCAACAAGGCCTACTGTGACCTGGTCGGCATGAAGGCGGAAGAGTTGGAAGGCAGGCTCTTCAACGTCGTCTATGCCGAATCCGAAAATCCACAGGCCATACTTGAAAGGCATCGTGAACATTTCCGCGCCCGCGCCGCGAACCGTAAAATTCAACACCAATACACCCTTCACAAGGGCCAGGTGATGGCATTGGAAATCACCGATTCATTTATTGAATTGCACAGGCAGCCGCTGCTGCTATTCAGCCTATTTCGTGACGTCACGACGCAACGGCGATTGGAAGAGCAGTTGCGCCAGTCGCAAAAAATGGAAGCCGTCGGCCAGCTCGCCGGCGGTGTGGCGCATGATTTCAACAACATCCTCACCGTCATTCATGGCCATGCCTCGCTGTTGCTGTCTGCCGTGCTCGAGGAATCAGCGTCGAAATCGGCGCAGCAAATCAGCCAGGCCGCTGAGCGCGCCGCCGCCTTGACGCGGCAATTGCTCACGTTCAGCCGCCGCCAGCTCATTCAGCCCAGGAAATTGGACATGAACAAAATCGTCGGCAACATGACCGATCTGCTGGGACGGCTTTTGGGCGAGGACGTGTCATTGCAATTAAATTACTGCCCGTCGCCGGCGATAGTGGAGGCTGATGTGGGCATGATGGAGCAGGTATTGCTCAATCTGGCCGTCAATGCGCGTGATGCCATGCCCAAAGGCGGAAGACTCGCTGTGCGCATTTCCATCGTGGACTTGAACGAAGCTCACGTTCAACACCATCCCGAAGCGCGTGTCGGGCGCTTCGTTTGTGTCAGCAAGACGGACACCGGCTGCGGCATTCCGCCGGAAAATCTCCAGCGCATCTTCGAGCCGTTTTTTACCACAAAGGAAATCGGCAAAGGCACCGGCCTGGGCTTGGCGACGGTTTATGGCATTGTCAAACAGCACCGGGGCTGGATCGAGGTCGAAAGCACCGTCGGCAAAGGCACGACATTCCGTATTTACATTCCCTATGTGGGCTCGGCACAGGCCGAAACGGAAAAGCCGACAACCCAAATCACCATTCGCGGCGGCACGGAAACCATTTTGCTCGTTGAAGATGAGAAACCCGTGCGGGAACTCGTTTCGCGCGTCCTCCAAAAATACGGCTACAAAATTTTGCCGGCCGGCAATGGCGTCGAAGCCCTTGAGACCTGGAACCGGCACAAGAACGAAATTTCCATGTTGTTCACCGACCTCGTGATGCCCGATAATATGAACGGCCGGGAACTGGCGGAAAAACTCTGGGCCGAACGGCCCGGGTTGAAGGTTGTTTTTACCAGCGGCTACAGCACCGACATTGTTGGCAAGGATTTCAAGCTGGAGCCGGGGTTGAATTATTTGCAGAAACCTTACGAGCCACAAGTGCTCGCGCTGGTCGTGCGCCGTTGCCTTGATGATAAACAGGCTGGATAACGCGGCTTCCTCTGCCGCACATTCCAACTTTTCTTCACCTGCGGTCTTCGCTTAAACTCAGCGCATGATTATCGCGCCCTCGCTGCTCGCCTCCGATCACACCCGCTTCGGCAGGGAAGTCGAACGCGCCGACCGTTCCGGCGCGGACCGGCTGCACCTCGACATCATGGACGGGCATTTCGTCCCAAACATTTCCTTTGGGCCGGAAGTCGTGCGCGCCATTCGTCCCCTGACCAGGATGTTTTTCGACGTTCACCTCATGTGCTCGCGGCCGCAAATTTTGATCGAACCCTTTGCCAGGGCCGGCGCGGACGAAATCACCGTTCATGTCGAACTTCACCAGCAGGTCACGCCACTCATTTGGAAAATCAAATCGCTCGGCAAAAAGGTCGGCCTGGCGGTCAACCCGCCCACGGCCATTTCGCTGGTTAGGCCGTATCTCGACCAGATCGACTTGCTGCTGGTGATGACCGTCAATCCGGGCTTCGGCGGACAGGAATTCATTCACGAAATGCTGCCCAAAATTCAGCAGGCCGAGGCCTGGCGGCGCGAGCGGAAACTTCCTTATCGCATCGCGGTGGACGGCGGCATCAATTTCCAGACCGCCGCCGAATGCGCCCGCGCCGGCGCCGACACGTTTGTCAGCGGCACGACCCTGTTCGGCGCGCACAACCTCAAAGCCGCCGTCGCCAAAATGCGGAAAATCGTGAATGCCAACGACCCGGCGCTGGCGGATTTGAAGGTGTGAATGAACGGGTGAATCATCATCAAAAAACTGGGCGGCGACACCACGCTCGGCATTACGCCCGCCAAGGTTGCCAACCTGCAAAACCCTTGCTGGGCGCCTGCATCCAGGCTGCGGCAAATCCCGGCAGCCAGCAATCCGACGCCACCACCCGGCGCAAACAACGCGATGCGCAGGTTGCCGGTCGCTCTTGGCCGCTAACGCGGCGAGCCGCACGACTTCAGAGGTTGCCGAACGTCACCCTCGGCGTGCGGACGCTTGCACTCGCGCGCGGACCGGACGGTTTCTCCGGTTCGGAAGAGTCAATGGCAATCCAACCAATCTGGTGATTCAACGATTCACGCGCGCGAGTGCCCGGCAGGAAACCTCGTCGCTACGCGACTCGACCGAAACGGGGCGCTCCGCGTCCTTTAAAATCACCCTCTCCGGCCCGCGATAGCGGGAGGGAGAGGGCCGGGGTGAGGTAGGGTCAGACAGTTTTTACACAGCCTTACGATGGCAAAGTTTTCAACATTTCTTTGGCCGATGTGCCAGAAAAGAAAGCCGATTTCGTGCAAGGCAAATACGAATTACCCGCGCCTAAAGGCAAAAGCAGTGTCGCGGTAAAAATCACGGATATGCCGGGCGAGGAAGTGTTGGTAACGAAAGAGGTTTAATTCCGTGCAAATTCTGGCCGTGAATTAAAACCCGCCACTCCGCCAGACATTTGTATCCGTCTGGCGGAGTACGTGTGGTTTTCGGTTGCTGCCAGCGTTTAGGGGTTGCTCAAGCGGAAGAACAGATTTCCCGTGGGTGGCGTGATGGTGATGCTGTTGGTGCCGTTGCTGGTGTTGATGGTATAGCCGCTGGTGGTCCAACCCGCCGCTGCAGCGAGATTGCTGTTCTGTTGCAAGGTGCAGCTGCCCGTGTTCGGCCACGAGATAATGACACTGTTGCTGGAATGGCTGATGATCAGGTTGGGCAGGCCGCCAGTCTGCACGACGGCAATTAAACTCCAGAAGCCACCAGTGAGCGAATAGTTGCCGCCGGTCATCGCCCCGCTGGCATCCGGCTGGCCGATGGTGCCGCTGACTTGATACGTGCCGCCCGTGCTGGTGCCGCCGCCCCCGGCGATTTTATACCAGTCAATCGAGTATTGCTGCGCGAAATCCAGTGACGGAAGCAGCAGAACAAGCAGCAAAAATATTTTTTTCATAGTTGCCTCATTTCTTTTGGGCGAAGGATTGCACAAGTTGTTTCAATTCCGCCACGCTCTGCTTCAAGGCTTCAATCTCCGCATCCCTGGCTTTGGCTTCAGCTTCCAGCTTCTCATTCAAGCCTTGGATGGCCGCCAGCGCCACACCATCTTCGTCCCCCACGGAAATGGTCTTGTCATCCGCGTTCAATTGGAAGGCGGCTTGGAAATCCTGGGCCATCGGGCCGATGTGCTGCACGTCCGGGCTGTCGGTCTTGTAATTCCATTGCGTCACCGGCAGCGCGGCCACTTTGGCCAGCACCACCTGGCTGTTCAATGCCCTGAAATTTTCCTTCGCCTGCCGATCACTGGTCAGGGCAACGCCTTTGCCATAAACCGTGCCCGCCAGATAGGTGGCCGTCTGCGAGGTGCCAATGCGGATGATGTTCTTGTCCGTGGAATTACCGACATTGCCGATGTCAATGTTGGAACTGCCGGTGGGTGAATTACTATATCCAGCTTCATAACCCAGCGCGATATTGTTGGAGCCTCTCGTGTTTTGGTAAAGGGCCTCGTAGCCATTGGCCGTGTTGTTGCAACCGCTCGCGTTGAATAAAAGCGCGTCGTAGCCATTGGCCGTGTTGGCGGAGCCGTTCGTGTTGTAATAAAGCGCCCAGCAGCCATTGGCCGTGTTGTTGGAGCCGCTCGTGTTGAACTGAAGCGCCGCGAAGCCATCGGCCGTGTTGGCGGAGCCGCTCGTATTGTAGCGAAGCGCATACACGCCATCGGCCGTGTTGGCGGAGCCGTTCGTGTTGGAGAGAAGCGCCGCATAGCCATTGGCCGTGTTGTAGGTGCCGCTCGTGTTGTTCTCAAGCGCCACAAAGCCATTGGCCGTGTTACCGAAGCCAATCGTGTTGTCGGAAAGCGCATTCATGCCATTGGCCGTGTTGTAGGAGCCACTCGTGTTGTGGTAAAGCGCATACAGGCCATTGGCCGTGTTCCAGACGCCGTTCGTGTTGAAGTAGAGCGCGTCGTAGCCATTGGCCGTGTTGTCGGAGCCGGTCGTGTTGGAGAAAAGCGCAGCCATGCCATTGGCCGTGTTGTAGTAGCCGCTCGTGTTGTGGTAAAGCGCATACACGCCATTGGCCGTGTTGTCAGAGCCGTTCGTGTTGCATGAAAGCGCATACATGCCATTGGCCGTGTTGAAGTTGCCGCTTGTGTTGTCGGAAAGCGCATACACGCCATTGGCCGTGTTCTCGGAGCCGCTCGTGTTGTAGTAAAGCGCCAGGCAGCCATTGGCCGTGTTGTCGCCGCCGCTCGTGTTGGAGTAAAGCGCCGCGTAGCCATTGGCCGTGTTCCAAGCGCCGTTCGTGTTGGAGTAAAGCGCCCAGGCGCCATTGGCCGTGTTGTACCAGCCGATTGTGTTGGAGTAAAGCGCATCGTAGCCATCGGCCGTGTTGTCGTAGCCGCTTGTTGTGTTGGAGTAAAGCGCCCCGGTGCCAGTGGCCGTGTTGGCGTAGCCGCTTGTGTTGGGTTTGATCGCCCCGCTGCCAGTGACCGTGTCTGGGTTGCCGCCCGTTGCAAGATTGCCCGCCGACCCGGCCAGGAAGTTGCCACCCAAATCGCTGTTGGCGTTGCCGATGCTGGTCAATTGCTGGGCCGACAATTCGCCGCCGCTTTCCGCATAAATCGCATACGGCGTGGGCGTCAATCGCTGGCGCGGCGACAGCGTGGCGAAACTGGCGGCCCCGTTGGTCGCCACGGCCACTTCCAGCCAGTTGGTCGCGCCCGTGAAAGCGCCGGGGCCGAAATCAATCAGCACCGTGAACAGGCCGTTGGCGACGCTGACGGCGCTGTTGGTCACCGGCCCGGCGATGGGCACACCGCCGGTGTCGGTGTTGAACAGCGTGAACGTCAGGGTGTAGGTGCCGCTGGCCGGGCTGCCGTTGTTCTGGAGCTGGCCTTGATACGTGAACGCCGTGCCTTGGGCGAAGGCGGTTGAGGGTTGAGCCATGTAGAACGTGGTGAAGGTTAAGAGCAACGCCAGCGCGAGCAGGGGGTGTTGGATTCGTGGTTTCATGGGATTATTTTTAATTTTGTAATGGCATTAACGGGATTCTCGAAATTTCAAGCTGCGGATGGAAACGGGCGGTGTAAATCGCGACGGTCGGGCAGGGGACAGCGATGACGGTTCGAGAGTATAGGTTATCTGTGCTGAAGACGGATCACCCAATCCCGTCCAGAACTTCGAAGCCGCTTTTGCGAATGACATTTTCACCGGGTGGCCTTTTGACTGGCTGTGTGCCCGGTCCTTGCAGTTCTGAAGCTACAAGAACAATTAATTGGTAATTTACACCCCCGGCAAGGCGACCAACAAGGAGGTAGTGCCTTAATTTGGATTTACTTTGTTTCTTGGCTGGAATTGAACCGAACCAGCCTGTCCCAAATGATTGCACCGTCTGGCTGGCAAAAGTCTTTAATAAACTCGCCGGTGAAGCGATTAACAACTTTGCTGTATTCAGACTGGAATGCCTCGTTTTGCTCTTTTGCCCGGTGTCCAAGCGGTTCGATTATGCTGATGTAAAGGTCGTCATCGCCTGAAATGAAGCTCCAAAAACTTTGGCCGCACTTTTTAATGTAATCTCCTTTGTCCTCAATAGCTTCTTGGCCGTAACAACAGCCGTTCACGGCGACGATGTTTTTGGCAGATGCGTTTGTCCGCAAGATGCGCTTTGCCAATGAGAAATTCTGAATCATCTTTTTTATCTGTCCGCTGTTGCCCCAATTCGGGCCGGATTTAATTGAGACGATGTAAATGATGCCCTCGCGTTCAAATTCAAGATCAATCCCCTCGGCGGGTGATTTCTTGCCGCCAAAAACACGCGCACAAATAAAGACGGCAAGCCCCTCAAGAAACGCGCCAAAAATCGCTTCTTCTTGCGATGATAAATGAGCGTCTAAAATTGCTTTGACCAGTTCCGGCGCGCTGACAACAAACTTTGCCTTGTATAAATAGGGGTTTTTTCGCTGTAAAACCTTTTGAAGTTTTAATTCGGCGAGGCTTTTTAGCCGCGTTTGATGAAAACCCGGAATGTGGTCTTCAATGAACTTTGTGATTTCTTGGGCTGATATGCTTGCCATTTTTTGCTCCGTTCTCAAAAAGCTGATAATCCCCGGTAACGATTTCCGATTCTGCTAGGCCGCAGTATTCAGCCAGGATTTCAACGCCAATCGAATTGCGCCGCAACCGTTGCGCCACCGCACAGGTCGTGCCAGAGCCAAGAAACGGGTCCAACACCAAATCCCCTTCATCGGTAAAAAGTTTGATGAACCATTCCGGCAACGCTTCGGGAAAAGCCGCACTATGGCTTTTGTTGCCACACTCGGTAGCCAGATGCAAAACATTTGATGGATACGCCTTTTCACGGCCAATCCAGTTCTCAATGTTTTTCCCAAATCCGCTGCCTACTTGTGAATCAAAACGCACCACGTCATTTCTTCCAAGTGTTTTCAATCGGGCGTCTTTCCAGTCGCCCATTGGCACCATGACCGCCTCTTGATTCATTTTGAAGTGGCGCGTCTTGTTGAACTGCAAGCACCGCTCCCACGCATCCCTAAAGCGATTGGGCCACTTGCCGGGGTAGCAGTTCTTTTTGTGCCAGATAAATTCTTCCGTCCAGAGCCAGCCTTGCTTTCGCAGCGCCAATATCAATTCCAAAACAAATGTGTGCCGCTCGCCGTTCTCCGTTTTTTCTTTGATATTGAGAACGAATGTGCCGGTGGATTTCAAGACGCGCAAAAATTGTTTGCTGCGCGGGATAAACCAGTCCACATATTTTTCAGGTGCAACGCCCCCATAAGTGTTTTTGCGCTTATCGGCATAGGGCGGAGAAGTGACAATCAAATCAAATGTGTTGTCTGGATAATCCGCCAGCACATTTAGGCAATCGCCGTGTTTGATTTCTGCCGTGTAATTTTTCACTTTTTCTGTTTCTGAATTTTACCCGACTTGATGTCGCTGTAAATTGCCATTTTTACAGCCGTTTGAGGTGAATCTACCGGCGGAATTTCAAGCACGGCAACGAATCGTTCTGTTTTATTGTCCACCCCATCAGGATGCGACCAACCGTAAGCTCGCTTTGCCTTTGGGTGTCCGGTCAGATCAAAAACCTCCACATCGCCATTCCAAAGCGTTTTGCCATGAAAAACTTCCCGCACAGGCACAGATTCACGCCAAACTGCCCCGCAGTTGTGCAACTGCGAAACAGTCACTTGCAGCCGTGCCAGATAATCCTGCTTATTCGCCACAACGCTCCAAAAGTTCGGCAATCGTCCAATGACTTTTTTCAATGCCAGCGCCCATTGCTGGCGTCATGCGGATTGCCAGATGCGTTTTCACGAAGTTGTAATACGCGAAATTCAGCGCGACCGCAGCTTGAAAGTTTTCAAACTTTTTGCTGAATGCGTTCGTCAAACGAGTCAGGCGGCGGCAGTGCATCCGCAGGGTGTGATTCTGTTTTTCAATGTGCGACGTTGTAATCCGCGCCACATCCGGCATACCCGAAACGATTGTGCGTTCAACTTTCACAACTTCCGCAGGGCTATACCGAACGGCGGCGGGAGCCGCCGCGTTACCAAGAGGGGTGACGGAGTAGGTTTTTACAATCTGGCCGTAATCCGCATCCACTCCAAAACTGCGGTCAAATGCGTCAGGATAGGCCGCCAGCGCGTCAGATGAAATCTGGACACGCAAGGCTAGGCGGGAAGCTAAGTCGTCCATGAACACCCTTGCGTGATAGGCGTCACGCTTGCCAACGATGAAAGACGGAATCAGCTTCGTGTCCGCGTCCAACGCAATGAACGTCCAAACATCGCCGTATGCGCCAGCGCGGGCGGCATTGTTACGCTTTGCGCCAATGAAGCCCCAAATCTCATCAATTTCCAAATTCCTGCAATTCAGTCGGCGCATTTTTTCATCCATGATTTTCGCGCACGCATCGCCAACGCGCCGGTTGAGGCTCATAATCGTGTTTTGATTGACGCCGGTGATGCGCTCAACGGCACGGATGCTGTTACCCTCTGCGAGCATTGAAATCACAGAGACTTTCTTTTCGGTTGCAAGGTTGTTTGCCATGACAAGATGATGACAGAAACACTGCAAGCAGTCAACAACTATTTTTAACTTTCTGCTTGCAAGAAGGGAAACAAGTGGTAAAATCCAGATATGCTTACTGTTGATTCAATTCAATCAATGGGCGGAAAGGCTCGCGCAGAGTCCTTGTCCGCAGAACGTCTGACCGAAATTGCCAAAAAGGGGGCGGAAGTCCGATGGAGCTTCCCCAAAGCTATTTTTGGAACACCGGACAAAAAATTGAAATTAGGAGACCGTGAGCTTGAATGCTACGTCCTGGAAGGCGGAAAGCGCGTCTTATCGGGCCGCGGAATGCAGGAAGCTCTAGGGCTGGGTCAATCCCATGGTGGGTTATTAAAGGAATTTTTAGGCGGTGAGTCAATTAAACCCTACATTGACAACGAGTTAGCCATGGAACTTTTGGACCCATTGCGATTTATTCGCCCCGGCAGAGGCGGTAAATCGGCGCTGGCCTATGAAGCAACGATTTTGCCTCGTTTGTGCGATGCGATCTTGGAGGCTCGAAAGCGGGAAAAGAATCTTGGCAGGAGGCAGCGTGAGGTTGCGGAACAATGTGAAATCATCACCCGTGTTTTGGCAAAAGTTGGAATTATTGCGTTGGTTGATGAAGTCACGGGATACCAAGAGGTGCGAGACAGTGCGGCACTACAAAAGATATTGGAACTTTACATCAAAGACGAATGGGCAAAATGGACGCGACGATTTCCAAACGAATTTTACAAACAGTTGTTCCGACTGAAAAACGTGGCTTTCCCCCCTAGCGCTGGAACCCAAAAGCCGTCTTATGTGGGGCATTGGACAAATGACGTTGTATATTCCCGGTTGGCTCCCGGAATCCTGAAAAAGTTGCGGGAAGTGAACCCAAAAACCCCTTCTGGAAACCGAGCAAGGAAACATCACCAACATTTAACCGAGGACATCGGCGTGCCAGAATTACAACAGCACCTTTCCAACGCCGTTTTTTTGATGAAAAGCTGTATTTCGTGGAGTGAATTTAAGCAACGCCTCGATATATCCGCCCCCAAATTTGGCGATACAATGAGCCTGCCGCTTGAAACCGGAAAATGAAAGCATGGGGGTGGCGGGAAGCTGCTGGCGGCTCTACATCCAACCGGCATTCGGTTCGACACCGAACACCCCCACGGCCAGAATATAACACTACATGAATCTGCCAACAATTCAAATTAAGGCACTACCAACAAGGAGGCAGTCCACGGAATTCCAAGTATAGGCGACGCTGAATTCCAGCATTAGCAAGCCTGACTTCCGGAAAAATTCAACCGGTTGACAACCCTGTTCGGGCACTTCCTGCGTGACGGGTGGTGCTGCTTTGGAACATATGTTCGCAGCAAAGTTTCCGCAAATTTGAATATCTCTTCTCTCGAGGAACTTCCCCTTCCCAAAACCTCCGCAAAAGACAAGATACAGCTTGCGAGCTTTGCCGGGAAGCTTGTAAAAAATCCAGGCGCCGTGAAGGAACGCGCCGCACTGGAAGTTTTCATCGCCCGTGACCTTTACGGGTTGTCGCTGGAAGATTGGAACCATCTCACCGGCGCCTTCACCTTCGGCAGCGATTCCGCCACCAAAGAGGAATTGGACGAAATCATCCGGCCGTCGCTGGCGCTCTGGTAAGGCTTGCCGGCCTGCCGGCGAATTCTGGATGATGCACTATCGCGCAATTGCCGCCGTGCCAGACGCGCCACGATGCCACCGGAGCGCCCGCCCGTCGCGCCTGAATCAACCCAGGCCGCGCTTTGATCGCCGCCGAAGGTGAGATCCAAGATTGTATAAATTAAACAAGCCTTTGGGAGCGTCAATCCGCGTTCACCCGCCGTGCTCGCGCCCGTCGCGGCAGGTCTGCGGTTGAACTGCAATGCTTGGCATATAAAGACCGCTGTGCCAATCTCTGCGCGTGGCACAGATCAAATTCGGCACGGACGGCTGGCGCGCGGTCATCGCGGAGGATTTTACTTTCGCCAACGTCGCGCGCGTCGCCCAGGCGGCGGCAGATTACTGGAAATCCGAAATCCGAAATCCGAAATCCGAAATTTACGGGCGTCAGCCGAAAGTTGTCGTTGGCTATGACCGCCGGTTTTTGTCTGATCAATTCGCACAATGCACCGCTGAAGTTTTTGCCGGAAATAATTTTCAAGTTGTCCTCGCGCCGGAGCCGACGCCAACGCCTTCCGTTTCATTCGCCGTGAAAAACCTGTGCGCCGTCGGCGGCGTGATGATTACCGCCAGCCACAATCCACCGATTTTCAACGGCTTCAAACTCAAGTCGGATTACGGCGGCCCCAGCGACTCCGGGACCTGCCAGGCCGTCGAAAGTTTCCTGGACAAAAATCCGCCCCAACTCCGAACTCCGAACTCCGAACTCCGAATTTCGATTCAAGACGTCCGCCCCGCGCATTACGCCGCGCTGAAAAAACTTGTGGACTTCAGGCTCATAGCTAGGTCCAGACTTCGTTTTGTGCACGACGCGCTTTTCGGGGCTGGCGCGGGTTGTTTCGAGCAATTGCTGGCCGGCACCACCTGCAAAGTCATGACGCTCAACGGGGAACACGACGTTCTTTTTGGCGGCATCAATCCCGAGCCAATCGTGCAAAATTATGCGCGCAGCCAGAAATTTTTGCGCGCCCATCCGCACGACATCTGCCTGGTGACCGACGGCGACGCCGACCGCGTAGGCGGCATGGACGGCCACGGCGGTTATTTGACGACCCACCAGATCATCTGCCTGTTGTTGCATCATTTGATTGTAAATCGCAAGGGCAGGGGATCCGCCTTCGCCAAAACGGCTTCGGCGCGACCGTTGCGCGTCGTCAAGGCGCTGACGACGACTTCGATGGTGGACAAAATGTGCGCGGCCTACGGCCTGCCGCTGGTCGAGACCGGTGTTGGTTTCAAATACATTTGCGCCGAGATGCTCAAGGGCGGCGTGCTGCTCGGCGCGGAGGAAAGCGGCGGCATCGGTTTCCCCGGCCACATTCCCGAGCGTGATGGCATCGCCGCCGGATTGATGCTGCTGGAAATGCTGGCGACCGAGCGCAGGTCGGTGAACAAACTGCTGGCGAAGCTGGAGAAACAATTCGGCCCGCACCGTTACGGGCGGATTGACACGCATTATCCGCTTGAAAAGCGGGCGTCGTTGATGGAATTCTTGAAAAACAACCCGCCGGACAAGCTTCTACGCTCGCCGCTGGCCGACATGAAAACGTTCGATGGCGTGAAATTTGTGGCAGCGGATTCATCGTGGCTCATGCTGCGCGGCTCCGGGACGGAACCGATTTTGCGAATATATGCCGAAGCGAAATCAGACACCGACGCCCAAAAGCTTTTGAAGCTTGGCATGTCACTGACGCGGCACTAAGTTTTTTTCATGATCAACACCGGCATTCTCAATCCCCAAATTCTTTCGCTGCTGGCCCGGGTGCGCCATACCAACGCGCTGGTCATTGCCGACCGCGGCTTTCCGTTCTGGCCGCAAATCGAGACGGTGGACATTTCGCTGGTGGACGACGTGCCGACGGTGTTGCAGGTGCTTGCCGCCGCACGCGGGAACTGCAACTTCACGCAGGCTTACATGG
>Ga0074044_10001522_pt1 | contig 20860 bp, 19 predicted proteins | sample BogForMeECP23OM1_FD_94443 | JGI IMG/M metagenome (GOLD analysis project Ga0074044, IMG submission 94443) | Bog forest soil microbial communities from Calvert Island, British Columbia, Canada - Bog Forest MetaG ECP23OM1 | ecosystem: Environmental > Terrestrial > Soil > Wetlands ...
ACGGGCCGGTAAAACTGCGCGGGACCATCGACCAGCGTGGTCGGTAGCATTGGAAAATTCCTGGGAGTAACGCCCACAATCGTGTATGGTTTGCCGCTCAGGTTGATCTGTTTCCCAACTACCCGCGGATCGCCCGCAAAGCGGCTTTGCCATAATCCGTAGGTAAGAATGATGACCTGGTCTTTGCCCTCAATCTGCTCCTCGGGAAGAAAATCACGGCCCAGCATGGGCTTGACGCGCATGAGGGACAGGTAACCGTCCCCCACCTGCATCCCTGCGATGGGACTCGGATCACCCGGTCCTGAAAACTGGGCGTTCCAGTCTCCAAACGCGACAACATTCTCGAAGACGTGATTTTGGGAGCGGTAATCGTCGATATCAGTGGCTGAAAGCTGGTCGCGATTGTCGTCGCGTCCCGCGCTCCAGAGCAGCGTCAGACGCCTCGGGTCGTTGTACGGGAGATCGCGGGTGAGCACGCCATTGGCTACACTGAAGATCGCGGTATTCGCGCCGATGCCAAGCGCCAGCGTCGCGACGGCAACAGCGGCAAAGCCCGGGCTCTTGCGAAGCTGGCGCATTGCATAACGGAGATCCTGAAATAATCCAGTCATTAGGAATTGCTCTCCTCACTCGTAGCGCAGCGCAACCATGGGATCGACCTTCGAAGCACGCCGCGCCGGCAGGTAGTTCGCGAGGAATGCCACTGAGGCCAGCAGTGCTGCAACGCCGGCGAACGTCAAAGGGTCGGTTGCCGTAATCCCAAATAACATTCCCGAGATCAACCGCGTCATTCCGAGCGAGAGCAGAATGCCGGCTGCGATCCCCAGGAGGACCAGCGCCATTCCCTGCTTCACAACGAGTGCAAGCACATCGGGGCGGCGCGCTCCCAAAGCCATGCGAATACCGATTTCCCTGGTGCGTTGTGCGACTGAGTAAGACATGACACCGTAGAGTCCGATGGCCGCAAGCAGCATGGCCAAGGCGGCAAAAATGGTGAGGAGCAGCATGCTGAACTTTCTCGGTTGAACGGAATTAGCGATGACGTCCTGCATGGTGCGGACGTTGGCAAGAGGGACGTCTTGGTTCACGCCCAAGACCACACTCTGCGCTGCCAAAGTCACGCCCGTGGCGTCGGAGGCCGCGCTTCGGATCGCCACGAACATCGATGGCCATTGCGCCTGGCCAAGCAACTGGTAGATTTCAGCGCGCGGAGCGGTATCGAGCCCAACGTGCCGGACATTGCCGACCACGCCTATAATCTGCAGGGCTAAATTGTCCGGACCAAAATGATTGATCTGTTTGCCAATTGGATCCTGTCCGGGAAAAACGCTGCGCGCCAACGCGTCGTTCACGACCGCTAAATTAGGCGAGGAGCCGAAGTCGCTCTCATTGAAGTTGCGACCTTTTAGCAACGGGATGCCCATGGTGCGGAAATAGTCGGGAGTGCTGACGCGAATGTCCGCCTCGTAACCCTTTTCGCCTCCGGCGACATTAAAGCTGCGTGAACTGTTGCCTCCAGCCAGGGGCAGCCGACTGACAGCACCCACGGATTGCACGCCTGGCAACGCCTGCAGCCGCTCGAGGACTTGCTGATAAAACGTGAGCTGACGAGCAGGATCGGTGGAGGGCGGAAGTGCGAGGTTGAAGGTCAAGAGATGATCGGGATCGAAGCCGGGATTAACATCCATGAGCCGAGCGAAACTTTTGACCAGCAGCCCGGCTCCAACCAGCAGAACCAGTGAGAGTCCGACTTCGGCGACCACGAGCGCGGCGCGGGTTCGCCCACGGTTGACCGTGGTCCCACGCTCGCCTTCTTTCAGGAATTCGCTGGGGTTGGATCGCGACGCTTGCAAAGCCGGCATCAGCCCGAAAGCAACTCCGCAAACCAGAGAAACCAGGAAACTGAAAGCTAAAACTTCCCAGTTGATTCCAATCTGCTTGAACTCGCGGATATCCGGTGGACTCAAAGCCAATAGCGGCGGAACGGCTGCGACCGCCAGCAGAAGCCCGAGGACTCCTCCCAATATCGCGAGCAACAGACTTTCGGTCAGTAACTGGCGGAGCAAACGCCGCCGGCTCGCTCCCAGAGCGGTTCGTATGGAAACTTCTTTGACGCGCGCTGTGGCGCGAGCCAGGAGAAGGTTGGCAACATTGGCGCAGCCGATCAGCAGCACGACGACAACGGCAGCCAGCACGACCAGCAGAATCGGACGGATATCCCCGACGACATAGTCGTATAACGGAAGAAAGGTCACGCCGGTCCTCTCGTTCGCATCTGGATACTGCTTTTCCAGGCGGCGGCCGATGGTATCTAGCTCGGCATGGGCCTGCTGCGCGGTCACTCCTGGCTTCAACCGCGCCCAGACGGCAAGATAATTTCTGTCCCTGAATTGGCGTGGATCTTTGTCGGGCACGAGCGGGTGAGTCGGCACGCCCCATGGTGACGGCAGCCATAATTCACCGTACTCGTCCGGAGAAAAATTCGGCGGCATCACGCCGACGACGGTGTACTGCTCGCCGTTAAGCTGGATGTTGCGGCCAACTGTCGCGCTGTCGGCGGCAAAGGAGCGCTGCCACAGGCCATAGCCGAGAACGACAAGGTGATCATTTCCAGGCTGCGCGTCGCTCGCCCGCAAACCGCGACCGAGGATCGGCCTTACTCCGAACAAGGGGAAGAAACTAGGCGTAGTCATTGTCCCTCTGATCCGCTCCGGACGATCTCCCGCCGATAGGCTCCCTTGCCAGCCGCGAGACGCGGCCATGTCGGAGAAGACATGGTTTTGAGAAACCCAATCCAGATAGTTGGCCGGAGACGCATCGTCGGTAGACTCGCCCTCGAACGTCTGCGAGACCTTTACCAGGCGATCCGAATCTGGATACGGAAGCGGGTGCAACAACACCGCATCGACCACACTGAAAATCGCCGTGTTTGCGCCAATCGCCAATGCCAGGGTGATCACCGCAACCACGGCAAAGCCCCGGCTCTTGCGCAATTGCCGGAGCGCATACCGAAAATCCTGCAACAGCCCACTCATGCACTCGTCTCCTGCAGGAGTTTCTTCAGTTCTTCCTCAGCGACTACCTTGCCGTCGAACAAGTGCACTTCGCGCTGCGCGTGTTTGGCGAAACGCGGATCGTGCGTTACCATGCAGATCGTCGCTCCCTCGCGATGCAGGTTTTGCAGAAGTTCCATCACCGCTTCGCCGTTGCGTGAATCGAGATTTCCGGTAGGTTCGTCAGCGAGCAGGATGGAGGGCTTTCCACCCAGCGCTCGCGCCACTGCAACGCGTTGCTGCTGACCGCCCGACAGTTGCGACGGATAATGCCGGACACGATGCGCCATGCCGACCCGCTCCAACGCTTCCATCACGCGAGTCTTGCGATCGGCGGCGGGCATCTTTTGCCGATACGTCAGCGGCAGTTCGACGTTTTCATAGACGGTCAAATCGCCGATCAGATTGAAACTTTGAAAAATGAAACCAATCTCCTGGTTCCGGATGCGCGAGCGCTCGGCGAAATCGAGGTTCTCGACCGTCTTTCCGTTCAGTGAGTAGCGCCCGGCGGTTGGTGTATCCAACAGTCCGATGATCGACAGCAGTGTTGATTTACCGCAGCCCGACGGGCCCGACATGGCGACGTACTCTCCTTTAGCAACCGACAGGTGGATGCCGGAGAGCGCATGCGTTTCAATCTCGTCGGTGTAGAAGACTTTGGTGAGATCCTGAATCTGGATGAGTGGTTGTCCTGCTTCGATCATTGTGCTAACTCCCTCGCTTTTTAAATTCTGCTGTATGAGGACGGGCTTTGCCCCGTCCAGCGGGGCTGAGCCCCGCTTCCACACGTTATTCGAGACGGATGCGATCCGTATTGTCCCAACGCGACATGTCGGACAAAATCACAGCGTCCCCTTCGTGCAGCCCTTCAATCACCTGGATCGAATTCACCGAGGCTCGTCCAACCTTCACGGGCACGCGCAAGGCCCCCTGCCCGTCCGGGCCCAGTTTGAACAAAGTGATGGTGCTGTTCTCCTGACCGAATGCGGGACGCCCGACATAGAGAACGTTGTCCAAGCGCTCCAGATCGATGGTTCCATCCACACTCAGATCGGGGCGTGCGCCCTTGGGCAATTCTCCAGTTAGTTTGACGTCGACGGTCACCGTTCCGTTTTGCACCGCCGGATCGACGCGCATCACCGTGCCCGCGATCACACCGTTGTGCGTATCGACCGACGCGGGCTCGCCAATTTGCACGTCGCGCGCCTGGGTCTCAGCGACCTTCAGCGTGGCCATCAGGTGATTGGGTTCCACCACCTTGGCCAGCATGGTTCCGGGCAGAACGTGCTGCCCAACCTGCAGCGGGAGATCCACCAGCACTCCATCAATCCCCGCCCGGACCTTCAACGCGTCCAGTTGTTTTTGCTTGAGTTGAGCCAGCGTTCGCATCTCATCAACTTTGGCCTGTTGCACTGCCATCTGCGACGCGATGGCTCGTTGATTCGCGGTGAGCCGCTGCGTTTCTAGGTCATTTCTGGTGGTAAGTTCGTCCGCCTTGTCTTTTGAAGATTTGTAAGCCAATCCCGAGATGACTCCGAGTTCGTACAGCGCTTTGTCGGTGTCGGCCTGCCGTTGGGCTTGTGCGTCGTCGGCGTGCACAGTGGCGGCGCCAGCCTTCTGGTTCATCAGATCGCTCTCGAGCTTCACGCGAAGACTCTGGTATTCGGCCTCGGCAGCCTGCAATTGAAGCTGCGCATCAACCGCGGCCTGCTCGGTCTGCGGATTACTCATCTCCAGCAGGATGGTGCTGGCCGTCACCAGAGAACCGGGAAGCATGTGAATGCGAACGACGGTCGCTTCGGTCTCTGCCGGAATCTGACGCACCGATTCCTGTGTCGGGACTAGCGACCCCAGTCCCCGCACCTGGCGCAACATGGGGCCGCGCTTGACGGTGTCGGTCCAGACGGTTCCCCGCTCCACGGTCGGCGCTGCAGGCTTCAGCCGCAAGACAGCCACCGAAACTGCGGTTAGGCCCAGAACTACGGCGGCCACGATGATCGCCTGACGGCGTCGTTTCTGAGTCTTGAACTCGGGTCGAGCGATGTCCATTCAGTTGCGGAGCGGCAACTGAGGTGCCATCTTCAACCGAACACTAAGTAATTAAAAGCATGGCGGATAGTGCTGGCGGGGAACGCAGGCGGAAAGGTCTGTTTATCCTTAACTGGACGGTGGTGTCCGGGAATGGACAACGGTGGATTCGTCGTCACCCACGATGCCGTTCACTTGTTGGAAATAACAAAGTTGACCACGCTGGTCTGGCTTCCCGAGACCGTGACCGACTTTTCCCAGCTCTTCGGTTGGGTGAACAGAGGCCGATTGACTTTGCTCTGGGACAATACATCGTAGACTTGCTGTTTTCCTGCAACGCCCCAGCCCTCATGCCAGGCCACGATTTCGTAGGTGCCCGGAGGCACATCCTTAAATTCAAACTGTCCGCTTTCGTCGGTGACCGCGTAATACGGATTTGGCGCCACCATCATATCTGCGTTCATCCAGACATGACCGCCATTGCATTGAATGTGGACCAACCCCGGCGTGGACATGGTGCGCGTCGTGACCTGATGAGTAAAGGGGAAGGGCAGGTTGAAGGTGGCTGCACCGTCCATGTGAATTGTGTGCAGGGTCGCGTCAGCACTCTCCATCTGGAGCGCGGCATCCTGCGGTACCAGAAGAATGTGCGGAACATAGCGGCAATGTACCTGGTTGAGATGGCGCCGTTGTTCGGGCAGGTCAAACGCTTTTCCACTGCTGATGTTCTTGAGAAAAACGATGGTGTCGGCTACGCCTCCCTGCGACCCGACAATCAATCGCTCCAGATCAACGGTCTTTTTAGATTCAGGGTCGCAGATCTGCGGATCCTTGATAACCGGAAACTCCAGCCGACGAGGCACTGGGCCTGACCATTTCACAGTGCCGGAGATGGTTCCACCATTCGGGACAGGGATCACCCTGTAGTTGCTTTGCGCCGACAGCAACGCCGCGGCAGCGAATAAGAATAAGCAGAGAAGGAGTCTCCTTTGTGAATTCACCGCAATGTCCTCCTGGCAGGCCTTGCCCGCCTCGCGTCGAGCCGGCGCGTCCCCGCGCAAGTCGTATTCAGCACGCGCGTCGAACGCTGGGTCTTGGTCGAGTTGCGCCCGATAGAACACACACTTCTACCGGCAGCAAAGCTCAAGCCTGAATGTGCCGGACTCTAACCCCTTGCGGCAGACCCCACGTCGTGCCGCATCATGCAAACGCCTTCCGAACGCCGGAGGTACTGGCGGGGGATTGGGACTGCGTTTGGAGACTGAGCTTAAGCCAGGAAGCGATTAATAGGCTAGATTCCCTTAGTCCATGAACATTAGTTGGTGACACAGCGAAGTGGGGATTTTACCAGCACTGGGAACCATCAAAGTGATGTTCTGCGGCTACCAATTGCCGTCGTGGGTAGGCGCATCAGCGTCCTGGCGGAACTGATGGCGTTTGCGATAAACAATAAAAATCATGCCCACCGACATACAAGTCGGAGGAACGATAAGAATGAGAATCCCGCTGCGCAGGGCCTGAATCATTCGGGCGCCAGCCGAGGCCGCTTGGGTATAGCAAAGCGCGCAACTCTGGGAGAAAGCCGGGAGTGGGGCGGCCAGCATGACCAGTGCCAGTAGCGCAATACTGGCAAGCAGGAAACGCTTCTCGACCCGAATTCTGTTTCGTAGCCTGTAACTTAACATCGCTCTTTCCACCCGCCGTTGTCTTCCGAAAATCATCTTGAAAAGGGCGCGGCGCCGACCAGCATCCGGAAGGCATCGGTCCAGCCATATTGCATCCCCAGCAAAACAGAAACCGTAAAGATGAGGACAAACCACAGAAAAGCCCGCTTTTCGTTCCATAGATGCATGAAAAACAACACCGCGAGCCCGGCCTCAATGCAAGCCACGGTCAGCATGCGCCAGAACATTTGCGAGGCATCGATATGCTGATAGGCAATGACGAATTGCAGACCTGCGAGAGCCAACAGGCAAACATAGACGACCAGATCTTTTCCGATTCCGCCGCTCTCTTGCTGTTCCGCTGTGGTCATAAGTATTCCGCTCCCGAGCGCCGCGATTAGTGGGCGAGATTTAAAAGGTAAACCAAGGGCACAACGAACATCCAAACCAGATCGACGAAGTGCCAGTAAAGGCCCAGGACCTCGATGTCGTCGGCGTTGTAGCGGCCCCCGTTATAGCGCACACCAACCGTAATCAGAGCAATCACGCCGCAGGTCACGTGGGTGAGGTGCAGGCCCGTGATGCTGAAAAAGGACGCCCCGAACAGTCCCGTTCCCCACGGATTCTTAAACAGCGTCATGCCCTGGTCGATCAACTCCATCCATTCGCGAACGTGCAGCACCGCGAAAACAATTCCCAGAACCGCGGTAATCATGATCCAACGGAAGGCTCCGGCTTTGTCACCCAGCCGCGCCGAGCGCAGTCCGATCAGCATGGTCAAGCTGCTGGTTAGAAGAATGAAAGTCATCAGCGCGACGTTGGTAATGCCGGGGAACGGCCGCGGCCAGTTGGGGGTTCCATTGCGCAGAAATCCATAGGCCACCAGGCACGCGGCAAAGGTCATGGTGTCGGCGATAATGAACAGCCACATGGCCAATTTCTTCGTAGGAATCGAAAACACCGGTCCCACGGTAAGTCCGGACGTGTGTCCTTCCATGGTCAAATCCGCTTGGCTCACGACGCCTCCTGATTTCGGTTAAAGTTTCATCCACAGCAGCAAAAGCAGGTACAGCCAAAGGATGCCCATGAAATGCCAGTAACGCGCGGTAGCGACCAGTTGGTTTCGCCGCAGGGCCGACTTACTAAGTTTGCGAATAACATAGATTATTCCGCCCAATCCCCCCAGCACGTGTAGCGCATGTACAGCCGTCAGCAGATAAAAAAATGAACTGCTTGGGTTAGTGGCGAGATACAACCCCTCTGACCTCAACTGTAACCATGCCACGTACTGACCAACCACAAATAGCAGGCCGAGAAACAAGGTCACGTAGAGCCAGCGCGCCGGGCTCTCATCCTGACTTTTCAGGACGCCCATAAAAACAGTGACGCGGCGACACGCGATTTCGAGGGTCACGCTGCTGGCAACCAGTACAAGCGTGTTGAAGTAGAGAATCGACGGTAAAGTAAAGCTCTGCCAATCCAGCGATGAGCCCTTACGAACGATCAGAGCGCTGGTAAACGCGGCGAACATCATCACGACCGCGAACATCACTACGAAGATGGCAGTCGACGATGGTGGCGGGGAATAATCCAGCGTCGCCCGCAAATCACCGTCCGCCGGAACCAGGTTCTTCCAACCGCCGTTTCCCGAGTGCGCTGGTTCGGGCGCGCGGCGCGGATCGATTTGCGGCGGTTCATGTACGGTAGTTGCCATAACCAACTAACTCCCCTCACATCCAGCAAACTCTCACGACTTACTTCTCTTCGTCTTCAGTCTTAACTTGCTCTGGCGAAGCCTGCATTACGTAGTCGCCCACCGAACTCTCCACTCCGTATTGATAAGGATCGTGGTAAACCACGGGATGCTTACCGCCAAAGTTGTCGAAAGGAGGCGGTGTAGCCGTGCTCCACTCCAGCGAAGTGCCCTCCCACGGATTATCATTCGGCGGCAGCGCGCCCCAGAACCGGCTGTGAATCAGGTTATAGAGGAAGACAAGCTGCGCCGCACCGGTGAACAAGGCGGCCACGGTAATGAAGCGGTGCACAGGAATCAGCGGTTGTAAATAGTCATCGACAAACGACGAGTAGCGCCTGACATTTCCAGCTATCCCCAGATAGTGGAAAGGCATAAAGATGCAATAAGCGCCCACGAAGCTGCACCAGAAATGAATTCTTCCTAAAGTCTCGTTCATCATTCGTCCAGTCATCTTGGGGAACCAGAAGTAGGTTCCGGCAAAGATGCCGAACATGGCGGCCACGCCCATCACCATGTGGAAATGACCCACCACAAAGTAAGTCGCGTGGAGCATGATATCGATCGAGGGCTGAGCCAGGAAGAATCCGCTCACGCCGCCGGCCACGAACATCGAAATAAAGCCGAGGGAAAACAGCGACGCCGAGTTGATGCGCAGCTTAGACCCGTACAGACTGAAGACCTGCACCAGCACAATAATCGTGGAAGGTATGGTGATGACCAGCGTCGGGAACGAGAAAGCCAGCGAGGAATAAGGATTCATCCCGCTGACAAACATGTGGTGCCCATAAACCATGTAACTCAGAACCGCCAGCGCGCCCATGGAATAGATCAAGGTGCGATGGCTGAGCATGGGCTTACGCATGTTGGTGATCAGGATGTGAGAAACAATGCCAAGACCAGGCACGATGGCAATGTAGACCTCGGGATGTCCGAAGAACCAGAAGAGGTGTTGCCACAGCAGAGTCGACCCACCCGAATGCGGTTGCACCTGGTCGTTGATGACCAGATTCGATGCGACAAAAAAGCTGGTTCCGGCCACGTGATCGAGAATGACCAGGATACAAGCCGGCATCAACACGGCGAATGCGGTCAGCCCCATGCATGAAGTAATGAACCATGCCCATGCCGTAAGTGGGAGACGCATCAGGCTCATGCCCTTCACGCGCAGATCCAGCGTGGTGGTGATAAAGTTCAATGAGCCCAGCAACTGGCCAACACAAAACAGCCCGATGGAGGCGGCCCAAAGCACTACCCCCAGGCCTTGCCCCGGACCCGCCACGGAACCCACCGCATTCAGCGGCGCATATTGCGTCCAGCCACCGAGTGTCGGCCCGTCGCCCAGAACGAACGAGGACATCAGCACCAGGAACGCCGTGAACGTGACCCAGAATGACATCATGTTGAAGCGCGGGAAGGGCATGTCCTCGGCGCCCACCTGGATGGGCAAAAAGAAATTGCCGAAAGCCGCAAATGGGGCCGTTGTGAGCACAAAGAAAACCATGATGGTGCCATGCATGGTCATCAATTGCAGGTAATACTCCGGCGTCATCACTCCACCGGGGGCGCCAGTTTTCGACAGCAGTTGCAGACCGGGAATCGCGGCGCTATTCCAAGCCAGGTGGATGCGCATGAACCACGAGAGCACCATTCCGGTGAGCGCGGCGACTAGCGCCAGGGCGTAATACTGCTTGCCAATCACCTTGTGGTCCAGACTGAAGACGTACTTCCGTATGAAGCTCGTCGGAGGACCGTGGTGCTGCACTGCGTGCGCTGACATATCGTGCATTATGCTCTCCCAAAAAATGTGCTGATCCATCCGCACGAGGACGCGCGGGGGACAAGTTTATTGCAACGTCGCTTCTTTCTTCAACCAGTCATCGAAGTCCTGCTGCGACATCACTTCGAGATACGCCTTCATGTTGTAATGCCCCAGGCCGCAGAGCTGTGTACAGACGATTTCGTACTTGCCGACCTTGGTTGCAGTGAAGTGCAAAGAAACATCCAGGCCGGGAACAAAATCCTGCTGCACGCGCAACTCCCGCACATAGAAGGAATGTCCAACATCCTTGGAATGCATGAGCAGGTGAATCTCCTTGTTGACCGGAATGGCCATTTCCGCGGCCACGATGTCGTCGCGGGAATCGACGTCGTGCTCGGGATCTAGACCAAAGAAATTCTGCGATCCCTCACTGATCATCTCGGGATGAGTGGGGCCGAAAGTTCCATCCGGTCCGGGGTAGCGAAAATAGAAAGCGAACTGCCCGGCTTGCACCTGGATCGGCATGGCATCGGCCGCCGGTGGCGTGAGATAAACGTTGGCCCAAGCTTTCACTCCGAAGATTCCAAGGGCCAGAACTTCGGTGCCTACGACCAGAATGGCGGCAATCACCAAACCCTTGGCGCCGCCGGGAAATTTCTGCAGCTTCGCGTCCGGAGCACGGTTGGAGAACTTCCAGACAAAAAACGCCAAAACAAATTGTGCGGCAAGAAACGAGATTCCAGCCTCGGCCATGGTCTCCGACATCTGCTCATCGATCAGCGCACCGTGCGTCGAAATATCCTCCGGCGCCGCCCAGGTATGGAGCAGGATGGGAATCGCCGAAGCAATCGCGATTACGATGATGGTGACCGCAAAGAATTTCGCCATAGAGCCCTCGTCTGAACTGGTTTCCGCCCGGGCTTCGTGAGTCAGTCCCCGGAGTGATTGTGCGGGCTGATGGTGCTATGCCAACGTTGGTTACGCGCCGCCACAGGACGTGATCGCGCTCTTCTCATCCTTGTGAATATCGAAAACGGTGGACAGCCGCGTCAGGTGAAGCAAATCATGTACGCGCTTGCTCAGATTGGCGAGTTTCATTTGCCCACCCTGGTTCCGAACGGTCGTGTGGGCCTTCACCAATTCTCCCACTCCAGAACTGTCCATGTAATGAACTCCGTCCAGGTTCAGGACGATTGCTTTCTTGCCCTTCCCAGTAAGATCCAGAACAATCTCGCGGAGAATGACGTTGCCTTCGCCCACTGTAATTCTTCCAGTGATGTCAACCACGGTCACTCCACCCACGTGCCGGATGGCAGTTTGCATCTTGACGGGGGTCTTGCCTTCCATCCCGATCCCTAGTCGGTCAAGAACGCCGCACGCGGAATTTGCAAGGTCCTTGGACTCGGTTCGAACCACAATCAGCGAACGCCCTTCCTTGAGTACTTCCCGGAAGAAGGCGATGTCCTCGGAGACTTTTTCATCCGGCGTAGGTTTCGGCGCTTCTCCATCGTGCATCGCCGCCGATCCAACGGCGGAGCCGGCGCCCGCACCCGCAACCCCCAGCAAAGCCGCGGCGCCGAATCCCAGCGCGAATACCGTGCCGATCCCAGGAAGAAGCAGCGAGGCAGCCACCACTCCGGTGGTCATTCCGGCAGCTCCGCCAACGAAGCCGCCTAAGTACGCGCCGAACTCTTTTGCCAGGTTCTTGGCATCGCTTTCGGAGCGCGTCAGGAAGACGATGGATTCCTCCGGCACACCAAGATGCCGCAGCTCCTTGACCGCCGCCTCCGCGTGATCTCGCGAAGTAAACACTCCGATTGCAGTTTCCATGCGCCCTCCGCCGCCCGTGCGTTAGTAAGGCGTTGCCTTGAAAGTAAAGTTAACGTCCTTCGTTTCATTCCCCGTGATGGTGACGTCGGCAGTCTGCGTGCCGTACTTTTCATGCCAGGCGGTAATGGTGTACTTGCCCGCAGGCAGGTTGGGCAACTTGAAGTCGCCGGCCTCCTTGCTGATGTCATAGTGCGACGTCTTCAGCACTGCGAAGTAGCCGTGCATCCAGGGATGGATGTTGCACTTCACTTCGATAAATTCGGGCTTGTCGTACTTTTCTTTGATCGGCGGGGTACCCGGGGGCTGGGATTTGTTCCACTCGATATTCACCTTGGGCAACGGGTGAATGTTGTGCGATGTCTGGTCGTCGTTGATGATGTCGAATTCCTGACCTACGTGCATGGGCAGAACGTGCGGAATGTACTGGCAACCTTTCTGGGTGTAAGTGATGGCCTGCGTCGGAACCTGGCCCTCGTCGGGAGCTCCCGCGGAAACATACACCACCACGTTATCCAACGCGTTGTTGGCCCCGGTTACTACTGTTTCCGTGGTTATCGGTGTGGGATGCTGTTTGGCGCAGCTGGGTTCTTTCGACATATCGATCGGTTTTTGGTGCGCGGGCGTCCCCGTGTAAGTCACCTTGCCGCTAACCGTTCCTGCAAACATCAGCGACGAACAGACAAGCACCATCAGAAGAACTGGCAGCATTTGCTTAGTGCGCATTTTGAGTGCTCCTTCCTGGATCTTAGTATTCATCTACTGGCCGCCGCCGGACGTTTTGTTATCGGCTGGTGCTACGGGCGCCAGGCTACTGGTTTTCTGCTCCACGTACGGAGGAATCACTCCGTGCGCAGCTCTTAGTACTTCGTTCTCCTTGCTGTGACGATGCACTTGCAAGGTTCGCAGGAAATGGACAAGATCCCAGGCATCATTCGGTTGAATCACATCCGCGAACGAGGGCATGGGCGTGCCGTCCACGCCAGTCATGAAAATCTTGTAGATGTCCTGGTTGGTGCTGCCGCATTTAAAGCGGGAATCGTTTCCGGCGGTTGCGAAGTTGTAGGGACGAATCGGATTGTCCTTGCTGTCTGTCAGTGTCGAAGCCGACGGCCCATCGCCCTCTCCATGCGGCCCGTGACACTTCCAGCATTCGAGCTTGGTGAAGAGCGCCTTGCCGTGAGAAATGCTCTCGATGGTGACGGGAGGCTCGGGCGGAATCGTGATGGGCGTCCCAGCTTTCTCGTGCTCCCATCGCGGCGAGAAAATCTTGATATAAGCCACCAGGTCGGCGCGCTCCTGGTGGCTGATGGTGTTCCAGACTGGCATGTTCGAGTTGGCGATGCCGCGCCCGATCGTATTGAAGAGATCTTCATCGGTGGGCAAGGTGCCGGTCAGAGTCGAGCGGCACTTGAAAGTGGCGATGGTGAAATCGCGCGGCTTGGGATCAAGCCAAACAGCGTTCTCACCGTTGCCATCGCCGGCTACGCCGTGACAACCGGCACAGAAGCGCCGGTAATCGTACTTGGCGTTGTCCGATGTCGAGTGCCCGGTGAGATTGCCGATGTGGCTCTCCATGGGTTTGACCACGACGGGGCGCAGGGGTCCGACGTCAGGGGCGTCCTGGGCGGAGGCGGGAACGGTGAACGCGGCTGCGAGAATCAGCCCTAGAATCGCAGTGCCGAGAGTCGTACAGCCAGGGGTCGCGGTGAAAAGACTCGCGCTGATACAACGCATTGGCTTCAAGCTGTTCATAGTCAGCACCCTTAAGTGAAGTCAGCGCTGGCGAAACGAGTTCGCCCGCGGATTCGTCCTCATCAGAAATCAAAGTCCATTCCGAACAGTAGCTCGCTGGTGTTGGTGTTGGTGGCATTGCCCGACGAGTTAAGCGGCCCCGTAAGGTCCTGGTGGAACAAGTTGAATTCGCCGAAATAGGCAAAGCCGGCCCGGCTGGTCATAAACGGGTTGTAGCGGTACCCGATCGAATAGTTGTTGATGTTACCCAGGCTCTGCGGCGTTCCCGGGGTCGCCTGTTGTTGCATTCGTTCTGCCTCGAATACGGCCTTGAAGATTAGCTGCGGACTATACACGTAGCGCGCTTCGACGGTGTAGCCGTTCCAGATGGGCGACCGCGAACCGGGCGCGAGAGTGGTTCCCGGCGTGGCGTTCAAAGGACAATTGGGCCCATTCGCCGGACTGGAGCAAGTTGCCGTTGCGCCTCCGTTGCCATCCGAGGCTATTGCATTGCCGTAGCCCTGCCCGAACCACGCGTTGTCTTCGCCGTGCTGGGTCACCACGTTGATGTCAAAGTGCGGACCCAAGTAGAATTGGCCGTAAAAACCCACACGACTAAATCCCTTGTTGCCGATTCCCGAACCGGGGATGGGCACCGCCCCCGTGGGACCGGTGCTGGTCCGGTAGTACGTTGCCGCCTCTCCCACGAAGGCGTACGCTCCCAGACGCTGCATGCCCAACTTGCCGGTATCAATGGCTTGGTCGAAGGTGAAGAAACCGCTATAGGAGTTAGCTCCTAAACTTAGGTTCACGTTCCCATCATTCGAGCTGAGTAAGGATGCGGAAACGCGGGTCTTATCGTCCACCGAATGCCCCATGTATTCCAAGCCGAGCTGGTTGTCGCCCATCTGCCCGAAGATGTTCCCGTCGCCCACAGGGATGAAGTGATAGGTCTGATAAATACCGCCGTTGCCGGTGAGCCACAGAGTGCGCTTTTCAGAAAGCAGGTTGTTGAGCTCGAACCTGCCTAGCCTGATGTTGAGCCAGGGGCTGCCCCCGATGTTATCCACGCGCGCATTGACGCTCTCAAAATGAAATGCGCCCGTTGAGTCCGACGACGGAAGCACATAGAAGGAGAAGTTCTTCTCCAGCGTTCCACCGGTATGGAAGTCGAGCCCGCTCAGATCAAAACCGGACGACGTGATGCGCTGGGCCGACGTTCCGGTGGGAGCGAGATTTCCAGGCGTGTAGGTATCCACTTGGTTAAGGCTGCTCAGCCGGTGCCAGATCGGCGTGATACGGAAAGTCACCGGCCAGTAGCCGGGATTCTGCCAGATGGGCGAATCCCGCTCGTTCATTAACTGGTAGCCGTTGTCTCGGAACTTTAGTCCGAAGTTGTTCAACGCGGGCCACGACTCGTGGCAAGCCGAGCAGCGCAGCCCATACTTCCTGGCAAACGCCGGCAACGCGCTCGCCGTCTGGCTGGCGCTCAAGAATAGAAAAATTAACGCGAAAGCAGCGGCGAGAACGGAACTTACACGCTGCGGCTTCTGACAGAGATGAGACTGCGTCCACATACGCATGCTGCACTCCTCAGACGAAGGTCACAAGTTTTTACAGAACCCGAAATCCCCACATTGCGCAAACGAGAGCAAGCAAGCGGCAGCGACTAAAGTGAAAATCGCTGGTAGCTTCCGCCTCATCACTCAAAGACATTTGCGGTTAAGTGGTCCAACCACCCACAGTCGCGAGATACTACTACTCTCAAAAACGAAGCGCAAGGGGGTTGTGAAATTTTTTTTACATTTTTTTTAAAATGCAATCCCTGTGTGCGGTTCAGTACCAACTTGGCCCGTTGTCTCAGTCGACAACGATCAAGTTGACAATGATCAGCGCAGCGTAGAAACTCTTGCCACAGGAGCGCCGGAGCCCGTCGTGATGTGGGATCAGAGTTCTCGCTTTGAGGGGCTGAACCGTTGGGGTGCGTTTCATGGGAGCACGATTTATCTCGCGCTGATCGAAGTGTTTCTTCTGCTAGCGACGGCAGCAATCCCCTCGCCGGCCCGCGAAAAAGATGTCCTCACCTATGGCGAAGCCCTGATCGTCAACATTCCGCTGCCCGAACCCGAAGTGGCGCAAGTCGTGGAAGACGTTGCGGGGAACACAATCATCCGCGGCACCAAGGAATACGACAAAGATGAGTTCGTGAAGGGAGCGGTCGCGGCCACGTCCACGCGGCTTTTTCCGGAATGGACAGAGGGCGGCAAGGTTTTCTACAAAGTAAAGGTACACGCGCTCGATCCGCGAAACTTTAAGGACAGCGGCGATCTTGGAACCTTGGCCGTGCGCTACGTGGTGCAGGTGCAGGGCTTCGAAAATACCGTGCTCCGCATCGACGCGGTGTTTGTGGAGGATATACGGCACACCGTCCATCTCTCGAACGGCTCGGTTGAAAGCAGCGAGTACGCCGATATCCACGAACGCCTGGAAGCAGTCGAATTGATGAAAAAGGAAAACGCCGAGGCGATACGGGCCAAACAAGACCGCTTGGCGAAGGAAAACTTTGGCCTTGGCAGTGACACAGTTGTGTTGAGTACTCCGCCACCCGAGACGCCTGCCGAAACCGCGCATGGCGGGAGTTCTATGGAAAAGAGTATGCGCGGCCAAGCCGACTACTCCGCTGAGCAGCCTGCTCAAACGCTGGAGCAACGCGTTGCCGAGTTGCGCCGCCAGGTGGAGCGCATCGTCAAAAAGCCTGGGGCTCCGCTCAAGTCGGCTCCGTTCCACACCGCGAGCACGCTGCAATCTCTCGACCCGGGCGTCGAAGTCCTGATTCAGATTTCCACCCCTTACTGGCTCGGGGTCGAAACCCACGACGGACAGCATGGATGGATTCAACGCGATCAGTTGGAGCAGGCTCCATGACCGGACGGAATTTGCCAGTCGCTACTTGGATGCTCAATCGGCCAAGCGTCCGCCAATTCGTTCGTGCCGCGCTGTCTGCGTTTTTTCTCCTTGTGTTTCCAATGGCCGCGGCGCTGAGCGCCAAGGCACAAACAACTCCGCCAGCAGCTTCGCAAGCGGCGCGGTACGAGCGCACCTATCCTCAGTCGAAGAGCGCAGTGGAAAAAGCCCTGAAGCAACTGCAACCCTCCATGCGCGGCCGGTTGCCCGTGCTGGAAGGATTCGCCGCGCCCGCCGATCATCCGTTGAGCCGCTACCAGCGAGCTTATTACGAAGCTTCTGCGCAGGTGAGTTCGACCCCGTCCGGCGGAGCCGTGGTGCGAGTGAACACCAAGCTGACCGCCTGGTACCAGGACTCAATCGCCTCCCGTTCGGGATACCAACTGCTGACTTCGAACGGCCGACTCGAATCCGATCTCCTGGACCAGCTCTCCGATTTACTGGCAAGCAGCGGTGGCGCAACGAATCCGATGAAAACAACTGCCGCCGAACCTGAGATCTCGGCGCCCGTGCCGCAGTTGCCGCAACCCGGCCGTAACTTCTCGTCTTCGTCCTCATTGCAATCGGGCCTGCCGAGTCAACAAAGGCCGGATGGGAAGAATCCAAAAGACAAAGCTGCCGATCGCACCGACGCTGAGTTGCAGGCAGAAGCCGCGAGTTTGGAGGAGGTACTCAAGAACCAGGCCCATCCCAGAAATCTGGTCGCGGTCAAAAAAACCGGAACGCCGGTCGTCTCCACTCCCAGTTTGAATGCCAAGCCTTTGTTTCTCGCCACCGAGCACGATGAGTTTGAGATGCTGGATTTCAATGCCGATTGGGTACACGTGCGAATCTCGGGCTTGTCGCGAGGGTGGATCTGGCGAACCAGCCTGGAGATGCCCGAGGGTTTGTCGGACGTCCCGTTGGCCAGCGAGAAGGGCGCACCCGTTGCGGCCGATCTGTTTCAAGTAACCCGAGAGGAAACGGGTACATTCCCGGGCGATTGGGAAGCGCTGCGGGGCAGAAGTGTGAAAATCATCTCGGTGCAAAAAATTCGCGAGGACGAGAAAAACGCCGGTGCGTCGGCTAAGCTCGAATTCGCAAAATCTGTGCTCGACAAGAGCTATGGGGAACTGGCGTCCAATGCGAAGGAACTCGCCGGAGTGGTGTTGATCTTTGACTCGGTCGATGGCGGCATGATCGCCATCACCCTTCCCACGGTCGAGCAATGGAAGGCCGGCAAGCTGACCGATGCCGCGCTCTGGCATCGCTGTTATTTTGATCCACCCGAGACTTTCACTGTTTCCAGCGGCGTATCGAGTTCTGCCGCCAACCCCTAGCCGTTGTCGCTGGGCGCAAGATTGCGTTAGGATGGCAAGCAGAGCAAAATGCCGCGCGTTTCAGTTTTTGGCTTGACATTGAATCAAGGTCGCGATACCAATGCTGTCTTCTGACCTTCGTGGTTCCAAGAGTTTCGCGGCAATGTTCGGTGGGAAACGAATTGGGAAAATCCGCTTGACCGCGGAAAGTTAGACGGGGGCGTGTGGAGTCCATGTTGCAAATGCTGGTGTCGCGGTTGCGCGATTACGCCGAACTGACCAAGGCGCGCATTACCACTTTGATCGTGCTGACGGCATGGTGCGGCTACTTTTTTGGCGCGCACCGGTCGGGCGAGCCGTGGTGGTCGCTGGGCTTATTCCATGCGCTGTTGGGTGTGGCTTTGGTTTCGAGCGGCACGGCAGCGCTGAATGAAGTACTGGAAGCAAGCGTGGATGCGCGGATGCGGCGCACGGCGATGCGTCCCTTGCCGGCGGCCCGCATGACTACGGCCCATGCGGCCATGGTAGGTCTGGCGCTAACTCTTGGCGGTTCGGCCTATCTCGCGATCTATGCCAACTTACTAACTGGGTTATTAGTGTTCCTGACAGCCGTCGTATATCTTGCGGCCTACACTCCACTGAAGAAGGTTTCTCCAGCATGTACATTTGTGGGCGCGTTTCCGGGAGCGATGCCGGTGGTGCTGGGTTGGACGGCGGCGCGCGGAAAACTGGAACCCGAGACACTGATTCTTTTTGCCATTATGTTCGTGTGGCAATTTCCGCATTTTCTTTCGATCGCATGGCTCTATCGCGAGGACTATGCGCAAGGCGACATTCGCATGTTGCCGGTCGTAGACTCCGACGGGAAGTCCACTGTATGGCGGATTTTGGCTTATAGCGCGGCCTTGATTCCGGTCAGCCTTCTGCCGGTCGCCATGGGAATGGCGGGACGCGTCTATCTGGTGGGCGCAGTTCTCATGGGCGCGGCGCTGTTCCGAGTGTCGATGGGAATGGCGCATCCGCAACTCCCCGCCACCTCGGCCGCATCGAAGCCTTCCGCGCGGCGCTTACTGCAAGCTACGATCATCTACCTGCCAGCATTATTCGCCCTTATGATGGTTAACTCAGGCAGTTAGCGGCATTCGGTATTCGTGCCCGAATTCCGCCTGGTTACTTTACCTCGACAATCTTCAACGTCGTCACCTGCCTCACCCATCGCGCCATTCTTTTTTCATCCGGTATGACAATGCGGTATGGCCCTTCCTTATCATCCAGAGGCTTTCCATTTTTCAGGAAGGCCAGAACAACCTGTTTGTCGGTGAATGCCGGGTCTAGCTCAGGCAGCGCCAGCACCACGCTATATCCATCCGCGGCCTCCACCAGCACACATGAAGCCATCCGTTTTCCCTTCATACTTTCCCCAAAACTAACGCCAGCTTTCTCGAGCAGAGCTTTCACCGCGACGCCCTCAAACGTTGCCGATGCGCCGGCGGCGCCGGTCGTAACCTTCACGTGTTCCAATGTCTCAATGTCGGCGCGAGTCAAAACAGTTTGCTTTCCACTTTCGGCTTGAACAGTCAGCGACTGACACAATGCGAGCGCGGTGTGGAGCGTCAGAGCAAGGAGTACAACTGCAGACAACAGCCGATTTTTCATATCACACACGAAGAATCATAACCTCGGTTGCCTTGATCAGGGCGGCCGCGGTCTGTCCCTCTTTCAGTTGCATTTCGCGAGCGGAGGTTGCCGTGATGATCGATGTAATCTGCTGCCCGCCGATCGAAATCTTGACTTCCGCCATCAGACCGCTAATGCGAACGGCATCGATGCGCCCCACCAGTTGGTTGCGTCCGCTCACCCGGCGCACCACCTGCTTTCGTTCTTCTTCCGTTCGGCCGCGCGTTCGGAAGAGCAGCTTATCCACCTCGCTCCGCGGGATCCGGTGGTGTCCGCCAGCGGTCTGGATGCTCCGAATTTTCTTCTTATAAATCCACTGTTTGATGGTGGGAAAGCTGATGCCCAACTGCAAAGCCGCGTCCCGCAACTTCAGCATCTCGTCCGGCCCGCGCTCGGATTTAAGCTTCTTCCGCATCGGAACGAAATCGTACCGTCATTGCGGGCTGCGGTCAACGCGCTTTGATCCCCCGCAACAACGCCATCCTCGTGGGTTGGACGGAATCTCAGTAAGCGCATATATAAACATATTATTAGACACTCAACTCGTATTTCATATACACTTCTCAATTCGTTGCACCCACTCTACATTTTTTGGAGGGCCATATGCGTTCCGTCACTCTGTGTCTCTTGCTGCTTTTGTGCCTTGCGATGGGGGCGTTCCAGGCGTGGGCCCAAACGGGAGCGACCCTTTCCGGCGTGGTAACGGACCAAACCGGCACAGCGCTTAGCGGTGTCGCGGTTACGATCAAGAGCGTCGACACAGGTGAAACACGCACGATCACAACCGACGGCAGGGGACACTTTCAGACGTCTGGCCTGCCTTTGGGGCGCGTCGAGATTCGAGCGGCAAAACGAGGGTTCGATGAAACACGCACGGGAACCAGCCTGGCGGCTGGCCAGGAGGCCACGGTCGACATTAAGATGCAGCGCGGCACCGCCGACCCCTGCACGAGCCCCCACGAGTTCGCCACTACCGACTGCACGCTGACCTGGCACGGCATCACGGTGTATGGTGCGTATGACATCGGCGTCGGCTGGGTCAGCCACGGCTTACCGGAAAACGGCTATAACTATGAAGGCGAATCTCTGGTGAACCGAAA
>Ga0074044_10001523_pt1 | contig 20856 bp, 18 predicted proteins | sample BogForMeECP23OM1_FD_94443 | JGI IMG/M metagenome (GOLD analysis project Ga0074044, IMG submission 94443) | Bog forest soil microbial communities from Calvert Island, British Columbia, Canada - Bog Forest MetaG ECP23OM1 | ecosystem: Environmental > Terrestrial > Soil > Wetlands ...
CGCTGACCATGCGCCCGGCGTGGCAGGTGATGCCGCCGTTGGAGAGGAAGTAGGGCGGGTCGGCGAAGACGAGGTCGACGGAGGATTCGGGGATGAGGGCGAGGAGTTCGAGGCAATCGCCCTGGTAGAGGCGGATGTGGTGTTTGGGGTCGTCGAAGACCGGGGGAGGGAGTTTGATGGGAGATTTGGTCATGGGGAGGTGATCGATCAGGATCGTTGATCAGGTGGGTAACGGTGTCAAGGTCGGAGGAGGAAGAGAAGAAGTGTAAGAGTGCAAGAGTATAAGAGTGCAAGAGTGAAAAGGTGCGAGAGTGGAGTTACACGATGGCCTGGGTTGCGTGAGGATGGTGCCACGGTCCCTCCACTGCGTGCCGCAAAGGGCGCGGCACTGCGGTCGGGATGACAGCGAAAGAGGGGAGAGGAAGTGTAAGAGTGCAAGAGTATAAGAGTGCAAAAGTGAAAAGGTGCGAGAGTGGAGTTACACGATGGCCTGGGTGGCGTGGAAATCGTGCCACGGTCCCTCCACTGCGTGCCGCAAAGGGCGCGGCACTGCGGTCGGGATGACAACAGAAGAGGCGGAAAAGCGAAGAAGTGGAAGGGTGCAAGGGTTTAAGAGTGGAAGAGTGAAAGGGTGCGAGAGGGGGATAGGTGGAGACGTGCGGGCGATTGAAAAAGTGGCGGCGAGCCGCCGCAGTCCGAAGAAGGACGCAAGAAAAAGCCTCAGGCCTGAAGGCCTGAGCTACAGTAATGGGTCAGGAGGAGCGTCGCGGGTTTATTCGTAGCGGAGGGCTTCTACGGGGTCGAGTTTGGCGGCTTTGGTGGCGGGCCAGACGCCGAAGATCAGGCCGATGCTGACGCTGACCATGATGCCGATGGCGGCGGCCCAGAGCGGGACCACGCCGGGCCATTGCAGAATCACGCGGATTAGAAAGACCAGGGCAAACACGAGTATCAGAGCGATCAGGCCGCCCATGCCGGTAAGCGTCATGGCTTCGAGAAGGAATTGCCAGGTGATGTCCTTGCTTTTGGCGCCGATGGCTTTGCGCAGGCCGATTTCGCGGGTGCGTTCTGTGACGCTGACGAGCATGATGTTCATCACGCCGACGCCACCGATGAGCAGTCCAATGGCGCTGAGGACGATCATGGCGAGGTACACCTTGAGCATGATGTTGTGGAACTCCGCGACGGTCTCCTCGGCGGTATTGATGGAAAAGTTGTCCTTGCCGCCGAAGGGAACATTTCGGCGGCGCTCGAGGACTTCACGGATCTGGTCCACGGCGGTATCCAGCATTTTGGGATAAGCCTGCGCGCGCATCTGGATTTCATCCGCATCGGGATAAGTTTTCTTGAAGGTGCTGAAGGGGATGAGGACGCGGCGGTCCTCGTCGTTAAAGCCGAAACCGCCCTTGGGCTTTTCGACCACGCCAACGACTTGAAACGGAGCCGTCAATCATCACGTCTTTGCCGATGGGATGGCCTTCGGGGAACAAAACGGGAGCGACATTTTCGCCGAGCATGACGACCTTTTCCTTGTGGAGGTCGTCGCCTTCGCTGATGAAGCGGCCTTCGAGGGTGGCGGCGTTGGCGTAAACTTCGCCGAAGTTGGGCTGCACGCCGCGGAAATCAATGGCGGTGACGTCGCCGGCTTTGGTGCGCACGATGTGGTTGTGGCTCCAACTGGTTTGCAGGAAAACGGTGACCTGCTTTACGGCGGTGCAGCGCTCCACGATGGCTTTGGCATCTTCGACGGTCAAAGGCTTGCGCTGCTGCTCTTCCAGAGGCGGAGGACCACCGTGGCGGCCCTGGTCCCATTTGGTGATGAAGGCGGTGTCCGCGCCGTATTGATTGACGCTTTCCTGGATTTTCTGGTCGAAGCCGGTGAGCAGAGCGGCGACCAGCATGATGACGCTGACGCCGAGAACGACGCCGAAGACGGTGAGGGCGCTGCGCAATTTGTGAGAACGCAGAGTGTCCAGAGCTTGCCGCATGTTTTCGCCGTAAGCCTGTGCCATGGGGTAGCCTCAGCCCTCTGACCGCAACGCTTCGATGGGGTCGAGCTTTGCGGCGCGCATCGCGGGGAAAATGCCGAAGAAGAGCCCGACCGCGGTGGACAAGCACAAGGAAATGATGACGGCGCTGAGCGGCGTCTCCATGGGGAACGAAAACACGTGCTTGACGAAGAAGACGATGGCGTACGCGGCGATGATACCGATGAACCCGCCGGTGGCAGCGAGGACGGCGGATTCGGTCATGAATTGCAGGAGAATGTGTTTTTTCCTGGCACCGAGGGAGCGGCGTAAGCCAATCTCTCGCGTGCGCTCCGTGACGCTGGCAAGCATGATGTTCATGATGACGATGCCGCCGACGACGAGGAAAATACTGACGAGGGCCATGGCCACGAAAGCGATGTTCTTGGTCAAGTCATGCCAGAGACTCATGATGGAATCGGAGCCGAGAATGCCGAAATTATCAGGAGCGTCGTAAGGAAGATGGCGCCAGGCGCGGAAGAGCATGCGCGCCTCGTCCTGGCTGGCGGCCATGAGTTCCTGGTTGGGCGCTTGGACAAAAATGGTGACCCAATCCTCGCTGGTGTGCCAACCTTTGCGCCAGGCGTTGAGCGGCATGATCATGTAGTTGTCTTGCGACTCACCGAAGGCGCTGCCCAGCGGTTCAGCGACTCCAATGACTTCGTAGGTGTGCGTCTGAACACGAAGCGTTTTTCCGATGGGGTCGACATTGGGGAAGAACTTGGTGGCCAGGTCGGGCCCGATGAAAACGACTTCGGAATGATGGTCGTCATCAATCTGGTTGATGAAGCGTCCTTGAGCGACAGAGAGGTTGCGGACATCGGCGAAGTTGGCGGTAGTGCCGAACATCTGGACGTTCTCCATAGTCAAATTGCCGCTTTGCACCATGACGAAGTGATCTTCTTCGGCAGCGACAGCGGAGGCGAGCTTCATATTGTCGCGGAGGCGCTCGTATTCCTCGTAGGTAAGCATCGGGCGCTTCTGGGCTTTAATCCATTGGTCTTCGCTGGTGATGATGCCGAAGCGGTGAACTATAAAAACGTTGGCGCCGAGATTGGCGATGCGGTCGGCGACGTACATGTTGAGGCCGACGATGACACTCATGACGGCGACTAGGGTGGTGACGGCGAGAATGACGCCCAGCAGGGTCAAGAAGCTGCGGAGTTTGTGAGCGCGGAGGGCGCTGAGAGCCAATTTGAGGGTTTCGCCGGAGGTGACCCAGGCGGCGCGGAAACCCTTGGCGCGCGCGGACACCCCGGCGAGGCCGTCCAGCGGCCGAATGCGGGGCAAACCGTCCAGGGAGACTACGCCCACGGTGAGCTCCTAATAGGGATACGAAGGAGGGAGCAGAATCGTTCCTCGACCCACTTAATTAGACGTTGGGGAGGCGACTTTTCTTTCGTTAAACCCGCGTATAATTACGACTCACCTTACAGTTTACTCCATTGGGAGGACTGAGGGAAAGGAAAGCGGCGGAAAGGTGAACAGGAAGCTGAGTTATCTATGAGTTGCGGACAAATTGGGTCGCGATGGTGGTCAAAAATAAGAGTGCTGGCCGGTGCTGCTTATCTGGCTGGGAACCTGCTGCTGGGGCAGGTGAGCGCCGGACAGGTTGCCAGTGAAGCCCAAGGCGAGACTCCATCCTCTGCCGGGAAGAGCGAGCTCTTCCAGAAGGTGGTGGCTAACCAGAAGCGAACCGATCAGGAGTTGGACCTTTTCGAGCGGATTGAGCGCGTGGAAAACCGCAAAACGGGGAGCGATTCGAGGCCACCGGAAGTGAAGGTATGGCGCGTTTTTCCCGCCAGCGTCAGCAACGACAAGATCCCTCTGACGGCCGAAGGCAAGCCCATTAGCGCGGAAAGTTACCGTGCGGAATTGCAAAAGCTCGAGAAGCTGCTGGTCTGGGCAACGCAGAAGGGACCGGCACAGGAGGAAGCGCTGGCGAAAATGGCGCGCAAACGGAAAGAGCGCGACGACTTGATTGAAGCCACGCACGCGGCGTTCATCTTCACTTTGGTGGGACACGAAATGCGGGGCGAGCACAGTTTGGCGAAGTACAGCATGGTGCCGAACCCGAAATACAGGCCCACATCGCGGAATGCGACGTTGCTCACAAAGGTCAAAGGGTATGTGTGGATTGATGAGCAGGCCGCGGAGTTGGCCAAGGTGGAGGGCGAGGTGAGCGAGGACGTCTCGCTGGCTCTGTTTTTGGCGAAGGTTTATAAGGGCAGCCATTTCATGGAGGAGCGTTACGAGATCGAGCCCGGGATCTGGGTGCCGACCTACGAGCAATATGATTTCGATGGGAGGAAATTCCTGCTGCCCTTTGCGATACACGAGCGAACGTTTTATACGGATTACCGCCGGGTGGGGCTACCCAAGGAAGCGCTGGAAGTGGTGCGTGGCGAATTGGGCAAAACAGGGGGAGAGACGGCAGGACCACAAAACATAATGCGATAAAATGGGTTAGATAGTACTAGTCCTTCCCCAGCCGAACGGGAGGGTCCATGACCCGCTGGATTTTGGCCCTGGTTTTCATGCAGGTGAGTCTTGCGCTGCCGTGCGGCGCACAGAGCAATGACGCGAACGCGTCCGGGCAGAGCCCGAGCACGACCGCCAAGCCGGAAACTGCCAGCAGTCCCGCCCCAAGTACACCGAAAAAAGTTTGGACAAACGACGACATTGGCGGCGCGAGCGGGAAGGCTTCCGCAGCGAGCGACAAAGGCAATCAGAAATACCCACTGACCAAAACGGCAGACCCGGCGACGGTGGAGAAGATCCGCAAGGACCTGCAAAAACTCCAAGGGCAAGTGGAAGATATAAAAAAGCAAGTAGCCATATACAAAGACTTTCAGAAGGGCGAGCCAGTATCCACAAGCGGGTATCAGGTGGACAAGGGATACGGCCGGATTCCCGTGGAGCAGCAGATCGTGATGTTGCAGAAGAAGAAGAAAGACCTGGAAGCGCAGATTGACGCGCTGTACGAAGAGGCCAGGAAAAAAGGGATTGACCCCGGGCTATTGCGGTAGACGGAGTGATGCGATGAAAAACAGAATTGCGGGTCTTGGTTTTCTGCTGCTGGGGTGTGCGGCTATTTGCTGCGCGCAAACGCAAGACACTACCAAAAAAGATTCCACGGACACCAAGCCCGCCGCCGCGCCAGCGGATAAGAGTGCGCCCAAGCAGGATGCCCAGGCGACGCCGGAAAAAAAGAAACCGAAGAAGGTGTGGACGAACGAAGAAGTGGCGACCTTGCCGGGTGAGATTTCCGTGGTGGGCGACCCGAACCAAGGAGCAGAGTCCAAGGGGAAACCGGGACACGATGCGTCATCCGGTGGTGGGGATAGCCAACAAATGCAGTTGGACAGCTACCGCAAACAGATCAGCGACCTGCGCAGCCAGATCGATGCCGTGGACCAGCGGATCGCTCAACTGAAGGATTTCAAAGGGGAAAACAGCAGCCCCACGGGCGGAATCAACATGAACCAGGGGTACAACATGGTGCCCGTGGAGGACCAAATCAAGCAGTTGGAAGCGAAGAAGAAAAAACTTCAAGGGCAAATCGACGACGTGGAAAACGAAGCGCGGAAGAACGGGATCGATCCCGGCAAGCTGCGCTAGCGGCTTAAATCAAGATCATCTGCTGATTACTATGGTTTCTCGCCTGATTCCGAGGGCGAAAGGTTACTATGCGCTGGAACACCCTGCAAGCATCAGAAAAAGAGTGAGATAGCGCTTCAGGTTTTGCGTGATAAGGAAGTTTTCTTTGACGTGGGCATGCCCATGCTCCCCCAGCCGGGCGGCAATTTCGGGATGAGAGAGCAGGAAACGGATCTGGTAAGCGGTGCCTTCGACCGAATGCGCGAGCAGTCCGGTGTGTTTGTGGATCACCTGGGTGGGGATGCCTCCGACGGCGGAAGCCACCACGGGCTTCTTTTTCCAAAGCGCTTCCGATACGGTGAGGCCGAAGCCTTCCCGCAAACTTTTCTGGATGACGATGGTGGAAGCGCGCTGAAGAGCGTTCACCTCCAAGGGAGCCCACGCGGGCAGTTCCAAAACCTTGATATCGGGATCTCCCGCAGCGGCGTGCAGGACTTCTTTCAGGACTTCGGCGCCTTCCGGATCATCGGAGGCGCTTCCGCCAGCCAGCACCAACTGACAATCGAAATAGCGTTTGACGTTGCGATAGGCGCGGATCACACCAACGGGATCCTTGAGACGGTCGAAGCGGGAGATCTGCGTGAGTATGGGACGATGCGGATCAATCTTGTAGCGGGAGAGCACGTCAGAAATAAACTCCGGGGGAAGTTCGCGGTTTTTTTCGGAGAGAGGATCAATGGCGGGATGGAAAAGATATTGGGGAATGGAGAGTTGGCGGGCGAATTCGGGAGAAGAGAAGATCGCACCATCATATTGAGAAACGAACGGCTGGAGGAATTCCCAGACGGCGCGATCGGGATGGGAGAGGTCGATATGGCAGCGCCAGATCCAGTGGGCGGAGGATTGCTTTCGGGCGGCGATGAGTCCCACGGGCTGCGGGTCATGAATCACGACGAACTCCGAATCGAGAGAGAGACGGCGAAGATTCAAGTCTGTGTAAGCGCGGAAAACATCGAAATGGCCGGGTTGCGGGTGATAGGGCGAACCGTGGAGAGCGTTGTGGAATGCTTTGGTGACGTCAAAGAAATCATCGCCGCCGGTCATAACTTCCCAACGAATGCGCAGGCCAAGTTCTTCGGCGAGAGGCACGAAGCGATTCAGAATCTCAGCCACACCGCCACCAACAGCAGTGGAATTCAGCATATCGATGCTGCGGCCCTGAAGAGGCTTGGTAAGAGCGCGCAATTCATCGAGTTCACCGGCGCCGATAACTGGCGCGTAATCGTCGAGCGGGATGCGGCTAGCATGTTGCACTGGATTCATGCTTTCTCCTCTCGCGATCTAGGAGGCGCAGCAACTTGATGCGCGCGCTATCGAGGGTGTTGGTGTAGATGTCGATGCGATTGATGTTGTCCGCGAGGGACATCAAACCGAGGCCGTTGGCGAGCCAGTGGGAAAAATCGTTGGTGCGCAATTGGAGGCGCAAGCGGGATGAGATGAAGTGAAAGAAGAAGCTGGCGTGGCTGAGACGCGCGATGCCGTCGCGAAATTGATCGAGGTTGGCAGCGGCGAAACCGAAGGGCACGGTCACCTCGACGCTTTCGCAGAAATAGAAGCGCTCTAGCGCGGACTGGCGGGCAAACTCCGGGTGCTCTCCACAAAAGGCACGCACGACGCGGCAGAGATCTTCGCGAAGCGCGGCGATGGAGGGGTAATCGCGAATGTCGAGAGCGGCGAGTTGCTCGGCAAGGGCATCGCGGTTGGCATCAGCAAGAACCCATTGGGCAAAATCGTTGGAAAAACCCTCGGTAAGGAAATGATGGCTGCTGAGGGTTTGAAACGTATGGTGGAAGATGGAAGCGTCGCTGCACTGTTCGAGCCCGGCGAGGAGTTCGGCGAGAGTTCCGGCGGAGAGATTGCCGACGCGGGTGAGATAGGCGGCAGTGAAAAACTCGAAGGGAGTTCCGATCAGCTCCATCTGCAGGTCTCCTCAAAGGATCTCATGACGGAAACGAAGCTCCATGGGGTTCCGGCACGGCGATGCGAATTTCCGTGAGATCGGAGAGCAGATTGGCGGCCCAACGGTAGACGTTGTGCTCATGAATGGTCTTGCGCATGCGGGCCATGCGGAGGCTCTGCTCATCCTCGGTCATTTCGAGGGCCTGATGGATAGTGGCGGCAAGATGCTGAACATCGTAGGGGTTGATGAGGAGGGCATCGGGAAGTTCGTTGGAGGCGCCGGCGAAAGTGCTGAGGATGAGAGCGCCGCGTTCATCGTCGCGGGCGGCGATGAATTCCTTGGCCACCAGATTCATTCCATCGTGTAAGGAAGTTACGAGACAGACGGAAGCGGCGCGGTAGTAGCGGAGGATTTCCTCGTGAGAATGATGGCGTTTGAGGAGGACGATGGGCTTCCAATGCGGGGAGAGAAAACGGGCGTTGATGCGTTCGGCTTCAGCGGAGACTTCCTGAAGAAACTGCTGGTAGCGGGGAATGTCCGTGCGGCTGGGAGCGGCAATCTGAACGAAGGAAAAGCGCTGCTGAAAGGCGGGGTAGAGCTCAAGAAAGAGTTCGATGGCGCGGAAACGTTCGAGGATGCCCTTGGTGTAATCAACGCGATCCACACCGACGCCAAGGAGAGAGGCCTCGGTGCCGAGTTCGGCGCAGAGAGCGGCGCGCGCTTCGCCAGAACTTTGGAAATCGCGCACGTGATATCCATTGGGAGAAAAGGCCACGCTGATGGGATAAGGCCGGACGCGAGTGGTGTGGCCTTTGCGGTTGACGGCGAAGCGATCCCATTCGGTGAGAGCTTCGAGTGCGCGGTCCACCGTCTCCAGAAAATTGTTGCAATGCGTCTGGATGTGAAAACCGATCAAGTCCGCGCCAAGAAGACCATCAACGAGTTCGCGCTGCCAGGGACAGATGCCGAACACCTCCGGATTGGGCCAGGGGATATGCCAGAAAATGGCCACGGCAGCGTCGGGGCGCGCTTCCTTGACCATGCGCGGGAGAAGCGCGAAGTGATAATCCTGCGCAAGAAGAATGGGGGATTGAGTTCCCGCCATTTCCTGAAGGACAGCATCGGCAAAGCGGCGATTGATTTTTTGGTACTGGTGCCAGTCGTCGAGGCGGAAGATGGGGCGGGTGTGGGCAATATGGCAAAGAGGCCAGAGGCCTTCGTTGGAAAAACCTTCGTAGTAGCCGCGATCCTCCTCGTCGGTAAGCCAGACGCGACGCAGGGTGTAAGTGGGGCGATCGGGAGGAACTTGGAGACGGTCAAGAGCGTCTACAACGGCGCGGTCCGCGCTGCCGGAACCATTGGCAATCCAGGTGCCGTGGCAGGCTTGGAGGACCGGTTCGAGGGCTGTAACGAGGCCGCTGGCAGGGACGATGGTTTGGATGGCGTCGCTTTTTTCCTGGAAGACGTGCATGTAGGGTTCGCGGTTGGAAACGAGGAAGAGCGGCTTGGCGCCTAATTTGTTGGCCAGGCTGACGCGAAGGCGCTCGGCTGTCCAAACGGACGACTGGGTTTCGCGGAGTTGCGCTTCCTCCTGAGCGGCGGCGCGGGCGGTGTCCAGAGCGTGCGCCAAGTGCTTCACCTCCGTATGAATTTCGTCAAATAGTTCTCCGCGCGGGAGATTGGAGGAGCTTTCGGAAGTGCCGGCACGGAGTGTGTGAAGCCACTTCACGGTGGAGGCGAGGGGAGCGGTGAAATTCCACCGGACCAGGACGAAGGCAAGCGAGGTGATCAGGAGCGTCTGCAAGAGAGCGGTGAGGAGCGAATCGCGAAGGGAGAGCGAAACGCGGTGTTCGATGTAGGAAGTGTCGTAGATGACGGCGAGAGAGCTGGATGATTCGGCGTCGCGAGGGAGCGGCAAGGCGAAGGTGTAAAAAGAGTCGCCGGCGGCGTCAAAGAACTCGCCGGAACCCATATTGAGTGTGGCGGCACGATCGGCGGCGGCTGGCCGCGAGTTGAATTTGTCCGGGAGACCGGGGGTAATGGCGAGCGGAGTGCCGAAGCGATCATAGATGGCCACACCGAGGAGATGTTCGCGCTGACCGAAGCGGTCAACGATGCGCTGAAGATTCTTATCGCTGGAGCGGCCGGAAAGCGCTTCGAGACTTTCCTGGATGCTCTCTGCGAGCGTGGCGGCGCGGCGCGCGAGGTCAGCGCGGAGATTGCGGCGCTCTGTGCGGACCTGGTAGGCGGTATAGAGAAGGGAGACACAAAGAACGCTGAAGGCGAGTGGTAGCACAAGTTTGAGCGTGGTGCGCATGCCGAGGCCTCCGAGCAGGACGAGAGGTTCCCTGACAACGTACCAGCCAGCCCCGCACCGCAGGTCTTGCGGAAGTAGCAATGCGCGAGCGACCGGTTGGTCCTAGAAAAGGAGAAGGCTGGGCGGGAAAAAGTTGACTGGGTGAGAGGAGAGGGGCACGCGAAGCGCCAAAGGAGGAGTGGAAGGAGATGAGGACGTAAGTTACTGATGGAATTGAAGAATACGGGAAGGCGCGGGGCTCGCGGGTGGGTTCAATCAGGTACTGTAACGGGAATAATTACCCGGACACTGCGCAGTTAACTCCTACAGGGCATTTGCGGCTAGTGCGCAGAAGAAACCGGGCCCACGCGCGGAAGAACAGGGTGGAAATGGAGAGAAGAGAAGGAGCTTGAGCCGCGGAAGCCACTCTCAAGTGGAATGACGGACGGATCTGATGATGAAGACGAAGGGCCGGAGAAACCTGTTCGCACCGTCAGGTTTCAAGTGGGGCACAGGGTGCGCGAAGCATGGGTGCGCGAAGGGGCAGCGGGGCTAGACTGAAAGCAACGAATGAGGGAGTGACGTAGAAATGAGCCGCAAATTGTTGGTACTAATCGTCTCGGCGGTCGTGTGCCTATGGGTGGCTGGATTGCAGGCTCAGACACCGAATAAAGGCAAAGCGACGCTGACGGGAATTGTGCGGGGAGATAACGGCAAGCCCGTAGCCCACGCGGCGGTGTCGTGTCAATCGTCGGCGGGGATTTCGCCGAAAGTGGTGTACACGGATGCACAGGGGAGATTCACGTTTACGGGGTTGAAGCAGGACAATTACGATTTACGGGCGTCCGCGAATGGAGTGTACTCCGACTGGGAGAAAAACATTCTAGTGAAGAAAGGGCAGACGAGAGAGATCAGCATCACGCTTGAGAATATGGTGGTGACTCCAGACAGCAGTGCGCCACCAGCACAGAAGCCGTAGCGGACCGCGGGTAGTACTAGTCGAAAAAGGGCCAGAATTGCGCGGCCTGAAACCCCACATAAGTCTATTTATTTGTATTGTATAGGAAGGATAAGGTGCGTTCGAGATCAACATTGCTGGTACTAAGACGCGGGTACCCGGGCAATTGGCGCTTGCGGCCCATTGAGAGGCATGTTGGCCTTTCCTAACATGGATTATGACGGGTTGGGGGCCGCGCGGGGACAGCGGTCCCGCAAGGGGCCGTGTGCGAGCTACCCAACCCGCCAGCAAAACCCTTCCGGCCATTTCTTCCAGTTAACTTCTCGCAATCCCATTTCTGGCACGTCCGTTGCATCCTTCAAGATAGAATGCTGTAAAGATGGGGCTTAGGCTCCATTCTAGAAGTTTGAGCAACACGAAACGAGGACAGGTGTACGGATTATCTGGCAGAGGGTGGTTGAGGGGAATAGTTGTGTTTATGGCCGCAATCTGGGGCGCGAGTTGCCTTGCTGCGGTCGGAGAGCCAGGGTCATCGCTGAAGCCAGCTACCGTCCGCGCGTTTGAGAGTTATGTGTCCGTGACGGACACGCGATTGGGAAGAAGTCTGACGCAACACGATTTCTTTTGGATTGACGAGTTGCCGCCGCAAGAGCGCTTGGAAGCGTACGAAAGATTGAAAAGCGGGAAGTTAGAACTGCGGCGCATCAACGGCGAACAAGGCGTGGAGAAAAGCGCGATTCCCGGAGGAATGATCCACGACTGGCAGGGAATCGCATTCATACCGGGTGTGAAGTTGGATGAGGTATTGGATTTCCTGAAGGACTATGACAGCCAGGCAACGGATTATGCGCCGGATGTGGAACGGTCCAAAATAGAAGCACACGACGGCGATCATTTTCGTGTGTTCATGAGATTCCGCAGGAAAAAGATCATCACCGTGGTTCTGAACACGGAGCAGGAAATCACGTACTACCGCGATTCGCCGACGCGGGCGCACAGCCGGAGTTCGGCAACCCGGATTGCGGAAGTGGAAAATCCGGGAACACCACAAGAGAAAGAAAAGCCGCCGGGCGAAGACAGCGGTTTCATGTGGCGGCTGGAGACTTGGTGGCGCATGGAGGAGCGGGACGGCGGCGTGTACGTTCAGAATGAGGCGGTGAGTTTAACACGCGATATTCCATCGGCGTTGGCGTGGATGATCGAGCCGTTTGTGACGGGCATCCCGAAGGAATCGCTGGAATTCACAATGGAAGCAACGCGGCGTGGAGTGCTGCGGAGGAAGGGCCGTTAGAACAAGAAATTACAGGAAGTCACTTCCCTTGGCTGGATTCCCGGATAGCAACGAGAATCACGCCCTGGGAGGTGAGAAGCGGGCGCAACCAACTGCGAGAGTGGACGGGGTCGCCGGAGACAAGCAGTACGCGATCGGCCCAACGCGCGGCGAGATGGTAGGAATCGTACACGCTGTAGGAATAGAAGAGACCATCGCCTTCTGAGATCTGATAACGCTTGCCGCGAGTACGAAGAAAATCAAAAACGCGCCAAAGCCCAAGTTTGTAAAGGAAAAGCTTGAGGAGGCGCGCGGGCCAGGAGCCCTGGCCAAAGCGATTGGAGTCTGCGATAACAACTACTTTGCGCGCCACGCGGAGCATTTCGCCGACAACGGCTGAAGGATTGGGAACGTGGTGTAGCGTGGCAAATTCACAGACTGCGTCAAACGAGTTGTCTGGAAAAGGCAGAGCCTCCCCGCTGGCCTGGAGAAAAGAGACACCCGAGAGATTGCCGGCCACACGACCTTGCTGAAGAAGGGCGGCCACGGGCTCGACACCACACACAAAGACGCCCGGGAACGCTTTGCGGAAGTCGCGAAGGCCGCAGCCCGTTGCGGCGCCCACGTCGAGAACACTCTGTACCTTGAAGAGGCGGAGGATGGAGTGGATAAAGTTCTGAGAGAAGGCATCGGTGGCGCCTTCCTGGGCGTGCATCGTTTCATAGCGCGACGCGGTATCGGAGTAATACCGGCGTTGAATTTCCACATCGCGAGGAACGGAGGGACGCGGCGCGTTGGACATAATTATTTCACTTAAGTACAAAGAATGAGACGCACCATCCTGAAATCCTCTAGCTGCCGGGGCCTTGGGAAGCGCCCGCAATGTTAACGGAGTTCTTTAGAATTGGGTGCTCGAGCAACGACTGCGTTATCTCGTAGACTTTCTCGGAATCCACGCGCAGACAAAGCAAGAAGGTGCCGTCAATCTGAAATACAGGGAGTTCGCGGGCAAGCCATTCCCAGAATCGTGTGGGACCAATCGCAGAGGCGTAGTCGTGGCGGAAGATGACGCCACCCGGTTTAATCAGGGAAAAGGCCTGATATACTTCCGCGGCAAGCCCGGGCATGCGGTCGCAGGCATCGCAGAAGACCACCTCAGCCGAAGCGCGATAGGGCCGGCAATCCCAGGCTTCCACGCCGGTAAAGATCTGCTTGATTCTGGACTTGACCGGCTGATCCCAGTAGAAAAAGCCGATTTCATTCTGGCCGGGAATGGGCGGAAAATCGAGAGTGATGATTTCGCCGTCAGGCGGAAGATGCAGAGCAATATTCAGCGCTGTACGCCCTTCCGCGGTGCCGAATTCGACTACGCGTTTTGCCTTCAGGTGGTCCACCACCTTCGTTAGGACGATCAGTTCCTGGGGAAGGACGCCGAGGTCCCGGGGAAAAGGGAAAAGCAGTTCCAGCGAGCGAGTGCAATCCATTTCCGGGAAAAGTTCTTCGAGCTTTACGATGGGGATTCTGAGGTCCTTCCGCCAGGGCGACCGCTGCCATTTATGGGGCGAGCCAAATCCAGAGTACAAATGATAGGAGTGGGAAACAAAACTGAGGGCAGCCGAAGGACCGTCACGCAGCAGGACGCGGAGCGAATTCAGGTTAAGGGAAGACAGGGCACGAGCAACGCGCCGGAGCGAGGAAGGGTAGGAGCCGAGGTGGTCCAGGGAATGGTCTTTCGAGGGATCGGCCATAGTTAAGTAAAAAGGATACTCGATTTAAATTCAGAGGTACACAAGGATGCGGTGGTCCGGTCGAGGGGAATCTTGAGGTGAAACACTCACTGCCGAGGTTCGGAGCCTGCAAGAAGGAGATGGATCGCTTGTACCTGGTGGTCCCACGAGAACTGCGTAGCCTTGCGGGCGGCGTTTTCTCCAAGGGAACGCAGAAGCTCTGGTTGTTGGAGCAACAAGGAGAGAGAGGCGGCAAGGGCGCGCGGATCTTCCGGTGCGTGAAGCAGTATTCCGTCCACGCCGTCCACAAGGTATTCGCTGATGCCTGCCTTGCGGCTAACGACGACGGGCAAGCCACAAGCCATGGCTTCCAGAACGGGCAGGTTGAAAGAATCTTCCAGTGAAGGGGCGACATAAATATCCGCAGCCGAGTAGAAAGAGAGTATCTCTGAACTTTCGGAAAAAAACTGTACGCGACCCGATAATTGGAGGGACTGAACTTGGGGCAAAAATTCCCCAGGCGTGTCACTGCCGACGACGCAAAGATAGAGCGGAAGATGACGGAGACGTGACATGGTCTCCAGAAGTACGGGAAGCCCTTTATTGCGCCAATCATTGCCGACTAAAAGCAAAACAATGTCGCTGGGCGAAAAGCCGAGTTTTTTGCGAGCGGAATCCCGCAGGGCTTGGCGGGCAGCCGGAGAAAACAGGGAGGTATCCACACCGTTGGGCACGACGACGGCGTCGTGGCGGCCAAAGTACTGCGCGAGTTGGCGCGCCGTGTGAGGTGAAACCACAGCGAGGCGGAGGGATTTGCGACGGTAGCAGCGGTTTTCGAGGAAGCAGAGGAGATGGTAGTAGAGCGCGCGATGGAGACCGCGGAGTCCGACGGAAGGACGATCCTGGTGAAGTTCCTTGAGCCGATGAAAGACCGCGTGCACAAGGATGAGATCGGCATCGGTAGCATTGATGCCGGGAGAAAAGACGGCGTCGAATCGAAGATGGCAAAGCCAGCGGTCGCGCAGGCGGCAGAGGCGGTTAGCGAGGATCCAGAAAAGGAAAGCGAAGAGATGAGGGGCGGGCAAGCTTGGAACGCGATGCCAGAAGATGCACCGGCTGGGATTTTGTTCGCGAGTTCCAAATGGAGTGACCTGCAAATCGTCCACACGTTGCGAATAGAGATGAATCTCGTGGCCGTGGTGCGTTGCAAGACCTTCAAGGATTTCCGCGAGGGAGCGCTCTGTGCCATGGCGGCGGTCCACAAAGGGAGAAAGGACAGCGATGCGCAAGTCAGGTCATCCTTGCAGCGGGGGTTGGTGCAGCGGCGGAAGAGCTCGCCTGGGCATTCGCGGCGAGGCTCGGCAGGCGAAAGAGAATCCCGAGAGAAATCCACAGAAGAGAATTAAGAATGAAATCCTCGAAAGGCGAGAGGCCTGCATAGGTATAGGGAAACAAGAGCAGGAAGGCAAACCAAAAGGTGACAAAGCCGATGGGGAACCAGACCGTACCTCTCAATTTGAGGACAACTCTCCAGGCAGAGATGACAATGGCGGACGCCATGACGAGCCAAAGAAACAAGCCCACGATGCCGAGTTCGACGACCAGGGTCCCGTAGCCGCTTTCCACATAGAAACCCGAAAGTGGCACATGGAAGATGCGGGTGACGTATTGCGTCCCAAGCGAAGCGGTGCCAATGCCATAACCGTAGGGCCACCGCGGGGACTCGAAGGCATACAGGAAATTCTGGATGGGATAGGTGCTGGTGCGGTTCACCAGTTCGCTGTTGGGACTGCTGAGAGAGATCGTCTCCCAATAAAAGGTGAAACGATTTGTGACCTCGGTCGGATAAAGGTAGATGGCAATTCCCATGGAGAGAAGCCCAATAAGAAGGGCGCGCTGAAAGGAACGCAAGATGCGGACAAGTTGTCCGCGCTGCCAGGGGCAGCCCCACAAGAAAGCAATCACGCAGACAACGGCACTGCCTGCGGTCCAAAGCAAAGTGCCGCGGGAAGCGGCCATGGCAATCGCAACGGTGATGGTGCCGAGGCTAAGCAGTGTGAGAAGCCGGCCCTTGCGGGTCCGTAGAATGAGGTAGCCGCCATAGCCAAAGGCAAACAACCAGACCGGAACAAGGAAAAAAGCGAAGCGGCCAGCACTAACGAATACGGAAGTTGGGCGGTAAACGATCACGCCCGAGATGGGGGAGACGCGATAGTTGGTGCTTAAGTCACGGATATCGTCTGCGATGATCGTGGGATTCAGAAAGGTATGGCCTAAAATCGACTGAGCAATGCCAAGCAGAGCAACCACAAAAGAGAGTCCCAGGAGGTAGGGATAGAACTTCTGAAGATCACTTTCCTTGTCGATCAAGGCGTAGCCGACAAAAATCAGAGGGATATAGTAGAAGTACAGCTTCATGCCCAAGATGCCATAAAAAATACTGGAAGAGGCGGGATTAAAGACCTGCATGAAGCCAAACCAGAAGAAAAGGAGGAGTGGAAGACGGAACGGGAGTTTGAAGGATTGCACTTCCCTTTTGCGGTGGGCGAGAAAGAAAGATAGATAAACCACGGCGACGAGGACATCTTTGCCGAAGTAGATGGCCATGTTATTGCCCAGGTACTTTCGCGCGAGGTCCTCAAAGAACAGCCATCCAAGGAAGACATAGAGGCCGGTGCGCCAGCGGCTGAGAATGGTGGTCAAACTGGCGGCGACGATGGAGCCGAGACCGACGTAAGCGAGACCAATGAGATCGCCGGCCACAACGTACTGAGCCAATTCGTAGGCCAGGTAAAAGAAGAGAAAGATCGCGAGAACAAGATAGATGGGGTTCTTGCGAAGCTGACCCGGCAAAAGTTGCGTGGCCAGGCTCATGGCGCTGCCTCGAGAACGAGAACGTGGTTATCGCCGCGAATGGATTCACCGGAGAAGCCGGAGGCCAGCAAGCGCATGGTCCAAGCGACGGATTTGCGGCTGAGTTGATAGCCGTGAGGGGGGTAAACGAAGTGCTGGCGAAGGCGCAGGCCCGCGAGCGGGAGGAATTGCCTCTGCAGGAGATCAAAGAAGATGGGAGGGATGTGCGTCGGCTCCCCATGCTCATCCATAGTGCGGATTCTGCCGGAGAGAAAGAATTTGAAGCGCGCGGGCAGAGAATCCACATTGGGTGTCGTCAGGACCGCCACGCCGCCGGGAGCGAGCAACCGCGCAACATTGCGAAGGAATCCGATGGGACTTTCCACGTGCTCGATCACCTCGATGGCGGTAACCAAGCTGAATTGCCGGGTGCCCAAGAGGGAGGCGAAATCGGGCTGGTTAAAATCGACGGTGACATGCGGAAGTTCAGCCGCAAAACCACTTTTGCTGAGATCGGCGGCAAGAACATCGCAACCCAGCTCTGCCAGCCGCGCAGCCATGGCGCCGGGACCGGAACCGAGGTCGGCGGCCTTCAGGTCCGGGTGGACAAATGGAGCGAGGACACTGTGTCCGACGAAATCATGAAGGCCACTGTTGGTCGTTGTGGGAATCATCCGTTAGCCCCGTCCGGCGCAAGACGTCTATAAATCTGGGCATGTGCTTCTATCATACGATGCAAAGCGAAGAAATCGCGCACCCTTTGGTGGGCGGCGATTCCCAGGTGCTGGAGGGCCGAGGGATCGTCCAGAAGTTGCACGACTTGACGAGCCAAGTCCGCGGGATCACCGGTCTTGAAAGTGCGCCCGGCATCGCCGAGGACTTCGACAAAGGCGCCGAGATCTGAGGCGAGGATAGGAACTCCACGAAGCATGTTTTCGGCAATGACCATGCCAAAAACTTCGCCGCCGAGAGAAGGAACGACCAGAAGGTCTACCTGAGCGAGAAGATCGGCGACTTGCGAGTCGGGGAGGCGGCCGAGGGAGTGGACTTGCTTGCCGAGTTTCCATTCTTCCGCGAGTTTCTCGAGGGCAGCACGCTCGGGGCCGTCGCCAATGATCTTCAGTTCGAACGGGCGATTTTGCTGCTGGAGCAGGCGCGCTGCTTCCAGGAGCAAGAGAAGTCCTTTAGTGGTGACAATGCGGCCCAGAAAAACAAGCACGGGGACCGGGCGGGCAGCTGGGAGCTGCACAAGCGGAGGCGATAGCGCGATGCCGTGAGGAATGGTCTCGGTGCGGGACAATTGAAGCATGCTGGCAAGCCAGTGGGTGGGTGTGATGTTCACGGCGACATGCTGGCAAAGGATTCTTCGGATGAATGTGAGCAGCCAGAGACGGAAGGAAGCCAAACGCCTGGGCGTGGGGCTGCAGGCGAGGCAATGGATGTAGTGTTCCGCCATGAAATGTCCCGGGCAGGGGATATTTCCCGGCTCCTGGAAAAGCTGCCCAGTTGGACAAATGGTTTGAAAACCGTGGTGTTCCACGACAATTGGTTTTCGAAATGCGAGGCTAAGCAAAATGGGAGAAATGGCGGCGCCGGCCACGTGAATCACATCCGCAGAAGAAATGAGTTTGCGGAGCGCATTGAAATTGGGCTGCCGGACGACTTGAAAAGTAAGCGAGGAATCATCGAACGAGCCACGGGGAGTCTGCGTCACGACAGCAACCTCAAAGTCGGACTCCGAGGTGGAGCTAGTGGACTGAGACAATTCCTTCGCTAGAGACATGACCACGGTTTCCACACCGCCAATGCTCGGCGCAAAAAAATGGGAATAGAGCAGAAGCTTCACGAGCGGCTCTTTTTGAGGGCGGGGCGGCCGCGGAGGTTATGAACGCCATGCGCTGAATGCGACAGCATCAAGAGGTCCTCCCGCTAGAATTTGGCTTGCGTTGATGGGCCATCTCAATGGCGCCCAACCAAGTATCCAGGCAATCGGCCATGGTCCAGGATTCCATCTGGCGGCGCACACCGGCTTTCAGTTGATCAAGAAGGGCCGGATCAGAGAGCACTTCCCTAAGGATGGTGGCAAGGGCATCGACATCGGCGCAGGGATAGGAATAGCCGCTCTCACCTTCGTGAATCATGTCCAAGCGGCCGAGGACGGCATCGCTGAGAACGACCGGAATTCCAGAGAACATGGCTTCCGGCACGACGAGCGGGCACTGGTCGTAATCCGAGCAAAGAACAAAAAGGTCGGCGGCTTTGTAAAAGCCGGGAAGCTGCGAGACGTTGACGAAACCCAGCAGACGCACGCGTTCCTGCACGTTCAGATGGCGCGCCTCATCTTCCAGTTCCTTGCGCAACGCGCCGTCGCCCGCGAATACAAGGAACGCGCCGGCGACATTGGCCTTGGCAAACGCGCGCAGCAGATCGAGCGGGCGCTTCCAAGGCTGCAGTTTGCCGCAAGAGAATACTACCGGGGCACCCGGAGGCACGTTCCAGGAAGAGCGGGTGGCGAAGGAATCTGATTTTTCGGCGCGCGCGATCCACGCATCCTTGTCGGCGCCGGAACGGATGACCATGATGCGTTCCTGGGGCATACCCAGCCGGATGGCTAGCTGACGAGCAGCGAGGGAACCTGCCATCAAAATGTCCACGCTGCGGTAAACACTGCCAAGAATGAAGGGCTTGATAGGCCTTTTCCAGCGCGCCTGATCGCGAGGTTGCAAGACTGTGGAGTCGGAAGAGATCACCACGGCGATGCCGCGGCTTTTTGCAGCCAGGAGGGCTTGCCAGAAGGCAGCGCACATGTAGCCGGTATAGATCACCACGGCGTCAAAGGGGCCGCTACGGATGAGCGACCACAGGCTGAAATTCCACAGTCCAAAGAGAGAGCCGAGGTTTGGGAAATTGGAGTGATTTGAAAGTTCGACCCACGGGTAACCATCGAGCAGGGGCTCATCCCACTGCACCTCAACGCCAAATTCCGGATCAAGACTACGCTCGGCTCCCTGGAGGCTGCAGTAGGCAACCAGGATTTCCACGCGCGGATCTTTTGCCAGATGGCGGAAGAGCGGGGAAGCATAAGGAACCACGTGAGAACAGAGAATGAGCACTTTAGAACGACGGAAGGGGAGGGTGGGGCGAGAGAGATCCGACGGAGGCGAAGGTGCGGCAAGCATGGTTTGCAGGTCAAGTATAGCGGGTTTCGGAGCAGGCGCGGGTGTGCTAGACTGACGGGGTTTGGACTCCTAGCGCCTGACAGGCCGTTGATTCAGGGTATCGCTACCGACGGTTAAGTAACACACCGTTGGCACTCGGCTCGCAGGTTTCCGCAGGAAGAATCCCCGCGACTGGGTGTGCCGCGAGAGGGGCCCGCGGCTAAGCCAAAAATTGCATGGCCTGAACACGGCCACGAGTCACGAAAAAGAGGAATTGTTATGTCTGGGCATTCAAAGTGGGCGACAATCAAGCATAAGAAAGCGGCCACCGACGCAAAGCGCGGCCGCATTTTCACGCGTCTGATCCGTGAAATCACCATCGCTTCGCGCATCGGCGGCGGCGATCCCAACACGAACCCACGCTTACGAACCGCAATCCTGGCCGCTAAGAATGAAAACATGCCCAACGAGAACATTGAGCGGGCTGTGTTGCGCGGCACAGGGCAACTGGAAGGCGAGCAGTATGAAGAAGTGACGTTCGAGGGGTACGGCCCCGGCGGCGTGGGCATGTTGATTCAGGTAGTCACCAGCAATCGCAACCGCATCGTGGGCGAATTTCGCCACCTGATCAGCAAAAATGGCGGGAACATGGCGGAGGCCGGAGCGGTGGGTTGGATGTTCCACCGCAAGGGCGAAATCAACGTGCACAAGGAAGCGGCGAGCGAAGACAAGCTTCTGGATATTGTGTTGGAGGCGGGCGCCGAGGATATGAAGGACGATGGTTCCACGTGGTACATCGTGACGCCGCCGGAATCGCTGGAAACAGTGAAAGAAGCGCTGGTAAAGGCGGGGATAACGCCGGCTTCGGCGGAATTGGCGATGGTGCCGCAGAACTACATCAAATTGACGGGGCAGCAGGCCATGCAGATGTTGCGGCTGGTGGAAGCACTGGAAGAGCACGATGACGTGCAGCACGTGTACGCCAACTTCGATATTGACGAATCGGA
>Ga0074044_10001524_pt1 | contig 20854 bp, 12 predicted proteins | sample BogForMeECP23OM1_FD_94443 | JGI IMG/M metagenome (GOLD analysis project Ga0074044, IMG submission 94443) | Bog forest soil microbial communities from Calvert Island, British Columbia, Canada - Bog Forest MetaG ECP23OM1 | ecosystem: Environmental > Terrestrial > Soil > Wetlands ...
GGAAACGGCCGGGAGGGTCCGTGAGGTCCGGTCCGCCCGAACGACCGCGTCCCACCGAGCCTTCGCGCCCAGGAAGCGGGATAGGCGATGTCGACCGCCGGGCCTCTCGGGGCCCGGCGGTCGGGAAAGGGTTCCCCTAGTCGTTACTGCCGGGGTCCGCTCGGTGGGGTTTCCTCGCCAGGTCCCGCGGGCTCCTGCCACTGGGCAGCGGGAGGAGGGGCGGCGGCCTTCGGGCGGCGGAGCAACGCGAGCAGGGCGATGAGGAGTGCCACGACGGCGATGATGAGGGCCACCTCAAAGCCGGTGTTGTAGTTCGACTGCGTGACGTACGACGGTGTGCTGGCCGAGCTGGTGCTGGACGAGAACGAGACCAGCACGAGGTAGTCGCCCCCGACGGTCGCGCTCCCCGTGGTCGGCGAGGCGGTGTAGCCCGACACGACGGAGATCTGGTAGGAGTAGGTGCCCGCCGGAACCGTGAACGAGAGCGAGGTTCCGCTCGTGGACTTCTCGACGCCATCGAACACCGCAGACCAGGTGGTCCCGGTCGCCAGCCCGGTCTCGTTGATCAGGACCGTGTAGGTTCCGGGGGTCGGACCGGTCATGGGCGAGAACGCGACGGACACGAGGTAGTTGCCCCCGACCGTGGCGCTGCCCGAGAGCGGCGAGGCCGTGTACCCGGTCACGCCGAGGACCTGGTAGGAGTACGATCCCGCGGGCACGGTGAACGAGAGCGACGTCCCGCTGGTCGTCTCCTCGACCCCGTTGAAGATCGCCGACCAGGAGGTCTCGCTGGGCAATCCGGTCTCGTTGATCCATACCGTGTAGGTCGTGGGAGTGGGCGGCGTTGTGCTCGAGAACGCGACGGACACGAGGTAGTTGCCCCCCACGGTGGCGCTGCCCGAGGACGGGGAGGCCGTGTAGCCGGTCACGTCGAGGACCTGGTAGGAGTAGGTTCCCGCCGTCGCCGTGAAGGCGAGCGAGGTACCGGTGGTGGTCTTCTCGGTCCCGTCGAAGATCGCGGACCAAGAGGTCCCGCTCGTCAGCCCGGACTCGTTGATCCAGACCGTGTACGACGGTCCGGTCGTCGACGAGAACGAGACCGACAGGAGGTAGGCGGCGCCGACGGTCGCGGTCCCCGACGAGGGCGTGGCGGTGTAGCCGGGGACGTCGAGGATCTGGTAAGCGTAGGTTCCGGCCGGCACGGTGAACGTGAGCGAGCCCGTGTCCGTGGACTCCTCCACCCCGTTGAAGATCGCCGACCACGTCGTCCCGCTCGCGAGTCCCGTCTCGAAGACCGTCACCGAGTAGCTCGTGACTAGGGTCGACGAGAAGGTGACGGGGACCGTGTAGTTGGCCGAGACCGAGACCGAGCCACTGGACGGAGAGGCGGCGTAGTCGGTCGGATTGACGATCGAGTACGCGTAGGTCCCGGCGGTCACGGTGAACGTAAGCGTGGTTGTGCTGCCCGTCTGCTCCACGCCGTTGAACCACACCGACCAGCTCGTGGCGGGCGCAAGCCCGCTCTCCTGGAACGAGACGGTGTAGAGCGCCGCGAAGCCGATCGTCTGGCTGACCGCTCCGGTCGACACGACGACCGCGCCGGACGACGGCGAGATCGAGTAGCCGCTGGCCGTCGACACGTTGAAGGCGTAGGTCCCTGGGAACTCGTCAAAGCTGATCCAGGTACCGACCGTGGTCTGGGTGGACCCGTTCAGGGTCACGGACCAGCTGGTGCCGGGCGGGAGGCCCGAATCGTAGAACGTAACGACGTACATCCCGGCCAGCGCGCCGATCGGGTGGTAGTCCCACGCCCCGCTCGAGACGGTGTACGGGTTGAGGACGCCGTTCGTGTACGAGTGCCAGTCGGCCCAGTAGTTCCCGACCTCGCTCGAGCTGTTGAACACGTTGCTCGAAGAGTCGCTGAACGCCTGGATGTGCGCGGCGTCGTACGTCCCGGTCGCTCCGTTGTTGCCGATGAAGTCGTTGAGGTAGACCCAGTTGCCGGTCCCGTCCTCAATGTCGACCCCATATCCCGTGGAGGCGACGAACGAGCTTCCGGTGATCAGGTTGTCCGCGGCGCCCGCGTTGAGCTGCGCTCCGATCGCGTCCTCGAACGTTCCGATCCCGCTGAAGGTGCTGCCGAAGGTGCCGTTGAGCAGGAGCCCAAAGTCCCCGTTCGATGCGTTGACCGACTGAACCGAAAGGGCGATCGAATCGATATCGTAGAGACCGGCCGGGTACTCCGTTGCGGTCAGGTTCTCCACCGTGGTCTGGTACGTCTGGACCGTCAGCACCGCGGCGATGGGGACGATCCCCTCGAACTCAAAGAACCAGGGGTTCGCTTCGAAGGTGTCGCTGGCCGTGACCCCGTAGACGTGGATCTGGCTACTGTGCTCCACGAGCACCCCGATCGAGAAATCGGTCGCATTGGTCGTGTTGACCCAGCTCTCGTTGCCGTTGTCGATCAACACACCGACCGAGACGCCGGTCGCGTTGGTATCCGTCACGAAGACGTGGCTGGAGTAGTCCGTCAGCACACCGATGCCCTGGTTGCTTGCGTTTGTACCGGTCACGAAGATGTACGTAGAATTGTTCGAGAACACACCGACCGCGCCGTTCTCGGCGGTGGTCTGCTCGACGAAGATCTCGTCGGAGGGGTCGATGTAGACGCCGACGGCGCCCTCGACCGCGGTGGTGTTGAGGACCGCATCGTAGTAGGACGCGGTGATATTCACACCGATCGCCTCCCCGAGGGCACTGACGTTCTCGACCTCGGTGAAGTACGTCCCGGTCACCTGAACGCCGACGGTCGTAAGGGGGAACGGCGCGTTGCCGACGACGGCGACGTTCTGCACGAACACACCCTCGGTGTCGAAGGCCTCGGCTCCGATCGAGCCGTTGGTGGCGGTCACGTCGGTGATCGCGACCTCGGCGCTTCCGAAGGCGGCGACGACCCCGAGGCTGTTGTTCGCGTCCACACCGGTCACGTTGATGAGTGCGAAGTTGTCGAGGACCTGGGCTCCGACGGAGCCGTTGATCGCGGTAACCCCGGAGATGGACCCGCCCGAGACGAATTCGAAGTCGACACCGAACGACGCCACCTCAACGAGGACGGCGGAGACGTTCGTGTCCGTGGTCTCGTAGAACTCGAGACCGGGCGTGCCCAGAGAGTTGTCGACGACCGTGGCATTCGCGACCGTCACATTGGCCGAGAACTCGGCGTCGACGCCATAGGACTCGCCGGAGGCCTCGACGTACTGGATGTACACATAGGAGCAGCCGTCCAGGATCGCCCCCGACGAGAGGGTGAAGGCCTCGACGTAGTACAGGCTGGTGTAGTTCGCGTCGATCCCGTAGAAGCCAGCGGACTCGAACTCCGCGAAGATGTCGGTGAACTCACCGTACATCCCTCCCTCGTCGAGGACGCCGAGACCACCGAGGGCCGTCTCGAGCCCTACCCCGTAGGCGAACGGGGAGTTGAGGACCGTCAGAACGACGGCGCCCGAGATCGCGAAGCTGTCGGCCACGAGGACCCCCGGCGATTGCGCCGCCCAGATCCCGAAGGAGTCGTTCTCGCTCGTGATGTTGAAGGCGACCGCGCCCGTTGTGTTCCAGAGAGAGACCGCGCCGCCGACCGCGACATCGGTGCCCGTGAGGTAGCCCGACAGCGTAAGGTTCGCGAAGTAGTCGCCGTCGCCGCTCCAGATCGCGAACTGCGCGCCGTAGCCAGGCAGGTCAACGACCGGGTTAAGGTCGTCCGGCTGGTAGTAGGTGTTCCCGGTCGGCGAGTCCTGCCCCTGGGTAACGTTGATCACGCGAATAGGGGCGGTGACCCCGTTCGCCCAGAGCAGGTCGAAGTCGGGGAACCCCCAGTCGTTCAGGTGGTTGAACGTCAGGTTGACGTTGACGGTGATGTTGTTGAAGACGTACGGCGCAGCCACAGCGCCCGTCGTGTTGAACGCTAGGCTCGCGGCCTGCGCGGGCCCGTTCATGTAGAGTGGCGCGTTCCAGTTCCCCGAATCCGGGATCATGGTGAGCAGGATGCTGACGTCCTCCAACAGGGTGAACGTCAGGTTAGCCTGGGAGAACCCGTCGGCGAACCACGTGAAGTTGTAGGTCAACCCGGGCGGCAGGTACGTTTGTACCGAGCCGTTAGCCTCCGAAGGCGCCCAGCTCAGGTTCGTCGTGCTGGTTCCGTCGAGTCCGACGAATTCGAAAGCGTAGGAGGGGGCCATCGGCAGCGAATCGACGGAATACCTACCGCTGGGCACGCCGAAGGTGGTGTTCCACAGTCCGTAGAGCATCGACGGACCCTGGCTGAGCGACTCGGTCGCACCGGACCAGGTGCCGGCGATGCCGATCGACGTCTCGCCGGTGTCGGTTCCGTAGCTGTACGCGGAGTCGGCCGGGGTCCACGAGGCACCCTGCAGGAAGGCGAGGGAGGCCGAGCCGTTGAGCGAGGTGATCACCGCGTTCGAGCCACCGCCGGGTCCGCCAAAGATGAGCTCCGCGTCGTCGAGAAGCCCGTAGGGGCTGGGGCTACTCCCGCTGACGAGGTAGTCCGGGGTCAGCAGCGGGTCGCCCAAGGTCGGGAGCGAGTTGAAGACGATCGTGTCGTAAATGCCGGAGTAGACGGTCGCGCCCTCCGCGACGTGGTAGCCCATCGTCACGGTCGTTCGCCCGCCGACGTTCGAGACGTTGTTGTAGAGGTCGAGCGTCATCGGGTAGGCAATGGGAAGCGTGGGTCCGTAGGCGTAGTAGAACTCGCCCGAGACCAACGTTCCGCCGTACGAGTAGAGGGTGCCCGCGTTGAGGGTGGCGCTGGGGGCAGAGAAGTTCCAGACGTTGTCGATGAACTGGAGGGAGTTCCCGTTCATGTCCACGACGTTCTGCGTCCAGAACTGGCCCACGTCCGAGCCCGGGTACGAGACGTTCGTGACCACGGTGTTGAGCTGGACGCCGGACTGCCAGGGTGTGACGTTGGCGTTCGGGCTCAGCCCGTCCCAGTAGTACGCGCCGGTCGCCTCGTAGGTGCTTCCCGAGCTGGCGTTGTAGCCGTTGAGGGTGAGTGCGCCGAGGACATCCGGGGTGTAGACAGAGTACGGTCCCGAGGAGCCGAGTCCGAAGTCCCCGATCCCCATCGGGGCCGGAGCGACGGTGTAGAGCGGGCTGATCGCCTGGCTGGGGCTGGAGACCGGGTGGTCGAGGAGCGAGAGGCTCGGAAGGTATGCGGCGGAGACGGGGACCTGTCCGTCGGCGAGCGACTTGGCGACCGGCGCGAGGAACGACGGAGTCTGGAGATTCTGGTGGGGTGACGTCAAAGCAGAGAGGTCGGCCTTACTGGAGGCGGCCGACTCTCCGCTTCGGAGCGAGGAGAATGAGGAAGGGATGGGGTTGAAACTGGAGGAGGTGGTGGGAATCTGTGACTGGAGGTCCGCGATCCCGAGTGAGGTGTGGGACGATGGCGTACTGATGGATGCGAACGGGGCGGCCAGCGGAGTGACGGCGCCGGAGACCGACGCCGAAGCCGGCGAGCCTCCGTACGCTCCGATGAGACCCCCGGCGGGGGAGAGCATCAGCGCGCAGACGAGCAACACGATCGGCCAGAGCCAAATCCGATTTCGAACGTTCGGCGAACCAGACATACAGGGCGCGGACCATATGAGCTCGTATAAGAATATTTTGGCCGCTTTCTTCAAGGAACCCTCCCGACAGTCAGGTCCAGTAGCCGCGGCCCCACCCGTCGCCAAGGCGTTCGCCCGTCGTGCGGGTTCGAGACGGGGGGGCGTCTGGCACGACCTGGCGGAACCGGGACGGAGCGGGCTATCCCGAGCCACGGCACCGAGGGGCGCGCGATGCGGAGCCCTATTTCGCGAACCGATGGTCCATCACGAACGGCAGCACGCCCCCGACGCGATAGTACCCGAGCTCCATCGGGGAGTGGATCTCGAGCACCGTTTCGAACTTCTTCGCGCTGCCGTCGGATGCGGTCGCCGTCGCCTCGACCGGGCAGCGGGGGGAGAGCTCGCTGCCCGACGCAAGCCTGAGGTCGAACGACTCCCGACCCGTGAGGCCGAGGGCTCGCCAACCCGAGCCCTTCGGGAATCCGAGGGGGAGGACGCCCATCTCGATCAGGTTCGTGCGGTGGATCCGCTCGTAACTCTCCGCGATGACCGCTCCCACCCCGAGGAGTCGCGGGCCCTTCGCGGCCCAATCCCGGGAACTCCCCTGCCCGTAGCTCTTGCCGGCGAGCACGAGCAAGGGCACGTTCTCGCGCCGGTAGCGCTCGGCGGCGGCGAAGATCGTCATTGGCTCTCCGGACGGCTGGTGCGTTGTGACGCCTCCTTCCTGGGGCGCGGCGAGCGCATTGCTGAGCCGCACGTTCGCGAACGTCCCGCGGATCATCACCTCGTGGTGGCCACGCCGCGACCCGTAGGTGTTGAACTCGCTCGGCGGGACGCCTCGTCCCACCAGGTACTCCCCGGCCGGAGACCTCGGCGGGATCTCCCCGGCGGGTGAGATGTGGTCCGTCGAGACCTTGTCGCCGAGGACCGCGAGCGCGCGGGCCCCCCGAACGAGTTCGCCTCCCTTCGGAAGGAGGGGCGCCGGGAGGACCAAGTACGGGGCCTCCGCAAGGTAGGTCGACTCCGCGGACCAAGGGTACCGCACTCCTTCCGGAGCGTGGAGCCCCTCCCAGTGGGCGTCCCCCATTTCGATCGAGCGGTACTTTTCCCGGAACATGCCGGGGTCGAGGCTGGTCGAAACGAGGCGGGCCACCGCCTCCGCGGTCGGCCACAGCTCGCTCAGGTGGACCGGCTTGCCGTTCGCCCCGGTACCGACGGGTTCCCGGGTGAGGTCGATGTCGATCCGTCCCGCCAGGGCGTACGCGACCACGAGCATCGGCGAGGCCAGGTAGTTGGCGCGGACCTGGTTGTGGATCCGGGCCTCGAAGTTCCGATTGCCGCTCAGTACCGCGGCGACGAACAGGTCACGCTCCCGGACCTCATCGCCGACGGCGGGCGCGAGCGGCCCCGAGTTCCCGATGCAGGTCGTGCATCCGTACCCGACGACCCCGAAACCGAGGGCGGTGAGCTCGCGGAGAAGGCCGGCCTTCTCGAGGTAGTCGGTCACGACCTTCGACCCCGGAGCCAGGGACGTCTTCACGTGGGAGGGGACAGAGAGCCCGAGCTCGCGCGCTCGCTTGGCGATCAGCCCGGCGCCGATCATGACGGTCGGGTTGGAAGTGTTCGTGCAGCTCGTGATCGCGGCGAGCACGACCGACCCGTCCTGCACGTCGGTGGTCCGACCCGGGGAGGACGGGCCGCTGGCCCGGTTGAGCTCCCCGTTGAACGGCCGTAGGGGGTCGTCGGCCGGATAGGGGTGGGCCGAGGCCGGTTCGGAGGGCCGGGGATGGGCCGCGCGGTACGCCGCCAGCGCTCCCCGGAACGACTTCGGAGCCTCCGACAATGGCACGCTCTCCTCGGGGTTCCGAGGGCCCGAGACCGTTGGCACGATCGAGCCGAGATCGATCGTGACCAGGTCGTCGTAGTCGATCTGGCCCGAGGTCGGGGCGCCCCAGAGCCCCAGGGCCCGGGCGTAGGCTTCGACGCGGGCGACGACCGAGCCGTCCCGGCCGCTGCCGCGGAGGTACTCGATCGTCGCCGCGTCGACCGGGAACAAGGCGGACGTGGCCCCGTACTCCGGGCACATGTTGGAGACGGTCGCGCGATCGGGTACGGAGAGGGAGGAGACCCCCGGTCCGAAGAACTCCACGAACTTGTCGACAACGCCCTTCTCGCGAAGGCGTCGCGTCACAGTGAGGACGAGGTCGGTCGCGGTCGTTCCGGCCGGCAATGCGCCGGTGAGCTCGACCCCGACCACCTCGGGCCGGGCTAGGAAGTACGGCTCTCCGAGCATGACGGCCTCCGCCTCGATCCCGCCCACGCCCCAGCCGAGGACCGAGAGGCCGTTGACCATCGTGGTATGGGAGTCGGTTCCGATGACCGTGTCCGGGTACGCGACGGGGGCGTTCGCCTCCCCGCCGAGCGAGACGACCTGGGCGAGGTACTCCAGATTGACCTGGTGGCAGATGCCGTTCCCGGGTGGGACGACCCTAAGGTTGGAGAAGGCCGCCTTCGCCCACTGGAGGAGCCGGTAGCGCTCCGAGTTGCGCTCGTACTCCCGGTCGAGGTTGATCGTGATCGACCGGGGCGAGGCGTAGCTGTCGACCTGGACCGAATGGTCGACCACTAGGTCGACCGGTACGATCGGATTGACCCGCTCCGGCCGGACGTGTCGGCGAGCGGCTGCGTCCCGAAGCGTGGCCAGGTCGACGATCACCGGGATCCCGGTGAAGTCCTGGAGCAACACCCGCTCCGGGTAGTACGGCAGTTCCACCGAGCGCGGCGACGGACCCCCGTTCGCGAGCCCCACGAGCGCGTCGAGCTCCACCGCCCCAGGGAGGTAGTGGCGGAGGGCATTCTCGAGGATCAGCTGGAGCGTCCGCGGACGCCGCGCGAATCGCGCGTGGTCCACTCCGCGCAGGCGGTCCACCCGATAGATCGTCGCGGCCGCGCCCGGGAGCGGGAGCAACGCTGTCACCTTGAGCGGGTCGAGGGGGCTCATGGCCCGCTCAGGGACGAAGGCTTCTTGGGCTCTTTGGCCGGCGAGGGTCGATCCGCTTCCTCCACCACCGGTTCGGCTCGTTCCCAGCTCAGGTGGACCGTGGAGCCGATCTGCAACGAGAGGTCGGTGCACGCCTCGACGCGTTCCCCGCCGGGTCCTTCCACGATCACCAAGGACCGCCTTCCGGTCGTCCCTCGCGCGACGACCGTGTACGGCGCGCCGGCGCTCGGCATCGTTTCAACCCGCATATCCTCGGGGTGCACCGCGACCGGCCCATCCGGCCCGACGAGCACGTTGTACCCTAGGAACCTCGCGGCCCGAACCGACCCCGGATGCCGGAACAGCGTCTCGGGAGCACCGCTCGCCTCGACCGATCCGTCGAACAGAAGCGCGACGCGGTCCCCAAGGAACAGACCCTCCTCCCGGTCGTGGGTCACGTGGATGGCCGCGGTGCGCGAGACGCGGAGCGCCTCCCGAAACTGCGTCCTGAGGTCGGCCTTGACCGCTGCGTCGACCGACGCGAACGGCTCGTCGAGCAGCACGAGGCGGGGACGGGCGGCGAGTGTTCTGGCGAGGGCGGTCCGCTGACGTTCGCCGCCCGAGAGCTCGTTCGGGCGTCGGTCGAGCAGCCGGCCCAGCGAGAGAAGGTCCACGAGGCGGTCGACCTCGGCGCGGGTCTCGTCCGCGGGCCGCCGCTGGAGGAGCGGGGCGTAGGCGATGTTCTCGAACACCGTCCGGTTCGGGAACAGAGCAGGATCCTGGAAGAGCAGACCGACCTTCCGTCGGTGGGGCGGGACGCCGTCGAGGTCGCGGCCGTCCAGGCTGATCGATCCTGCTGTCGGGCGCTCGAACCCCGCGATCGCCCGAAGCAGGGTCGACTTCCCGGCCCCGTTCGGGCCCAGGAGCGCCAGCAACTCCCCGTCCCCGACCGTGAGGTCGACACCGGAGAGAACGGGCTGGCGGTCGATCCGGACGATCAGGCCGCGTACCTCCAGGAGAGGAGGGCTACTCGCCACGGGTCCTCCCGAGGAACGCGATCGCGAGGAAGATCGCCAGACTTACCACCAGAAGGAGGGCGGCGGCCCCGTCGCTCGCGTCGCTGAAGCGCAGCTGCTGGAGCTCGTAGGTCGCGACACTGAGCGTGGTGTACTGGGGCGTGACAAGGAAGTTGGTCGCGGTGAACTCGCCGAACCCGATCGCGAAAGCGAACAGCCCCGCCACCATCAGGCCACTGCGGGCGAAGGGCATGTCCGCGTCCCAGAACGCCTGCCAGCTTGAGGCCCCGAGCGTGCGCGCGGATTCGTTCGCCGCTCGCGGGAGGGCGAACAGGGGGATCTCGAGGCTCTGCATCACGAACGGCAAGGCGAGCGTGGCCTGGCTGACCGCGATCAGGATCCAGACCATCGCTTCGCCCCCGAGGAGAGGCCGCCAGAACTGGGCGAGCGAGAACGCGAGGAGGATCGGCGAGATCAGGAGCGGGAGGAAGAGGTAGGCGGCGAGTGGCCGGCCCAGGCCGGGGCGGGTTCGCAGGGCAACGCCGGCCACGAGCGCGAGGACCAGCGCCATCGCGGACGCAAGGAGCGCAAAGGCGAACGTGTTGCCGACCACGCCCGAGACCGAGAGCCCGAGCGCATCGGCGGTCCTGCCGCCGAACAGGTCGACCCATGGTCCCCCAAACCCTTCCCGGCCGCCCGGGACCACGGAGCGGTATAGAACCGCGCCCAGCACGACTGCGATACCCGCCCACACCGCGACGCTCACGGCGGCGAGAAGGTAGGCGACCGGCCCGCCCTCCCGTGTCCGCGGGCGCGCTCGACGCGTCGGCCACCCGAATCCGCCGAGTCGCCGAGAAAGGAGTATGTAGGCCGCCGTGGGCACCACGAGCAGGAGGACCATCGCCAACGCGAGCAGGCTCGCGGCGGTCGGGTCGAGCTGGACAAAGTCGAGCGAGTACACCTGGGCTTCGAGGGTATAGCACCGGGGAGAGCCGCAGAGAACGATCGGCGCGGCGAAGGCGAGCGCCGAGAAGATGAACGTGAGCAGCGCGCCCGCAGCGGCACCGCCCAGCGACGGACCCGCCCAGACATCACGGTAAGCTCGGGCCGGGCTCCCGCCGAGCGTCGCGACGCTCTCCTCCAGGGAATCCGAGGCGCTCTCGCACCCCAACGCCGTGAACAGGACCACGATGGGCACGTTGAACACTAGGTTGACGACCACGATGCCGGGGACTCCGTGGCCGAGCCAGTGCAGCGCAGGCCAGGCGCTCGACACGAGCCCCCCGGTCCCGAACAGGTCGACGACCGCCAGGACGATCACGAGGCTGGGCAGCAGGAACGGGACCAGGACCAAGGCCCGGACGAGTGACCGGCCGGGCCAGGAGTAGCGCGCGAGATAGAGGCCGGCCGGATAGCCCAGAACGAAGGCGCCCACCGCGCTGAGACCCCCCTGGAACAGCGAGTTCCGCAAGGTCAGGAAGTTCGGCGATTGCGTGACGACCGAGAAGAATCCCCCGATCCCGCCCCCCTTCCCGAGGCCGCTCGCGAACAGGATCCCGACGGGCACGAGGGCGAAGAGCAGGACGAACAGCGCGATCGGCAGGAGGTACACGGCGTCGGCCCACCGCCCGAGCGCCCCTAGGAGTCTCCCAGATTCTCCCATATCGTCTGCCACTGGGTCACGTTCGCGGCGATCTCGCTCGCGGACTCGCCGGAAGTGAACTCGTTGAGCGGGGTGATGGACGACGGCGGGATCAGCGGGTCGTAGAGCGCCGGGAGCGGGACCGTCTCGTTCGCCGGGTACTCCCATTCGTTGAGCGGGAGCTCGGACTGGACCGTTCCGTTGAGGAAGTAGTTGATGAACTCCTGGTCGAGCGGGAGGTGGCGCGTGCCCGCGACGATCCCGATCCCGTAGATCGTCTCCCAACTGTAGAGCGCGTGCTCCCAGAGGCTGACCGTCGTGTTGAAGAAGCTCCCCTCACCGTAGTAGACCGCGGAGGCCGGATCGGTCGTGTAGCTCACGACCATAGGGCTCGTCCCCAGGCCGACGAAGTCGGTGTTGAACGCCGTGCTCCACGACCCCGCGTCGGTCGCGTAGGGGAGGATCGCCTTCCAAAAGTCGGTCCAGTTCTCGTCGAGGACATGCTCGTAGAACTCGACGGTCCACGCGAGGAACTCCTCGCCCGTGATGTCCGAGAGAGGGTCCTCGTACGCGAGGCCCCGCGCCCAGGTCGCGTTGGTGGTGAAGTTCACGAGCGAGGAGCGGGCAACCGCGCCCTCGGTCGAGTTCGCGAACGCGTTGGTGTAGTCGATCCCGAGGAAGCCGTACTCGTAGGGGGTGACGTAGTGCTGGGGTGATATGTAGCCCACAACCGAGCTGGTGATCGACGCGAGCTGCGGGGAGGCGTACGGGATCAGCAGTCCGAGGTTCTCCGCCTGGGGCGTTGTCAGTTCGTCCAGCCCAATCACGAGGTCGGCGGAGGGGGAGCTCGCCTGGGCCTCGAGCGTCTGGACCAGCGTTCCGCTCGGGCATTCGACCTGGATCGGCGGGATGTGGTGGGCGGAGGAGAAGTTCGCGAGGATGCCCGAGAGAGGCTCGCCTCCGCAGCTGACCGAACCCAGGAGCCCTGGGTAGGTGTATATGACGAGCGGTGCCGGACCGGTGTGCGCCTCGTAGTACTGGTAGCCGCCGATCCCCGCGACGGTGACCACCACGACGATCGCGACCGCGATGACCACAGCTCCCGCCCGGCCCGGTCGGCGCAGCGCGCGGAGAACCTGAGGGTCGCCCGGACGGTTGTTCATCCCTCCGCGGATCCGGCGGAGAGGTCTCTCAGTGCGCGCATTGCGTTCCCTTCGCGGGCATTATCCCGTGCAGGTTCCTGGGGTCGACGAGTAGGCACTCGTCCTCTCAGCCGGTTCCGAGCTCCCCCTGCAAGAAGACCCACGCGGCGCCGGGATAAAACGTTCCGGCGAGCGGACCTGAGCGCGTCATATAGTGGGGCCGTTTCTTACGGAGTGGAGGCGAATCCCGTGGCCGACCCGATGGAAAAACTCCGCTTCGGGACCGAGCTCCTGAAGCGCGGCTTCGCCCGCATGCAGCAGGGCGGGGTCATCATGGACGTCACGACCGCGGAGCAGGCCGCGATCGCCGAGGAGGCGGGCGCGGTCGCCGTGATGGCGCTCGAGCGCGTTCCGGCGGACATCCGCGCGGCCGGCGGCGTGGCGCGGATGGCCGACCCCCAGAGGGTACGGGAGATCCGCGACCGCGTGAGCATCCCGGTCATGGCGAAGTGCCGGATCGGGCACACGGCGGAGGCCCGGATCCTGGAGACCCTCGGGGTCGACATGATCGACGAGTCGGAGGTTCTCACGCCGGCGGACCCGTTCCGTCACGTCGACAAGAAGCAGTTCAAGGTTCCGTTCGTGTGCGGGGCCCGCAACCTGGGAGAGGCCCTCCGCCGGATCGAGGAAGGCGCGGCGATGATCCGGACGAAGGGCGAGGCAGGCACGGGCAACGTGATCGAGGCGGTCCGACACATCCGCCAGATCTGGGGCGAGGTCGAGGAGATCAAGAAGCTCGCCAAGCGCGACCTCCCGTCCTGGGCGAAGAACGAGCGGGTCTCCGAGGCGATCCTTCTCGAGGTACGCACCCTCGGGCGACTCCCCGTGGTGAACTTCGCGGCGGGGGGCATCGCGACCCCGGCCGATGCGGCCCTCTGCCGGATGCTCGGGGTCGACGGGGTGTTCGTCGGGAGCGGGATCTTCAAGGCCCAGCAGCCGATGAAGGTCGCGCGCGCGATCGTCGAGGCATCCCTGCACTACGACGACCCGGAGGTCCTCGCCCGCGTCTCGACGGGCCTCGGGGAGCTGATGCACGGGACCGAGATCGCTGCCATCCCTCCCGAATCGATGTTCCAGGTCCGGGAATCCGCGCCCATGACGGGCGATGCGAGCCGTCGGGACCCGGCCTCGGCGTGAACCCCTCCGGGCGAGGCCCGTCCGGCGGTGGCCGTAATACCGAGGGGGCCCTAACCCCGCCCGTGCGGATCGTCCAGGTCACGCCGTTCTTCCACCCGCACGCGGGGGGCGTGGAATCCCACGTCCGGAGCCTTGCGGGCGAGTTCGCCCGTGAGGGCCACGAGGTCACCGTGGTCACGTCGCGATACCGCCGCGACCTGCCGGCCGAAGAGCGGGTCGACGGGTACCGGATCGTTCGCACCCGGACCCTCGGGGTGGTGCTCAACACACCGCTCGACGTCGGAACGGGACGGGCGCTCCGGACGATCCCCGCCGACGTGATCCACCTCCACTACCCGCCTCCGCTCACTTCGTTCTTCGCGACCCGGGCGCTGGGAGCATCGTCCGTCCCAGTCTGCCTGACCTACCACTGCGACCTCTACCTCTCGGGTCTCCTGGGCCGGGCCATCGCCGGCTTCTACCAGCGGACGCTCCTCCCTCCCACCCTCCGCAGGGTCCGGCGGATCGTCGTCCACACGCGAAGCTACGGAACGACCTCAGCCGTGCTGCGGGGGCGCGATCTCGAGATCATCCCGTCGGTGGTCGACCTCGACCGGTTCCGACCCGGGATCGAGGCGGGCGACCTGCGCCGCCACCTCCGGCTCGAGGGGAAGCGGGTGCTCGCGTTCACGGGGCGTCTCGTGCCCCACAAGGGCGTGGACGTCATCCTCCAGGCGCTCCGGGACCTGCCCTCCGACGTGGTCCTGATGGTGATCGGAGCCGGCCCGCGACTCCCCGACCTCATCGGCCTCGCGCGACGGATCGGCGTGGTCGACCGCGTACGGTTCTGCCCGTCGGTCTCGGACGACGACCTCCCCCGCTACCTCTCTCTCGCGGAGGTGTTCGTCTTCCCTTCGCAGAACCGGCTCGAGGGATTCGGGCTCGCGGTCGCCGAAGCGATGGCATCGGGGCTGCCGGTGGTGATCGCGGACGTCCCGGGGGTTCGCGAGGTGATCGAGGACGGCAAGGAGGGGCTACTCGCCGAGCCGCTCATCGCGACCGACCTGGCCCGCCAGGTGAGCCGAATCCTGGACGACCCCGCGCTGGCGCGGCAGATGGGCGCCGCCGCTCGACGGAGGGCCGAGACCCGTTACGGCCTCGCGACCGTGGCCCACGCGCTCATCCGGATGTACGAAGGCCTAGGCGCAGTTGGTTGATCTGGACTTTCAGCCGAGACGCCTCGGCCGCCGCGGCGCGTCGCCAGTTCGGGCCGGCCGACGCATAGAGGATGCTGCGCGACGCGTTCACGAGGAGCGCCCGGCCGTGGGCGTCCGCGCCCTCCCGGACCGTGGTGGCGAGCGACCCCCCCTGAGCCCCGATCCCGGGCACGAGGATCGGGATCCCGTTCCCCAGCGTCGCCCGCGCCGATCGAAGGCCTTCCGAGAACGTGGGACCGATCACGACGCCGACGTTGCCGTGAGCGTGGGCAAGGCGGCGTACCTCGCCGACGACCGCGACCCACAGGGGGCCGCGAGGGGTCGGGATCTCCTGGAAATCGCCCGAACCGGGGTTCGAGGAATGCGCGACGACGAACACCCCGTGCGCCGGCTCCTCGAGGAACGGGGTCAGGGTCTCCCAGCCGTTCCATGGCGTGACGGTCACGGCATCGAACCCGAACCCGCGGAACGCGCCGTCGCGGACCATCCTCATCGTGTTCGGAATGTCGTTCGCCTTGAGGTCGAGGATTCGAAGCCGCGTCGGCCCGATCTTCTTCGTGAGACGTTGGAGCGCATGGAAGCCGGCGGGCCCGTACTGGAGGTACGAGCCGAGCTGCATCTTGTAGGCCGCGGCGTGAGGGTAGGTGGCCGTCACGATGCCGTCCAGGAACCGCTCGAGCTGCGCGGGCGCGGAGAGGCGGCGGAGCCCCCGTGGCACGAGCGCGGGGTCGGGGTCCAGGCCCACGCAGAGCAGCGAGTTCCGCTGGCGGAGGATCCGGTCGACCCGTTGGTTGAACTTGAGCGGCAAGGGTCGAGGTCAACGAGGGCGCGCCTAAGAACCTATCCGAAATCGATCCCGGGACCCATAAGGCCGCCGACCGCGTCCTCGCAAGTCCCGGATCCGTCCGGCCCGAGACCGCGCCCTCACCCTAAGGCCCGGCGAACCGCATCGTCCATCGACCGTCTTCCAGAGGAGCGTTTTAACGGACCCGCCGTTTCCTCCGTCCGGACAGTCGATGGTCGCGGACGATTCCCCGCCCGTCATTCCCGAGGTCCGCCTTCGAGATGTCCGGCCGGGGACGGGTCCGGTGGAGGTCATCGGCCGCATCGTCTCGATGGAGCGGCGGGAGGTCACGCGACGCTCCGACGGCAGCCGTCGACCGCTCGTTTCGGGGCAGCTCAGCGACGGGACCGCCAGCGTCCGGTTCACGTGGTGGGACCCGCCGCGCGAGGGGATCGAACGGGGCACGACCCTGCGCGCTGCCGGCGTCGAGGTGGGGGAGTTCCGGGGACGACCCGAACTGACGTTCACGTGGAGGACGCGGATCGGTCCGGCGAGTCCCGCGGAGCTTCCGAAGGTCGACTCGGAGGAGATGCCGATGCGCACCGTCAGCGAGCTCCACCCCGCGGACGAGGGGTTCCGTCTGGAGGTTCGTGTCGCCCGCATCACGCAACGCAGCGTCACCGTCGGCGAGGAACGACGGGTCGTTTTTGACGGGCTCGTCGGAGACCGGACCGGGGCCATCGCCCTCTCGGCGTGGAGCGATTTCGCCCTCCGGGCCGGCGAGACCGTCCGTGTGGCGGGCGGGTATGTTCGCGAGTTCCGAGGACGCCCGCAGCTGGTCGTGGACGAGCGGACGACCGTGGCCCGCATCGCGGGCGGCACGCTTCCCGAGGCTGCCGAGATCCTTTGTGCGCCTTCCCGGTCCATCGCCGACCTGGAGGATGCGGGCGGCGGCGAGGTGGTCGCGATCGAAGGGATCGTGGTCGGTCTCTTGCCGCCGAGCGGGGTGGTCTACCGCTGCCCGACCTGCCGCAGGACCGTGACGAGCGGGATCTGCCGTGTCCACGGGCAGGTGGAAGGATACGCCGACCTCAGGGCCCGGATCGTGCTGGACGACGGGACGGGTTCCGTCACGGTCTCCGCCGGAAGGGAGGCGACCGAGATGCTCTGGGGCGTGTCGCTCGAGCAGGCGAAAAGCCGGCTCCGGGAACAGCCCGACCCTACGCTCCTCGAAGAGGAGCTCTTTGAGACCCTGCTTGGGCGGCGCCTCCGAGTAAAGGGGAGCGCGACGAAGGACGACTTCGGGGTCACCGTCACGCCCGAGTCGATCGAGCGGGGCGATGTCGACCTCGACGCGGCCGCCGACGAGCTCGGCGCCCGCCTGCCGGGCGGGGGCTGATGGCGCTCCGAGAGACCGCGTGGCGGGTCACCGCTCGCGAGCTGGAGAGCTCTCTCGAGGAGGAACGCGGCGCCGGCGAGCGCGCGCCGACGTACCTCGTGAGCCCGTTCGGCGCACGGATGAGCCGGGTCCTCGTCGCGGGGACGCTCTCCCCGGGCGAGCCGATCGGCCGGGACGAACCGACCACCTTCTGGAGAGCGCGTCTCTCCGACCCCACGGGAGCCGTGGCCGTCACCGCCGGCAGCTTCCAGCCGCGGGCCATGGCCCAGCTGCGTTCGGCCACGGCGTCACGGCCGGCGATCGTGGTCGGCCGGGCTCACCTCTACCGAGGCAGGGACGGGGTCGCGAACGTGTCGGTTCGTGCGGAGGGCGTCCGTTCCGTCGGCGAGACCGAGGAGCGAGGCGTGCTCGCCGACATCGTTCGGCACACCCTCGATCGCCTCGACCTCCTGGAGCGACTCGAGAAGGATCCCGGCGTCTCGGAAGAGGCTCTGCGAGCCGAGGGCGTCCCAGGCTCGTGGATACGGGCCGGACGCGAGGGGCTGCGACGCTACCCGAACGTCGACCGTGCAGCGTTCCGTCGGGAGCTGCGTTCGGCAGTGCGTCGCGTCGCCGGGGACAGCGGGCCCCAGGCGTCGGCACCGGCGACACCATCGACCGTGACCCGGACCCGGGCGCCTCCGGCACGACCCGCCAGCCCGCCGCCGACCGCCGCGGAGAGGGCGGAAGAGTCGCTCTTCCTGGACTTCGTAGACGAGATCTCCGAGGTGTCGGCCGACGGGTATGCGGACCTCAAGGAGGTGATTCTCCGGACCACCGAGCAGGGGCTTGGGTCCGTACGGGCGGAGGCCGCTCTCAATCGTCTCGAGGAGGAAGGGGTGCTCGAGGAACCGATCGTAGGCAAGCTGCGGCGGGCCTGACCCGAACGGACCCGGGTCTCGATCCCTCCACGAAGGCGGATTCCCGCGACCCGATACCCCTCTTACTGGACCGAAGGTTCTAAGAACCCAGCCTATTCTGGGGCCCCCGGTTACCAAACATGGCGTACCAGCAGTACGGGTCAGGGCCGGGGATGCCCACCATGGAGCCGCCCGAGGCGCAGTCGATCAAATCGATGTTGCACATCGCGAGGATCCTCGCGATCATCTTCGGGGTCCTCGTCCTGCTTGGCGGCATCGCGTACGCAGCGTGGATCGCCTACCTCTCCACGATCTGCTCGACGTACGTCGGGTTCGACCCCTACTGTGGAGGTGCTCTCCTCGGGGCCCTCATCCCCGCCATCTGGCTCGTGATCGGAGGTGTCGTTGCGCTCCTGGTCTACATGCAGATGAAGTCCATCGAGGAGAAGGTCAACGCTCACCAGTACGAGGCGGCGAAGTCCCAGACGCTCGTCTGGATGATCATCGGCTTCATCTTCGGCATCCTTCTCGGCATCATCCTCCTGATCGCGTTCATCAAGTTCGACCCCCTGATCACGTTGCAGCGGAACAGCGCCGGCGGCGCCGCGACCTCGTGGCCGAGCCCGCCCATGGGAGGAGCCGTTCCGCCACCCCCAGCCGGATCGATGGGAGCACCCCCCCCGCCCCCTCCCCCGGCGGCCCCTGCCGCGGCGCCACCGTTCTGCGCGAGCTGCGGCAAGCCGACCACCTACCTTGCCCAGTACGGCCGGTACTACTGCGCGAGCTGCCAGAAGTACGTCTGAGCAGCAGTCGCCCCCAGCAGGGTGAGCCGGGGCGCAAGCCCGAAAGGTCCGTGCGCGTCGCGCCCCCGCATTCCCCGGAGGCTCGGGTCTTCACCCGATCGCGAACTTCCCGGGGTGACCGAAGTTCGATCTCCCGGTCCGACGTGGGTCGGTTCCGCGCCCGAGGATATATATACGCGCCAGACTCGGAGACGCGGGGGAATGAGGAACACCTGTCTCTCCGAATCGATGACGAGACCAGCGAAGAGCTGACCCCCACTCCCTCGTTGATTCCGTAACCCATGGTCGATCGGTCCCCGTCCTTCGCTCTGATAGCCATCCTCACCATTGTCGCCGTTGTTGTGGCAGGAGTCGGGGCCGGACTCCTCTACGAGCTCAATCACCCGAAGGCTCCGTCCGGCCCCCCCACGGTCCAGGTCGGAGACAACGTCACCGTGAACTATATCGGGCTCTTCGGAAGCGGACCCGAGCAGGGCCGCGTCTTCGACACGTCCCTCAAGTCGGTCGCGGAGAACAACGCGACGTGGCCCAAGTCCCTCCAGTACACGCCCCGCAGCGCATCAGGGTACACCCCGCTACCGGTGCACGTGGGACCGAACACGCCCAGCTCAGGCTACACCGTCGGCAACGTCACGTACGGGGGCGTGGTCACGGGCTTCTGGCAGGGTCTTCTCGGCCTTGCGGGGAACCAGACCCGCTGGGCGACCGTCCCGCCGAACGTCGGCTACGGTCCGTTGGTCCAGAGCTGCGTGCGGACGGCCAACCTCACGCTCACGCTCCCTGCGATCGTGACTGACACGCCGGTCGAGTTCAACACGAGCTATCCCGGGGTGCTGGCCCAGTCGGGAGTCCGTTTCACGGACCCGACGTACTCGTGGTCCGATCTCGTGATCAGCGCGAACCCGAGCGCGATCGTCGTGGAGAACCTCCCGACGATCGGATGGACCTCCTCCCCGAATGGCTGGCCGGTGGTCGTGACGAACGTAACCCCCCTTACGATCACTCTCCACAACGAGCTCACTACCTCGGACGCAGGCCTGTTCCAGGGACACGTCGCGACGACGAGCCAGGTCTGCTCTTCGTCGGCGTTCATCGTCTCCGCGGTCGATCTTCTGACCGGGACGTACTCCGAGAATTTCAACCGGGAAGTCGTCGGTCAGACGCTGATCTTCGTCGTGACGATCGTCGATATCCACGGGTCGTAGAGGGCCCGGCGGCGTTCAGCCGAGGGTTACCTTCCCGCGCTTCATCAGTTCCTCGAGGTTCGATTCCGCGACCGCCGTCGGGTCGCTTCGCCGTGGGGCGGGTCGTGGCCTCGAGTACTCCTGGAGGATCTTGCGGGCGTCCTCCCGTCGCGTCCGGGAACGTGCGAGGAGCTCGCGCCCCTCCTTCTCGACCTCGGCGATCTCCCGGGAGACGGTGTCGACCTGGGTCATCAGCTCCGCCCGCGCCCGACCGGCGGTCCGCATCTCGGCGACCATCGCACCGGCGGCTTCGAGCTTGGCGCGGATATCGACCATATGCTTGTCGCGGTCGGCCCGGGCCTTCCCCATCTCCTCCACGAGCCGGTCGACCTCCAGTCGGGCCGCAGCGATCGCTTCCTCGGCTTCGCGGCGCTGCTTCTCGTGTTCGAGCGCGATGGCCTTCCGGGACTCGATGTGCTGGAGCTCCTTCGCCTTGGAGCGCAGCTCGGCGATCAGGGCGTTCTCGTCTTCGATGGGGACCGCCCGGGTCTGTTGCCGGAGCTCGAGCTCGGCGATCTCCCGCTTGAGCTGCTCTGGGTTCTGCCGCTCGCCACGCTCGAACGTGAGCACGAGCTCGCGGCGTCGGACGACCGACTCTTCGAGATTTTGCCGGGCCTTCTCACACCCTCCGCGGAGTTCGGAGAGGCGTTTGCCCAACTGCCCGAACTCGTCGTGGAGGCGTTCCACCTCCGCCTGAGGCACCTGGCGGCGGTTGTAGAGGTCCTTCTGCTTCGCGGACAGGGCGCGCACCTGGCCGATGAGGCCGTGCCGCTGGTCGAGGAGCGTGTTGAGGCGGTCCTCGAGCTGGCGGAGCCGGTCTCGTTCCTCCCGGTCCTCCCGCTGCCACTGCTCTGAGAGGAGCGCGCGCGACGGCACGGGCACACGAGGAGCGGAGGGTCTCAAAAGGCCTTCGAATCCGGGTCGGGCA
>Ga0074044_10001525_pt1 | contig 20853 bp, 13 predicted proteins | sample BogForMeECP23OM1_FD_94443 | JGI IMG/M metagenome (GOLD analysis project Ga0074044, IMG submission 94443) | Bog forest soil microbial communities from Calvert Island, British Columbia, Canada - Bog Forest MetaG ECP23OM1 | ecosystem: Environmental > Terrestrial > Soil > Wetlands ...
AGCTGGGTGTGATCGGCCAGGGCCTGGGCTGCGGCCTGGGCAAACGGGCCGCCGGAGCCGATTGCGGCTATGCCGGTGTCGGGCTCGATTACGTCTCCCTGGCCGCTCAGCAGGAATGTGGTTTCCTTGTCGGTGACCAGCAGCAGGGCTTCGAGATGCCGCAGAAACTTGTCGGTGCGCCAGTCTTTGGCGAGTTCCACGGCGGCGCGACCGAGGTTGCCGTGATACTGGTCCAGTTTGGCCTCGAAACGGCTGAACAGAGTAAACGCGTCGGCGGTCGAGCCGGCAAATCCGGCGAGAATCTTGTCCTGATAGAGGCGGCGAATCTTCTTCGCCCCGTGCTTGATGATGGATTCGCCGAGCGTGACCTGTCCGTCTCCGGCCATGACGACCTTGTCGTCGCGGCGCACGCAGAGGACGGTGGTGGAGCGAATTCGACGGGGGACGCGGATTGCGGCGGCGCATTTGGCGGCTGTCGCTGCTGGTGTGTTCTTGTGCATAAGCGCAATTTTTGATTATACAGCCCAACGCGATGGAGGCACGGGCCCCCGCCCGTGCGGCTAGACTCTGAACTTTCAATCCAGATCCAGCGATACTCGGCCGCGGTGCTTACCAGTTTCGCTCGCACCGGATTGTCGACCATGTATCGAATCTTAGCGTCCAGGTGTTCTTCTCGTCGGAGAGCCCTGTCAAAGGACTCTTCTTGCCAAACACGTCCAGCATGCCCCGTTTCTTTGCTAATTCGGTGTGCGGAGACGCTTTTGATCTCCTGCATGATCTCTGGAATGCTGAAAGTCCCGCGCTCGTCCCACCTTGGCGTTAGGGCGAGATGAACGTGGTCTGGCATTACGACGAGGGCATGTAGTTCAAAGCGGTGCCCGTCCCCGCGAAGGCATGTCTCCGTCACTATGTCGCGGGCACGGTCAGGAAGGATCCAACGTCTCGAAGTACTAAAGGTCATGAAGAAGATCTTGCGGTCGGGCTGGAGGTGCGGAAGTTTGCGGCGGTAGTTATAGCGGCGTTGCATGGCTCTGTCTTATCAGGCAGATCGGAATGGCGCGGTGATTCAGGGCATACGTGCTTTGTGATGAATCCGCTGTGGACGGGCGGGGCGCCCGTCTCTCCACCGTCATAGTTTGTGTAGAATTCAGGTACCGGAGCCATTCTCTTTTGTCGTTCCTGAACGATCTAAACCCGCAACAACGCGAAGCGGTCGAAACTACCGAGGGGCCGGTGCTGATTCTGGCCGGGGCGGGCAGCGGGAAGACTCGCGTCATCACGTTTCGCATCGCTTATCTGATCGAAAAGATGGGCGTAATGCCGGAATCGATCCTGGCCGTGACGTTCACTAACAAGGCGTCGTCGGAGATGGCCGAGCGCGTGGAAAAGCTGGTCGGTGGGCTCAGCGTTGCCAAGCCGGTGATTTCTACGTTCCACTCGTTCTGCGTGCGCGTGCTGCGGCGGGACATTGAGGCTTTGCGCATTCCTTCTACCGTGCCGGGACAGCCGCCGATTGGACTCACGAAGAATTTCGTCATCTACGACGAGAGCGATCAGCAACAAGTCGTCAAAGGCGTCATGCGTCGGCTGGGCCTCGACGACAAGCAACTGACGCCACGCAACGTGCTGTCGCGGATTTCCTGGGCCAAGAATCACATGCTCGATCCGCAGGAAATTTACCTGCAATCCGGGGATCCCAAGACCGAGCGCATTGCGCATATTTTCGAGGAGTATCGCAAGGAACTGCGCAAGGCGAATGCGATGGACTTCGACGATTTGTTGCTCGAAGCCATGCGATTGCTCAAGTCGGTGGCGGCGGTGCGTGAATATTACAATCGGCGATTCCAGTACCTCTTGGTCGATGAATATCAAGACACGAACCGTCCGCAGTACGAATTAATGCGGCTGCTGGCGGGTGATGGGCACAACGTGTGCGCGGTGGGCGATGAAGACCAGTCGATCTACTCGTGGCGCGGGGCCGACATTCGCAACATTCTGGAATTTGAGCGTGATTTTCCGGAGGCGAAAATCGTGCGGCTGGAGGAGAACTATCGCTCGACGCAAAACATTCTGGAAGCGGCGTCGGCGGTGGTCCGGAACAACATCCGGCGCAAGGGCAAGAATCTTTGGACGGCACGGCAGGGCGGGGCGAAGATCGGCTACTACGAGGCTCCGGACGGCGAGAACGAGGCGCTGTTTGCGGCCGATACGATCAGCCGCTACGTGCGGCAGGCGCGCGAGAACGGCGAGACAGCGCGTGCTGCCGTGCTTTACCGGACGAACTCGCAATCGCGGCTGTTCGAAGAAGCGATGCGGCGCTACGGGCTGAAGTATCACGTGGTGGGCGGGTTCTCGTTCTATGAACGGGCCGAGATCAAGGATTTGATTTCGTACTTGAAGGTCATACAGAATCCGGATGATTCGGTTTCGCTGCTGCGCGTGATCAATACGCCGGTGCGCGGGATTGGCAAGACCACGATTGAGATGATCGAGCGGCTCGCGCTTGAAACAGGCTTGTCGATGTGGGGCGCGGTTGGTGAGGCGGCGACGCGGCAGTTGTTGCCGGCGCGGGCGTTGGCGGCGTTGAAGACTTTCCGTTCGCTGGTTGAGGATGGGCGCGCGATGCTGGCGGGGACGTTTGTGGAGCGGGTGGGGGAGACGGCTGGGGCGAAGATGAGCGGCGATGCGGGGAACGACGCTGCCGAGCTGCGCTCGGCTTGGACGGGCGAGGCGCCCGTCCCCACACAAGCCCCTCCCACACCAGCTGTTTCCACACAAGCCGGGGACGACACTGATTTCGATCCTGGGAACTTTAGCTTTGATTTCGCTGCTGGCGCTGGGACGGGCGAGGGCGCCCGTCGCTCCACCGACGAAGAGGCCGACGAGGCGGTTGAGGGGTTTCGCGCTCCGGGCGCGGCGGCTACTACTGCCGAGATTCTCAAATTCCTCATTGACCGCACCGGATATATCAAACAACTCGAGGAGGAAGACACGCCGGAAGCCTACTCACGCATCGAGAACCTGCGCGAGTTGGTGAACGCGGCCATGGACTCGCGCGATCGCGGCGAGACGTTCGATGAGTTTCTCGACCACGCCGCCCTGGTCAGCGATGCCGACCAGTACGACGAGCACGCGCAGATCACGCTGATGACGCTGCACGCGGCCAAGGGGCTGGAGTTCCCGCTGGTGGTGCTCGCCGGGATGGAAGAAGGGCTGTTTCCGCATTCGCGCACGCTGATCGAGCCAGATGACATCGAAGAAGAACGGCGGCTGTGCTACGTCGGCATGACGCGCGCCATGGACACGCTGATTTTGTCGCGCGCCGTGTATCGGCGGCGGTATGGGACTGACATGCCCGAGGCTAGCGTGCCGTCGCGGTTTTTGGATGAGGTCCCGACGCAGTTGGTCGAAGAGTTGGGCGGATCGCGGGCCAGTCGCTCGCGGCCATACGAAGCGAGGCGGGGCTTCGCCCCGCTGGACGGGCGAGGGCGCCCGTCCCCACACGAGCACTCCGAATCCACACATTACTCCTACGAAGACGAGGACCAGAGCGCCGCTTGGAACCCAGAGCGGGTCAAGCCGAAGACGCCTACTCCGCTGCGGAATTACAACTCCATCGACAACATTGCCGAATTTTTTGCGTCACGCGGCAAGAATTTCAACATTCCGAAAGTGCCGCCCGAGGAGCCCCGTGGCAGGCGGGGATTTCGTCCCGGGCAGAAGGTCAAGCACCCTAAATATGGGGAAGGGACGGTGTATCAGCGCGAAGGGGATGGGGAAGACGCCAAAATTACGGTACAATTTCCTCGCTTCGGTTTGAAGAAGCTAGTGGAGAGGTACGCGCAACTGGAGAAGGCGTAGAGCGCTGCCGGCTTCTAGCTGCTGGCCAGAAACCCAGCCCCTGAAGGGGCTTTCGATTTCGAAGATTTGCGGCATCGCTGAAGCGATGCCCTGATACGAACCGTAAGAGCAGGCTGATACGAACCGTAAACAACAGACTTTACGAACTTAAATCACAAAGGAACCAGACGCATTCATGGCAAACACGAAGAAGCTGGCTAAAGACGAACGTAAGAAAAGCAAGCGAGCCTCCCGCAAGAAGATGAAAGCGGAAAAGCCGAAGAAGCCCCGCGATTACGCCCGCGGATCGAAAAAGCGCAAAGTGAAAAAGCTGGCACGCGGCCAGGCGAAACGGTAAGTCTTCGCCTGAGCAGTGAGCATTTCCGGGCATGGGCCAGCGCCCATGCCCGACTCCCAATGTGAGGAGATAACGAAATCTTGCCGCCATCATCCGTTGAGCCAGCAGCCGGCACCATCCGGACTTCGAACAGGCAGGCCTTCTGTTGCAAGTCCATCGACAAGCTAATCTCGGAGTCGGAGAACCCCCAGCACCGGCTCAGTAAAACGCTGGGGCCGTGGTCGCTGACGGCGCTCGGCATCGGCGCCATTATCGGTTCGGGAATCTTCGTGCTGACGGGAACGGCAGCGGCTGGAGAATATTTCCAGGCGCCTTCCATCCTGCACGCGCAGGCGCTCGACCTAATCGTGAATTTTCTGCGCACCGGCAGCAGCGCCGGAGCGCTCATGCATGGCCGTCCGCCGGCCGGGCCTTCGATTGCAATTTCGTTTTTCCTGGTGGCGATCGCCTGCAGTTTTGCCGGATTGTGCTACGCCGAGTTGGCGTCGATGATCCCCATCGCCGGCAGCGCCTACACCTACTCGTACGCGACGCTCGGCGAAATCTTTGCCTGGATCATTGGGTGGGACCTGATTCTCGAATATGTGGTCAGCAACGTCGCGGTGGCGGTGGGCTTCGCCGGTTATACCAAGGCCCAATTCGCGGCATTCGGTGTCCACTTGCCCGACAAATGGGCAAGTCCCGTCTGGGCCTCGGGACAGTGGACGGGCGCTTATTTCAATCTGCCCGGCTTCCTCATCGTTTTTATTCTTACGTTGCTGCTGGTGCGCGGTGTGAAGGAATCGGCGGAGACGAATAACGTCATGGTCGCGGTCAAGATCGGCGCGATCCTGACCTTCCTGGTGGTCGGCGGAATGCTGGTGAAGCCTGCGAACTGGACGCCCTTCGCGCCTTCCGGCTTTGCCGGAATCGTCACCGGGGGCGCGATCGTTTTCTTTACCTACATCGGATTCGATTCGGTATCGACTGCGGCGGAGGAATCGCGCAATCCGCAAAAAGATTTGCCCTTTGGCATCATCATGTCGCTGATTGTCTGCACGCTGTTGTATGTCGGCGTCGCTTTGGTGTTGCTCGGCATGATGAAGTACACGACCTTCGTTTCCGGTGAAGCCGCCGAAGCGCCCGTTGCCTACGCGATGAAGTATCTGGGAGTGCACCCGCTCTTCCGGTCGGTGATCGTGATCGGAGCGCTGACGGGGATGATCTCATCGTTGCTCGTGTTTCAGTACGGGCAAGCGCGCATCTGGTATGCCATGTCTCGCGACGGCCTGTTGCCGAAGCTGTTCTCCGCCGTGCACCCGAAATATAAAACGCCGCACTGGTCCACCTGGATCGCCTGTTTTGCAGTGGGAATTCCTGCCGGGCTCGTGGATATTGGGGATGCCGCAGACCTCGCCAACATTGGGACGCTGTTTGCCTTCGTGCTGGTTTCGCTGGGGGTCATTTTGCTTCGACGCAATCAGCCTGATCGCAAGCGTGCGTTCCGCGTGCCGTTTGTGCCGTGGTTTCCGCTAATCTCCGTGATTTTGTGTGGCGGGCTGATGTTCGGGTTGACGATTATTACCTGGCTACGCTTTGTGATCTGGCTGGCGCTGGGGTTGGTAATCTACATCTTCTACAGCCGACACCACAGCGAGTTCTGCAAGAAGGATCGGGCCATCGGATGATCGGGTCATCGGGCGATCTGTTCTGATTGTGAACTTAGATCGCCCGATCCGCTAGAATCTCCGCATGGCTGCGGAGCCATCCCGGTTGGTTCTCTCCCTTCCCAAGGCCGAGCTCCATCTGCATCTCGAAGGCTCGATCGAACCGTCCACGCTGCTCGAACTGCGACAGCGCCATGGGATGGAAGGGGCGTCGCTCGCCGAAGTCGAGCAACTCTACAACTACAAGGACTTCGCGGGCTTTCTCACGGCTTTCAAGGATGTGACCGGACACTTGCGCACTCCGGAAGACTACGAATTGATTGCTTACAGGCTGATGGAGCGGCTGAAATCGCAGAACGTTTTGCACGCAGAGGTTTTTGTTTCGGTCGGCGTCTGCCTCTGGCGCAAGCAGGATTTCGCTGGAATTTTCGAGGGGATGGAACGCGGCCGCCAGCGCGGAGAGAAAGACTTCGGCCTATCGCTCTTGTGGATCTTCGATGCCATCCGGCAGTTCGGCGCGGAGAAAGCGCAGCGCGTGCTCGATCTCGCCATCCAGTTCCGCGATCGCCACGTGGTAGCCTTCGGCATTGGCGGCGACGAGCGCGAGGGACCGGCGGAGTGGTTCACGGCGGTCTACGCGCGCGCCGCCGAGCACGGTCTTCATCTCACGGCGCACGCCGGTGAAAGCGCCGGGCCGGAGTCCATTTGGGGTGCGCTGAACCTCAAAGCGGAGCGCATCGGCCACGGCCTTACCGCCGGGCAGGATCCGGAATTGATCGAAGAACTGGCCGAGAGCCAGGTTCCGATTGAAATCTGCGTGACCAGCAATCTGCGGACGGGTTGCTGCGCTGAACTCGCGCAACATCCGGTGCGCCGCTATTTTGACCAGGGACTGATGCTGACCATCAACAGCGACGATCCTGCCATGTTTCGCACCTCCCTAGTCGAGGAGTACGGGCTGATTCAGGAGGCGTTCGGCTTCACTGACGAGCACCTGCGAGAATTGGCGCGCAATTCGTTTGAGGCGTCGTTTCTGGCGGCAGAAAAGAAAATTGAATTTCTGAATCTATTGGACTCGGCCGCCACGCGAGCGTGATAGGTAAGACCGTGGAGCGACGGGCGTCCCGCCCGTCCCAGTTGCGCTCTGTGGAGAACCAGCGTCGAAAGCATCGTGGCCGGGCGGGGACGCCCGGCTCTCCACTGTGTTCCCCTCGGCCTATAATGTCTCCCTATGAAACTTGACGAGAAAATTGCTGAACTGAAAAAGCGAGACCAGATGGCCCAGGAAGGCGGCGGGGCCAAGCGGCGCGAGCGCCAACACAAAGAAGGCAAGATGTCGGCCCGCGAGCGCATTGAATTTTTGCTCGACGAGGGCACCTTCGAGGAGACCGATAAACTGGTCACGCACCGCTGCCACGACTTCGGCATGGCCGAGCAGAAGTATTACGGCGACGGTTTCCTTACCGGCTATGGCCGCGTGGAAGGACGGCTGGTGTTTGTCTTCGCGCAGGATTTTACCGTGTTCGGGGGCTCGCTCTCCGAGGCCAATGCCGGGAAGATCGTCAAGGTCATGGATCTCGCGGCCAAGATGGGCGCTCCCGTCATCGGACTGAATGATTCGGGTGGCGCGCGCATTCAGGAAGGCGTGATGTCGCTGGCCGGTTACGCCGACATCTTTTTGCGCAACACGCTTTATAGCGGAGTGGTGCCACAGATCTCGGCCATCATGGGGCCATGCGCGGGCGGCGCCGTGTATTCGCCCGCCATCACCGACTTCATTTTGATGGTGGACCAGACCTCGTACATGTTCATCACCGGGCCGGACGTGATCAAGCTGGTGACGCACGAGGAAGTCACCAAAGACCAGCTCGGCGGAGCGCACACCCACAACGAAACTTCAGGCGTGGCGCACTTCATGTGCCGCGACGATGCCGAGTGTTTGTCGATGGTCCGCGAGCTGTTGAGCTTTGTTCCGTCGAACAATATGGAAGACCCGCCGCGCAAACCTTGCACCGACCCGATCGATCGTCTGGACGAGAAGCTGGACACGGTGATTCCCGATGAATCGAACGTGCCGTATGACATGAAAGACGTGATTCACACGGTGGTGGATGATGGCTACTTTTTTGAAGTTCACGAGCACTATGCCAAGAACATTGTCGTGGGCTTTGCTCGCTTCAACGGGAAGCCGGTCGGGATCGTGGCTAACCAGCCGGCGATGCTCGCTGGCACGCTCGATATCAATGCGTCGGTGAAGGGCGCGCGCTTCGTGCGCTTCTGCGACTGCTTCAACATTCCGCTGGTGACGTTTGAGGACGTGCCCGGCTTCCTGCCCGGCACCCAGCAGGAGTATGGCGGCATCATCAAGCATGGCGCCAAGCTGCTGTATGCGTTTGCGGAAGCGACCGTGCCGAAAGTGACCGTGATTACCCGCAAGGCCTACGGCGGAGCGTATTGCGTCATGGCGTCCAAGCACATCCGCGCGGACGTGAACTACGCCTGGCCAAGCGCTGAAATCGCGGTGATGGGGCCGGAAGGCGCGGTGGATATCGTCTACAAGCGTGAGTTGGACGGCGCGGAAAATCGCGAAGCGGTTCGGCAACAAAAGATCGAAGAATTCCGCGATCGCCTGGCAAACCCCTATGTTGCTGCCGACCGCGGTTTTGTGGATGCCGTCATCCAGCCGCGAGAGACGCGCAAAAAGGTGATTCAGGCGCTGGAGATGCTGGAGACTAAGCGGGATAAGAACCCGCCTAAGAAGCATGGGAATATTCCGCTGTAGGTCAGCTAATTGATCGCGGCTTCGTGTTCCAAGTCGTCAAATACCTCATTTACCGCGCGCCCCGCGCCAGACAGCCCGCTCGTGGCGGGGTGACGCTGCTTTTGCGGCGGCTGCCGAGCTTTGCTCGGCTTGGACGGGCGAGGGCGCCCGTCCCCACACAACCTGAGGGCAAACCTCGACGACCAAATTCCCCCAACCCTTGTCCTCACAGCATCTTTTGCGGGAAAATTAACATCATAGAGAATGTCGTGCTTCCGAGGAGACTCTACTTGAAACTCTGCCACTGTCGGCCAGCGCGTGGGGCGCCCGGTTTAGTCGTCGTCTTTTTTCTTGGCTGGTTGCTTACTTCGGCGGCGAGCCAGAGGGCGATGGCGGCCGAGAAAACGCGGATGCGCGCGGACGACTACCAGATCGACGTCGAACTGCTGCCGCAGACCCACAAGCTCAACGCGCGCGCCACGGTCAAGGTCACGGCGCTGGAAGACCTCAGCGTGGCCACGTTTCAGCTCAACAACGCGCTGCGCATCACGAAGCTCACCGACGCCAACAACAAGCCACTCAATCCGGAGCGCAACACGCAGGATTCTACGGTGCGCTTCGCGCTCACGAGTGGCATCGCGAAAAACGCGAGCACCACCTTTTACTTCGAATACGAAGGGACGCTCGAAAACGCCGACGACAGCCCGGTTCAGGGCTTGAAGCTCGCCTACGTCGGCCCGGACACCAGCTACCTGCTTTATTCAGGACTGTGGTTTCCGGTCGCGGGATACGGCGTCAACCGCTTTACTTCGACTATCAACGTGACCGTCCCGGCACACATGGTGGTGATCGGCAGCGGGAAGGAACCGTCGGCGGCGGCAACGTCGGCGGCCGCAGGGAAGAAGGCCGCAACCGCGCTGGCAAACTCGAAGACCTTCACCTTCGCGTGGGACAAGCCGAGCTTCCCGGGCACGATCATTGCCGGCACGTTCCAGGAATTCAAGAGCGACGAAGCGGGCATCGATCTGCACGTGTTTTTCAAGCCCGATAAACAGGCGCTGGGCGCGGAATACGCATCGACGGCGGTCAAGGCGTTCACCTACTTCGTCACGCAGTATGGAGTTGTGTCCTCGAACCGGTTGAAGATCGTTGAGATTCCGGATGACACGGTGCCGTCGGCGTATGCGCCCGAAATCGCAGCGCTCTCCAGCCGCGCCATCACGGAGAAGACCAACTACCGTTTGCTGGCCAATACGATCGCCCATCAGTGGTGGGGCGTTTCGGTCAGTCCGGCGTCGAAGGACGATTGGTGGATCAGCGACGGCTTCGCGCGCTATTCCGAAGCGCGCTACGTGGAGAGCGCGGCGGGCGAAGCGGGGCTCGAGGAAATGGTGAAAGACATGTCGGTGGGCGCGCTGGCCTATGACAGCGTGCCGCTTTCGAGCGCCGCCAAGCTGGACTATTTTTCTCCCGAGTTTCAGTCGCTGGTGACCGACAAGGGCGCCATGATCCTGCACATGCTGCGCTGGGTGGTGGGCGAACCCAAGTATTTGAAAATCATGCGCGATTTCGCCAATAAATATGCGGGCAAACCGGCGAGCACCGACGATTTCCGCGAACTCGCCGAAAAGGTCTACGGCCAAAAGCTCACCTGGTTCTACTCGCAGTGGATGGATTCCACCAGCGCCCCCGAGTTTAAGGCCAAGTACACGATCTACCGGATGGGCAATAACAAAGGCTTCCGGATCGTGGGCGCGATCACGCAGGACCTGGATCTGTTCCGCATGCCGGTAAATCTAAGAATCGATACCGACGGAAAAACAGAAGAGAAACGCATTGAGGTGGTGGGCACAAATTCGCCGTTTTCGGTGGAAACTTTTGGGCGGCCGCGACGGGTCACGGTCGATCCCGAAAACCGCGTGCTGACCAACTCGGCCGACATCAAGCTGCGGTCGTCGATCGTGCGCGGACAGGGCCTGACCCAGCAAGGCGACTTGGCGGGAGCGCTGAGCGAGTTCAACAAAGCGCTGGAAGTCAACAAGAACAGTTCGCTGGCCCATTACCGGATTGCCGAAGTGTTTTTCCTGCAGAAGAATTACCAGGCGTCGGCGAACGCCTACCGCGAGTCGCTGAACGGCGACGGCGAGCCGCGCTGGACCGAGGTTTGGAGCCACCTGCAACTGGGCAAGATTTTCGACGTAACCGGCCAGCGCGAGCGCGCCGTCAATGAATACCGGCAAGCCATCCAGACCAACGACAATACCCAGGGCGCGATCGAGGAGTCCCGCCGCTACATGCAAACGCCTTACGAGCGGGAAAAAGGGAGCTAGGTGACTGCCGAGCTTCGCTCGGCTGGACCCTTCGACGGGCTCAGGGCAGGCTCTGAGGGCGGCCGTCCCTACGTGAGCATGTTCAACGCCAGTTTTCCCCGCTCGCCGCGTTCTACATATCCCCAGGGCGTCTGATCGTCGTGGGTGAACACCGTCAACCATTTTTCCGGGATCGCCTGCGCATAGTACCTCTTGCGGCTCTCGATGGTATCGAGCGGAAACAGATCGAACGCCATCACCCAGGTCAGGTCGACATGTGCTGACGTCGGAATCAGATCGGAGATGTAACACGCCTTCTTCTTTTCGTTACCCCCGCCACTGCTCTCGATAATCACGGCCTGCATGTTCGCCGTATGCCCGGGAAAGACCTTGACTGAGATGCCGGGCAAGAGTTCCCGATCGCCATTCAGCAACACCATCTGACCGGACTCGATCAGGGGATCGTAATTTGGGCTCATGTAACTGACGGCGTCGCGCTCCAGTTGCAAGCGGCCGTGCTCCCACTCTTGTTGCTGCACGTAATACTTCGCTTTGGGAAAGGTCGCTACTATTCGATCGCCGCGGCGCACCGTGTTCCATCCAGAGTGATCAAAATGCAGGTGGGTATTGATGACGATGTCGATATCTTCGGGCGCGACTCCGGCGGCTTGCAGGTTGTCGAGCAGCTTGGCGGGCTGTTTATAGATGTGCGCCATCTTGTCGGGTAGTTTGTTGCCGATGCCAGTCTCGATCAGGATGTTCTTCTTGCCGGTGCGCACCAGCAAGGAATTGAGTCCGGCGTCGAGACGGTTCTGTTCGTCAGGGGTAACCTTCTTTGACCACATGGTCTTCGGAACGACGCCGAAGAAGGCTCCGCCGTCGAGGAAGTAAGTTCCATCGGAGACGATAGTAAGTTCGAAATCGCCGAGAGTTGTGCGATGCATGAGAATCAGCCTTCAGCCATCAGCTCTCAGCCATCAGTTAAATCTCACGTCCGCCGAGAGCCGAAAACTGACAGCTGACGGCAGATGGCTGACAGCTATTTCAATTCCTTGTTCCAGAAATCTTCCATCATGTGAAACAGTTGGGTGCGCGTTCCTGTCCCCGCGATTCCATGGGTCTTGTTCGGATACACCATCAGACGGAACTGTTTCTCCGCCTTGATCAGCGCGTCAGTCATCTGGATCGTATTCTGGAAGTGCACATTGTCGTCACTGGTCCCGTGCACGAGCAGCAAGGACCCGTGCAGGCTGCTGGCCGCGTTCACGATGGAATCGTCGTAGGCGCTGGCATTGTCTTTCGGCAAACCCATGTAGCGCTCAGTGTAAATCGAATCGTAGTCGCGCCAGTTGGTCACCGGAGCGACCGAGATTCCAGCCTTGAAGCGGTCGGAGTGAGTTAACGCGTAGAGCGTCATCGAGCCGCCTCCCGACCATCCCCAGATCGCGGTGCGTGCGCGGTCGAGCTGCGGGAACTGCGCATACAACTGGTCGAGCGCCGTGAGTTGGTCTTTCAGTTCGACTCCGCCCTGCTGCAGGCGGATGGTGGCGGCAAATTTCTTGCCGCGATTCGGGGTCCCGCGATTATCGACCGAGAAAATCGCAAAGCCTTCGTTCGCCAGAAGCTGGTGAAACAGCGCTGTGGTTCCGCCCCAGGCGTTCGTCACTGTCTGCGCCGCCGGACCTCCGTAGATATTCACGATGAGAGGAATCTTCTGCGTCGCATCCGCCTGTCGCGGCAGAATCAGATAGCCATACAACACCGTGCCGTCATCGGCTTTGAGTTCCAGGGGCGTCGGCGCAATCGGATCGTAATCCGCAACGCTGCGACCTTCCCAAATTTTCTGACAGGCGCCCCCAACTGCGCACGCTGAAATTCGCGGCGGTGTCAGCGTCGCAGAGTGCGTCTCCACGAAATGCTTGCCGTCATCGGCGAAAGCGGCGGCATAGTTACCGCTTTCCGAGGACAGGCCCTGCATCCCCGAGCCGTCCAGTTTTACGGAAAAAAGCTTCTCCTGCCGCGGATCGCCTTTGTTGGCGGTGAAGAAAACCGCGCCCGATGCGTCATCCACCCCGCTGATCGCGAGCACCTCATAGTCTCCGCTTTCGAGTTGACGTTCGAGTTTGGCATCGGAGGCGAGCGGGTCGGACGGGTTGAAGCTATAGAGATAAATATGGGTGTAGCCGTCGCGCCAACTGGTCCAGAGAAAGCGGTCGCCGGATTTCAGGATGCGAAAGTCGTCGTTGACGTTCACCCACGCATCGGGCGCCGACTCGGTCAGCACCTTGCGCGATCTGCCTGACTTCGCGTCGATGAAATACAGGTCCATCGTATCCTGCCTGCGATTCAGAACCTCGGCCCAAGCCCAGCCTTCGCGAATCCATCCGAAACGCGGCACGTAGGTATCGTCGTCGCCGGTGAGTTTGATCCAGCGTACTTTACCGCCATTGCCGCCCACCACTCCCAGGCGCACGGTGGGATTCGGATCTCCCGCTTTCGGATATTTTTCCTGCTCGACCCGGGGATGCGTCGGCAGCCAGTCGGTGATGGGATAGGCAGGGACACGGGTCTCATCCATTTGCAGAAAAATGATTTCGTGGCCTTCCGGCGACCAGAAGAAGTTGCTGCGCACGTCCAGTTCTTCGGCGTACACCCAGTCGACTTCGCCGTTCAGGATGTTACCGTCTTTGTCTTTTTCCCCGTCCTTGTTTTTGCCTTTCTCTTTCTCGTCGCGAGTGAGCGGGCGCTCACCTTCCTCTCCCGATACCGGATGCACATAAAGATTGTGCTTGCGCACGTAAGCGAGCCGCTTGCCGTCCGGCGAAAACTTCGGGTCCTGGCTCGGGTCCGGAGACGACGTAAGCTGCACCGCCGTTCCCGAGTCCAGGCGGTAATACCAGAGCTGTCCCTGGGAATCGAAGAGCAGGTGTTGGGAATCGGGCGACCACAGATAGGCGGCGACGTGATAGCGGGTCACGCGTTCTTTCTCGCGCTCATCCTTGATTTTGCTCGCAGGCGGGGCAAGCTGCGACAGCTTGGTCTCGCTGGCCAATAGTTTCCTCTCGCCGGTCGCCGCGTCCACATACCAGAGTTCGCCGTGCTCGCCGGCGTCATCGCGCTGCACGAAAGAAACCTTCGTGCCGTCCGGACTCCACTTGATCGTCTCCGGAGCGCGTCCCGTGACTCCGCCCTCGGCGAAGATCTGTTCGATCGTGAGTTGCTTCGGCGCGGGGGGCGATGCAACGGTTTGGGCGTGCCCCGCGGAAAGTAGAATGAGCAGGTTGCTGGTGACAGCGAAGAAAAGTCTTTTCACGAACGCACTCCGATTCAGCATGAGGTGTGACTCCGTACCGCGCTAGCAGTGAAAGTCAAAAGTGTACAACGCGGGAGGCGTTTGCGTTAGAGGGTGGGTCGAGCTTCTTCTTGATCTGCGACCCCCATCGTGCTAAGTTTTGCTCGTCTTTCGCCTCATGGCGTCGTATTCGCCATATAGAGGAGGTTCCCATGTTTCGAATGAAGGGGCATACTTCTTTGTGCTTGATCGTCGTTGCCACCATGCTCACAATTCTTTGGGTTGGGTGTGGCGGTGGCAGTTCCAGTTCCAATAATATGTCACAGGCTCAGGCCCAAGCCGTAACCACGGAGGTCTCAGAAGCTGTTGCTCAGGCTTTGGCGAGTGCGTTTGGCTTGAACCCTGCGGGGAAGATCGCTCGCCCGAGTCTATCGGCTGTGGTGAGAGACATTAGTCCGAATCAGGCGTCCGGGTGTACTCCAACCGCGAATGGGGAAGACTGCAATTGGCCGATCGCCGAAAGCGGGCCGTGCCCACAAGGGGGGACAATCGCCGTCGCGGGCGATATCAACGCCACGCTGGACAATTCTGGTGACGGGTCTGTGAACAGCCAACTCACAGTCACGCCGACAAATTGTGGCGTGTCCAGCCTGGTCATTAACGGCGACCCCAACATCGGTGTCGGCCTTCAGATGAGCTTCACCGATTTAGCTCCCGTGTTTCCGATCACACTTTCGGAAGATGGGGGCATCTCTTATGGGCCAAATCCGTCCGGAAGCTGTAAGTTCGATGTGACCTACACGGTAACCTCTGAAACCAGTTGTACGATTACTGGGACGGCCTGCGGGCAGTCGGTCAACGGAAGTTGCTAGCGGACGTTCTGTTTTTCTAGCGCACCCCACTGGCGGCGCGGGAGCCCGGTGGCGGAGCGGCGCTGGGATTGTTTGCGCTCTGCGGTGTGTGATCATCCAGCCAGAATCGACTTCATCTCCGCGCGCACGGGATGACTTGCTTCGTAAGCCTTGATCTCGGCTTCATGTTGCAGCGTCAGCCCGATATCGTCCAACCCGTTGAGCAGGCAATGCCGCGAGAACTCATCCATCGTGAACGCCGCCGCGAATGCTCGTCCGTCTTCCACTCGCAACGTTTCGAGATCAACCGTTAACTGGTAGTTGTCGATCTCTTTCGAACGGCGCATGATCTCCGCCACCTGCCCTTCGTCGAGCCGCACCGTCAGGAGGCCGTTCTTGAGGCTATTGTTGGCGAAGATGTCGGCGAATGACGGCGCAATCACTACGCGGAATCCATAATCCGCCAGCGCCCAGACGGCGTGTTCGCGCGAGGACCCGCAGCCGAAGTTTTTCCCGGCTACCAGGATCGAAGCCTTCGCATAGCGCGGCTGGTGCAGTACAAAATCGCCGATCTGCTTGCCGTCTCCCGAAAAGCGCCAGTCGTAAAACAGGAATTCGCCGAATCCCGTGCGTTCGATGCGTTTCAGAAATTGCTTGGGGATGATCTGATCGGTGTCCACGTTTACCTTATCGAGTCGGACAACGACGCCGGTGTACTTGCGAAATGGTTGCATGTTCAGTCCTTGGTACTAGCCGGATGTCGACGGCCAGCCCCTAAAGGGGCGTCTGATTTTGCGAATTTTTTCAGCATCGCTAAAGCGATACCCTGATACGAACCCATCCTGATATAAACCAGAATTTCTCAGCAGTCTGAGACGGGGCAAGCCCCGTCTCTACACCATGCTCTATTCAAACTTCCACTTACGAATGTCGGTGAAATGGCCGGTAATCGCCGCCGCCGCCGCCATCGCCGGGCTCACCAGGTGGGTACGACCTCCGCGGCCCTGCCGTCCTTCGAAGTTCCGGTTGCTGGTTGAAGCGCAACGTTCTCCCGGTTGCAGGATGTCGGGATTCATGCCGAGACACATCGAGCATCCCGACTCGCGCCATTCAAAGCCCGCGTCGAGAAATATGCGGTGCAAGCCCTCCTGCTCCGCGGCGCGTTTGATCGCCTGCGAGCCCGGCACCACCATGGCGCGAACCTTCGGATTCACGCGCTGCCCTTTCGCCACGCGCGCCGCGGCCCGCAGGTCTTCGATACGAGAGTTGGTGCACGATCCGATGAACACGCGGTCTATGGCGATTGCTTCGATCGGCGTCCCGGGATCGAGGCCCATGTAGGCGAGCGCCTGTTCCGCTGCGCGCCGGTCGGCCTCCTGCGCAAAGCTCTTCACCTCTGGGACGCGCGCGGTTACCGGCACGACCATTCCGGGATTCGTCCCCCAGGTCACGAACGGCGCCAGCGCTGCCGCGTCAATCTCAATCACCCGGTCGAATCGCGCTCCGGGATCGCTGGCCAGAGTTCGCCAGCACGCAACCGCTTCTTCCCACTCTTTTCCTTTCGGCGCAAAGCGCCGGCCGCCGGTATACGCGAACGTCGTCTGGTCGGGCGCGATCAACCCGGCTCGCGCTCCCGCCTCGATGCTCATATTGCACAGCGTCATGCGGCCTTCCATCGACAATGCACGCACCGCATCGCCCGCGTACTCGATCACATATCCGGCGGCGCCATCGGCGCCGATGCGACCAATGATTCCGAGCGCAAGATCTTTCGCCGTGACGCCCTCCGCCAGATTTCCGCTGACGTGAATCTGCATCGTCTTCGGTTTTCTCTGCGGCAGGCATTGCGTGGCCAGCACGTGTTCTACTTCCGAGGTCCCGATGCCAAACGCCAGCGATCCGAACGCTCCGTGGGTCGAGGTATGGCTGTCACCGCAGACAATCGTCATGCCCGGCAGTGTGATGCCCAGCTCCGGGCCGATGACGTGCACAATGCCCTGCTCGGCCGAGTCCATATCGAAGAATGGAACACCAAACGCGCGGCAATTTTTCTGCAACGCCTCAATCTGCTTTGCCGCAATCGGGTCGGTGATGGGAAGGCCGCGCGGAGTGGTTGGGATGTTGTGGTCGACCGTGGCCACGGTGCGCAGAGGCTGGCGCAGTCGCCGCCCATGGGCGCGCAGCCCGTCGAAGGCCTGCGGCGAAGTTACTTCGTGCACCAGGTGCAAATCGATATAGAGCAGCGCCGACTGCCCTTTAGGGGCAGCGACCACATGCGCATCCCAAACTTTCTCAAACAGAGTCCGAGGAGCCATATTTCCAGTTTCGCTCAGAGTCGCCGGCGCTTCAAGGCCGCGAAGACTTCGCGTGGCGGCAGGCGTTGTGGGATAGTCTACCAACGCAACCGCTGTAAAATCTCCGGGCCGGCACTTTTTTCACTCCGCGTTTATAGGCAATCCAGAGTTGCTGTGGCTACCGGCGGCTGCCGAGCTTCGCTCGGCTTGGACCCTTCGACTTCGCTCAGGGCAGGCTCGCGAGGGCGCCCGTCCCCACACGAGCGGCCCCCACACGAGCCGGTCGTTTCCGGTTATTATCTTGGCAGTCCATCGAGGAGTCGGACTGCATGATTAACGGCAAACGCATTGCCGTCGTGTTGCCCGCTTACAACGCGGAAAAGACGCTGGAAGCGACGGTACGGGAATTGCCCGCACTGGTCGACATTCGCATTCTGGTTGACGATCACAGTTCCGATCACACCCTCGAAGTCGCTAGCCGGCTTGGCTTGCTTTCTTTCGCCCACGATCGCAACTACGGCTATGGACGCAATCAGCAGACTTGCTACCGCGAAGCTCTGGCGGCGGGCGCCGACGTCGTCATCATGGTCCATCCCGATTATCAATACACGCCGCTGCTGGTAACGGCGATGGCGAGCATGATTGCCTACGGGGTTTATGACGTCGTTCTCGGATCCCGCATCATCGGCGGCACGGCGTTACGCGGAGGCATGCCGCTTTACAAATACATCTTCAACCGCCTGCTCACCGCTTTCGAGAACCTGTTTCTGCGAGTCAAACTGTCGGAATATCACACCGGTTATCGTGCTTTCAGCCGCGCGGTGCTCACCCGCCTGCCGCTGCGGGAGAATAGCGACGATTTCGTTTTCGACAACCAGATGCTCGCACAATGCGTTTACTTCGGCTTCCGCATCGGCGAAGTTTCCTGCCCCACCAAGTATTTCGAGGAAGCCTCTTCCATCAATTTCCGCCGCAGTGTGCAATACGGGCTCGGAGTGCTGGGCACGACGTTTCAGTTCGCGCTCCAGCGCGCTGGAATCGGCAGCAACGCCATCTTCAGCGAGACCGGCCGAAAGCTCGATTCAGGCTATCCCGCTCACTACGCGCCGAACCAGGAAGACGCCAGACAGGCATGAAATATTTTTTCGCGGCGAAAACCCTGGCGATTCTTGTGGCGTTGACTCTGCTCGCTTTCCTGATACAGGGCTACCACCCGGGGCTGGAGGATGACGCCTTCTACCTGGCGGCAATCAAGCACAACCTGAATCCGGCGTTGTTTCCGCGCGACGCCGATTTCTTTCGTCTGCAGTTTCAAGCGACAGTATTCGATAAGCTGATCGCACTTTCCCTACGCTGGACCCACGTGCCCCTGGAATGGGGAATTTTGTTTTGGCAGTGGGGCGTGACGTTTCTGATTTTATGGGGATGCTGGAGAATCAGTCGGCGGTGCTTCGCGGAAGCACATGCGCAATGGGCGGCGGTGGCGCTGGTCGCAGTTCTGCTGACCCTCCCGGTCTCGGGCACAGGGCTGAGTTTGACCGACCAGTACCTGCACCCCAGGGCATTGGCCACGGCGCTGATTTTGGCGGCGATTGCGGCCGCGCTCGACGGGCGGCATGGGTTCGCGGGCGCGCTGCTGACGGCGGCATTTTTCGTGCACGCCATTATGGCGGCGTTCGGAGCTTCGTATTGCTTGTTCCTGCTGTGGAAGCCGGCGCAGCGGACGGAGACAGAGCAGCGGCGCGTGGCGGTGTTGGCAGGGCTGCTTCCCCTGGGATGGGTTTTCGAGCCCGCCTCGGATGCGTGGCGGCAGGCGGCGGCCACGCGTCCGTTTTATTTTGTGCTGCGCTGGCATTGGTATGAGTGGCTGGGAGTGATAGCTCCGCTGGCGCTGCTGTGGTGGTTTCGGGTGCTGGCCGAACGCCGGCGTTCGGCGGGCGCTGTGCATGAAGTTATAGCGCTGGTTTCGGGGCGATTGGTGTACTTTGGCGTGTTCCAGCTGGCGGTGGCGCTCGTGATGTTGCTGCCAGCGCGGCTGGAGCGCCTGCGGCCGCTCGAACCGATGCGCTTTCTGCATCTGGTTTATCTGTTGTTGGTGCTGCTGGCGGGCGGATTGCTGGGGCAGTACGTGCTAAAAAAACATGCGCTGCGCTGGCTGCTGTTGTTTATTCCGTTCAGCGCCGTGATGTTTTATGCGCAGCGGCAGATGTACCCGGCAACGTCGCATTTGGAGTTGCCGGGCTTGGTGTCCCGGAACGAGTGGGTAGACGCGTTTCGCTGGATCAGCCGCAACACGCCTGTGGATAGCCAGTTTGCGCTCGACCCGCACTACATGGATTTGCCGGGCGAGGACTACCATGGTTTTCGCGCGCTGGCGGAGCGCAGTGTGTTGGCGGATGAGGTGAAGGATGCGGGCATGGTCGCGCGCGTGCCGAGGCTTGCGCCGCGCTGGCTGCGAGAAGTGGAAGCGCAACGGGGGTGGCGAAGTTTTCAGCGGGCGGACTTCTTGCGTTTGAAGGCGGAGTTTGCCGTGGACTGGGTTGTGTTGCAGGTGCCGGGGGTGGAGGGGTTGGCGTGTCCCTACCGGAACTCGGAGGTAATGGTTTGCCGGGTGGAGTGACGGGTTTGAATAGGGGTCCTTCGACTTCGCCGAGCCGTTCGCTTCGCGTACGGCTGGGCTGCGCTCAGGATGACAAGGGGAAATTTTCACCTAATAGGTAGGAAATTTTTGATTTAATCGGCGGAACCTTCAGGAACGGTGTGAGCGAAACGCGGGAAGCAGGAAAAGGCGGAATGCGCGCTTATGGGGCGATAGTCGTGGCGGCGCTGGCGGTGCGACTGGCGGTCATTCCGTTTCTCTATCGCGATTGGCTGGATCCGTTCGTACTGGAGCATTGGGCGTTCGGGCGGGTGGCGCGTTCGCTGGTCGCGGGACACGGCTTTGGAAATGTGTTTGCCGATACCGGACCGACGGCGGTGGTGTCTCCGGTGTACGCGTATTTGCTGGCCGGAGTGTTCCGCCTGCTGGGCACGTACACGCCGGCGTCGATCATTACGGCGCTGGCGCTGAACAGCGTATTTTCAGCGCTCACCTGCATCCCTGTGTTTCTTCTGGCGCGCCGGTGCTTTGGCGTGCGCGCAGCGAAGTGGACCGGATGGGGTTGGGCGTTTTCGCCGTATGGAATTTACTACGGCGCGGACTGGGCTTGGTCCACGTGTCTGGTCACGCTGCTGCTGGCCGTGCTTTTTCTGTGGGCGCTGCGGTTGGAGGACTCCGGCGGGTTGTGGGGCTGGCTGGGCTTTGGCGCTCTTGGCGGATTGGCTGCATTGACCGAGCCGGTGGTGCTTTCCGTGGTCCCGCTGTTGGGTTTGTGGACGTGCTGGCAGCGCTGGCGCAAGCGGCAAAGCTGGGCGCTGCCGCTGACGGCGGCGGCTTTCGGGGCGCTGGCGGTGATGGCGCCTTGGTTCGCGCGCAACTACCAGACGTTCCACCAGTTCATTC
>Ga0074044_10001526_pt1 | contig 20846 bp, 19 predicted proteins | sample BogForMeECP23OM1_FD_94443 | JGI IMG/M metagenome (GOLD analysis project Ga0074044, IMG submission 94443) | Bog forest soil microbial communities from Calvert Island, British Columbia, Canada - Bog Forest MetaG ECP23OM1 | ecosystem: Environmental > Terrestrial > Soil > Wetlands ...
GTACGATCGTGAACACCTGGCCTGTCAGGTCGCCGTGATAGCGCCCGAACGCGACCAGGGAGAGCGCCGTTCCCTGGAGCATCATCTCGGCCGACAGGAACATCACGATCAGGTTCCGCCGCGCCAGGAAACCGAGCATCCCCAGGGCAAACAAGGCAGCGCCCACGAGCAGGTAGTTCCTCAGCAAGTCGAGCGTGAACGCGTCAGTCATGGTTTATCTCGAAAACATCGGGATCGGAAAAAGCGGCCGATCAGGGTCGCCGCGGCGCCATGGCTCATCAGGTTTTCAGGGTCGCGGCGCCAGCCTCCCCAGCATCCTGCTGTGGGCCCACGCCCGGCCGGATCGGCCGCTTGGGACCGGTGATCGCCACCGCCGCGATCAGGGCGACGAACAGCAGCGCGCCGGCAAGCTCCACGGTCACCAGGTGATCCGAGTAGAGCGACTCTCCAAGTCCGGCGACGTCGGGTTTCTCGGCCCCGCTGGCGTCGCGCATGGCCGATGTCTGCCGCTGGGCGTGCGCAATCGCCTTTGCCGCGGGATGCCGTTCATTCAGTTGGTAGAACTCGATCAAGTTTCTCCCCCGGACCAGGCTATTCTCGGCGCGTTGCTGGCCGTTGCCTTGGGAGGCCGCCGGGGCCTGCTGGGGATGCAGCGGACCCAGAGTGTAGAGGAGGCACCAGAACAGCAGGAAGCAGGTGAACGTGGCGCTCGCCGGAGCGCGGGCGGCGCGGTCGTACAGGGCTTTCCCTTCCATCTGGGCCAACATGATGACGAACAGGAAGGTGACGATGATTGCCCCGGCATACACGATCACGGTTCCGGCCGCAAGGAACTGGGCCCCGGCCAGCAGGAACAGTCCGGCCGTGGACAGCACCACCGAGGCGAACCAGAGCGCGCTATAGATCGGGTTGCGGCTCGTCACCGTCAGCAGCCCGCCGGCGATGGCGCCGATGCTGAAGAGGTAGAAGAAAAGCCCGGCAAGAAACGGGCTGGGAGGGCTGAAGAAGGTGAGGAACCCGAGCAGGGCCAGACTCGCCAGGACCGCGCCGGCGGCGTGCACGTTGCGTGATCTCGTCGCGCCATGGCGATGGGGTAGCAAAAGGTAGCTGCCGCCCGCTCCCAGCAGGATGACCAGGGTGGCTAGAATGACTTGGCCGGTGGACATGGCGGTTGACGATTCCAGGTTGGGAGGTTGTCGGTCGGTACAGGCCCGTCGCTCCACGCCGATCGGCCAGGCGGACGTCCGCCCGCCCGGCGAGGGCCTCGGCACTCTCACAGTCGATCAGTCAAGCGGTGAAGGAAGCATCTTGGTTTCCGGTGCGGGGCCAGAAAGGGGGGCCGCGTACTTCATCGGCTCGGCATCCTTGGTGGCGTCGAAGACCGATAGCAGCTTGGTCTTGTCGAAGATCATCTGCTCGCGAGACAGCCCGGTCAAGTCATAAAGCCCGGTCAGCTCGATGGCCTCCACCGGGCAGGCCTCCTCGCACATGCCGCAGAAGATGCACCGGAGCTCGTCGATGACGAAGCTCTCGGGATATTTTTCTCGATCGGGCCACGATGCCGGGGCCGTCGCCCCGACGATGTCGATGCAGTGCGCCGGGCAAGCCGTGGCGCAGAGCATGCAGGCCACGCACTTGATCCGGTCGTGCTCGTCCTTGTTGAGCCGGTGCACACCCCTGTAGTTCGGACTCGGGACGTGCTGTTCCTCGGGATACTGCACGGTGATCGCCTTCTTCTGGAAGGCCACGCCCACCACGTGCCGCCCCGTCACACCCAGTCCCTCGGCAATCTGCGGCAAGAAGAATCGCTCGGCCAGCGTGAGCTTCGGCGGCTCGATTCGCATCAGTTTCGGGTCGTCGGCTCGCACCTGTCGGACTCCTTGGGAAACTCGTTTTCGCGGGCTCTCAAGAACTCTCTATCTTGATGAGTAGATCAGTTGCACGATCGCCGCCGTGGCCACCAGGTTCACCAGTGCCAGCGGTATAAGGGACTTCCAGGCCAGATCCATGAGCTGGTCGTAGCGGAACCGGGGCAAGGTCCACCGCACCCACATGATGAAGAGGATCATCAGGGCGACCTTGAACAGCAGTACCATCACCTTGAACACCGCGCTTATGAACCCGGTCTGGTTCTGATCGAGCACGAAGGGAAGGTCCCAGCCGCCGAAGAACAGGATGACCGTCAGGTAACTCACGGTGATGACATTCAGGTATTCGCCCAGGAAGAACATACCGAATTTCATGGCCGAATACTCGGTGTGATAACCGCCGACCAGCTCCTGCTCGGACTCGGGCAGGTCGAAGGGCAGCCTGTTGGTCTCTGCGAAGGCGCTGACCAGAAAGAGCAAGAACCCGATCGGCTGCACGAACACGCCCCAGACCCTGCGGTCCTGCCAGTTGACGATCTGGTTCAGATCGAGCGATCCGGCGATCAGGACTATTCCCAGGATCGACATTCCCAGGGGGATCTCGTAGCTGATGAGCTGGGCGCTCGAGCGCAGCGCGCCGATGAAGGCGTACTTGTTGTTCGAGGCCCAGCCGGCGAGGATGATTCCATAGACGGCCAGGCTGCCGATCGCGAAGACGTAGAGGATGCCGATATTGATGTTGGGTGCGATCTGGAAATCCATGATCTGTTTGGGGGGGCCGACCGGTCCGAACGGAACGACCGCGAAGCCGATCATGGCGGCGACGATCGCGATCACCGGCGCCAGCATGTAAAGCGGCCTGGACACGTAGCCCGGGATCACGTCCTCCTTGAGCACCATCTTGGCTCCGTCGGCCAGCGGTTGGAGCAATCCGAACGGGATGCCCAGCTCCTTGCCCGCCCGGTTCGGACCTACCCGGTCCTGGGCGTAGGCCGCGACCTTGCGCTCGACGTAGATCAGGTACGCCACCGTACCCAGGGCGATGCTGACCACCACGAGGATCTTCAGCAAGATGCCGATCGCCACCCAAAGCATGAGATCGATCCTTCCCGGGAACCGGCTCGGCGGCCAGTTCGTTCAACCTGACGTCAGCACTCAACGGCACATCATTTTACCAGGCGTGGTATCCCGATCCAGTGCCCTGGCGCGAGCGGGCCGCTCCCAGGGGCACGTACCACGAATCGGTGAAGGCCACGGCGCGGGCAGCTCCGTCGGCCGATGCCGGCGAACCCAGCAGAGTTCCCAGCACCGGGACAGTTCCCCCGCGGGCGACGGCAAACGCCGGAACCGCCTCGGCCAGCTCGGCCAGGACCTCGCCCGAGCGGACCGGACCGCCGGGACGGTGCAGCAGGATGGCGAACAGGTCGAGGTCCGGCAGTGCACCTTCGCGCGGCGGCAAGGCGGCCCCGGCATACTGTAGCCGCCCGCCCGCGTTGACGTAGCAGCCAGCCTTCTCGGCGAACGTCGCCCCGGCCAGCACCACGTCGGCCAGGTGGGCCAGCGGCGTCACGTTCGTATCCTGAAGTACCAGGAAGCCGACCCCTGACCGAAGCTCGCGGCTGGCGGCCTCATCAATCCAGGGATCGATCGAGTCCGACGCCACGTAGAGCCCCTGGAACTCGCCGGCCGCAACCCTCCGCGACAGCTCCTCGAAGGTGATGACGGCTCCCTCAAAGTGGCTCAGGATTGCCTCCACGCCAAGTCGGTCGGGACACTTCTCGGCATGGATCGTGAACGGTCGCGAGACAATGAAGCTGGTGTCGCCCGTTCTCCCCTTCGTCTTTTCGGGCTTGATCGTGACATCCGAGCCGCGCGAGGGGACCGGCCCCAGCGCCAGCACGCTGGCCGGGTTGAGCCCCTTGATGTAGCGAGCCATCAGGTAGGCCTCCTCGACCGTCAAGAATGGCGAGAGGACCCCGGCCACGTGACCGCCCCGCTCGAGAACCTGACGGAGACCGCGGTCCACCGCGGTCACCGCCTCATCGACCGGCACCTGCTGGAGATCGTCGTTCTGCCGCACGTACATCGCGGCCAGCAGCCCCGGGTTGTTGGCGGCCTTGAAGCTGTACCGGCCCTCGTCGCAGATCCAGTAATCGTTGACGTGCGGATTGGACCGCGGCTTGAACCGCCAGAGCCGCCCCTTGTTCTCCTCGGCGGTGATGTTGCAGCCGGTCGAGCAACGGGTGCAGACCGAGTCGTGCTTGGAGAGGAACCAGACGCGCTGCTTGTGCAAGAAGTCCTTGTCCAGGAGCGCCCCGACCGGGCAGATATCGACGACGTTCCCGGCCAGCGGGTTGGCGTCCAGGGTATGGCCAGGGAAGACGGCGATCTCGGCATGGTTACCCCTGCGCATCACCTCGAGCTCGCCGGTCCGGGTGATCTCGCGCGTGAACCGGACACACCGCGTGCACATGATGCAGCGGTCCTGGTTGAGCTGGATCAGGTCCGAGACATCCTTGCGCGGGTTGACCAGCCGCTCCTCCACGAACCGGTGTCTGGCCTGGCCGTAATGATAGCTATAGTCTTGCAGTCCACATTCCCCGGCCTGGTCGCAGACGGGGCAGTCGAGCGGGTGGTTCAGCAGCAAGTACTCCATGATCATCCGCTGGTGTTCCTTCACCTTGGGGCTGTTGGTCACCAGGACGGTCAGGTCCTTGGCGGGTGTCTGGCAGCCCGGGACGAGCTTGGGCATCATCTTGATCTCGCCCGTCTTGGGATCCTTGGTGCCCGTTTCGATCTCGCACATCCGGCAGTTGGCCACGACCGACAGGGCCGGGTGCCAGCAATAGTAAGGAATGTCGATCCCGACACGCTTGGCCATCTGGATCGCGTTGAGCTTCTCCCCCTCGGTGATCGGATACTCGCTGCCGTTGATGATGATGGTCGCCATCGTGTTTCCTGTTCCCCCGGGAAGTTCAGACCGAGCCGAAGCCCGGCGCCTGCCGCGAGCTGGCCGGTGCCGGCAGCGGGACGTTGAGAATCGGCAGCCGGGCGCGACCGTCGTCGGCCCGCCTGCCCTGGGCGATGTCCTCTTGCAGCCGGCTGACTTCGTGAGCCGGTGACTGGTGCGTGCGGATGTGGTCTTCGAGCTCGCCACGGAACTTGGCGATGGCGTTCTTGATCGGCCAGGCGGCGCCGTCGGCCAGGCCGCAGATCGTCGTGCCGGGCATGATGCCCAGGTTGTTGGCCAGATTGAGCATGAGATCGAGGTCCTCGAGCCGCCCGCCCCCCGACCGGATCCGCTGGACCATCTTGTTCAGCCAGCCCGTCCCCTCACGACAGGGCGTGCACTGCCCGCAGCTCTCGTGGGCGAAGAAGCGGCAGGTGTTGTACAGGTAATCGATGATCCGGGTCTGGTCGTCGAGCACGGTGACCGCGGCCGTTCCCAGGCCCAGGCAGCCGGGCTTGCGCAGGCTCTCGAAGTCGAGCGGCGTGTCCAGCTCGGCGGCCGAGAGCAACCCCATGCTGATCCCGCCGGGCACCGCGGCCTTGGCCTTCCGCCCCTTCCAGACGCCTCCGCCGTGCTCCTCGATCAAGGCGCGACAGGTGATGCCCAGGGGCAGCTCGACGCAGACCTGGCGGTTCACGTGGCCCGAGATCGTGTACAGTTTAGGCCCGTAGCTCTTGGGCGTGCCGATCGATTTGAACCAGTTCGCGCCGCGCTCCAGGATGTGCGGGACGCAGCAGAGCGTCTCGACGTTGTTCACAACCGTCGGTTTGCGAAAAGCGCCCTCGATGGCCGGGAATGGCGGCTTGATGCGGGGCCAGCCGCGCTTGCCTTCGAGGCTCTCGATCAGGCCGGTCTCCTCGCCGCAGATGTAGGCTCCCGCGCCGCGGTGAACCCAGATGTCCAGGTTGTAGCCCGAGCCGTAGATGTTCTTGCCCACGTGGCCGGCGGCGCGGGCCTCCTCGAGTGCCGCCTCGAGGATACGGTAGGCCCGGATATACTCGAAACGCAGGTAGATGTAGGCGGTGCTCGCCCGGGTGGCGAAGCACGCGATCAGGATGCCCTCGAGCAACTGGTGGGGATCCCGCTCCATCAAGTAACGGTTATTGAAGGTCGCCGGCTCGCTCTCGTCGGCGTTGACGCACATGAGCGTCTCTTTCCGATCCTTGGGAAGAAACGTCCACTTCAGGCCGCAAGGGAAGCCGGCGCCGCCGCGGCCGCGGAGGTCGGAGTCCCTGACCAGGTTGACGACCGCATCGGGCGCAATGGTCGTGAGAGCCTTGCGGGCCGCCTGGTAACCGCCGCGCGATTCATAGACCTTCAGCGTATGGCTGTCGGCGACGTTCCAGTTGCGGCTCAAGACGGGTTCAAATGTGGACAAGTTTTCCTCTCTCGCTGGGATTCGACTGGGTGTCGAGTGATTACTCTTGCGCTTGAATCTGCTTCCCCTCGAGGATCCGTTCGTACTTGGTGAAGAGATCTTCGTTCATCAGAAGGTCCCTTCCAGCGATGTCGCATGCGATATCGAATGGCTCGTTGTGATAGAAGACATCCGATGCGATTTGAGGTTCCGCGGAGTCGATGCGAGCCCGGTAGAAGTTCACACGAGCGTTCGCGATGAGACGTTTCTGGCCGTGGAAAGCGACTAAGCACTCCCGCACGACGAGCCAGTATCTGTCTTTTTCCTTCTGGGTCATCATGGTAAGCGACCCTTCGTCGCCGAGTTCAATAAGCTTACGGCCCGAACCGTGTGAAAACTTACCTGGTCTGAATCGCGGATGGCCTGGCGCGTCTTCCAGCTCTGTGCCACAGGCCCGACCACTGCATCATACCAGCGGGAACTCCCCGTCCGGGAATGGTCGATGCCGCGGGGAAAGGACCGAAAATGCTGAACCAGCGACCAGTAAGCGTCGTTACCTGAATCTCCACGAACAAACCACAAGGTCTCCAATCCTGAGATCGCGTCTCGTGATATCTCAAAGAAAACAACGGCAGGTGAGCTACCTTGATAGCGGTTCTGACGCGACAGAGTCACTCCCCACTTCCGCGCTTGATGTTCCGAGGTGGTGGTGTAGAAACCGCGTCCAAAGTCACTGCCTAAACGGATTATTGGTAAATTCAGAACAATCTCAGCGAGTACCGACGGAACATGCACGTCCACCGTGCCGTGGTAGAACCGTAGGTCGGGATCTGTCCAGGTCATTACTCGCCGTCTCCAAGTTCTTTCCGAATGCGCCTGAACGATTTCTGTTCTGTTGAGATTTCACTCTTGTCTCGGGGACGTGCCACGAAGCTCGTCAAGCATGGAGTCAACCGCGGCCTCGTCGAGCGGTCCGAACACCCGGCCGTCGTCGGCCAGGGCCGCCGGGGCGAAATCACAGATTCCCAGGCATTCGGCGTACTCGACGGTGAGCTTGCCATCGGCGGTCGTTTCTCCCGGCTCGATACCCAGCCGTTTGCAGGCGCGCTCCAGCAGCTCATCGCCGCCGCGCAGCATGCACGAGAGCGATCGGCAGATCCAGACCCGGACGTCGCCGAACGGCGCCTGGGGGAAGAAGCCGTAGAAGCTCATCGTGTCGTGCACCTCGGCCGGCGTGATCTCCAGCAGCTCGGCGATCTCGGCCATCGCCTGGTAGGGCACGCACCGCAGGTGCTCTTGAACCATGTGAAGCGCCGGCAGGGTCACCGCGCGCTTGCTGGGATACCTCGGGAAGAGCGCGGTGATCTTCTGCCTGAGCGGCTCGCTCAAGATCGGAATTCGCATGCTGGGTGTTGTCGTCACGTCGGCTGGCATCGAACGATGGTCCTTGGTTCTGGTCTCATCTCGAGCGGTGGCGGCAAGCTCGGAATATCGGCAATCGTCCCCTGTGCGGTCGCGCTGGTCGCGGCTTAACGGTCGAGCTCCGCCGCGATGATGTTCAGGCTTCCCAGCACGGCCACCACGTCGGCGAGCAAGTGGTCCTTGATGATGTGCGGGAAAATCGCAAAGTGGATGAACGACGGTGGGCGCGTGCGCACCCGCCAGGCGAACTCGCCGCCGTCGGCCACCAGGTAGTAACCGAGCTCGCCGTTGGAGCTCTCGATCGAGGCGTACACTTCGTCGCGCGGGGTCTCGAACCCACGGTTGGGCATGATCAGCTCGAAGTGCTGGATCAGCCCCTCCATGCTGTTGTACGTGGTCAGCTTGTCGGGCAGGGGAAGCTTCTCGGCAATCGGCACGTTGACCGGTCCGGAGGGAAGCTTGCGCACTGCCTGGTCAATGATCTTGTGGCTCTGCCGCATTTCCTCCATGCGGACGATGAACCGGGCCCAGCAATCGCCTTCCTCGGTGTAGGGGACCTGGAAGTCGAAATCGGGATAAGCCAGGTAGGGCTCGTCCTTGCGGATGTCGTAGGTCACGCCGCTGGCCCGCGCGATCGGCCCGGTGCAAGAGAGCGCAATCGCATCCCGCTTGCTCAAGCGGCCCACGCCCCGCAGCCGGTCCAGGAAGATCCGGTTGCGGAAGAGCAGTTTCTCGACATCGACATAGACGCTCTGGAAACTCGCCTGGAACTTGGCGATCCGGTCGAGCACGCGATCATTGAAGTCCTGCAACAGGCCGCCGACGCGGGTGTATCCCGGATGGAACCGGCAGCCCGACATTTCCTCGTAGATGTCGTAGATCTGCTCGCGCAGGTTGAAGGCGTAGAGGAAGGCGGTGAAGGCCCCGAGGTCAAGCGCCGCGGCACCCGTGCAGAGCAAATGGTCGCTGATCCGCGCGAGCTCCGAGATGATCACCCGGATGTACTTGCACCGCGGGGTCAGATCAATATCCAGCAGCTTCTCGACGGCGCCATGCCAGGCAACTTCGTTGAGCGGCGGGCTGATGTAGTTCTTGCGGTCGGCGACCGTCACGTACTGGTTGAAGTTGAGATGCTCGCCGAGCTTCTCGAACCCCGAGTGCAGGTAACCGATATCGGGCGTCGCCTTGATGATCCGCTCGCCGTCGAGCTCGAGAATCAGGCGCAAGGTCGTGTGTGTGGCAGGATGTTGCGGGCCGAAGTTGAGGGTCCATGTGGCCTGCTTGGCCTCGGCCTCGGTTCCCGGTTCGTCGAGCAAGCTGGCCGACATCACTTCAAGCCCTCTCTAGTGGCGAGTGGCGAGTGGCGGGAGAAGAAAAGACCTGGCTCGCTCATCACACTCCACTCAAGACTTGCCACTCGCCACTCATCACTCGCCACTCATCACTCGCCACTCAAGACTCTCCGCGCGTCAGCCGCGGGAAGTTGTGCCGCTCGCCGCGTCCGCGCAAGGGGTAATCCTTACGCAGGGGGTAGGCCGTGAATTCGTCAGGCATCAAGATTCGCCGCAGGTCGGGGTGGCCGTGGAAGCGGATGCCGAACATGTCGAACACCTCGCGCTCCATCCAGTCGGCACCCGGCCATAGGGGCACGGCGGAGGGGAGCAACGGATCGGGGTCGGCGGCGCCCACCTTGACGACCAGTCGCTCGGCCGTCTCGAGGTTCCGGAGCACGTAGTGCACATCGAAGCGTGAACGCGTGCGCCCCGGATAACCGAGGTAGTCGGTCGCGCCCAGCTCGGCGAGCAATCCGAAACCGCAACGGTCTTTGAGAACCGTCAACAGGTCGATCAGTCTGGACGCGGGCACGAAAAGGCGAAGGTTGTCGCGGAACAGCGACGTCGTGAAGACCCCATCGCCGAACACCTTCGAGAGTGTCGCCAGGGTCGAGGCATGCGGCTCTGTCGTCGTGCTCATCAAGCGAGTTTCCCTGTATCGGGGCAGTCGGTGCCTCGGGCAGAGGCCAGACGGGTGTGTCTATCGGGTCTCCTCGACGCCAAGTCGGGCCGGGCCGCCGGGCAAGCGATAGCCGAAGCGGTCCTCGTCGCCCCGCTCCTGGGATAAGGCATGACCCGCGGGGGCGTGCCGCTTCTCCTCGAGGAACTTCTGACGCTCGTCCATCTCGGGCAGTCCGGTACCGAACAACGAGCCCCCTTTCTGGATCTTTGCCTGAAGGTCCATGAGGGCCCGCAGGATCTGCTCGGGCCTCGGCGGGCAGCCGGGAATGTACACGTCCACCGGCATGAACCGATCGATCCCCTGGACCACGGCGTAGGTGTCGAATACGCCGCCCGACGAGGCACACGCGCCCATGCTGATGCACCACTTGGGTTCGGGCATTTGCAGCCAGATCCGCTGGAGAACGGGCATCATCTTCATGGCAACCCGACCGGCGACGATCATCAGGTCGCACTGGCGCGGGCTGAACCGCATCACCTCGGCGCCGAACCGCGCAATATCGAACCGGCTGGCGCCGACGGCCATCAATTCGATCCCGCAGCAAGCCGTGGCGAAGGGCATCGGCCAGAGGCTGTATTTCCGGCACCAGTTCACCACGGCATCAGCCGTGGTCAGGATCGTGTTCTCCGGCACTTCGACCGCACCGGCCGGCTTCACCGTCAGGTTGGAACCGGGGCCGGACGCCCCTGGCGCCAGGGTTCTCGGACGATCGCTCGAACCTAACGCCATTCGAAGACCCCCTTCTTCCACGCGTACGCCAGCGCCGCCGCCAGGATCACGATGAAGAGCTGGATTTCCCAGAAGACCAGGGAACGGAATTCCGCGGGAATGCCTGCCACTCCCATCGTGCTTCCAGCCGGCTGCGAGGTTGCGGCCGGCACACCGCCGCTCCACTGCGCCACGGCCCAAGGATATAGAAAGAGGAGCTCGACGTCGAACAGCAAGAACACGATTGCGATCAGATAATAGCGGACATCAAACCGCTGCCTGGCATCGCCGAACGGGTTCATGCCCGACTCATAGGGCATCTGCTTGACCTTGGTGTACTTGTGAGGACCGAGCACGGCGCTGGCGATCATCATGCTGAGCGCGATCGCGACCGCCACGAGCAGAAACAAGAAGATCGGCGTGAATTCCGTGCTCATCGCTCAGCAGAACTCCCAGGGTGCTGCAAGAGGACCGTGATTGTGAAGGGTTTCACAAAGTCGGTCCCAAAAAAACCCAGCGCTCTGCCGGGCTCTGCGAACAGTGCCATATCAGCTTGCTGCCAGGGGACGTAAAGTTCAACGGTTCACGAGCGAAACGCCCGAGCAGACGATGCCGAAGTCTTGACTCTGGGTCAAGAATCTTGAGCAACCTCATTGTAGGGAGCAAATCTTTGGCGTCAACGAGCAAGCGGTTCAGCCCTGGTGGTTCGTACCGCTCAGCCAGGGGAGGATACGAGCGAACGTGCGTCGAGGCGAGATCCACAAAGTTGTGGCAAGGTCTCCTGACCTTGCCACTTCGCCGACCGAAGGTCTCCAACCCCGACCCCGGCGGGAGACCTGCGGTCCAGCCGGGCCCCCGGAACGGGGTGGGCGGGGTCTGGAGACCCGCGCCGAACAGCGCCTCAGGATCTGGATATCACGCGATCCTCAGGGAGGCGGAGGGCTTGACAGATCCGCTCCTGGAGCGCGTGGCCGAGGTCCAATCCGCGGCCGATCGGGCCGCGCGGCACGATCCAGAATCTGGGAGGGCGTGGCGCTACCGCCAGAACCGGTCGAGGCGCGCGAACCCCCCACTGGTGAGGGAGGCGGCCCGAGTGAGGAATCCGCACCGGACCGGGCCGATCGAGCGCGGGAGCGTGGCGTGTCAGAGGTCGCGGGCGGCGGTGTGGCCAGCAGATCTCGGTCCTTCGCTCCCGTCGTCTCCTCGGGACTTGTGGCGCGTCCCTCCCGCCTGGTCGTCGAACGTGTCCCTGGTTGTGCACCCAGCACGCCCCGGGGAGAGGCTAGTTCGCGATCGGCCCGGCTCCGCGCGCGGTTGTAGTTACGGAAGATCTCGGCACGTTTCTTGGGGTCTTTCTCCCGCAAATACTCGAAGTACAACTGGTTGACACTCGCCTGGTTCGCCTCGAATCGCTGGTCCGCCGCCTTGTTGGGCTGGTAGATGCGGCCGAAGTCACGGTCGTAGGCCCGATTGGCCTGAAAATGGGGAACGCCTACGCCCGCGCCGCCCGCCCGCGCCCCCGCCGCGCTGGTCTCGAGCGAGTTGAGGTAATTCTCGAATTGATTGGCGCCGCGAATACCTCGGCCCAGCCCGTTGTTATAGCCGTAGTCCATCGGTCCTGGAGCAGTGGGAGTGATGAACGGGGCATACTGGGAGTTGTAGGGTTGGAACGGATCCGGACCAAACCCCTGGCCCCGGGCGGCCGTCGCTAAGAGCACCCCGAGCAAGAACGGCAGCGCTGTGTTTCTCAGCACGGTCGATTTGCTCGACCCGGACGATGAGTTCCGAGACCGAATCATGTCTGCGCTCTCCGGCCCTTGTGTGCCTGTCTTCGCCGGCCGCTTGACCGGACCGGGACGACGGATCATTACCATTGCTGAAACCCGGATCAAGGCACGCCGGCTGCTCAACTCGCCCACGCATCCCCGACCGGCGCTGAACGTCTTGCTCCTTCGTCTTTAACAATCGTACCAGCTAGATCGGCCGGCGTCACGCGAGAATATCAAGTGTCAAGGGCAATTCTTCGACCGCGGGTCATGATCGGTCGGATTGTGACGGCCCCCTTTCTCTCAGCGGGTGAGGATAAGACAGTCGGGGTGCCTGCGCTGGCCGGGAAGAACTTTCCGGAGAAGGGCTCGCCGCGAGTGGTGGAATCTTGCTCACGATCGGCTATGATGAGTCATCTGCAAAGCGCCTGTCGATCGGCCAAAGTGCTAGCGCTTGAACCCTGGCGAGCAAGAGTGAGGGGCGAAATGATTGGTGCGAGTCTCCTACTGGTTCTGCAACTTGTGGCTCAATCGTCGGCCTCGGCGAATCCGCAAATCCTGCTCGAACAGCTCGGTGCGGCGCGCTATGCCGACCGCGAGGCAGCGGCCAGGGCGCTGGAGCAACTCGGCCGTGAGGCGATTCCGGTACTGCAAAACGGACGCGATGCGCGCGACATGGAAATCCGCACCCGCGCTGCCGCACTCTTGGAGAAGATCGAAGGATCGCTTCTGACCAGGCCGACCATGGTCCGGCTCAACTTCAAGGACGCCTCCCTGGCCGATGTCGTCCAGGCCTTGGGCCAGCAAACAGGCATGAAGATCTCCCTGTTTCCGGAGAACCTGCCGCGATGGAAGCAGGAGCGCCTCAGCCTTCAAGAGGCAGAGCCGCTTCCATTCTGGAAGGCCGTCGATCGGCTCTGTGCCGCGACCTCGCTACAGATCGACCTCGAACTGCGCGGCTTCTCGATGCACAACCAACCAACGCTCGCCCTGACCGACCGGATCACTCGCCCCGTTCATCCGATTTCCGACCACGGCCCGTTCCGGGTCAGCTTGGTGGGGCTGGAATTCCAGCGCCACGTGGGCTTTGCCGTGGTGATGCCGCGGGTGCGTGCCAACCCCGGCCAGGCAGAGCGTCCGGCGGCCCAGAAAGACCTGGCCCCACCCCAGCCGAGGCCCGTCACGAGCGTCCAGTGTTCCGTTCAGCTCCAGGTCACGGCGGAGCCCCGCCTGAGCGTCAGTCAAACCGGTGCTTTACAAATCCTCGAGGCGCGTGACGACCAGGGTAACTCGTTGCGGATGGATAACCCCGGGACCCCGGTGCTCACCCGCAACGCGGATTATCTGGGAGGCTCCTGTAGCTCGGCAGTGTACGTCCGAGCACCTCTGAACCGGCCCGAGAACCCTGGTCGGACGATCAAGGTTCTCCGCGGCTCGGTCCCCTTGCGGATCACGGCCCGGCAGCCTGACCCCCTGGTCGTGCCCCTGGCCACCGCGACGGGCAAGGCGTTTGACAGCAGCGATCTCCACGTGCTGGTCCATGAGGTTCGTTTCGACCCCAACACCCACCAGCGGCAGATCGAGCTGACCGTTCGCGTGACCCGATCCGGGGGTCTTCCCGCTGCCGATGACGAGTCGGTCGCGGATCTCGGCTCACGGTTCGATCCGCACCAGCAAAACATCGAAATCATCGACACCCGCGGTCATGTCGTTCCCTGGTTCCAGACCAGCATCGACATGGAATCTTCCCGCATCACCCTGTCGCTGGCCGGCCCGGCCAGCGCCGAGCCCAAGGAATTGCGTTACCACCGGCTTAGCGAAAGCGCGGTGAATGTGCCGTTTTCCTTCTCGGACGTCCCCATGCCGTGACGTTCTGTTTGGGATCGGATCGCTGACCGTCCCCTGAGTCAGTTCCCCTGCGTCCAAGACTGCCAGGGAGAACTGTCCTGCGTAGCGATCCTGGTTGCTGGCCCGGGTTCGCCAACCGCTCAGGCTCAGGCCGGGCCCTGGCCATAGAGGTGCTGGACGGGCGTCTTGTGGCCCCAGGCAATCTGGTCGCGTGTCAGCCCGAAGGCGGCGGCGATGCCGTCGCGCTCCTGCGGGCTGGGCGTCCACCGGCCCAGCACGATCGCCACGACCCTCTGCTCGTCCAGGCCCGAACGCTCGGCCAGTTGCCTGGCGTCGATCCCGTTCTCGGCGCACAACTGCTCAACGGTCTTGACGGCGTCGGCCATGGTCATTCCCCCTTTGCACTGCCTTTGAGTACCGAACCACACCAATTTCGATCCGTCACGACTCTCTCCTGCCGCGGATGCGGCGCTGACCACCGCCGCACAGTCGGGCAAAGTCACCATTTCGGCGATCACCCTGGTCGAAGTGAATTACCTCTCGGGCAAGAAGACGTTTCCCTACTCCGGCGTTTTCCCTCGGCTCATCGCGCTCGCGTCCGACCCGAACGAGCGTATCGAAGTGCTCCCCCTCACGCTGGAAATCGCCCAGGCGATGGACCTCGTTCCGAGAGACGAAGTGCCTGACATGCCCGACCGAATTGTCGCCGGGACTGCCGTGGCGTACAAGCTTCCGTTCGTGAGCCAGGATGCCGAGATCCGCGCTTCGGCCAGCCTCAAGGCGCTCGTCCCTGTGATCTGGTAGCGAGACGGCCGGATACTCGCCTTGAGGCCGATCGGAGGTCCTCTGTTGCCGCGCCGCCGGCCTGGGACAGGGAGGACGTCGGTCGCACAGAATGGGGCGTCGGACGGCCGTTCACGGGGCTTGTCCTCCGGCCCGCTTCAGCAGGGCCTCGACGTCCGCCCAGAGCGCTTGCCATTGCTTCCGGGCGGGCTCGGGGAGCTTGGCCAGGGCTTCGAGGTCGACGGGTTCATGAGGAAATGACGCCGAAAGAAGGGAAAGGGTCCAGGAGCACCCAGGTCAGGACGCGCCTCACTTTACGGTTCGTCGGTGTTCATCGCGGGGTCGGGCGAGTACGCCCACTCGGGCTCGAAAACCCCAGGGACCACCGGGTTCCCCTCGCCCGAGGCGTAGGAGTCACCGATCGAAACGATGAGGATGTCCTTGACCTGGACGTTGGCCGTGGTGGACACAGGCGTGCTGGTGCCGGACAGCCCGGTCTCCGTGAGCTCGACCTTGTACAAGGCCTGGGGCAGATCGATGCTGGGATCCTCGCCGCTCAGAGGCGTGGTCTGGCCATCGGGGTAGGTGACCGTCCACGAAAACGTCGTTGTCGGCAGGATACCCACGGAGTGAGACGCGTCGAGCAACACCTCGAACCCATTCGGCGGGTTGACATACGCCGGCGTGTTCGGCAGGTCGGGCTCGTTACCGTGGGCGGGATCCAGCGTGATCCGAGGTGCCATTGACCACTGGATGACCGCCGCCGAACTCAGCAGCGTACGGACCTCGAGCATCTCGAATATTGAATTCACCGGGCGAAGGGCACGACGTGGGCGGGAAGCAACGCGCTGGAGTCGCGGCAAGAGCGGCATGCGATGATCCTCAAAGAAGGCGAGTCGATGTTGGACCGCCTCGCAGTTCCAAGAAAACGAGGCTCGAGGGAACGCAAGCAAGACGCGGCGGGAGGCCATCAAGACGAGCAGTCTCATTCCACTTTCGGGGAAAGCGAGCGACAAAAAACCTCCTGTAACCACGGGACAGTTTCACGATCCCGCGAGCAGGAGCCTATCGATGAATGCTCAAATGTATTGCCGCCATTTTTCGGGTCCGTCAAGCCTGCGACGATGGCCGCCCCCCCGGCCGGCCTGCCACGTGCTCGGGACCGCGCTACTATCCATCTTCGCGCCTTTTCGGCAGCCGGAAACGATAAGACCTCCGACTCTGCCGTTTTGGCATTCTGTCTGTATGGCCGTCACTGCCATTTCGGCAATCTGCGGGATCGGCGGTCGTGGCCATTTATCACAAGCTAAATTTGGGAAATGACTTAGATTCTGAGAGCTGAAATCGGCACGCCCCTTGCTTCTTCATGAAAGGCGGAAGCGGAGTGAAGGCTCGTATACCACGGGCCGCCACCCCTGACGCTTAACTTTCAAAGGAGTTTTGCCATGTCTATTGAACGTTGGGACCCATTTCATGAAGCGATCAGCCTCCGCGACGCGATGAATTCGCTGTTCCAGGACAGTTTCGTGCGGCCGGGTGGGGTGCCTGCACAGAGCGGTCTCACCGCCCTTCCGCTCGACGTGAGCGAGACGGAAAATGAGTTCGTGGTCAAGGCGTCACTGCCGGGCATCAAGCCGGACGACGTGCATATCACGGTTCACGGCGATACCCTGACCATTCGGGGTGAATCCAAGGTGGAGGAGGAAAAGAAGGGCGAGCACTGGCACATTCGCGAACGGCGGTCCGGCGTGTTCCAGCGGTCCCTGTCCCTGTCCGCGCCGGTTGACTCAGACAAGGCCCAGGCCGAGTTCGAGCACGGCGTTCTCACGCTGACCTTGCCCAAGTCGGAGGCCGCAAAACCCCGGCAGATCAAGGTCGGCGGTGCGGCCCAAGAGCAGGTCGGCCAGGAGAAAGTCAAGAAGTGAGGTCCGGGTACTTGACCCAGGCAACGATTAAACGGGGGGCGAGGCCGGGCAGCTCCTCGGTGGCTCGGGTGAGTCATCGCGGGGCGGTTCGTTCGGCCTCGCCGAACCATTCGCGGATGGAAAGGGTGAAGCCGGGAAGAATGTCGCCGCCTTCAAGATGCTCATCTTCGCCCAGAACGATCGAGTGATTTCGATCGGTGAAGACGCGAACCTTCCGGCGCTTGGGATCGACGTACCAGACCTGAAGCACCCCGGCTCGAAAGTACTCGTCGAGCTTGCGCGCCATCTCGCGCGGGGTGTTCCCCTTGCTGAGGACTTCTACGATCAGGTCGGGTGCCACCGTGGGGATTTCGCCGCGCTTGCGCCTTTTCTTGGGATAACGCTTCCAGGAGATGAACGCGACGTCGGGAATTCGCACCAGGCCGGGCAAGAGCCGCATCATGCCGTCGGCGCCGATGAGCTTGCCGAGGTCGTGACGCTTCAGATAGTTCAGCAAGGACCCGGCGAGGAGGAGCGAAACGATAGACTCGTCAAACCCCATGACTTTCTCCACCAGCACGCCATCCACCAGCTCGCAGAGCCGGTTCGTCCTGTCGTGGACATCGATGACATCCTGTTCTGTGGCCGTGCCGGGGGTGGGGACCAGGCGCACCCGGGAAGCAGGGATGCCGCCGAGGCGGTCAAGCAGATCAGCGACGGTCTGGTCTTGCTCGGCGGTTGCAGTGGCCATGGGATCTCCTTCGACGCTCTGATCAGCGCGGGGCGGTTCGTTCCGCCTCGGCGAACCAGTCGCGGATGGAAAGGGTGAAGCCGGGAAGGACGTCGCCGCCCTCAAGGTGCTCGTCTTCCCCCAGAACGATCGAGTGATTTCGATCGGTGAAGACTTGAACCGTCCGGCGTTTCAGATCGACATACCAGACCTGAAGCACTCCAGCTCGAAAGTATTCGTCGAGCTTGCGCGCCATCTCGCGCGGGGTGTTTTTCTTGCTGAGGACTTCCACGACCAGGTCGGGCGCCACCGTGGGGATCTCGCAGCGCTTGCGCCTTTTCTTGGGATAACGCTTCCAGGAGATGAACGCGACGTCGGGAATGCGCACCAGACCGGGGAACAGTCGCATCATGCCGTCGGCGCCGACAATGGTACCGAGGTCGTTCCGGTTCAGGAAAGCGACGAGGAAGGTCGCAAGCAAGATCGAGAACCTGGACTCATCAAACCCCATGACTTTCTCCACCAGAACGCCATCCACCAGCTCGCAGAGCCGGTTCGTCCGGTCGTGGACGTCGATGACATCCTGTTCTGTGGCCGTACCGGGGGTGGGGACCAGACGCACCCGGGAAGCAGGGATGCCGCCGAGACGGTCAAGTAGATCGGCGACGGTCTGGTCTTGCTCGGCGGTTGCGCTGGCCATGGGAACTCCTTCGGTGCTCTGGCGATCTTGATTGTCCCACGGCCTGAAAGTGTGGACAAGATGGGTCGAGGTGCTTGATGTGACCTTCCTCAGGCCCCTACCTGGTCTGGTTTTACCAGCTCTGTGCCCTGGGTGACGCCTCCGGCGCGGTCGTATCAGGCCACCTGCGTTTTCCATTGATGGCTGCCGGAACTCCCAAAACCTCAACTTTTCTGAACCGGACGCCCATTCAGTACCGGTGAAACATTGGTCGCGTACACGCTGTTTCGGGCAGTGGTCTGCTGACCCGCCCGCCGTCCACTGTGGCCGCAGGTCCGGGTCCCCACCGCGGGCGCGTCACGTGGAGTCCTCCGGTCAGCCGAACGGCGCGGTCAGGAGACCCGCGCCGAACGAAAGTCTGTTAGAGGATGAGGACGAGGTTGTCGCGATGGATGACCTCGTCATAAAGTGCCGAGCCGAGGGCCGCTCGGGCCTGGTCGGTGTGCAGGCCGCGGATGGTGCGGGCGTCGGCGGTGGCATAATTGCTCAGGCCGCGGGCGAACTCCTGGCCGGCGGCGTCGCGAATTCCGACGACGTCGCCTTTGTCGAATTCGCCGACGACATCGACGATTCCGATGGCCAGCAGGCTCTTGCTGCCCGCCTCGATCGCGCGGCGGGCGCCGGCGTCGACGATGTAATGGCCGCGCGGCCGGGCCGTCAGGCCGATCCAACGCTTGCGGGCGCGGTGGGCCTGGCCGTGGGCCAGGAAGAGCGTGCCTACCGGCTCACCGGCGAGGATGCGGGTCAAGGGGTTGGGCCGCGTTCCCGAGGCGATGATGACCGATCCGCCGGCCTGGGTCACCAGCCGGGCGGCGGCAAGCTTGCTCTGCATTCCGCCGGTGCCCAGGGCGCTGCGGCTCGAGCCGGCCAGGTTCAGCACCGAGTCGTCGATCTGGGGGACCAGCGAGACCATGTCGGTCCGGCTCTGGGTCACCGGATCGGTCTCATAGAGGCCATCGACGACGCTGAGGATGACCAGGAGCGGCGCCTGGAGCAGGTTGGTGACCATCGCGGCCAGGCGGTCGTTGTCGCCGAACTTGATCTCGTCCACGCTGATCGTGTCGTTCTCGTTGATGATCGGCACGGCGTTGTATTCGAACAAAGCGTGCAGCGTGTTCCGCATGTTGAGGTAGCGTGCGCGGCTGTCGAAGTCCTCATGCGTGAGCAAGAGCTGGGCGGCGTGGCGGCCATGCTGGCGCAGGCCTTCGTCGTAAGCACGGATCAGGTACGACTGGCCGATCGCGGCGGCCGCCTGGAGCTGCCGCAGGTTGTCGGGCCGGCGCTTGAGATTAAGCTGGCCGATCCCGGCTCCGACGGCACCCGAGCTGACCAGCGCAACCTTGCGGCCCGAGTCCATCACGGCGCTGATCTGCTCGGCAAGATGGTGGATGCGGGCGGGGTCGAGCGTCCCTTCACTTCCGGTCAAGACGCTGGTGCCCACTTTCACGATCCAGATCCCGGCGGAGAGAACAACCTCGTCGCGGACGAGATCGCGGACAGCGGGAGCGGCCGCTCCCGGTGCAGCCGTACCGCCCGAACCCCTTGGCCCCGGCTCGGTGGGCGCTCGGACATCCGATTCGTTGTTCAAGAGTCAACCTCACGCACGACAGGCGATTGCCATCAGATGTGGCGGCCGCCCTAAAGCTACGTCAACACACGCTTTAGTGATCTTGTGACAATACGCTACACGAAAAATTACGCTGGTTTGAACCATGAAGGTTGTAGGTAGATTTCCACCACATTATAATTCCATCTGCGGGGGGGCCTAGAGGAACTCGACTCTTGGCCTACCAGGGCGCTCCTCCTCACCACCTCCCCGGCCCGTGCGGGGGGGCTCAACCTAGGGGAACCCCGAAACATGGGTGAACTTCACCACGAGTGCGGCGTCGCGGCCGTCTTTCATGCTCAGGGCCAATCCGTATCCAAGCTGGCGCCGATTGCCGGCGATGTCAACAGCGTGGCTCGATTGGTCCCGCGGATGCTGCTGGATATGCAGAATCGCGGGCAACTGGCGGCAGGGATGGCCAGCTATCGCAAGGATCGCAATGCGATCCTCCGGGTCCACAAGGAGCTGGGGACCGTTGCCGAGGCCTTCCGCCTGAACCACCGCGCCGAGTTCGAGGCGATCATGCAGGGCATGGATGGCCCCGCGGCCATCGGTCACGTCCGGTACGCCACGTGCGGCGGCGACGACCGCTACAACGCGCAGCCCTTCGAGCGCGATCATGGACGCAAGACCAAGTGGTTCGCCTTCGCCTTCAACGGCCAGCTTGCCAATTATGGTGAGCTGAAGGAAGAGCTTCTGTCCAAGGGCGACTATCACCTGAAGCGCGACACCGACACCGAGATCATCATGCACTCGCTGGCCTACGAGCTGCAGACCGAGGACCAGCAGCCCGACTGGGTGGGAATATTCCGGCGGCTGGCGGAGAAGTTCGACGGGGCCTACAACATCGTCCTGATCACGGCCTACGGAGAGCTGGTTGTGGCCCGCGATCCGCTCGGCTTCCGCCCGCTCTGCATCGCCGAGCATGGGCCGCTGTTCGGTGCCGCCAGCGAGAGCGTGCCGCTCGCCAATCTCGGCTTCCGGAACATCCGCTCGCTGGAGCCGGGAACAGTGGCAATGGCCAGCGAGAAAGGCGTGCGGATCGAACGCTACGCACCGTCCCCGAGGCAGGCACATTGCTTCTTCGAA
>Ga0074044_10001527_pt1 | contig 20841 bp, 22 predicted proteins | sample BogForMeECP23OM1_FD_94443 | JGI IMG/M metagenome (GOLD analysis project Ga0074044, IMG submission 94443) | Bog forest soil microbial communities from Calvert Island, British Columbia, Canada - Bog Forest MetaG ECP23OM1 | ecosystem: Environmental > Terrestrial > Soil > Wetlands ...
ACGACCGCGTTCGTCCCGTTTCGAACCGTCCGCTTCCCAGCGTTGCCGAATCCCCTGCCAATCGATCATGCAACCGCTGGTAGCGCGCAGCGACGCACCGAGGAATCGCCCACCACCGAGTCAAAAGGTCGCATGGCCATTCACGGCCAGTCCCGATTCACTTATCGTTGTGGCTGTCCTTAGATCGCCCCTCGCGGACGACATCACGAACCAGGCTTGTCGGGGTCGCCGACGTGGCGACCAAAGTCGGGTGCCGCTGTCTCCTGCCCTTGAGCTATGATGCCAAGCCGGACGGCTCGGGTGCGCGTGAACAAGGTGAACAAGCCGTCCCCGTCCTCACGACGGATCATTCGCTGCAGTGCAGTCAAGTCCTCATTGAACCGTCCAAGCATCTCCAGCACAGCGTCCTTGTTGTGAAGAAACACATCTCGCCACATCGTGGGATCGGAGGCCGCGATCCGAGTGAAATCGCGAAAGCCCCCCGCGGAAAACTTGATGACCTCGGACCGCGTCACCTCCTCAAGATCGGCGGCGGTGCCCACAATGTTATAGGCGATCAAATGCGGCACGTGGCTCGTGATCGCCAGCACCAAGTCATGGTGACTGGCGCTCATGACCTCGACGTTCGAACCAAGCGCCTCCCAAAAGGCGCGTATCTTCCCTATCGCGTCTGGATCAGCGCCTTCGGGCGGTGTCAGGATACACCAGCGATTGACGAAAAGAGAGGCGAAGCCGGCATCCGGACCGGAGCGTTCTGTCCCCGCCACTGGGTGGGCGGGAATGAAAAGTGCGTGTCGAGGCAGAAGCGGGGTCAGTGTCGCGATAACCGCTCCTTTGACCGAGCCAACGTCGGATACGATCGCGCCTAGCCTCAAGTACGACGCGATCGCGCGACCTATGCATTCGTTGGCCCCGACTGGCGCGCAGAGAATGACGCAATCTGCATTGCTGACCGCGCTTGCCAAATCGCTCGTCGACTTGTCGCCGAGCGCCAGGGCCTGCGCGCGCGCCAATGTCTCCCCCGAACGATCGGCGAGCACGATGCGCCCGGCGGCGTTCTGCAATCGGGCTCCACGCGCAATAGACGAGCCGATGAGCCCAACGCCGATGATCGCCAGCTCGTCGAATATCGGCTCGTCGAGCGGCGGCCTGAGCCGCTCAATCACGTTCGGTCCGAGTGAACTCGGCCAGCGCGGCAACGACGCCGCGGTTGGCCTCTTCGTTCCCAACGGTAAGACGTAAGCAATTTGGCAGCCCGTAGGCTCTTACCGAACGCAGAATGAAACCACGCGCGCTCAAGAAAACCTCCGCGCTTGCAGCCGATCGGCCGGCGACGGCATCGTTGAACCCCAGAAGAAGAAAGTTACCGACACTCGGCGTCACCTCGATCCCGAGAGTGGAAATCGAATCGGCCAGCCACGGCAACCAGCGTTCGTTATGCTCAATCGCCGCTTCAATGTGCGCCGTGTCCGCAAGGCTCGCGACCCCTGCCGCGATCGCCGGACCGTTAAGATTGAACGGCCCTCGCACACGGTTAAGGGCATCCAGTACGTGCTGCGGGCCAAAAGCCCAGCCAACGCGCAAATTCGCCAACCCGTGGATTTTCGAAAATGTACGCGTTACAATTACATTCTCGCTCGTCGCGGCGAGTTCGATTCCGACTCCGTAGTCGTTGCGCGTTACGTATTCGGCGTATGCGGCATCGATCACAAGCAGGCAGTCCGCCGGCAAGCCGGCGTGCAACCGCTTGATCTCGGAGTAGGAGAGATAGGTGCCGGTCGGATTGTTTGGATTGGCGACATAGACGATTTTGGTGCGAACGCTCGCTTTCGCGAGCAAGTCGCCAACGCTGGTCGTCTTGTTGGTCTCCTTGGCCGCGACCGGAGTGCCGCCAGCCGCCCGAATGCAGATGGGGTACTCAAGAAATCCGTATTCGCTGTAAAGCCCCTCGTCGCCCGGCCGCAAATATGCGTGCGCCAAAAGCGCTAGCAGCTCGTCCGATCCGTTGCCGCAGATGATCCGCGACGGCTCAAGCCCGAATCGGCGCCCGATAGCCTCCCGTAGCGCCGCCGCAGAGCCGTCTGGATATTGCGCCAATCCGCTGGCGCTCGCTCGATAGGCCTCGATCGCTTTCGGCGATGCGCCAAGCGGCGACTCATTCGATGACAGCTTATAAACCTTTGCGATGCCGCCGACCGAGTTCTTGCCCGGCACATAAGCCTCAATCGCCAGAATTTCTGGCCGAGGTTCCGGACGGAGAAATGTCGTCGCTGTCATGCCACCCTACCATACTGATGCTGCGCGATCAGTGCCTGACCCTCTGATCCGGGCATGCCAGAAACTTGGCGCCCCCGCAGCGCCAAGAAGGTTTTCATGCTACCTGCCCCGGATCGCTCAGGGTAGATCTTCTGGTGCCGCCATACCGCCACGACCGCTCTGATTAGGTCCTGCGATTCATGGCTGTATTGCGCGACGACAGCGTCGGCAGAACGCCAGAGCTTCAGCCATCGAAGGCTGACCGAACGCCATTCCAGACCGATCTCAAAAGCGAAGCTTGACCAATGCATCAGGCTGCCTCGTTAGCCCTAAACCGCGCGCGCTGCGCCGACGTCAACGCGTTTGGCGTGCGCTCCCACCTCCATGCTCCGCACGTCGGCGCCCCCAGCCGATCGCAACGTCGCGCTAACTGCTTCTGGAACGATCATCCCAGGCCGCGCGATCAGCAAGGTTAGACCGACCGCGTCGGCGGCAGAGCCGATGACCTCCGCGCCGATGGCTTGCAAAATCAGCGGAAAATCGGACCGCCAGCGATCGAGCCTGACCGACTCCAAAACGATGTCGCGAGCACTGCCCTCGGCCAGAGGATTGGACAGGACAAAGACCGACATGCCTGCGGGATGATCCGGCCGCTCCACAAACGGCAGGCGGGCGATCACCTTAGGCGCGTCGGGCGGGGCGAGGGCCGTCCACCACGCGCCAGCGCCCGGACCGCCGTCGAGAGCGAACATCCCAAGATCGCCGGCGGATGCGGCGATCGCCTCTATCACTTCGCCAGTGCTCTGGTGCAAGACGCATGGAACGGTAAAGCCGAAATGGAACCGCGCCGAATCGCGCATTGCCGCACCGCCATGCGATACGTCGATATGCACGCTGTAGGGCGCCTGCACATAGGTGAAAGTCGAAATGATGATTCGCCAGATTGCTTCGACTGCGTCGAGGGGCAGCCGGCCGCGGTGGCGTTCCGCGATCGCCTGCATCATCGAAGCCTCGCGTGCAGGTCGGAAGGCTGAACCGCCTCCCTGGCGCGACTTAATCTCGATAAGGCGATCGATAACGCTCCCGCGCACTATCAACAAGTCATGCATGGCCTTATCGATTTGATCAATCTGGACTCGCAATTCAGCAAGCGTGGATTTCGACAAATCGGACACGGCAAGACCCCCTCCTCTTTTCCTCATCCAGCCGCCGAGGCCGCCTTGTTCGTATTACATAACTCTGTTTAGGTATTCATCGACTCAAAGAAATTGGCGTTCGTCTTTGTTTCGCGCAATTTACCGAGAAGAAACTCGATTGCGTCGACCGTACCCATCGGATTGAGAATCCGACGCAAAACGTACATCTTCTTCAGGATGTCCGGTGGCACGAGCAGTTCCTCTTTGCGCGTGCCGGAACGCGTGATGTCCATCGCAGGGAAGGTCCGCTTGTCCGCGACCTTCCGGTCGAGGATGATTTCCGAATTGCCCGTTCCTTTGAACTCCTCGAAAATTACCTCGTCCATGCGTGATCCAGTATCGATCAAAGCCGTGGCGATGATCGTTAGCGAACCTCCCTCTTCGATGTTGCGAGCAGCACCGAAAAACCGCTTCGGCCGTTGTAACGCGTTGGCGTCGACGCCACCGGTCAACACTTTGCCCGACGAAGGCACTACCGTGTTATATGCGCGCCCCAATCGCGTGATCGAGTCCAGAAGAATGAGCACGTCCCTTCCATGCTCAACAAGCCGCTTAGCTTTTTCGATGACCATCTCAGCTACTTGAACGTGCCGAACAGCCGGTTCGTCAAAAGTCGAGGAAACGACTTCGCCTTTCACCGAACGCTGCATGTCGGTGACTTCCTCCGGCCGTTCATCAATCAGCAGGACAATTAAATAGCATTCCGGATGGTTAGCTGTGACTGACTGGGCGATATTTTGAAGAAGCACGGTTTTTCCCGTACGCGGAGGCGCGACGATCAATGCGCGCTGGCCCTTGCCTATAGGCGCAACAATGTCAATGACTCGGGACGACAAATCTTTGCGCGTTGGGTCCTCGACCTCAAGTCGAAGGCGCTCGTTCGGATAGAGCGGTGTAAGGTTGTCGAAATGCACCTTGTGACGAGTTTTCTCTGGGTCCTCGAAATTGATTGCGTTGCATTTTAACAGCGCGAAATACCGTTCGCCTTCTTTCGGGCTGCGTATCACGCCCTCGACTGTGTCGCCTGTACGCAGTCCTAGACGTCGAATCTGGGATGGTGAAATATAGATGTCGTCAGGTCCTGGAAGATAATTCGCATCCGCTGATCGGAGGAAAGCAAATCCATCCTGTAGAATTTCAACCACGCCTTCGCCGATGATTTGAACGTCGACACTTGCTAATTGCTTAAGAATGGCAAACATTAACTCCTGCTTGCGCATCGTCGACGCATTTTCAACGTCATTCTCCTCCGCAAATGCTAAAAGCTCAGTTGGGGACTTCTGTTTCAAAACTTTCAGTTTCATTTCCCGCATCGGGGGGACCTTTAGCTCGGACTTTCGGCTCGAAGAGCCTCAGGTCATCAACCTGGTCGAAAAGGCCTTGCGCGCAGAAGGTAGCACCGGCCGCTTCAAACCGCTGCGGCCAGCCGGATCAGGCGATCCGATACCACGAGACACGCACGTTGACGGGTGAAAGCCTCTCATAGTCGCGTTCGCTGCAATTTTCAACGGGCATTTTTAGGCCGGGCTTCAAACGCGAATTAAATGCACTTACCGAATGCTGCTGTTTGTGCGAATCTTCCGTGATGACCTGGTTCGTTAAGTAACCACGTGCGTTGGGAGCAAATTGCCGAGCGGAGGACTCACGGTGTTGAAAGTATGATTAAAGATCGGCTGCCGCTGCCTGACTCGCTGAGTGGGAAGTCTCACGCCGACCTCGTCGGGTCGTTCGCAGTTTGAATGGCAAGGTCATCCGGATTAGAGCGGAGAACGTGAAGCTGAGCGGCGCGCTGTCCAAGCTGAGGGTCGAGCATCAAGCGGTCAAGGACGAGCTGGCGCGGTTGAAGAACCTGCCGCCGCGGACGCCGCAAAAGCCCTCGGGGATGGACAAGGCGACGGATCGACCGGATTCGCAAGCGAACGGGTGCATGGGCGGGCTATCGAAAATCCCCTTATTCGCTTATCTTGGCACCCGGCTCGCTATCCAAGGACCCCTAATTCTACTGTGTCACGACGATCGCCGATAGGGTAGTCGTGGTGGCATGGGTGATCGAGCTGGCAAGGCTTGGCAGCACGGGCGCCGCGTGAGGGTTCGGGCGAGAGCGACGGTGATTCGTCGTCGGATGGTCGGGATCGAGTTTGCGATATGTCGGATCGGCGGCGCCTCGGGGTCTGGGACGGGTGGATATGCGAGATATTTGGCGCCGCCGGGCGCCTGAGGGGGGAATCGCCGCTCGTTCGCGGATGAGGAAACCATAAGCGGCGATGCACAGGGTTGCGTGATGATGGAAGCCGCGCCAGCCTCGCCCTTCGAAATGGGCGAGGCCGAGTTCGCTTTTGAGTTCCTCGTAGTCGCGCTCGATGCGCCGGCACGATTTGGCCGTATCGACGAGAACGTCGATGGGTATGTGTTCGGGCAGGGTCGAAAGCTAGTACTTCGTCGGCTCTTTTTCGCCTTCTGGCCATTCGATGCGAAGCCATTCGAGCGGATGGCGCGTCGAAAACTTCCAGTCCCGCGAAGCCGGCCGATTCGCACGGCGGCGAAGCGCGAGGACAAGGTTTCGTTGGAGCCCTCCCGCCATGGAACGATGCGCTAGGCCTCTTCGGAGAGCCCCATCGCCAACTTCTTGGCCGAAACAGGTGCATGTTCGCCGTCGCGGCGCATGCGCGATGGCGGGCGGCCCCGTCCGCTCCAGGGTTTGGGCGGCGGCGGTTCGGCGCCAGGGGGCCAGACACTCAGCGTCGATTGCACGCCGACCACATAGGTCAAACCGTAGCCCGTGACGCCGGAACGGAACGCGCCGTCAGCGCCATAACCGGCATCGGCCAACAAGACGCCGGGTGCGACGCCGGCGGCAAGCGCCGACCCGATCGGATCGAGCGCGATCTCCGGTTTTGTCTGGAATTTCACCTCGTCCGGCACATGCCTCCTTGCGCCGCGCCTCGTCCCCAGCCCATTCTTCCGGCAGATACAGCCGATAGGCGAACTGCAAGCTGGCGGCGTGATTGGCGATCGAAAGCGTCACCGCGATCTGACAATTGTCGGTCTTGCCGAGCCGCCCGCAATATTGCCGGGCGACGCCCACCGAATGAACGCCTTTCTTCGCGAAGCCCGTGTCGTCGACAATCCACGCCTCGATCTTCCCTTGCGCCTCGATCGCCGGCACAGCGAGCTCGCGCACTTTGGCCAGAACCGCCTCGTCCGACCAAGCCGCCTGACCGACCAGATGGAGAAGCGATTGATGCTTGGCCGAAACCCGAGCGGGCGCAACGACCGCCGCCATCGGCTCGATGCTCTTGCGTTCGCCGGGCATCAACAGGCCAACGCAATAATCCTTGAGAGGCCCCGCACGGTCCCCGCGCCCCATAACTGGCGCCAGGGCATCGACATATTCAGCAAAACGGGCTTCGCTCGATTGCGTCCAAGGCTCCATTCTTCCCCGCCATTCGCCGTTCAGCCGAATCAACAAAATAGCAAATCCAAAGGCGCCACGAATCTGCGAATACGTGACTCAGTAGAACCAGCTAGCGAGGATCGAGAACCTGATTTCGATCTGGTTGAGCCAAGAGGCGTGGGTCGACGTGTAACGGAAATGCACGTTCTTGTGGCGCTTCAGCCACATCTTGCGCTTGGGCTTGCGGGTGGGTAGATTGCCGAGAATCGGGAACTCATGGATTTCGCGCTCCGGATAGGCGGCGACGATCGTGTTCATGAAATGGATGAATCCGACGCGCCGGCGTCTCTTGTAATTGCGGCCGACGACTTCGCCGCTGGTAAGGTCGACCGTGGGGAACAGCGGCGTCGTCCCGGGGCGTTTGTAGTAGTGGGACTGTCGGCGCTTCCGTTGGCAGTTTTAGATAGTCTTGCGCGCGTTCGAGCGCCCGAATGGACGGCTTTTCGTCCAGGCGAGCACGACGGCGTTGTCGGGCGGTGCCATATAGCATCCCTCGACTGAGGCGCTCGATTTGAGTGACAGACGTTTGGCCCGACTTGAACATTTGAACACCTCATCTTTGCAAGATGTTGATTGTGTCGACGTTTCGGCGAAATTCAATTTGACGTGGCACCACGCCTCGGGCGGCCGGAGCGTTTTGGGCGGGGCATTTGGTTTGAGGGTCTCCGTGGGCCGAGGGTTTGTTGGGCGGCTGGGTTGAGCGCCCCCCAAGCATTGTGTAGGGGAAGGCCGAGGCCATTGAGAACAGGACGCGCCGGACGGTGACTTAAACCAGCGCGACGATTTTGAGCAGTTTCAGGCGGATCGTGCCGCAGGTCGCGTCGGCGAGGCGAGTGCCGGCCAAGCCGACGCCCCACAGGATAGCACATAGACGAGGGCGCAGCTGGTTGGCCCGCATCGTGTGCGACGAGATGCGGTCGGCGAAGAGATCGAGCTGACATTCCTTGATGCGTTTTTCCATCTCGCCGCGCGCGGATTGGCTCTGCCGGGAAGCGGGATGGCTGGGGCGGTCCCGGCCTTCGCCTTGCTGGGCTTTCTCGATTTCTTCGTCTTCTTCTTCTGGCGCTGGATCGCATCGTGATCATCGGCCCGACAGGCTCCAGATCGTCTATGGCCTGCTGTGCAACCGTGAGGGCTGCCCGGTCGCGATCGAGGTGTTCGAGGGCAACACCGCCGACCCGATGACGCTCAGCAACCAAGTGCAGAAGCTCAAGCTCCGCTTCGGCTTGGACCATGTGGTCGTGGTTGGCGACCGCGGCATGATCACCAGCGCGCGCATCGGCGAGGATCTCGAGCCGGCCGGGCTGGACTGGATCACCGCGCTCAGGGCGTCGAGCATCCAGGAGCTGGCGAATGGCGGCCCCGCTGCAATTGTCGCTGTTCGACGATCGCGACCTGGCCGAGATCACCTCGCCCGACTATCGCCGGCGAGCGGCTGATCGTCTGCCGCAATCCCTTGCTGGCGGCGGAGCGCCGGCGCAAGCGCGCGGACTTGCTGGCCGCGACCGAGCGCGACCTGAGCCGCATCGCGCTGGCGATCGAGCGCAGGCGCGCGCCGCGGCGCGGCCGAGATCGGCCTCAGGGTCGGCGCCGCGCTCGATCGGCACAAGATGGCAAAGCACTACGAGCCGACGATCACCGACACCGGCTTCGTCTGGCGCCGCAAGGACGAGGTCATCGCCGCCGAAGCGCGGCTCGACGGCATCTATGTCATCCTCACCAACGTGGCAAAAGAGGCCCTCATGGCCGAGCAGACGGTCGGCGCCTACAAATCCTTGAGCCAAGTGGAGCGGGCCTTCCGCTGCCTGAAGACCATCGATCTGGAGATCCGACCGATCCATCACTGGTTGGCGCCGCGGGTGCGCGCCCATGTCTTCCTGTGCATGCTGGCCTATTACGTCGAATTCTACATGCGAAGCCGCTTGGCGCCAATCCTCTTCGACGATCATGACCGAGCGGCGGCGGCGGCCGAACGCCAATCGATCGTCGCCCCTCCCAACGCTCCCCGGCGACGCGACGCAAAGTAGCGACCCGCCGCACCGATGACGGCCTGCCAGTCCACAGCTTCCGCAGCCTGCTCGGCGACCTTGCCACAATCTGCGTCAACAAGGTCAGCCTGCCCGGCAATCAGAAATACCGCTTCGAGCTGCCGACCACGCCGACTCCCCTCCAGGCCCGCGCCTTCGAACTGCTCGGCGTCGACCTCGGAACGTAGTCAGTACGAGACGGCGACCAGCCGGCTTTATCGAGTCGGATCAGGTACTTGCCAGTTCCGGTAATGAAAACTTCGGCCTAGTGTTCTGTAACTAACAAAAGGATTTCCGATGGCTCGTGATCGTGCGTCGCCCATCTTGGCGAGCTCGACGCGTGGGGTCGGCTTGAAGCGCGGGCATTGGCCCGTCATTCGCACTGGTCGTGGCCTTCGATGGCTTTCCTTTGGGCTACGAGGTGTTCGCCGGCAACACCCACGATTCGCGCACCTTGCAGACGATCGTGACCACGACGGAAACACGGCACGGATGGTGGGGCGGGTGTGGATCGGGGACCGCGGTATGGCGAGCGCCGGGAACTTGGCTTGGCTGCGCGCGACCCGTAGGCGCTACATCATCGGCGCGCCCAAGTCAGAGCTGAAGCAGTTTGCTGGCGCGCTCGCTTCAGCGGAGGGATGGCGCACGATCCGCGAGGGCGTCGAGGTCAAGCTCACCCGCGCCGCCGAGACCGGGGAGATTATCATCTCGTGCCGCTCGGCCGAACGGCTCAGCAAGGAGCAGGCGATCCATGAGAAGTTCAGCTGCCGGATCGAGGCCGCGCTCGATCGCTTGGCCGGCCGCATCGCCGGCGCCAAGCGGCGCCTCGACCCGGCCAGGGTGAACCCGCAAATCGTCGTCGTGCCGTGTCGCCGGCCCCGATCCCGGCTGTTCATGGGTCGTGCGGTGGCGGCGCAGCAGATAGAAAATCGCGTTCATCCCGCGCGCACGTCGGTCTTGCGCGGCCGCCCGGGTTTTGCCTCCGGGATCAACGGCTCCAATCGCGCCCATCGCACATCCTTCATATCGCTCGGAAATCCAGACTTCCCAGCCGAATCACGCCCGCGGAATCACTTCGGAGACCGCGAATCACGCCCCCTCGCAAACGCCAGAATCTTTTGGGTCAGGTTCTCAGAAACCGAAGAACTCGCGCCGCAGCGCATCCTCGTAAAGGCGCTTCCTGTAGTCGACTTCCTTGTGCTTCCTGTGCTCGCGGTAGTGCGCTTGTTCCCACTTGTCGAGTTCTGCGACGTTATGGTTGCCGGAGGCGAGCGCCTCTTCCTCGCGAATGGCCGCCACCCATTCGTCCACCGCCTTCTTGTAGTCCGCCTGCAGTTGGTCCAGTTCCTGCTGAAGATCCGCTGAAATATCCGCCATGGGTTCCCCCTGTTCGCGACCGATTACCGCGGCACTATGAACAATAGACGACACCAAGAGTAATCGGCGGATGCCGACCGGCGGGCAAACATGGCGTCGGCGGCCGGCACACATCACTCCTCGAACCGCTCGCTCATCCCCGCCGGCTTTCGCGGCGCGATCGAGGCGTCGGGCGCCTGCGCCGGCAGGCCCGGATCGCGGAAGCGGTTGACGATCGGGTAGCGACGGTCGCGGCCGAAATTCTTCGGGCCGACCTTAACGCCGGGCGCCGACTGGCGGCGCTTGTATTCTGCGAGATAGAGGAGCTTCTCCACCCGGCGCACCGTATCGGGGTCGTAGCCTTCGGCGATGATGTCGGCGATCCGCATCTCCTTTTCCACCAGTCCGTGTAGGATGCCGTCGAGGATCGGGTAGGGCGGCAGGGAATCCTCGTCCTTCTGGTTCTCGCGCAGTTCCGCGCTCGGCGGCTTGACGAGGATATTCTCCGGAATGGCCTCGCCGTCCGGCCCGAGCGCGCCGACCGGCTTCCAGCGGTTGCGCAGAGCCGAGAGCCGGAACACCTCCATCTTGTAGAGGTCCTTAATCGGATTGAAGCCGCCGTTCATGTCGCCGTAGAGGGTCGCATAGCCGACCGACATTTCGGACTTGTTGCCGGTCGTCACCAGCATGGCGCCGGTCTTGTTGGAGATCGCCATGAGAATGAGGCCGCGCGCGCGGCTCTGGATGTTCTCTTCCGTGATGTCGCGGCCCCTGCCCTCGAACATTCTGGCGAGCGCATGTTCGGCGCCCTCGACCGGCTCGGCGATCGGCACGATGTCGTAACGGATGTCGAGCGCGTTGGCGCAGGCGGCGGCGTCGGAGAGCGACTCGTTCGAGGTGAAGCGGTACGGCAGCATGACCGCGTGGACGCGCGAGGGGCCGAGCGCGTCGACCGCCATCGCCGCGCAGAGGGCCGAGTCGACGCCGCCTGAGAGGCCGAGCACCACGCCGGGAAAGCGGTTGTTCTCGACATAGTCGCGCAGGCCGAGCACGCAGGCCGAATAATCAGCTTCGTCCCCCTCCTCGACGACCGCCCGAGGACCCCCGACGCAGCGCCAGCCCTCGTCCGTCCGCTCCCAGGCCGTACGCGCCACCATGGGACGGAAGGCCGGAAGCTGAACGGCGAGACTGCGGTCGGAGTTCAGCGCGAACGAGGCCCCCTCGAAGACGATCTCGTCCTGCCCGCCGATCATGTTGAGATAGATGAGCGGCAGGCCGCTCTCCACCACCCGCGATACGGCGATGTTCTGGCGGATGATGAGCTTGTCGCGCTCGTAGGGTGAGGCGTTGCCGACGAGCAAAATCTCGCCGCCGGTCTCGAGGATGCATTCGACCGGGTCTGGCCCCCAGATGTCCTCGCAGATCGGCACGCCGATTCTGACGCCGCGAAAGACGATCGGCCCCGGCGACGGACCGGGCGCGAACACCCGCTTCTCGTCGAACACGCCGTAGTTCGGCAGGTCGACCTTGAAGCGCACCGCCTCGATCCGGCCCTGGGTCAGGAGCGCCATGGCGTTGTGCAGGTTGCCGGCCTCGACCCAGGGCAGGCCGACGAGGATCGCCGGCCCCCCGTCCGCCGTCTCGCGCGCGAGTTCCTCGCAGGCGGACCGACAGGCCTCCTGAAAGGCGGGTTTCAGGACTAGGTCCTCGGGCGGGTAGCCGGCGAGGAACAGTTCCGGCGTCATCACGAGGTCGGCCCCGAAAGCCGCGGCCTCCGTGCGCGCCTTGCGCAGCCGGTCGCGGTTGCCGGCGATGTCGCCGACGATGAACGGGACTTGCGCGAGCGCGATGACGAGGCGGTTTGCGGGTTCGGGCATGTTTGAGATTTAGCGTGGCGCGCCAGCCGGGGGCAACTTGGGCGGCGGCGCGGCCGCGAGCGCAGCCGTCATCGCCCCCGCTCCCTGATACTCCCTGATAACAGGCAGAAAACAGGGAGAATCGGCGGTCTCCGGGCTCCGCTGCGCAGGGAAAGTCATTTGAATAACAAGAGGTTGGGCAGAACTTGCGCTCCTGCACGCGCGCCCGCGGAACAGGGAGCGTAACAGGGAGATAATTCGGCGTAACAGGGAGATAGACGCGCAGAACAGGGAGATTGGGCTCGGACGCCAGAAGGGCCCTGTCCGCCCGTCAGTGCGAGCGAGGCGCGTCGGGGGCCGCAACGTCTTCGTTGCTTGAAAACGTTCGCGATGAACGCCACACAAGTCTAGGACGAAGACGACAAGCGTATAGGGCTTGAAATCAAGCCTGACATCGGCACAAGCTAAGAAACTGGCGGCGGCATTGCCGCAGGCCGCCTGACTAGACAATGTTGGGGCGGCCGCCTTTCGGGCGGCCGTCTTTGTCGTCGCCGGTCGATCCCGCCTCAAGACTTAACGACGAGGCAGCGAATCACCGCAATTATTAAGATACCGTCACCAGCAGCGATTCGCAAGCCAAACTGGCAAGTGCGCCGCGCGACGGGATCCGCGCGAGGAACGCTTGAAAAGATACCTGATTTTGTCAGATGAGTTAGCGCCTAGAACCGAATGTTTACGTGCCATTTGTTGATGTTCCGGCTGTGTTCTCATCTTCCCTGGCAACATTTGTGCGATGGACATCGAGGCAGGCATGGGACTGGACATCAGCATTATTCCGGACAGCGGGCGGGGCCGGGCCGCCATTGGCAAAGGGAAGAGGCTCTGTCCACAGGGCAGGGCAAGGTAATGGATTGTTTCGGCTTCACCTCGGAATAGCGGCGACGTCCGAGGCGTCACCACGTGTCGGCCTCGCCAGCAAGCCGGCGGCGTTTGGGGTCCGCCGGGCTGCAAGACGTCAGGTGCTCCCCCCGCCTGAGCCTCGCGCGCTCCGATTCGCCTTGAAACATAGCCAAACGGCGTTGGCCGGCCTGTCGATGTGATCGATTTCGTCTTGGCCCGCGCGACGGCGGCGCAGATCGCTGAGTTTGGACGGCCCGCTGACGCGCGGAAACAAGCATTCAGTAACCACTGTCGGTCGCCCGAACTTCGTTTACGATCTCCCGGACCTGCGCGAGGATCGTCTCGGGCTCGACCCGATCCGTAATGTCCCCGCTCGCATAGGCAAAGCGCAGAATACCCGAACGGTCGGCGATGAACGTGGCGACCAGCGGCAGAAGACGCGACGAATCGCCATGTCGCGCGGAGATGTCGATGCCCACGCCCGTCCAGTAGTCATACAAGGCGTCGGGCACGCGATACGTCACCCCGAACCTGAGCGCCGTCGCGCCGTCGACGTCGCTGACGACCGGAAATCTCAAGCCGAGACCGCTCGACGCAGCGTTGACGTAGTCCCCGGTGTCGGGGGTCAACGCGACGAGGCTTGCGCCTGCGGCCTCGATGTCTGGCGCGACCTCATTCAACGCGGATAGGGTCGTCCGGCAGAACGGGCACCAGTCGCCGCGAAAAAAGACGACGACCAACGGCGCGCGCTTAAGCAGATCGTCGGAGAAGACCAGTTCGCCCGTGGCGTCCGGCAGGACGAAATCGGGCATGGGATCGCCCGCTTTGAGAACCCCCTCCTCGGCGGTTATCTTCAGCCGCTCCGCGAGCCCGCGCAGAAGACTGCGGTATCGTTCGGGCCGCAACGTCAACATCTCGGCGAGCTGCTCGCGTAAACTCATTCGAGGCCTCCGCGCTAGGCCGCCGCGGCCAGCGCCGTCGCGTCCAGCGACCAGGCGCGGGCGCGCATCAGCTTGAGGAAAAGGGCCGCGGTGGGGCCCAGCGGTCGCCCGGCGACGGTCGTGAGGATGACTGTCCTCGTATCGGGCTCCGCGGCGATCGGACGGCGCAGCAGCGACGCAGCAGACGGCAGCCGCTCCCCCTCGACCGCGACTCCCAGAGACGCCTGGACCATGTCCAGAATCTGAGATGGACTGTTGGCGAAATGGCGCCGCCTCGGATGGACATGGTTCTGCTCCAGGAACTCGGTGACGAAGGCCCGCGCCGGGCAGGCGGCGGCGCTCACGGCATCGTGGGCAGCCAGGCGGTGGTCCCGGAGGACAGAACAAGACGTACCGCTCCGAGTACATCTGCCAGCGATGCAGACGCTCTTGAAGGTCTGAGGTCTCCACCAGCAACGCGAAATCCAGTTCGCCGGCCAGCATCTGCTCGCAAATGACCGCCCGTGGGCCTTCTCGAAGCGTCAGTTCGAAAACGCCGTTGCGACGCCCTAGTGCGGTCAACACCGGCGTCAGCACAAGCGAGGGGATGGAGTACTCGAGCCCGATCCGCAGCGGCGAGGTTTCGCGCCGCCGGAACGCGTCCGCCTGCATCCTGGCGTCATGCGCAGAGGCGAGCGCGCGCTGGAGCGACGGCAGCATGAGCCGTCCGAGTTCCGTCAACTGCGTATGCCGGCGTTCGCGCCGGAACAGCGGGTCGCCGAGTTCTTCCTCCAGCTTCTGGATCGCGCGGGTTAGCGCCGGCTGGGTGACGTGGCAGGCCTCGGCGGCCCGGGTGAAATTCAATATGCGTGCCAGCTCGACGAAGTATCTGATCTGATTGAGTTCCATCCAGGGTCGAAGCCAGCCTTCTGCGTCGAAAGATAGTCAAATTAATTAGCGAACGCAACTTCGTTTGGGCAAATCTCACCGCCGCTCTGGCGGTTCGCCTCTCCCGCGACCCGCACGTCTCTTGACGGACAGAGTGCGATAACCGTCATGCATCGGATTAACAATACATCGGCATTATACCAGGAACCGAAGATGGGTCATTCCTCTCCTGGGCGAGACGCTCGCGCCGGCCGACATCAGGAGGATGACATGTTCCGAATCTCCCATGCACTCAGCGTCATGTTTCCGCGCCATTGGTTCCCGCAAGGGTTAGGCCATCTGACTGATCTGGGTCAGATGCAGGCCGTCGTCCGCGCCGCCCGCCTTCATCCCGCTGAGCTGCGCTACCTGCCCGACAGCGTGCTCGACCGGATTACCTACGCTGAGCGCGTGTGGGGGCGATTGCTTGGCGTATTTTCTTGGCGGTCCGTAACAAGACTCGTCCCAGGAAAGTATAGAGCACGAAGATCGCCAATCATCGGTTCGAGTTTCTGATAGTGTAGCGGCAATAGGGACGCGCGCTTACTGTGCATCGCGTTGGCGCGACAATATCGAGAAAGAGTACGCGACAATGACCACCGCTGACAAGCTGCTCACCCGCCTTACCCGCCTTGATACCGAGGAAGGCATATGTGCGATTGCCAAATTCCTTGACCCCCTGGCGCAACCATCCAGACTCGAAGGCTTTAACGATGGCCGTGCAGTCCGCGTTATCCACTTCGACGACGACTCAGTTCTCGCCCTCGACGATCCAATTTACATTAACTGAGCCGCTCGGTTGTCCCAATGACCGCGCCCGCCCTCACCATTACCGAGTCCCTCACAAGGGCGCTCCAAGTCAGTTTCGACGGTTGCGCCCCTATCCCTCTTTGCCCCGGTTCCGCCGAACGGACCCTGCTCACCGGGTCGCGAATGTCTCCGATGCACGCCGCCGAGGCCGAGGCGCCGAACACGATTGCTCCGCACGCCGCGGCGAAGCCGGCTTGCCTTCCGGCAAGCGGACAACGCGCCGACGATAACCAAGAAACACACCCAACCGAGGAGACAGTCCGATGAACGATATGCGTGCGCCGATGACGACCCCAAATGGCGTGGCCGCTGAAAGCAAGGCGGCGTCGAGGCTGAAGGAAAAGTACGGACAGGTCGTTCTGGTGTTGCAGGGCGGCGGCGCGCTCGGCGCCTATCAGGTAGGCGTCTATCAAGCGCTGCATGAGGCGGGCGTTGAACCGGACTGGGTGATCGGCACTTCGATTGGCGCGATCAACGGCTCGATCATCGCCGGCAACTCGGCCGAGACCAGGCTGGATCGATTGAACGCGTTTTGGCGGCGCGTGGAGCATTTTCCCGCTCTCGCCGCCACCTCGCACCTGCCGCCGCCATTCGGCGCCATGTTGCAGAATTGGGCGACGATCACGGCGGGCGTGCAGGGGTTTTTCCGGCCCAATCCGCTCGCTTTTCTCGGATTGAATGTTCCGCTGCCCCCGGATGGGGCTGGCTATTATTCGACCCAGCCTCTCAGCGAGACGCTCAGCGGGCTTGTCGATTTCTCTGAGATCAACGCGGGCAGGACCCGCCTGACCGTCGGCGCCGCCAACGTGCACAACAGCGCCATGCGATACTTCGACAGTCGCGACACGGAGCTTTCCGTCAAGCACGTCATGGCCTCGGGCGCGTTGCCGCCGGCCTTTCCCCCGGTACGGATCGACGGCGAGCTCTACTGGGACGGCGGGATTCTGTCCAATACGCCGGTCGAAGCGGTCTTCGACGACAAACCGCGCCGAAACTCGTTGGTGTTCGCCGTGCATTTGTGGAACCCGCAAGGCCCCGAGCTGGAGTCGATGCGGCAGGTCATGAGCCGGCAGAAGGAGTTGCAATATTCCAGCCGCGCCGTGAGCCATATTCGACGCCAGCAGCAGATCCATCGCCTGCGCCACATCGTGGCCGAATTGGCGGCCCGGCTGCCCAAGTCGGAACAGGCCGAGCCCGAAGTCGGCGAGATGGCGTCCTACGGCTGCGTGACGCGCATGCATGTCGTCCGGCTTTTGGCCCCCATGCTCAGGGGCGAGGACCACACCAAGGACATCGACTTCAGCAGCTCGGGCATCCAAAGGCGCCGCGACGCGGGCTACGCGCACGGACGTCGCGTGCTGGAGCAGGAGCCGTGGAAGGCCGACTTCGATCCCCTCGAAGGCTTTGTCCTGCACGAGGCGCCGTCCTTGGCTGGAGCCATGTGAGCCGCGCCGCTCGCGGCGATCCGGCTGAAGCCTCTCCGGTGACTGCAACCACGGCTTGCGCCTCTGCGCATTCGCCAAACCTCGAGGAACCGCAATGACCATCAGCATGACAAGACTTGTATCGGCAATTTGCGTCGCAGCGTTGCTCGAGCTCGGCGCCGTGCAGCCGACGATAGCTGAAACGCTGTCGCCGGCTCTGCAGGCGGATGGCGTGATCAAGGTCAAGAGCGCGTATCCGCTCGACGAGACGATCGCCCGCATCAAGCAGGACATCGCCGCGAAGGGTTCTTCGACGAGATCGATCAAGCCAAGCTCGGCGGCGACGCAGGAATCAAAATGCGCCCATCGACGCTTCTGATCTTCGGCAACCCGCCCCTCGGCATTCAATTTCTCACGTCGAACCCGAATGCCGGGCTCGACTGGCCGGTGCGCCTCCTCGTGATGCAGGACGAGAACGGCGACGTCTACGCCGCCTACACCGATTTCGCCTGGATCGCCAGGCGACACGGCATCACGGATCGCGACGCCCAGTTCAAGATGGCGTCGAGCGTCGTCTCTTCCATCCTTTCGACCGTTTCCGCCAAATAGGCTCGATCAACACGAAGCTTCGCGCCGCCGAAAGCAGGAAGCAGGCGGCGCGTTCCGGGCGCAAGCCCCAACCTGGGAGTGAAGATGATGATAACGAGAAAACCATTCGATGGCGGAGCGAGCCGCGCGGCAAGGCTGGGCGGCGCGGCTTTCGCGCTCGCCGCAATGTTGGCGGCCGGACCGGCGTTCGCGGCTGGGCGTCGACGTCCGCCCACCCGCGTCCAACCCGGCCTCGGGCGTCACCGACACCGTCGTCGGCTCGATCGACGTCGCGAAGGAGCCGGCGCATGTCGACGGCCGGCTGTTGCGTTTGCGGAAGCTCGTCGTTCAGCCCGGCGGCGTCGTCCCCTGGCATTCTCATCACGATCGGCCGGCGATCATCGTCATCACCAAGGGAACGATCATCGAATATGCGAGCAATTGCTCGGCGCCGATCGTCCATAGGCCGGGCGACGTCACGACCGAGACGAGCACGACGGCGCATTGGTGGCGCAATGAGACCAAGTCGCCAGTGGAATTGTACTCCGCCGATCTCTTCCCCACGCAGATGATGGGCGCCCACGACGAGCACACGATGTAGGGTGTGGCGCCTGCCGCGCGGCCGCCCGCGCAAACCCACCTTTCCCGCGCGTGGCGATCGCGCGCGGGCAGTCAGGCAGACTATCGCATGTCGTCCCCCGCCCAAATCGTCGATGTTCGCGCGTCATCCGTCGCCGAGCGCCTGCGCGCCGTCGTGATCGCCCTCATTGCCTTTCTGACGCTCGTGGATCTTTTTGCAGCGCAGGCGATCCTGCCAGTCCTGACCAAAGCCTACGGCGTGAGCCCCGCCGCGATGAGCTTCGCCGTCAACGCGAGCACTCTCGGTATGGCTGCGGGCGGTCTGGCCGTCGCGCTGTTCGGTGCCAGGATCAACCGGCGGCTTGGCATTTTCGCCAGCCTCGGCGTCCTCGCGGTCCCGACCCTGCTGCTGTCGCTGCTGCCGAGCCTCCCCGTATTCACCGCACTGCGGATCGCGCAGGGGCTTTGTATGGCCGCCGCCTTCGCGCTGACGCTCGCCTATCTCGGAGAGCGCAGCGGCGAACGAAGGTCCACCACCGACTTTGCCGCCTATGTGACCGGCAATGTCGCCAGCAATCTGGTCGGCCGCCTGCTGTCGGCAGGCGTGGCCGATCATTTCGGCCTGACGGCGAACTTCCTGGTCCTTGCGGCGCTGAATCTGGCAGGCGCGTTGCTCGTCTATCTCACGGTGCGCACAATGCCCGGCGCGATGCCGAACGAGATGATGCCGAGCGCGATTCGGTCGGCTTCCGCAGCCGGGTGGATGGCGCATTTTCGCAATCCTCGCCTCGTGGCGGGGTTCGCGATCGGCTTCTGCATCCTTTTCGCCTTCATCGGAACCTTCACTTTCGTCAACTTCGTCCTGGTGCGCGAACCCCTGTCGCTTGGAATGATGCAGGTGGGCTTGGTCTACTTCGTTTTCCTTCCGTCGATCCTGACGACGCCCTTGGCCGGCCTCGCGGCGTCTCGCGTGGGCGCCCAGCCGGCGCTGTGGGGCGGCCTTGTCGCCGCGTTGGCTGGTCTGCCGCTTCTCGCGCTGCCGAGCCTGCCGGCGGTGCTGCTCGGAATGGTGATGGTCGCGGCAGGCACGTTCTTTGCCCAGGCGGTCGCCACCGGCTTCGTCAGTAGGGCGGACCAGGCCGAACGCGGCTCCGCGAGCGGCATCTATCTGGCCAGCTATTTCTCGGGCGGGCTGGTCGGCAGCGTGATCCTCGGCCAGATCTTCGACCGCGTGGGTTGGCCCGGCTGCGTTGTGGGCATCGGATGCGCGCTTGTGATCGCGTGCGCGCTCACATTCGGTCTTCGCGCCCCCGCACCGTACTCCAGTCCCCCCAGCGCGGGCTATGGGAAGACGCCAAGATGAACGCCCTGCCGTGGCCGCCCGCGCGATAACACGAGGCCTTGAACCGCGCCCTGGACCGGGCGCCATCTGTGGGGCTTCCAGACGGACGCGCCTACCCCTTCGCGCCCTTCTCAGCCGCCCGCCGCAGGGCCTCCGCCAGCGCCCCGCCGCCGGGAGCCGGGCGGTTCGCCTCGGCGTTGACCGCGCGCACGGCCTTCGCATCACCGCCACGGCCGCTGCGCGCGGGCTCGGGTTCGCCTTGCGCGTCGCCGAGGCGCATGGTGAGGGAAATGCGCTTGCGCGGGACGTCGACGCTCAAGACCTTCACCTTGACCACGTCGCCGGGCTTGGCCACCGCGCGCGGGTCCCTTACAAAACTGTTCGCCATCGCCGAGACATGGACGAGCCCGTCCTGGTGGACGCCGACGTCGACGAAGGCGCCGAAGGCCGCCACATTGGTCACCACGCCCTCGAGCACCATGCCGGGCTTCAGGTCGGCAATCGACTCGACCCCTTCCTTGAACGCCGCCGTTTTGAAGACCGGGCGGGGGTCGCGGCCGGGTTTCTCGAGCTCCTTCAAAATGTCGGCGACCGTCGGGACGCCGAAACGGTCGTCGGCGAAATCGGCGGCTTTCAGGCCCTGTAGCGCACGCGCATTGCCGATCACGGCAAAAATGTCGGCCCTGAGCCGGTCGAGGATGCGGCGCACCACCGGATAGGCTTCCGGGTGGACGCCCGAGCGGTCGAGCGGCTGGTCGCCGTGGTTGACGCGCAAAAAGCCGGCGCTGAGCTCGAAGGCCTTTGCGCCGAGGCGCGGCACCTCCTTCAGCGCCGCCCGGTTGCGGAAGGGCCCGTGCGTCTCGCGATGGACGACGATCGCCTGCGCCAGAGCCTCGCCGACGCCCGAGACGCGCGCCAGCAGCTTGGCAGAGGCGGTGTTGACGTCGACGCCGACCGCGTTGACGCAGTCTTCCACGACCGCGTCGAGCGAGCGGCCGAGCTTCTGCTCGGACAGGTCATGCTGGTACTGGCCGACGCCGATCGACTTGGGGTCGATCTTGACCAGTTCGGCCAGCGGGTCCTGCAGGCGCCGCGCGATCGAGGCCGCCCCGCGCAGGGTCACGTCGAGCCCGGGCAGTTCCTGCGCCGCATAGGCCGAGGCCGAATAGACCGACGCGCCCGCTTCCGACACCGTCGCCTTGGTCA